>Ga0137375_10011243_pt1 | contig 10593 bp, 12 predicted proteins | sample SagtaG_24_FD_104936 | JGI IMG/M metagenome (GOLD analysis project Ga0137375, IMG submission 104936) | Vadose zone soil microbial communities from Sagehorn Ranch, Mendocino, California, USA - Sage1_R_113_16 metaG | ecosystem: Environmental > Terrestrial > Soil > Vadose zone | place: USA...
ATCCCGATCACCGACGCCGCCGAGCAGTCGCCCAACTCGAGCGCCTCGGCTACCGCGTCACCCTCGAACCCATAGCCGCCTGACCGCATCCCGGCACAGTCATTTTCGAGTCAACTCGGGACACCCTCGGCTCGTTCTCCATACCCCTTCTGCGCCCTGGTGTGACATGGCTCACCCTTGGCCTGCGGATACCAGGGCGCAGCTCCCCATGGGGTTGGTTTGGTATGGCAAGGCTGCGGCACGCTCGCCGTGGTCTTCCGCGTCGTCCATCACGAGGTAGCCTCGGCTCAGTTCGCCGCATCCTGGGCCACCATGCCGAGAACGGCAGGATCTTCGACGTGCGGGCGGGACGCCGGGGTCGACGCGGTCACGGATGATCCATCCAACCACATCCTCATGCATACGATCAGCGTGGCAGGGATCGAATGCGGCGAGGTCTTCCTCGACGTATAGCAGAAGTCCCAGCTCAGTCCTGACTGCGACGCACTGGTCGTGCAGTTCGCGGCCATCAGAGCAGCCTGTATCAGCGGGATTCGAATGTCGGCGACTGGACCCTGCCTGGAGGTGTGACATCCGTCCGGCCATTTTCGGCGCTCAATGGCGTCCATCATAAGAATTACTGAAATCTTCTACGTATCACCTAGCCGCGGTCCAGATATTTCCCTCTCCGCACCTTTGTGTCGGGGAGTGTACGCGCGTGCACCGGCACGGCGCGGCATAGGGCGGAATAGTAAGCGCGTGTACGCGCGTACAACGAGGTTGAAGGCGCTTTCCCTACACCTTTGCACAGTCGAACGCAAGGGCCGCTTCCCCCGCGAGAAACCCAGAGCTGCTTGAGGAGACGCCAAGCCGGCGCGTCAGCAGGCATTCGGCGTCAGCCTGATGTAGTAGGCCGGAGTCCAATCGAGCCCCGCCGTTTCCCCTGGACGGTTGCAAACTATCGGGCGTCCATTGATGTCAAGGACTGCGGCGCCAGCGCCACCAGTCTGGGCGTTCTGGAAACTACCGAAGTTGTACCAGTTATACAACCTGTAAGTATTGTAGTAGTAGAACTTGAACTCGTAGTAGTGACCGTTAGAATACACCCAGGCGCATGCGTAGCCTGTGGGACAGGGGCCAAAGGTGTCAGTGGTGCGTATCACCGCCGGTGACGTCGTCGGCAATGCGGTGGTGACCGATGCTGGCGTGGTCCGGTTGGGCAGGCGTGTAACGAGTTCTCCACGAGTGACCGTGGTCTTGCCTACCGTCCGGTCCGCCGACGTTACCTCGGCAGATGCCGGCGTTGCACCGGCCCCGAGGAGGACGGTCAGTAATCCGAACGCGATGATTGCGCGTTGTCTGATCTTCATGACACCTCGCTCTAGATTCCAAGGGGTTAGATGTGCCAGCCGTTGGCATCATCCTCCCGACCGGTAGCGGCGTTATACAATTAAGGCTTGACCGAAAGATCTGAGATCTGAGGTTGTCCCTGGCGTCGTGGAACTTGAGGTGGCGGTCCCCCGCCTGACCCCGCCTGAGACCTGCCAGGTGGTAGGAATCGGGCGTCCGTCAAGACTCCCGATAGGAGGGACCGCCGTGTCGAAGTCTAGGCATCCACCGTTGCCGCGAGTGCTGTTGAGCAAGCCGGGTCGGTGCTGCCGAGTCGCTGACATCTCGCTTGGCGAGCTCGCCGGTGCGGTCAAAGACGGCCTGCTGGCGTTCTGGGTGGGTGTGGGCCTGGAGGTGCTGCACCGACTCATGGAGGAGGACGTGACCGTCCTGGCCGACGCCAAGGGCCGCCACGACACCGCGCGTCGCGCGGTGCGGCACGGCTACCAGGACGGCTGGGTGACCCTTGGCGGGTGCAGGGTGCCGGTGCGCCGCCCTGGGGTGTGGACCGCTGACGGCACCGCCGAGCTGCCCGTGGCCACCGACCAGCAGTTCACTCACACCCAACTGCGCAGCCGGCTGGCGTTGGAGCGCATGCTGGCGGGGCTGTCGACCCGCGACTACCGGGTCGGCTTGGAGCCGGTCAGGCGGCGGTCACCGCCAAGGCCCACGCGACCTCGTGGTCGGCGGTCAGCCGCCGGTTCGTCGCCGCACCCAGACCGCGCTGGCCGAGCTGCTCGCCGCGGACCTGTCGGCGATTGATCCGGTTGCGATCCTGGTCGACGGGGTGAGCTTGGCCGAGCAGCTGTGCGTGGTCGCGTTGGTGATCCACGCCGAGGGGCGCAAGCATCCGGTGGGCCTGCGCCAGGGTCGACCGAGAACGCCACCCTGGTCGGTGACCTGCTGGCCGACCTGCGCGAGCGGGGCTTGGCGGTGACCCGGCCGATCCTGGCGGTACTGGATGGCGCCAAGGCGCTGGTCAAAGGGGTCCGGCAGGTGTTCGGCCAGCCGCTGATCCAGCGCTGTATTGTCCATTATGCGGAGTGGCCGGTTATGTGGATGCGGGGCTGCGGATGCCTTGCCGGAGGGGACTTCGTGCTGGGTGAGTCTGCATAATCAGAGGCTCTCCAAGAAGGCGAGGAGCTGGTCGGGGGGTCGATAGCGGCCGGGGTGGGCGCCGATGGGTGTCGTGCGCGCGAGGGCTTGCTCTTTGAGGGTGAGGTCGGCGTGCACGTAGATCTGGGTGGTTTGGATTCCTTCGTGGCCGAGCCAGAGCGCGATCACCGAGGTGTCGACGCCGGCGTGTAGCAGCCGCATCGCCGCGGTGTGTCGGAGCACGTGTGGTGAGAGCGTCTTGGTCACAAGCGACGGGCAGTGCTGCGCCGCTGTCTGGGCGTGTCGTGAGACGAGCAGGGTCACGCCGTAGCGGCTGAGGGCTGCTCCTTGGCGTGTCGGGAACAACGGGTCGGTGGGGGTTCCTGTTCGTTCGTCGAGCCAAGCGGCGAGCACGGCTGCGGTTGTGGCGGTGAGTGGGGTGGCGCGCTGTTTGCGTCCCTTGCCCCGGCAGCGCACGTGGGCGCCGGTGCCCAGGACGACGTCGCTTGGGGTGAGGCTGGTGAGTTCGGAGACCCGGAGCCCGGCTTGGACGGCGAGTAGGAGCAGAGCGTGGTCTCGCCGGCCGAGGAAGCTGGTTTGGTCCGGGGCTTGCAGGATCGCCTCGACCTGGTCGTCTGTGAGGAAGGTGACGATCCCGCGCTGGAAGCGCTTGGGTGGGATGGCAAGGACCCGTCCGATCAGTCCGGCGTGTTCGGGGTGGCGCAGGGCCGCGAACCGGAACAGCGAGTGGATCGCCGCCAGGCGGGCGTTGCGGGTCCGCGCGCTGTTGTGCCGGTCGCGTTCGAGGTGGTCCAAGAACGCGCCGATGCGGGGTGCGTCCAGATCCTCGAACCGCAGCTTGGCGGGAGCCTTGCCGGTCTGTTGCTGAACGAAGTCCAGCAGTAGGCAGAACGCGTCGCGATAGGCGGCGATCGTGTGCAGGCTGGCCCGGCGCTGGGTAGTGAGCCGTTGGGTGAAGAAGGCCTGCAGGGTGGGGGCGAGCGCGCTCATGACCGCTCCCTGCTGGCGGCCTCCAGGCGCGCGGCGGCCAGGCCAAGCAGCTCAGGCGCGGCGGACAGATACCAGTAGGTGTTGGCCGGGTGGACATGACCGAGGTAGGTCGACAGCTGCGGCAGGCGGGGTTCGACCTCGCTGCCATCGCGATACCAGCCGATCAGGGTCGACACGGCGAAGCTGTGGCGGAGGTCGTGCGGCCGGGGCCGGCAGGTGGCTGAGCGTGGGCGCAGGCCTGCCTCGCGTGCCAGCCCGAGGAACGCCAGGTGGACGTTGCAGTAGAGCAGGCGAGTGCCGGTCACCGACACGAAGAAGGCTGGCGAGCTGGTCTGCGGGCACAGTTGGTCCCGCCGCGTTGCATAGGCGCCAAGTGCTGCGGCGGTGCTGTGGTGCACGGAGATCTCGCGCGACTTCCCGAACTTCGAGCCGCGCACGACGAGGACCCGCTGGACAAGGTCGACGTCGTCCCGGTCGAGCCGGATCGCCTCACCGACGCGCATCCCGGTCACATACAGCAGCCCGACCAGCGTCGAGAAGGTGGCTCGGCGCAGCGGCGAGGGCAGCGTTGTGGCCGCGGCCATGAGCCGCACGACCTCTTCGGTCGAGTAGAGGTAGGGGGTCGCCCGGTGGCTTTGGCCGCAAAGCAGATCGGCAGGGGGAATCTCGGTGCGCTCGTCAACCAGCGCGAGGTGTCTGGCCAAGCCGCGCACCACCGACAGCCGTTGGGCGAGCCAGCTCGGGCTGCCGCCCTCGGGGAGCGTCGCCCACCACAGCGCCAGCTCGACGGTGACCGTCTGGGCACCGGCGGCCTGGCAGTAGGCGACGAACTGGGCGAGCAGACGCCCGGCGCCGGCGAGCTTGAAGCCAGTGAGCGCCGTACGGTGAGGTAGTCCTCCAACGCAGCAGCCAGCGTGCTCATCGCTTGACCGCCCCCGTATCAGCGACCGGCCAGGGCTTGGCGAGCGCCCGGAGCGAGGAGCGGTCGACCTTGGCATAGATGGAGGTCGTCAGCACGCTGTGGTGCCGTAGCACCTGGCCGATCTCGACCAGGCCGGCCCCGGCGCGCAGCATCTGAGTCGCCGCGGTGTGGCGCAGCCGGTGGGCGTGCACCTCGGCCACTCCTGCACATCGGCACGCGGCGCGCACGATCGCGGAGACACCACCAGGGCTGAGTGCCTGGTGCGGCGCTCGGACCCGGGTGAAGACCTCGCGGGCCCCACAACACGGCCGGCCGTGGCGCAGCAGCCGGTGATCGCCTCACCCACGTCGGCGGGCAGCGGCAGCCGCTCGTGCCTTGCCCTTTGCCCCGGACGATGAGCTCTCCAGCTCGCCAGTCGAGGTCATCCAAACGCAGCCCGCCACCTCGCCAGCACGAAAGCCAAGCCGGACCAGCAGCGTCAACACCGCGAAGTCCCGCCGGCCGAACCTCGTCCGCCGGTCGCAGCTTGCCAGCAGTGCTGCCACATCAGCGGGATCCAGCGCGCTTGGCAGCGCGGCCCCTCGCCAGCTGGCGACCCTGGGCACGGCTTCAGCCAGCGGCCCTGCGGTGCTGCCTTCGAGGTAGCAGAAGCGGAGCAGGGCTCGCAGCCCGGCGATCACATACTTGGCGGAGCCGGTGCTGCGATGCCGGCACTGCTGGAGGGCGAAGTCGATGACCTCGGACGCGGTGAGCCCCCAAAGACCGAGTCCGGGCATCTGCGGTCGCGTCGCAAGGAACAGCCGGGCGACGTGGAGGTCGCCTGCCACCGTCCCGGCGGCAAGCCCCCGCTCTTGGACGAGATAGGCGCGGTAGCGCTCAAGCAACTCATCGGTCGGCGTCGTGGCGGCGACTGGCTCGGGCATCGGCACGACTCCCCGGCGACGAAGGTGCGCCAGCAGCGGCGCCACGCCCTTGGGGGAGCACCACAGCCGGTAGCCCACGGCGCGTCTGGCGACGAGGAACTCCTCCACCCGGTCGGCCGTGAGATCGCCCACATCCAGACCTCGACTCACCAGCCACCGGCTGACGTGAGCCATGACACGCAGTTGATCGCACACCGCGTTCGGCCGATAGCCCTGCGCCTCCAGCTCCGCACGGAACCCAGCCACATAGGGGACAAGCGAGCCGATGACCTTCACCCGCAAGGGATTTCCCATCACTGCCTCCTCTCCGGACTGCACTTGGAGAGGAAGCCTCGCCCGTTCGAGCGCTCCCGATTAGGGTGAGCACCTCAGCTGGCGAACCGGTCGTGAACAGCGCAAACCCGAGACGACGCACCCCGCATCCACATAACCGGCCACTCCGCATAATGGACCAGACACCGCTGGCGCAGGCTGGCCGGGAACGCCCGGTCAAAGGCGCTGGTGCAGGCTGGCCGGCAACGAGCACTCGATCGCCGCGCACAGCCCCTTGCCGCCGTCGGAGATGACCAGCAGCGGGGCGCCGAGCCCGCGGTTCTTCAGGTCCTCCAGCAGCCCCCGCCAGGCATCGGTCGACTCGGCCGCGCCCGGGGCCAGACCCAGGAACACCGGCTTGCCGTCGGTGTCGATCCCCCAGGCCACCAGCACCGGCTCGGCCCTGGCCTTGGGTGCATCTTGAAGAACGACCCGTCCAGGTACAGTAGTCGAGGCGGGTACCGGACAGCTCCCGGCGCTTCCACGCGTCCAACTCCGCCCGCAGCCGCTGGCAGATCCGGCTGACGGTGGCCCGGCTGACCGCCGCCTGCTCGCCGAAGGTCTCGGCCAGCATCGCCTCGACGTCGCGGTCGGACAGGCCCCGCACCCAGCAGGAGATGACCAGGGTCTCCAACGCGTTCGTCCGCGTGACGCCCTGCCCGAAGAGCCGGTCGCACAGGGCGGCGTGGGCGTGGCGCAGCTTCGGGCGCTGCAGCTCCACTGGCCCCAACGCCGTCTTCAGGGTGCGGGGCTGCTGCCAGCCGTTGCGGTAACCCTCGGGCGAGTCCCCAGTCCGGCGCTGGTAGCGGCCGCGGCCAAGCTCCTCGCAGACGATCTCTTCGATGACGCTCTGGAAGGTCAGCCGCACCGACAGCCGTGCGACCTGCTCGATGACGCTCAGCAGCTCGTCGCCGGACGCGAACAGCTCATGGATCTCGGCGCGGATGGCCTCGGTGGGCGATACTCGTGCAGCCACGGGCGTGGGTCCTCCTTCGTGAGTTGGTAGCTCCCGAGGGAACCTACGCCCGTCGCACGTTTACACCGGGGATCTGACGCCACCCAGTGCACTCATCTTCTTCAATGCCTCACTGGGCATCGCTCTGGCCTCGAAGAGTGCACGAGTCCAACCAACATCCCCGTGCAAGACCAGCACCGGTTTCAGGCGTCTTTCCGGTGGATGCAAAGCGGCATCCGCTGAAGATTGGGGTTCAGGCAGTCTAGCTTTCGCCATATCACGCGGGTCACCCGGCGCGTCATCCCAGACGCCTGAGCCTGACCGCCGGTTCGCTGGCATGCTCTGGTCCCCTTCTCCTTTCGAATCCAGGTAAGCCATCTGACCCAGAGATATCTCTTCGAATCCCTCCCAACTCCATTTGGGGATACAGCAAGGCGCCTCGCGGCGCACCTGGTTGGTGGGGTCTGATCCGAGAATCAACGGTAAGCGGGGACGCGGCAGCATCCGGGCGGAGCCCGGATCGGATGGGTCCTGATGGCCGGTGACGGTGTGGTCAGGCGGCAGGTTCGATGGTGACCTTGTAGCCGAGGGCTTCGAGCTGGCGGACGTGGTTGCGCTTGGCGCGGTCGGCGTTGATCCGGGTGTCGTAGAAGCCGGCGCCCAGATCGACAAAGCGGGCGTCGGGATCAGCCAGCAGATGCCAGACGATCACGAGGATGGAGCGGCCGACCGCGACGATCGCTTTCTTGCTGCCGCGCCGTCGGGCGATGCGCCGGTAGCGTTCGCCCAGGAACGTGTCGGTGCGCCCAGCGGCGACAGCGGCCTCTCCCAGGACGCGGGCGAGGTAGGGGTTGCCGTGCCCGGTCGTGGCGCGGCCAGCCCGTTTGCCGGCGGACTCCTTGACGCCGGGGGCGTACTTGGCCCAGGAGACCAGGTGTCCAGCGGTGGGGAAGCGGGTCATGTCCGGCCCGACCTCCGCGAGGATGAGCTGCGCGGCGGTCTGGCCGACGCCAGGGATCTCATCCAGCCGGTCGATCGCGTGGGCGAAAGGGTCGATCAGATCGGCGATCTTGGCGTCCAGCGCGGCGATGTCGGCGTCCAGCGCGTCGACGCGGTCCAGCATCCTGCCAAGCAGGAACGCGTGATGGTCGGTGAAGAACCCGGTGAACGCCTCCTCCAGCCGCGGCAGCTTGGCGCGCATGCGCGCGCGGGCCAGCTGCGCCAGCGCCTTGGGGTCGCCTTCCCCAGCCAGCAGCGCGGCGAGCATCGCCCGCCCGGAGACCCCGAAGATGTCGCTGGCGACCACCGACAGTTTGATCTGGGCGTCCTCCAGCAGCTTCTCGACCCGCTGCTTCTCCGCGGTCCGCGCGGCGACCAGGTCGGCGCGGTAGCGGGTCACGTCCCGCAGTTGGCGGATCGCCGGGGGCGGGACGAACGAGGGGCGCAGCATCTGCCGCTCGGCGACCTTGCACAGCCACACCGCGTCCAGCATGTCGGTCTTCGGGCGGCCGGGCAGGTGCTTGACGTCACGGGCGTTGACCAGCCACGTCTGGAACCCGTGCGCCTCCAGCAGGTAGAAGACCCCCTTCCAGTAGCTCGACGTGGCTTCCATCACCACCCTGGTCACGCCCAACTCGGCCAGCCGGTCGACCATGACCAGCAGCGACCGGGTCATCGTCTGGTAGGTCCGGACCTCCTGCGCCCGCTTGCCACGCGTGCCGGTGCTGGGGACCCGCACGCAGCAGGTCAGTTCGGCCTTGCCGATATCCAACGCGGCGACCCGCTGGATGATCTCCTCAGCGTCCTGCGTCTCCTCCAGCACTCCACCCTCCCGGTCGCGACGAGCAACGGACGGCTGCCCGCAGGAGCCGCACGGCACGGTGCGAATCTGATCCGCGTGCTCGAACGCAACAGTGAAGGGCCCAAGCGCGGCTCCCAGCACCCGGCTGTCAACCGGCCTCGAACGACCACAAACCCCCGGCGTCAGCGGGCAACCGCCCGATTCTCACCCGAGAACGGGCGCCCCGCAGGGGCAACAGCGGCTGTCAAGCGAACGGTGTAAACGGCTTGGGGCGCAGGCTCCTGGATGATGTTACGCGGCAGCTGTGGTGGCCTCGTCGATCACCTCCTTGTCGGCCGGCGGGTGCAGGAGCTGGCGGCGCAGGTCCTGCAGCAGGCGCAGCGCCCTCGGGGTCATCGTGAGGCCGCGCCAGCCGCAGCTGGCGCGGTCAAGCACCGCCCACACCAGCGACAGGCAAGAACGCTCGCCGTGGAGCCGGCCGATGACCTTGGTGCGTCGGCGGGTCTCGCCGAAGGTGCGCTCGATTAACCGGCCACGGTGGGTGGGTCAAGGAGGTCGCGGAGGTCGAGGTTGGATGCGAGGCGGGTCAGGTGCTCCTCGAGGCGAGCGATGACGCGGCTGTGGCGCTCGAGTTCGCTGGTCCAGCCACGACCCTCGGCGTCGCTGCGGAGCTGTTGGATGTCGGCGAGTTGGGCTTGGAGGGCAGGGATGAACTCCGGGGCGGGCACGAAGTTGTCGCACTGCTCGCAGATGTTGGCATAGGGGCAGGCCTCCCCGGCCAGGTGCAGCGAGCAGTAGCCGTGGGCGACCCGGGTCTTGAGGAACTCCGAGGCCAGCCACTCGACCTTGGTGGGTGCGATCGGAGCGGCGGGGGCGGCGGGGGCGATGGGGAGTTGGCGGCGGGCCTTGCCGATGGCCTCGTCGTAGGCGATCCGCAGCGTTGGGGAGGCAAGCGTGGCGTAGCGAAGCGTCATCTCGGGGGTGACGTGGCCGAGCACGGCCATGAGGGCCTGCAGGCTCATGCCGCCGTTGGCCAGCGTGGTGGCGTAGGTGTGGCGAAGCTGATGGGGCACGACCCGCAGCGGCGCCCCGTCTGGGCCGGTGAGCCCGGCGAGCTCGACGGCTTGGTCGAGGCCCGTGCGGAGCCGCCAGGGGGCAAGGCGTCGGCCCCGATCGCAGAACAGGAAGTCGGTGGGGTGGCCGTCGCGCGGGTGCGGCAGCGCCCGCTGTGGCCCGCGGTGGGCGGCCCAGTCGTCGAGCGCCGCCAGGGTGGTGGCGTCCAGCGGGACCGAGCGCTCGGTGCCGAGCTTGCCCAGGGGGACGCGCAGCCAGCTGCCGGCGGGGCCGTAGTCGACGACGCTGTCGAGTTCCAGGTCGAGCAGCTCGCCAAGCCGCAGACCCGCGCCGCGCAGCACCAGCAGCCCGCAGCGGGCGAACCGGTCCTGCAGGGTGGCGACAGCGGCCATGAGCGCGGCATCGACGTCGGGGGCGAGCGCGCGGGGCAGGGGTCGTGGCAGGCGGGGGACGTCGCCAGGGAAGACGAGCTGGCGAGCGGGACGCTCCGCCCAGCCCCACAAGGCGAGGTCGTCGAAGAAGTTGCGCACGGCCAGCACGGTGGCGTGCACGACCGAGGCGGCGACCGGCTTGGGCCGGGCCACCCGGCCGCGCCATGGCCGGGTCCGGTTCCAGGCCAGGAACGCCTCCACGTGGTGGCGCTCGAGCTGGCGCAAGGAGGCGACCTCGGGGTGGTGGGTGCCGAGGAACTCGCCAAGCAAGATCAGCGCGTCGGTCAGCGAGGTGACGGTCGCCGGACGCAGCGTGGCTGCCCGCGCTTCGACGTAGCGGATCATCACCCGGCGCAGCTCGGGTGCGGGGACGACCGCCAGCCGCTCGGCGATGCTGGCGCCCGGCTGCCCTCGTCGGGGTGGGCGGTCGAGGATGCCGACCTCGAAGAGCAGCTGGCGCAGGCTGTGCAGGCGGGACCGGTGGGCCCGGCGGCTCCAGCGTGTCGCCGCTGTGGTGGCCTCCAGTGCGGCGGTGAAGGCATCCAGGTCAGCCTCGGCGAGGGCGCGCATGGGATGCCCGGACCAGGCGATGACTAGAGAGCCGGACGGGTATCCGGATCGGGTAGGTTCCGGGCTCCAGCGGGACCAAGGGAGTCCTGCCCGGTGTGTGGGTGGTGGGAGTGGTGCGTCCAGAGGTGTGG
>Ga0137375_10011246_pt1 | contig 10591 bp, 10 predicted proteins | sample SagtaG_24_FD_104936 | JGI IMG/M metagenome (GOLD analysis project Ga0137375, IMG submission 104936) | Vadose zone soil microbial communities from Sagehorn Ranch, Mendocino, California, USA - Sage1_R_113_16 metaG | ecosystem: Environmental > Terrestrial > Soil > Vadose zone | place: USA...
GCAGGTTACGAGGCCACGATGCGAGCACTCAAGCAAGCGCCGTGGCAGGGAGAGTTTGATCCGATCGAAGGCGTAATCCTGCACGAGTCGATGCCCGATCTTGCGATCGCCGCGGAATAAGCACGAGACGTTCGCCTCAAACAGCACCGCACGCATTTCCGCAAATTCCGGAAAACTTTTTTTGCTCGTGGTCGACGAATCAAGACAGCAGCAGCGCCGCTGGCGATTGCTGCAGTGAGGTATCTCGGACCAATCGCGGGTCCTTTCTGGTCGCAAAAAGCAATGCAGGGGGCAACCGCGCGAGAGCCCGCCAGAGTCGCATGGTCGAAATTTGCCTTGACACCTTGACTCAACTTGACGGGCTGCCTTGACGCGCACGAGCAAAAAATGGCGCGGCCTGTTGCCGGCGCTGCAGGTGGACGTCGGTCGCCAAGATCTGCCGCACCTATGGCGTTGGCCGCCTCGATGGCCGACGTCATCTCCTCGCTGCGATTGACCCGATGGATCAAGAGCGCCAACCCATGCGGGGCACCGGCGCCGTTATCGCCTCGGTGCGGCAATTGGATCAGCAGAAGCTATCCGCTGCGCCGGGTTCGACAGGCGATCGAGCGCCGCCTCCTGCTCGCGCAGCCATGCCATGATGTCGCTGCGTTGGCCGGTCGTCGGGCGAGCCCAGCGCAAGTTCTTCATCGCTTTGCTCTCTTGGCCCACCCACCAGTATTCCTTGGTCACCATCAGGGCCCAGCCGCGGCGACCGCCACGCGTCAATGTGAATATCTCGATGGCAACGCCGTGTTTCGGACCCATGAAGCTGTGCCGCTCGCGCTCGAACTCCACGCCATCGAATGCCCATCGCGATAATTTCATGCCCGGATTGGTGTGGCTCACGAGCAGATCGAACAATCGAAAGAAGGACGGGCGGGCAAGGCTCTTCATGACTAGCCTCCTGACGGGCGAAGCATGTCAGCGCGCCACCCGTCGGCTCATGATGGCGAGCAGCAGTGGAACGGCGAGAAGCTGAAGAACGAGCGACAACACCGCCACTGCCATGACGGATTGGTCGTAGAGGATGCCGAGCGCCGCGCTGCCGATGAACCACGCCACGCCGAACACCGCGTTGAGGATGCCGAACGCCGTCGCGCGCCGGTCCGGCGCGGTCATGCCGGCGACTACGGCGCGCATCACCGATTCTTGCGTTCCCATGCCGATGCCCCACAAGGTCATGCCGAGAACCGCGGCCGTCGCATCACCCAGGAACACCAGCGGAGACGCCGCCGCGGCGACCGTCACGCCGGCGATGAGAACGACGAGACCGCGACGATCGAATAGCGGCCCCAGGACGAGCGAGGCCGCAGCGTCGCTCGCCATTGCGACCGCATAGAGGATCGGGATGAGCGGCGGCGACACGACGGCGGTTTGACCGAAATGGTAGGCGATCAATGGGAAGTCGGCATAGCCGGCGCCGACCAGCGCGATCGCGATCATGTAGATCCAATACGCGCGCTTGAAGCCACCGGCGTTGAGCGCAGGCGGCGTGAGATCGAAATCGCGCGGTCGAGGAAACAGAAATCGCGCATTGATGATCACGACCATCGAGATCACGGCCGGGACGAGCAGAATGGCAAAGGCGTCGGAATACCCGTATTGCAGGTAGAGCGCCGCGCTCACTATGAGCGGACCGACGATCGCGCCCGTCTGATCCATCGCCTCGTGCAGACCAAAGCCCCACCCGAGGCCGGTGTGGCTCGCGGCATGGGATAGCATCGCATCGCGCGCCGGGGAGCGGATGGCGCGGCCCATGCGCTCGGCGATGATCAGGGCCGCGGCAACTTCCCATCGCCAGGCGAACGCGAGGAGCGGCACCGCGAAAAGATTGAGGGCATAGCCTGCGATCGTGACCGCCCAATAGCGCTGCGTCCGGTCTCCGAGCCAACCGGACAAGAGACGGATGGCATAGCCGACCAACTCACCGAAGCCCGAGACGATACCGACGACGGCTGCCGACGCGCCGAGAACGCCGAGATAAGGTCCGGTGATGCTGCGCGCGCCCTCATAGGTCATGTCGGCGAAAAGACTGACCACGCCGAGCATGACGATGAACCGCATCGCCGCCGCGCGACCGATGAGGCTCTTGCTCGCGGTCCCAGAAGGTGTCGCGTTCATGATACCGCCATCGTCAGACGACCGGCACGCTCGCTGGCAACGATGCGAGGAAAACGTCGGTCATCGCGCGCCTCCTCATGAGCTAATGCGCGCGTGACGGCAAGGGCGAGAGTTGGGGCTCTTTTCCACGCTCCCACCGCCCGGCATCACGCGGTAGGAGTCATCAGCCTTTTCGGCGTTTCAAGGGGGACCCCATCCCCTCGGACCAAACATAGGCAACAATTCCGCATCGAGCAAGCGAGCTGCGGCCGCGATAGTGGGCTATTTTGATTGTGGCGACTGCTTTGTAAACGCATGAAGTAGATATCCCACTGGAAACAACGTGAAACCAAGAACGGCGCCCCCAAAATCGAGGTAATGCCCAACGCTGTGCTCGTCGCCCCAACGCATCCAAGGAAATAAGTGAAGTGCTTCGGAAATATGGGTGAGAACGACCACCACCAGACATCCTGCGCCGAGTAGCTGTAGCAAAGAGAACATCGTCTTTGCCCTAAAGAACATGACTGCTGAACCGGCAAACAGCATGCATGCGGGCACCAACGCGACCAGCGCTTTAAGTAATGTGACGTTCATAGTCAGGCAGCGACCGTGTTTTCCCAAGCTTCCAGAACGTCCACAATATCAGCGATTTCCCAAAGCCGCTTGGTGATAATTGGCGGGCGTCGCGGTCGTCTGCGCAGCGTCTAGAGCCCGCTACTGCCGCCTGCGCGCCCTGGACTCGTGTTGACGGGAACCATATCACCCCTAAAATGGTTTTCGACCTGGCGATGGAGTTCGCCGCAACCGCCCTCTGGGGCTGATAACTCCTACCGAAGCGCCGCTTTGGTGGGAGTTTTTTTGATGACTTCCTTCGAACTGACGTGCTTGCGAGGCCGCGGGTGGCGCGCTTTGCGCTGTTGCTATGGGGTGATCTGCCCACCTTGTGTGGCGCGCTGCGGGCCCAACCGCGATCTGCTTGCAAGCGGGCGGTCTGTGCAATGACCTTTGTGAGCATACTCTTTGCAAGAGCTGACGATCGGGTCGAGGCGCAACATGTCGACGCGCCCGCCTGCTTCGTCGATTTGAATCTGGACCAGATTGTCGACGCGGTCACCGACGGCTGGGCCGACTACAATCTAAAGCCCTTCTTTCACTTTCCTTTGAACCGTATCGATGCCATCCGGTATCGCCAAGCAGTATTCCAGGAGCTCGAAAGTCCAACGCTGTTCGAGCACGTACGGTCATTTGCGCAACGGATGCGCGAAATTCGCGAGCATCTGGCCCAGGCAAACAAGCTCTACTACCGATATCAGAAGGAAGCCTGCTTTCTATACGCGGTCGAGATCTATTGCGACGCCATCAAGCGCTTCGCAGCCGATCTATCGATTGTAGCGCTCGAGTCGCGTGGGTTCCTCGCGTTCCGCGACTATTTGACGAACTATGCTGCGGGCCGCCACTTCACCTCGCTTGGTGAAGAAACGAGCACGCTCGAAGCCGATTTGTCCGACGTGCGGTATTGCGTGCTCATCAAGGACAACGCCTTCACAGTTAGGCATTACCGATCGGAAACTGACTACAGCGCCGAAATCGAGGAGACATTCGAAAAGTTCAAACAGGGAGCGGCGAAGGACTATCGGATCAAATACCGCTCCTCGCCGGACATCAATCATATCGAAGCCAAAGTCCTGGAGTTCGTTGCGCAATTGAATCCCGAGCTATTTTCAAGGCTCGACGACTATCACGCGCGGCACGCCGACTTCGTCGACGAAACGATTGCCGCCTTCGACCGGGAGATTCATTTTTACGTCGCCTATCTGGAACACGCCGCAAAATTGAGACGCGCTGGATTGCGGTTCTGCTATCCGCACGTCTCCAGCAAGTCGAAGGAGGTCTACGACTACGAAGGGTTCGATTTGGCGTTGGCCCAAAAGCTCATCGACGCCAAGGCCTCGATCGTCTGCAATGATTTCTTCTTGCAAGGCAAGGAGCGGATCATCGTCGTCAGCGGTCCGAACCAGGGCGGCAAAACGACCTTCGCTCGCACCTTCGGACAGTTGCATTACCTCGCCAGCATCGGGTGCCCGGTGCCAGGCCGAGACGCGCGACTCTTTCTCTTCGACCAGCTCTTCACTCATTTTGAACGCGAGGAGAAGGTCGAAAATCTCCGCGGCAAGCTTGAGGACGACTTGATACGGGTTCACTCGATTCTGAAGCGGGCGACATCGCAATCTATCATCATCATGAATGAAATTTTCACCTCTACAATGCTCCAAGACGAGATTTTCTTGAGCAGGAACATGATGCAAAAAATTCTGGAAGTGGATTTGCTGTGCGTTTGGGTGACATTCGTCGACGAATCGGCATCGTTCAGCGAGCAGACCGTCTCCATGGTCAGCACGGTTGTTCCGGAAAACCCGACCTTACGAACATTCAAAATCGTGCGACGGCCCGCCGATGGACTCGCATACGCGATGGCAATTGCCGAAAAATACCGGCTGACATACAACCGCATAAGGGAGCGCATCAAGTCATGAAAGCGTTCCTCATGTACAGAGATCGCGATTTCGACCCGCAGCAGATCCTGGCGCGCAGGGCAAAGGAGATACGCCGGGATCAAGGACCCAATCTGCAGCAGCTCCTACCCTGGAATGAACAGGCGCTGAGGCAAGACTTAGGCCTCGACATTCTGTTCAGCGCCATGGCGGCCGGCGACAATTTCTTGTTCGAGGTCTCGAAGGTCGCCGTGTTGTCGAGCGTCGCCGATCTCGACACCATACGATACCGCCAGCATGTCTTTCGGGACTGCTCGAGGCATGAATCGATCGTGAGGGACATCTATCAGCTCGCGATCGAAGCGGTCGAAGGAGAGCAGAAGAATTATTTCAGCTTCTTTGCCCGCTACCCCAGCGGCATCCTCCACCGAGCGGTGGACGTGCTGCAGATGTTCGTGGGCATGCTGAAAACGCTGAGAGCTCTCGCAGACCGACATGCGGAAAAATTCGAGTCGGATGGATTCTCGAGATTGTTCGCGATGCTCAGGCAGGAGCTCAGCGACGAGTATTTCACCAGCATCGAAAAACATCTGAAGCAATTGAGATTCCGCAAAGGGGTCTTGATAAGCGCGGAGTTGGGCCAGGGCAACAAGGGCACGAATTACGTGCTGCGCAAGCCCCATGAGGATAAGCGCGGTTGGATCGCGCGTCTCTTGTCGCAAAAGCCGCCGGGCTACACTTTCCAGCTCCATCCCCGCGATGAAGCCGGGGCCAGGGCCCTGTCGGAATTGCGAGACCAGGGCGTCAATCTCGTCGCGAATGCGCTCGCCCAGTCCACGGATCACATTCTGAGCTTCTTTCACATGCTGCGGACGGAATTGGCGTTTTACGTCGCGTGCCTGAATTTGCAGCGGCTGCTCGTCGAACTGCGAGAGCCGACCTGCTTTCCCGTTCCCGCACCCGCCGGCGAGCGGAAACTGTCGTTTTCCGGCGTCTACGACGCCTGCCTGGCCTTGAGCGCGGGACGGAAGGTTGTCGGCAACGATCTCGATGCCGACGGGAAGGATCTGATCGTCATCACAGGCGCGAATACCGGCGGCAAGTCGACGTTCATGCGCAGCCTCGGCCTCGCGCAACTCATGATGCAAGCCGGCATGTTCGTGCCCGCTGAGACCTTCTCGGCCGAGGTCCGCGATGGCGTTTTTACCCACTACAAGCGGGAAGAAGACGTCACGATGGAAAGCGGCAAACTGGATGAAGAGCTCGGCAGAATGAGCGACATCGTGGACAAGATAACGCCAAGCTCCATGGCGCTCTTCAACGAGTCGTTTGCCGCGACGAACGAAAGGGAAGGCTCGGAGATCGCAAGGCAGATAACGAACGCGTTGGTCGAAAGCGGCGTCAAAGTCTTTTTCGTCACCCATTTGTATGAATTTGCGCATAGTCTGTACGAGAAGAAAATGCCAAGCGTCGTCTTCTTGCGGGCGGAACGGCGAGCCGACGGAACGCGAACGTTCCGAATGATCGAAGCAGAGCCCTTGCAAACCAGCTACGGGAAAGATCTGTACGACAGTGTGTTCGGTCCAGCGCGCTCGCATCCCGTCGAGCGACGAGCGGCTTCGATGCCCGCCGTTGGCGAGTAATCGAAGCGTAGATCGCGACCATCAGTTACCTGACATCGATCGTGGCCAGATGGTGGGTCTCGTTGATGCGAAGCGCGCGAACATGTCCACCAACCACGTCGATTTCATTGATGCAGCAGGGATCTTGTATCATGCGCCAGTACGAAGACAGCGGTTGCTCGAGAAGCTGGAGCAATAGTGCGCGGTTGATGCTGTCGTGGCCGACGAGAATAACGGTCTCGTCTGCGTGACGCGCGAGGACGAATCGCAATGCGTCTGCCGTGCGCGCCACGAGGTCCTGAAGCGATTCTCCGTCCGGAAAGCGCACGAGATGGGGAGTCGCAAACCATGCGGCGAAGACCTCCGGATTCGCCTCTCGCATCTCTTCGTAACTCCTGGATTGCCACGCGCCGTAGTCAATGTCATTGAGCACATCGAGGGCGCGAGCGTCGACGTTGCAGACTTTCGAAATCGCGGCACCGGTCGCAATGCATCGCTTTAGCGGGCTGGTGTAGATCATGCTTGGGCGCCAGCCACTCGCGATGCGTTGGGCGACGGCTTCCGCCTCCGCTCGTCCTCGTCCGGTCAGCGCAAGGTCGGCGCGACCGCGAAATCGTTTCGGCTCGATGCCTTCGACATGTCCATGACGGGTGAGGAGAATCTTTGTCACGCCAGCCGCCGCCTCATTGCATGTTATCGCGGCATGGCCGATGCGATATTCGAACCCGAACGAGGTCCACGGCGAATCAACGGCGCACGAAGCGACAGCGCAATCACTCGCTCTGACAGCAATGACAGGTTCAGCGGAAGGAAAGCTCGAGCGGCGAGGTCACGCTCTGCGAAGATCGCAACAGCCTCGGAGGCTGATAGCGCTCTGGGGGGGCCAAAGCGCACAAGCTTACCCCCGGAAAAGTTCATTTGCAGATCCAGAAATACGCCCCGCATCTTTATTGGAGCCCGACGTCTTATTTCGACGACAATGGGCGTTCCCCTGCCAGTGCAACGCTCGATATAGGCCTGTCGATAATGCCGATAAAGGCTCTTGCGGTATCGAATAATCTTGACCAGCACCGAATCTGGTACGACGTGGTACACTCGTAGATATAAGACGAGCGCAAGTTCCATCAGATGATGATATGAATATTTCTTTAAGCGACCCCTCCGTTTGCGCACGATTTCTTCACGCTCGAAGGGTACGCCCAACTTGCGCAGCGATTTGATGTACTCTTTGAAAGTGCTTTCACTCGCAGCTCCCCGAAAACCGACCTTAGCCAAGACCCAGATGGCGCGGCCGTGATGGAACTCGATATCGGGTAGCCCGTCCGGCAATTCGTCGCGTGGTTTTTGGTCCCGTACCTTCTTCTTTTGCAATCCCATACGCGCTTCCCCCAACCAGTACTCTGACGTCCGACGAGACAGTCCTCAGAACTTCACAGCCCTTTCCCGAATCCGCGAACCAACCCCGATAACCCGTTGAATATCCTGACCTGAAATCGGGTGACCTGGAAGAGCGCAAATGAGAACGAAGGACGATTGATCGGCTTGTGGTGATAAACTAAACTAAACTATTCGATCAAAAGCGAAACACGCCAGTACCTCTCCTGATCCGGCGATGGAGTCCGCCGCAACCGCCCTGACCGGCTGATGACTCCTACGGTTGCTCCACGCAATCCGCGATTGCAGTGGGTACGTAGGAATGAGCTAGTAGGGTGGATGGTGCGATGTTCGTCGTCGCCGGTTATTGCGCCCGCGCAGATGATGAGCGCCGCGGCTCTCTCGCCGCGCAGGAAAATAATACTCTACGCCGGGCGTACCTCGAGGCGGACCGCAGGGGCTGATCCATGCTCGAGCGAATCCTGTACAACATTCTCCAAGTCTTCGTGGTGGTGGCCTTTGCGCCGCTGGTTGAAGGCGTCGTCAGTCGGCTCAAGGAGAATCTCCAGTCGAAGCGCGGACCGAGCATCTTTCAGCCTTACCGCGACATCTGGAAGCTTCTGCACAAGGACGAGATCGTTTCCGAGCAAAGCTCGTGGATCTTTCGCGCGGCTCCCTATGTCGCCTTTGCGGCACCGGTCTTCGTGGCTCTCCTCATTCCGGTGTTGACGAGCTATCCCCTATTCTTCGCGTTCATGGGCGACATGCTCGGCGGCGGCTTCGTTCTCGCGCTGGGTGGCTTCTTCGCCACCCTCGCCGCCGTCGATACTGCCAATCCATACGGGCCGATGGGTGCGAGCCGCACGCGCATGGTCGGGTTCCTCGCCGAGCCGGTCTTCATTGTCGTGTTCCTCACAGTCTCGTTCGTTGCCGGCTCGACCATCCCCTATATCGTTCAGATGCGCTGGGTCACCCCGATCGCAAATTTCTTCGAGCCCTCGCATGTCCTGCTGATGATCGCGTTCCTGATGCTGATCCTCGCCGAGGACGGGCGCATCCCGGTCGACAGCCCGTCGGGCCAATTCGAGCTGGCGATGATCGACCGCTCGAAGTCGTTGGAATATTCGGGGCGCGGAGCCGCGGTCATGAAATGGGCCGGAGCGATGAAATTCTTCGTCCTGATCATCATCTTTCTCAATGTGCTGGTCACGCCCTGGGGACTGGCGCATGGGATGGGGTTCGCTGAGGTGCTGCTTGCGATCCCGCTCGTTCTCCTGAAGGCCTTGGGTTTCGTCCTCGTCCTCGTCTACATCGAATCCTCGCTTGCCAAGCTACGCCTCTTCCGCATCACCGAGTTCCTCGGCGCTGCGTTCGTCATCTCCGTGGTCGCGATGATCACCCGGTTGTCGGAAATCTAGGTTGCAACGATGAACAGCTCGCTCTTCCCCGTCATCTCCGCTCTCGACGCGTTGACCGGCGCTCTCTTTCTGCTCACGGCGCTCGGGGTCGTGGCCACCCGTCAGGTGCTGGCCTCTCTTCAGCTTTTCATCTTGCAGTCCCTGCTGCTGACGGTCTCGGCAGTTCTCCTCGGGATCGCATCCGGTTCGGTTCATCTCTTTGCCGTCGCGGCTATCACGATTTGCACCAAGACGCTGATGATCCCTTGGGTCCTCCGGCATACCGTCAGCGCCGAGGTTTATCGCACGCGCGAGATCGAGCGCGTGCTCAACATCCCAAGCTCCTTGCTCGTGGCTGCGGTACTCATCGTCCTCGCCTACGTCGTCGCCAATCCGCTCCTTGGCGCGGTCGAGGTGCCATTTGCCCCGATCAATCTGCCGCTCGGAATCGCGGCCATGTTTCTGGGCGCCTTCACGATCGTGGTCAGACGCGAAGCGGTGCCGCAACTGCTGGGCTTGCTCGCAGTCGAGAATGGCGTGTTTTTTGCCGGCATCGCGATCGTTCCGAATCTCCCGGTCATCGCCGAACTTGCCGCCGCTGTCGACGTGCCGGTTATCACATTGGTCATCGGCATGCTGACCCGCCAAATCTACAAGCGGTTGGGTACAACCGCGGTCGGAAGGCTGGCGACGTTGCGGGAGCACTGACGGCGTCATGGAACTTGCTGCCATCCTGATTGTTCCGGCACTCGCTAGCGGCCTATCGCTATTGCCGGTCGGCCGCCGCTTTGCAGCTCCGATCACACTCGTAGCGAGCGCGATCGTTCTCGCGCTCACTGTGCCGGTGGCAACACGAGCGGTCGGTACCGGGAGCTTTGATGCATTGGATGGATGGCTGACATGCGATGGCCTGGCCGCGCTCGTCCTCGTGCTTGTCGCCTTGGTCGCGTTCACCGCAGCGCTATTCTCTTGGGGTTATATTAGGTACCGGGTCGAACACGGCGGCACCAGGAAGGAACAGTATTACTATTGTCTCTATAACCTGTTCGTCCTGTCGATGCTGGCAGTGCCAGTGTTGGCCAACGTTGCCTTGATGTGGGTCGCCGTCGAACTCACGACCCTCTTGTCTGCGTTCCTTGTCGGCTTCGAAGATACGCCGGAAGCGCTCGAAGCGGCGTGGAAGTACGTCGTGCTCACCACGCTCGGGGCAGTCCTCGCCCTGCTCGGCTTTCTCATTCTTTATTGGGGATCGCGCGTCGCCGGTTACGAGCCCTTTACCTGGGTCGGACTCGTCGAAGCGGCGCCGCACATGCCGCCTGCGCTGTTGTGGCCGGCCTTTCTCCTCATCCTCGTGGGCTTCGGAACCAAGGTGGGGCTCGTCCCGATGCACACATGGTTGCCGGATGCACACAGCCAAGCGCCGGCCTCGATCTGTGCCCTCCTGTCGGGCGTCGAAACCACGACGGTGCTCTATGTGATCCTGCGGCTTTTTCCCGTGATCGGCGGCGCACCCGGGCTCGACGCGCGGCCCTGGTTCATCGGTTTCGGTTTGCTCTCGGTGGGC
>Ga0137375_10011252_pt1 | contig 10587 bp, 10 predicted proteins | sample SagtaG_24_FD_104936 | JGI IMG/M metagenome (GOLD analysis project Ga0137375, IMG submission 104936) | Vadose zone soil microbial communities from Sagehorn Ranch, Mendocino, California, USA - Sage1_R_113_16 metaG | ecosystem: Environmental > Terrestrial > Soil > Vadose zone | place: USA...
CATAGGCCAGGATGAGAGTGCAGTCAAGCACCAGAAGCGGTGTGTCACCAGGGAAAACCGCGTCAGATCACATCGCGGCCAGCAGCCAGGAACCCATGATCACCGGAAACTGGGGCTAGCAGCGGGCCAGGCGGGGCACATCGAGGGCACATGACGCTGCGAGACCGCCCGAACCGATGAGAACTGACGGGACCTAGTTTCGCAGGTCAGAACACGCGCCGGGCCGCGATCGCAGGTGGCCGGGAACCGGACGCTACTTCCAGCGGAAGTGATCCGGAAACGCGCTGACCTGCGGTGGAATTTCACCGGGCCTCCCCCGCGTGCACATTCCGTGCACTCGGCGGGCGGGCGAAGAATTGATCCATCGCCTTCCAGCCACGGTCATCCGCATCGGGCATCGTATGCGCATAGGTCTCATAAACGGTCTTCACCGTGTCCCCGAGCCATTCCGCCAGGCTCACAATCTCAACCCCAGCCGAAAGCCACGCCGACGCCGCGGTGTGCCGCAGGACGTGCATCCCCTGATCGCGTGCAGGTGGCCGTTTCTCACCTCGCTTCCGCGCGGGCAGGATCCCGGCTTTCTCCTGCGCCGGATGCCAATGGCTCTCATTGAACCGGGTGCGGTTCATCACGGCACCGCCCAGGCGGGTCACCACGAGAGCGAAAGTCACAGGATCGCCATCAGGCGTCAGCCACGGCAGCGTCACCTCCGCGGGCGGGCATAGGCGGATGTGCTCGGCCGGACCGGCGCCAGCGACTCGGCCAGCGGCACGTCGTGGGCCTTGCCGTTCTTCACCGGGCGGAAGCACGCGACGTTGCCGATCAGCCGGACCTGCCGCCGCACGTGGATGACCTTCCGCAGAAAATCGACGTCGTCGACGGCCAGCTCCCGCTCCACCCGATCGGCGGTCGTGATGTCGTGGGTCCGGGTGTTCCGCCAGTCCTCGGCGTACGCCTTGAAGGTGGTGTTCGCGTCCGACGGGTCGACATACGAGCCATCGTCGAGCCACGTCTTGATCTTCGCGTCGAACGCGTCCGCGCACGTCTCCGGATCCTTGCCGGTCTTCTTAGCGAAGTTCCGCGCCCGCTGCACACCGTTCTCGTCACGCCAGCGGACCTGCCACCGCTCACCGGCGCCATGACCCGCGGCCGGTGTCATCCTGTGCTCGCGGCACACTGGCTCCCCCGGCCCCGGCTGGGCTTTGTGCCATCTGTCGGCGGCGGCCATCAGGCACCGTCCCGCGCGGCGCGCAGGCGGCTCTGAGCGCTGGCGACCGCCTGTTCTTCCGTCTCGACCCACCGCACCCTGATCGCCTCACGCTCGTACGGCTCCGCCGCGAGCCATGCCCGCATCGGCCCGATCTGGCCCCAGCACCATGCCCGCGCGTCCAGCGTGGCCGCCTCGGTGGAAGGCGTGACCGGGATCTTCGCCGCGGTCACGGGCACCAGCAGGTCAGCCGGGGTGGCCACGCGGGCGGCGTTGACGCGTGTCCCGGTGCCCCCCGCTTAAGGGGGGCCGCGCGGCGTTCAGTAAACGGGGGCAAACTGGGCCGCCGCGCGGCCCCGGCTGGGCGGGGGGTTGTCCCGCAGGGTCGGCGGGACCGGAAAACGTCCCTCCTGCCCAGCCTTGGGTAGCCGGGCGGGCGCGCGATCCAGTGTCCCGAGGTGAGCATCCACACAAGGGCACGCGCCCGCCCGGCCGCTCGGGTTACGGCGGCATCACTTTGGCCGCCGCAAGTGAGTACCGCCACACACCGCCGTTACGGCGGCGGGTGACCACGCCCCGGGCGCGTAACCCGCCGAGGGCGGTGGTGGCCGTGGTGAGCGCCAGCCCGGACGCGTCGGACACAGCCCGCGCGGACATCGCGGCGCCGGCTGCTTTCAGCGTGCCCAGGGCGGCCTGTTCCGACCGGCGGAGCCGGATCGCGGGGCCACGCGGGTGGCTGGCCCGGGTTCTGATGACGTATTCGATGCCGCGCATCAGCTCCGCGGCTGTGTCCCCGCGGGCGTGCGGCCCGGGCGGCGGGGTGCCGCCCTCGCGGGCGGCCAGGCCGTCATCGGTGCGCCACACCCGCCAGCCCGGATAACTCGCCTGGATCGCCGTGAACACGGTGCTGTCATCTGGCACGGGCACGGCGGACCGCGCGGCGAGTCCGGCCGCTGCGCTCACGTCAGGCGTCCAGGGCACGCAGCACATGGGCGACCTTCTCCGCAGCCGTGGCTACGTCGCCGACGGGGGCGATGCGCTCGGACCACCCGAACCAGTACCAGCCGTCGCCGGCGTAGATGTCCTCGGTGAGCTGGGCGGCGGCCCGGTTTGTGATGCGCAGGCGCGCGCGCCTGCCCGCTGATTTGATCAGGGTCACCGCGAACCGCCGGCCGTCCAGCTCGGCGGCGAGCTTCTCTAATGCAGATTCCGGCTCAGGTTCCGGCGCCGGTTCCGGATCTCCCCACGCAGCCATATGCGTGTCTCCCTCACGCTCGTACACCAAGGGCACCTACTTTGCGCTTGCGAGCGGCTACGGTGAAACTGAGACAAGCGCTGACAGGATGTCGTCAGCACCAGTCAGCGCGGCCAATACAGGGGGGCCGCAAAACACGCGATTGGTGTACGCGTATGGGTTTCGCCGAAAGGCTTCGCGCGCTCATGGCTGAGCACGGCGTCAGCGAACGGGCGCTTGCCCGCCAGGTCGTCTGTGACCGGTCATACATCCACCTTCTGAAACACGGCAAGCGGCACCCTGGCGCGCGCATGGCGCAGCGCCTCGACGATGCCCTCGACGCGGGCGGGGAGTTAGCCGTGCTCGTGCCGTACAAGGGACCGGCGCGCAGGTCAGTGCTCGCAGGCGGGGTGCTCGCGGGCGGCGTGCTGGCGCTGGCCGACACGCTGCTGTTCGGCGGCGTGGCGGATGAGGACCGGGACCGCATCGGCTGGACGGCCCGACATCCTTCGCAAGTGGACGCGGCCACCGTGGATTCGCTCGCGGGCGTGCTGGCGGCGCAGCGGTGCGCCGAGGATCGCGCTGGCCCGCTCGCGGTGATGACGCCCGTCCTCGCCCAGCTTGCTGTGATCGAGGATCTCGTGCGGCAGGCCCGTGGCCCCGTGCGCCCCGCTTTGGTCAATGTGGCGCAGCAGTGGGCGCAGTTCGCCGCGTACCTGCACCGCGATACCGGCGACGTGGATGGAGACCGTGCCCGCTTGTCACAAGCGCTGGAATGGGCGCAGGAACTCGGCGACCGGACCATGACGGCCACAGTGCTTTTCAATCGCGGGAACATGGCGCTGCTCGCCGGGGAAGCCGGCACGGTTGTCGGCTTGGCGCAGGCTGCGCAGAGAGACCCCGCGGTCGCTGCGGGGCAGCGCGCCGAGGCTGCCGACCTTGAGGCCCGAGGGCACGCGCTAGCTGGTGATGCCGCCGCGGTTGAGCGAAAACTCGGCGAGGCTGCGGAAATGGCGGAGCGGCTAACAGGCCAGGCACTAGGCCATCCGTGGCTTTACTGGATGTCACCGCGGTACTTCCAGTGCGCCCGAGGCGCAGCGTTCGGCATGCTGGCCGCCGATCCCCGCTACCGGCAGCGCGCCGTCACAGAACTGGAGGACGGCTTTGCGCGGCTGCCGGAAGATCAGCGGGCATCGGCATGGACGGGGGTGTTCCTGGCGCACCTTGCGGCCGTCCATACGGTGTCCGGAGACGCTGACCAGGCGGCGGCAGTGGCGCTCCAGTGCGCGCAGATCGCGCGGGTAACAGCGTCGGCCCGGCTCGCGGCCATGCTCGTCTGCGTGTATGACCGCTTGCGCGGCCGATGGCCCGGCCATCCTGCTGTCGCCGCGCTCGGCGAGGCATTACGCTGAGGACCGCGTACACCAACGCGAACGCCCCGCCAGCCTCCGGGCCGGCGGGGCGTTGCTTCGCGTCCAGTGCTTACCGATCCCCCCTTCGGCGGGCTGGAGGTGACCGCGCCGGGCGGCGTGCACCATCGCTGCCCCTCGCGGGTAAGGTCACTCTTCCCGATCTGGGCGGCCGGGAGCGCACAGACGACCGCGGCGAGCGCGGCCCGGGTGTCACGCAGCTCGCGGGCCGTATCCTCACGCTCGGCCGCGGCCGTGCCCAGCAACTGCTCGAGACTGTCGCAGAGGTATCCCGCCCAGTAGGGCCAGTCCATGCCGGGGCCGCGCGCTTCCTCGTATCGGGTGAGCGCGTCACGCGCGTGCCGTACCGCGTGCTGGGATAAAGCCATGGTCATCGCCTCCCGTCAGGTGATGACCCAGGTGACGCTCCGGTTCTGCGCGCCGCGTTGTTGATCTCTTCGGCGACGCGGTAGGTCACCCGCTCGTTCTTGTTCGCGAGCTGGCAGGCGAACTGGAAGCCCGGCCCGTCAACGACGAGCCAGCCGGTAGAGTCCACCCGGGCGGTGACCCCGTCCAGCGGGTAGTCCTGGCCGCGGTACCTGAGCGTCCCGCCGCCGATTTTGAGCAGGTGGCCATCGACAAGCACGCGGGTGACACCTTTCCTGCTGAGCGGACTCCTCATGATCGTTTACCTTCTTCCGTGGGGTGATCCGGGGAACAGCCGGGGAACAAAACGCGCGGGAACCACCGGGAACCAGCGGTGACCGCGAGCGGCGCGCTAGCCCCGTAATGTGCGCAAACGGGAACGCGCGGGAACTGCCGGAAACTGCCGGGGACGGCGGTGGTGGTGCTGCGAACCACCGCGATGAAGTGGGCGTTACCCGGGGCGTCTGGACAGGCACCCAGCGGTGCTGCAACCCTTGAGCCGAGATGTCAACCGGCGGATCGGCAATTCGGGAGCGCCTACCAAGGCGCGGGCGCTACCTAATACCGAGGACCACCCCACGCCGCGCCGAAGTTCTCGCTGTCGGCGGTGTGGTGACGATCCTCGCGCATCTTCTCTTTGCCCAGCTGACCTTGGTTCTCGCGATCCTGCTCTACGCGATCACGAGGATCAGCCGCTGGCGCGCGCAGTGGCTTGCCGTCCCGGCCGCGGCCGGAGTGGTCTGGGTTCTCGCGGTCGGCCCGGCGAGCGCCGTCGACGGCTTCCTTTCCGGGCCGCGTCAGATCGTCGCCTACCTCACAAGCTTCGGCGGCGAACCCGCGCGTGTACTGCACCTTCGGGCCGCATACGCCGGCCTGGGCAGTTGGCTGCCACGGCAGCTACCGCTCGCCCTTGTCGCGGGCGCGGCCGAGGCCGCGATTGCCGCCTGGCTCAGCTGGATGCACACCGACGAGTGGCGGCTGGCGCCACCGCGGCCCGGTCTGGTGTCCGCGCTCCGGCGCTGGTACGTAACACGGGCTGTACGGCTCGGCGGTGTGGTGACACGTGACGGTGCGTGCCTCGGCATCGCAGCGCCCAGTGGCTGGCCAGAGCCGGCATCGCGGTTCGCCCGGCGGCCACACGAACAAAGGGTTCGCAGGCCGATGTGGGCCAGGGGACGTGCCGCGCTGTCATGGCACGAGGCGGCCGGGGGCGTGCTGTGCGCTGGCGCGGCCGGCTCCGGCACGACCACGACCAGCTTCCAGTTCGCGCATGCTGCCATCCGGCGAAGGAAACCGGTGATCGCCGTCGATCTTTCTGGGAACAGGCAGCTGGCCGAATGGTTCGCCATCGTGTGCGGGGCCACCGGGACTCCGTTGAGCATTTTCAGCGCGGCCGGCACCGGCTATTACGAGCCGCTGCGGGATGGCGACCCGGCCCGCAGGACGGCGATCGTCATGGGCATGATCGACTGGACGGGCATCGCCGACCGGTATCGCCGCAGCTGCGGCGCCTACCTGAACGATCTGTTCGCGGTGGCGGACGCCGCCCCGGGCGATCCAGGCACACCCATGCTCGATGAGCTGCTGCACCTGCTCAACCCTGCGGCACTGAGTGCCCGCGTGCAGCATGTGCCGGGCTTCCACCCCCATCGCGAAGCGCTGATCGAGCGGGTCAAGGTGTCAGCCGGCCTCTTCGGCGCCGATCCGGCGACCGGCGCGGCCCTGGCCAGCCAGCTCGGCGAACTCCGTACCGCACCGGTCGGCCGTTGGCTGGCGCCTGTGCCACCCGCATCCGAGGGCGCGGGTGCAGGCATCGACCTCGGCCGGGCCATCAGGCAGCGTGGGGTCGTGCTGTTCTCCCTGGGGGGCGACGCGCACAGCAGGCCCGCGCACATGGTGGCGAGCCTCGTCACCCACGACGCCATTGCCGTATGCGCCGAGTTGCGCAAGATAGGCGTCGCCGGCGACGGCGTGCTCTGGATCGATGAATGCGGCGCCATTCCCCCAGGCGTCCTCGCCGAGCTGGTCAAGCGTGGTGCGGCAGCGGATATGGCCGCCGTGCTGACCACGACGTCGGCCGCGGCCGCGGACAACCTTGCCGACCAGGTAAACACCGTGGTGATCCACAGGATGACAGATCCGGTCATGGCCGAGCGCTTCGCCAGGATCACCGGCGTGAGACTTGAGCCAAGCGAGAACGGCGCTCCCCTGCGGCCAGGCTTCCCGCCCGGGGAGGCCGCGCGATTTGGGCGGCCCGCACCAGCGGCTCGTGGGGCCGCGCCGTTCGCCTCGACGACCATGGCCACCGGCTCGCAGTCCGACGGGCTGGCGTTCGTTCGCAAGCCCATGGTGGCGCCGGAGGTCTTGTTCAGCTTGGCCAGAGCTGAATTCGTCATGGTCGTTGCGGGCCCGCCGCGCCGCCTCGTGGCACCTGGCAAGACGATCCCCGCTCGATTGCACGCCGCGCCGCAGCGCGCCGTCGCGGATGCCCGGCCCCGTTCCCGTTCTCACGCCAGGTCACGTGGCCGGTCACCGGTCAAACCCAGTGTGGTGGTGCAGACGATTCCGCATCAGCAGCAGCCGTTAAGGAGCCATTTCGAGAACCCGGGAAGGCCAGACAGCCCGGCCAGCCAGCCTTTGCCGCCCGGCCGCCCGGCGCCACATCCCTTGGCGCCGCCACCGCCGCGCGGGCCGCAACCGGCGCAAGCCCCGGAGAGGCGGTTATGGCCGATGTGACGGCCGCGCACCCGCATGCCGAACGGTCGCGGCGTTCGTTCCGGCCCGACCGGGTGTATCTGGGCTGGCAGTACGTCCTGCTGGCGCCAGATCCTGGCCCGCCGCCGCGCCGGCCCACTCCGCCGGACCAAGAACAGCTCAACCCGGATTGGGTGGCCGCCCAACGGCGCGAGGAAAGCCTGCTGGACCGCCCACTGAAGGTCGCCTGCGCGGTCTCGCTCGTGTTCGCCGCGGTGCTGCTGGCCTTGTGGATCACCGGGGTGCTCAGCGGCCTGCTCGCCACTTTGGGGCTGCTCATTTGCCTCGTCGTGGCTGCGATCAGCGGTTACGCGGTCTGGCAGGGCGAGCAGGCGCTGCGGTCCAGGGTTTCCGAGGAGAGGCTGCGGCTCGGGAAGATCCGGGCTGACCAGGAGCGCAGGCTGTTCGGCTGGCAGGAGGAGCACAAGCGCAGGTTCGAGGAGTGGCAGCAGCGCCGTGCGGCATTCGACCGGCAGCTCCAGTGGTACGCCGTGTCGCTGCCCGATGCGGTCGACCGTGTCGACGTGGCGGGTGGCACGCTCGCAGGCTGGTCGGCGCTCGCCACCATGATCGGTGCCACCCGGCTGAGTGCCGGTGGCGAGGTCACATTCATCGACCTGTCCGAGGGTGCGGCTGCGGCCGAACTCGTCTCGGTCGCGCAGCGGTCCGGAATCGATCCGCTCGTCTGGGTGCTGCCCGGGGACCTGCCGCGGCTCGACATCGGAACCGGGCTCGGCAAGGAGGGTCTGGCGGACGTGCTTTCCCTGGTGGTGAGCGTCATGGAGGAGCACGGCACCACTCGCGACCTGTCCTACGACAACGCGATCCTCGAGCGAGTCCTTGATGTGTTTGGCGGGCGCGCCACCATCGCCGAGATAACGGCCGCGCTGCGGGCGCTGGCGCAGGTAGGTGACCCGCGAGACGACATGAGGCGGGGCCTCCTCGACGCCGATCAACTGGCGCGGCTCGCGGCGATGTTTGGCCGCGGCGCCGCTGACCGGGTCGTGATCGAGCGTGCCTGGGCCATGGAGTCACAGCTCCGCAAGCTGGAAAGCCTTGGGACCGCGCCGGAGCGACTGGCGCCGGCACGGTTGCGCGTGCTGTCGACCGACCGGCGCGCCGGGGTGTTCGGCAATAGGGTGCTCGGCACCTTTGCGGTGACGGCGCTCACGCACATGCTCAGGCAGGCGCCCGCGGGGCATGCGTGGCAGCACACGGTCTGCCTGCTCGGCGCGGAAAAGCTTCGCGGGGATGTGCTCGACAGGCTCTGCGACGCGTGTGAGAGCACGCGGACCGGGCTGGTCATCGCTTACCGGTCGGTGCCTGCACACGTGAGGGAGCGTCTTGGCCGTGGTAACGCCGCGGTGGCGTTCATGCGGCTCGGCAACGCAGAGGACGCGAGTGCCGCGAGCGAGCAGATCGGCACCGAGCAACGGTTCGTGCTCAGTCAGTTCACCGAGACGATTGGGACGGAGGTTACCGATTCCATTGGTGACTCGTACACGAGCACCGTGGGCACATCGGACGGGATCTCCACTTCGGTATCCGCCACGTCGACCGAGGGCCGAAGCCGTGGTCGCGGGGCGAGCCATGAGAGCGTGCTGATGCCTTTCGGCCGTTCGACCCGGTCGCGAAGCATGGACGCTAGCTATTCGTATGCCACCGGCGACAGCGAAATGATCAGCTCAGGGATAACCACCAGCACGGCATGGGGGCTGACCACATCTCGGGCGCTGGGGGCCAGCCAATCGGTGGCTCGTAGTTCGCAGCGGTCCAGGGAGTTCCTGGTTGAGCAGCACGAACTGCAGCAGCTTCCGCCGAGCGCGGTGATCATCACGCATGCGGCGGCGGACGGGCGCCGGGTCGTGCTCGCCGACGCGAACCCTGCGATCCACGGGCTGGCCACCGCCACGCTGCTCAGCCTGGAGGACCTCGCCACGTCTCGGGAGGCGGCGCACGCGGAGGCCGTGCGCGCTGAGGCGGCGCACGCTGGGCAGTCGCGCGGCGAGACGCATGCTGGGGCGGCCGGCGGCGGGGCGCATGCTGGGGCACCGCGTGCGGGCAAGCATGGCGGGGCGCCGCGTGGCCCGGCGCCTGCTGGGACTCGTGGGCCGGTGCCTGGCGGGACTCGTGGCCCGGCGCCTGGCGGTCAGGATCCGCCCGGGGCAGGTCAGGTTCCGCCCGCGGCGGCTGCCGGTTGGCCACTGTGGCCAGAAAGCCGACCTGCCACGACGGCGGGTGCGGGCCCGTCGGGGCCTTACCGCGATCGCCCCGTCAGTTACACAGGCCCCCACGCTCCCGCTGGCGCGGCTAGCCCCCCCGGGTCTCCGGCGGGTGATCCGGAGGCAAATTCCCGTGCACCCGGAACACAGCCTCCGGAGTCGCGCGAACGCAAGAGGCGGAAACCCAAGCCGGTGAGTTGGCAAGGTGAGGATCAGCCGCCGCCGAATCTCGGCCCACCACCTGCGCGGCTCGATTGGCGCAGGAAGCGCCGCGACGGTTCCTAGGTGCACGAGCCGGACATTCCGGGCGCCCATACGACGGTCCCGGGTGAAGTCGAGAATGGCGCTTCAGGTGGCGGAGTTGCCAGCGGCCTGGTAGGCACGCATCGTGAGCGAGTCATCGGGCCTAAGTGACCGGCTGGCGGGGCCGTGGTACCGGATCACGACGATCCCAGTGCCTGCGCGTGCGAGTTCGGCGGAGGAGGATTTCGTCTCGGTCCTGCCGGCCGCCCTCAGCGCGGCCCAGCGTGGCGAACGATTCGTAATCGGCTGGCTCTCGCGTGGTGGCGGTGCGCCACTCGAGCTCATCAGCAACACCGGGCCGCTGATCTTCCCGAGCGCCATCGGCGACACGGGCGAGGGAGCGGCATCCCGGGCGGTCTCCACCGACTTCGCGGCGCAAGCCATCCCGCGAGCGTCCCTCACCCCCACTGCACCAAAACTCCCCATCACCTCCAACGCACCACCGCCCACCTCAGCCCCCATAAACCCTCATGCATCAGCAAGCCCGGCGCATTCAACTCCGTCTCAACACGGAGTCGCGCTGCTGTTCCCGAACGGCGCGTGCGGCACCCCCATCAGCGACAGCTGGCTCGCCGACGCGGAGCGCCTTGTCTGGACGCTGTGCCCGGCACGGCAGGCATCGCTGCTGACGAACCAGAAACGGCAGGACTCCCGCCAGCCCACCCTGTTCGAATCGACGCTGGTGACGCTCATGGACCGGCCATTCGGCTGGTTCGTCGTCGCGGAGCCGACGGGCCTGCTTGACGCCGAGCTAGCCGAACTCCGGACCCAGCTGACCGCGATCCGGCGTTTCGAAGAAGAGCGCGCCAGGCTGGACGTGGAGCGTGCCGAGCGGCGGATTGCCGAGCTTGACGCATTCCAAGAGGCCGGGTTGTGGAACGTCCGTGTGCTCGCGGGCGCGGAGACACCTGCGGAACTGCACCAGGTTGCCCCCGTGCTCGTCGGCTCGGCCGAGCTCGGGCCGCATCCATACCGGCTACGCAGCGGACTCGAAAAACACGATGGGTTCGAAAAACCCGATCGTCCCGGAAA
>Ga0137375_10011257_pt1 | contig 10585 bp, 16 predicted proteins | sample SagtaG_24_FD_104936 | JGI IMG/M metagenome (GOLD analysis project Ga0137375, IMG submission 104936) | Vadose zone soil microbial communities from Sagehorn Ranch, Mendocino, California, USA - Sage1_R_113_16 metaG | ecosystem: Environmental > Terrestrial > Soil > Vadose zone | place: USA...
CAGGAACGTGCCGGTCGGGACGGTCAGCGCCAGTATGATATGCGCCACGGCGTCGCCGAGGCACGCGCAACCGATCACAGCGGTGACGACGGCGCTGCTCCGCTGGCTCGCGGTGCTGCTTGTTTCCGTTGCGCCGGCGCTCGATGCCGGGCGATCACTCGGTGCGAAGGCCTGGAGGACCGGCAGCAGCACTGGCCGTCTGATGACCACGGAGATCAAGCAGACCGCCCCGATCGTGCCAGTCAAGAGTGAGCCATGAACCTTGAGCAGGAAGCTGTTCCCACCCGAGAGCGCGGCGGCCGCACCGGCGATGGCGAAGCCAACCACCGCATGGACGCCGATCCAATCGACGCGGCGCCGCCAGAGCCACAGCGCCACGGTCCGCACGGCCGGGATCGCCCCGGCAATCGCGAGCGCGCTCGCGTCGTTGGCGAGCAGCGGACGGACCAACGTGTACACGATCAGTGGCAGCAGGCCGTTGACGACCAGGCTGACGATTACTTTTGTGCGTGCCGTGCGCAGACGTTGATTGATTGCTGTTTGAGACATTCCAGCACCTCGCTGTTGCATACATTCGGCATGCCTTCCAGGCATACCGGTTCGGTTTATGATCGCCGGTGGCGTTGATACGACATAGGCCTAACGGCGCTCCGGTGAATAATGCGCAATTGAGTGAACACGTGGCGCGCTTATGGTTTGAGCATCCGCAGGATGATCCCAGCCTCAGGAAAATGCTCGTGGAACTGCGCAGGGTTGCGCATCGCCAGGCTGGACAAACCGTTCAGACACGCCGTAATGACCAGCACCAGCTGGTCGGGATCGTCGGTTGCGACCTCCCCCGTGGCCTGTCCCGCGATGATCAACTGCCTGAGCACATCGTGATAGGTTCGGGCCTGCTGGCGCAGCAAATCACGCAGATGATCGGGCGTCGCCGCATCATGCAGTGCCTGAACGGTCAGCTGATAGAATTCGCGGTGTTCGTGCAGATTGTCCAATGACTTGGAAACCAGCACCTGCAGGCGCTTGCCGGGACTGCCTGGCAGCTCGCGGATGCGCTGCAGGATCGCCAGACGTGATTGTGTCGCCTGCTCCAGCAGTTCGTTCACAAGGGCCTGTTTGTTGGCAAAGTAGCGATAGGCCAAACCTTGACTGACGTGGGCGGCCGCGGCGATATCGGCCATGGTCGCCGCCAGCCCCTGCTGCGCAAAGACGGTTCTGGCCGCATCGAGAATCTTCGCCCGCTGCGCGTCGCGCAGACGTTGATTGGCTTGTGCTGTTCGGGGCATCGCGCCTCTTTTTATTGAATGAACAAATCATTCAATAAAAAACATAACTTCTTGATCGAGATTTGTCAAGCGGGTCCGAACTGTTCCCGATCTTCTGATAGTATTCAGCCGAATCGGCGACACCAACGCTGCGCAGTGGCATCTACGGCCATGATGTAATATGCAGATTGACACCCACTATCCAGCGCTGCGCCACAGCAAGGGCAGCGCGCGCCTGTATCGGCGCCCACCGTGTCAAACACCAGATCGATCTCACCCACCACATCCTCGTCTGTACAAGACAATATGAGTATGATCCGGAAATACTTCGACGCGCTATTCAGCAAGGAGCGGTAGCGAGGCGATCCGCCAGTGCGGCCGCGCAGCGGCTCGGCCACGCGCCGAACCGTGCGTGCTCAGGCTGGGGTTGAGTATTTCAAATCCCAGCCTGAACACCTACCCGGAGCCGGACAGCCGGCGTGTGGGCTTCTCGATCTGGCAGCAGCGCCCTCTGCCCAACCACGCGGCTGGTTGCCATGAAGCCGGCGGCGCTCCTCTACATCCGTCTTGGCGCCGATCACGCCAGCTAACTCACGGCGATCGTACCCGATGTTGTCGAGCAGATCTTGACCATCCGCATTGCGGGAGCGATCACTATTGGTGTTGGGCAGCGGCGAAGGAAACCGGTACTCGTCTTATTCCGGCGTAGCGGCGAGCAGCCGCTTGACTGTCTCAAGCAGATGCTCGATTTCAAAAGGCTTAGGAATCGCTTCCGCGCCCAGCAGTGCAACCTGCTCGCGGTGCTCATCCAAATAGGGAAGATCCGCCGAGCAAATTATTACCGATAATGTTAGCGTCTGCGGATTTTGCCGAAGCGATTGCAACAACAACAATCCGGCATCGCGCACATCCATCTGCATGTCGATCACTGCGACGTCTGGCACAACGCGCTTGATAACACGCGAGGAAGCCGCGCGTGTGAAACAACCAGGCACCTGATAGCCTTCAGCCGAGAGGATATCGCGAATCAGGCTGTTGAGCGTTGGGTCATCATCGACCACGACAATGACATAGTGTTGCTTTGCCATACGCCGCAACCATTCTGATTTCAACAGCGGTGAGTATGACGTCGTTATGCATTTCGCATGCCAAGCAATGTTCGTATTGCGTCCATCAACTCGTTGAGATGAAATGGCTTCTCGACAATCGCACATTGCGCTGCCTGGAGTTTGGCCCTCCGGTCTTCCAGAATCTGGTCGGCCGCGGAGCACACGATCAAGGGAATGGCTTCGGTATCCGGGTTGAGCATCAGGAGGTCGACCAGTTTCCAACTCACACTGGGAGTATCGATATCAATGTCAAGGATGATCAGCCGGGGGAAACGCTTTTTGACCGTGTCGAATGCGATGTCGCCCGTTTGCAGGAGTATAGTGTCGAACCCTTCCTCTGCACTGCACCATCGAACTGATAAAACGTGAAGCTGCGCGCGCTGCCTTGGGTGCGCTTGCGCACCACCGCGGGCGCCACCTCCCCCCGCCGCGCCTGAAAGGTGCTGCGGCGCACGTCGGCTTCGGTGCGGGTGGGCGCCTCACAGATCGCGTGCGCAGCGGTCGTGCGCGGTTGCCGCCGCAGCTGTCGCGCTTGCTCAACGCGCAAAGCGGTCGGCGTCGGCGGATCGGTCGTCACCCGATCGCGCGAGCAAACAGAGCGCTCCAGCCCACGGATTGTATGCCCACCACAGCGTGGCGGCCTTGCCGGGGGCCGTTCCTGCGCGCGTGCGGCAGGGCGCCCACTCCGCCCAGCGCTGACGACCATCCGCCCGCCGTTCGGATCGCGCCCCCGCCGCTGCCGGGCCGCCAGCAAATTGGTCCATGCGGCGGTATCCGCGGCGGCGGCCGCCGCGGAGGGGCGGATTTCATGACGCCCAGCTTCCCAGCCGCCCAGCACCGTCAAGACGACGCACGCTTGCCCACGCATGTCCTTCCGCTCGTGGCCGCGCTGGTCAATCCCGGTCTGGCCGGTTGGGGCCAAGACGTGCACCCACCCGCCCTCGACGATCAGGCTGGGGGGGTAGCGGTGCTTGGACGATTGCGCCAGATCGCCATGGGGGATTGCGCCGCAAGGGCGACCCGGTTGCTGGCAGCACGCGAGCGCACATGCCCACAGCAGACCTCCCGCGCTTCTTGCCGGTCGCGGATGGCCAGGCCGCTGGGGTACCGCTACCAGGCCTGGTCAAGCACCGCGGGCATGGCCAACTGATAGCGGGTCAAGCGGTGCCAGGAGCGATCCCGCTTGCCGCTGCGCCGCTTGGGGACCTGCCGATCCGGGAGAAAGCCGGAGGAGGTCAGCACGCGGCGCGCCTACGTCCCGGCGCGGTGGAACGCGCTTGTTGGCCGTCTTCCCACCGTCGCTTGCCGGCATGTCTGCTGGGAGGCGCGCACGTCCGCCACCAGCGCCGTTTCCACGGCGGCGCTGACCCCCATGCGTGCATGCTGACGGAGGTGCCCGAGAAGGGTAGCGGCCAACGTCGTATGAAAGCTTTCGTGCCAGATACGGTCAACCTGCTGGTGCATCTGGGCAATCGTGGGCATGATCTCCCTCCCGAGAACGCACGAATCTGCCCACAGTATACGCGGATTGTGCGCAAAGCGGCGCGAAAAAGTGGTAGCTCAAACGTTCGAAGGACCGCGCAAACTGGCTGACACTACCGTCTTTGCTACGGTCAACGACCTTCGATAGCGGTGTGTGCCGAGGGATACCAGGAGTCGTAGATCGTGGTCAGCGCTAGGGGTAATCGCGGCGCGCTTATCGGCCGGGTGCCGCCATGCTATAATAACGCTTACACAGAGCGCTTCAGATTGTGCGCTCCTTACTTCGTTTCCGAGGGCCTATGACGATCACGCTTGACGATGTGCAACATCTCGCCGACCAGCTTTCGACGCTTGACCAGGTCCGGCTGATCGAACACCTGTCCCGGCAGATCGCGCCGGCGCTGGCACCGCCGCCAGACGCCCCGGCGAACGCGGGCGCCGAGGATGCCTGGGCGAAGCTGGCGCGGCTACGGGAGGAACTGGCCGCGCTACCGGCAGACCGGCTGGCCAGCGAGCAACTAGCGGCCGACCGGGCCGAGCGCCAGGCGATGCTTGAAGGGTCCGGGCATGTTCACCCTTGACGCCAATATCTTCGTGCGCGATGTGGACATTCGTGATCCCCACCATTTTCGCCCTTCGCAGATCGCTTACGCCCCCTTGATTGCCTTCAGATTCGCCGCGCTCAGACCCTTCAGCGCCCTACGCCGCCGGCAGGGGCCACGGCGGCTGCTCACGGAACTAGCGGAGGAAGTCGGGCAGGTCTTCGTCGTACGGCGCGCATTGCGTCCCAGAGCGCCTCGGCGCCTAGGTAGTCACAGCGCTTCTTGATGTCGCAGGCCGCCATGTACTCCTGGAAGGTCAAGTGGGGGAAGCCGAAGACCCCCTCGCCACGCTCGACCAGTAGTCCGGTGCGGCCGCGCGCCAACCGGACGAATGCGCACGCCTCCTCCCGAGCGGCGTCGGGGTCCTCGGCCAGACCCAACCGCTTGTTCTCCGTGATCAGGCGTGCCAGCAGCCGCTCCAGGTCCCCCTCCTTGATCGTCTGCACCTGGCCCGGCTTCTCGGCGCGGGCGTGCAGCTCGTAGGCCAGCCGCTCCAGCAGCCGCCGGCGCGTGCGGTAGAACGGGCGCTGCTTCTCCTCGATCGTCAGGCCCTTGACTTCCTCCCAGGTTTCGACCAGCGCCGTGACGCACTTGTCGTAGAGCTTGACCCGCTCGTGTGGCAGCTCGGCCTCGATCCGGTGGACCAGTGCAATGATCGTGAGGAGCAGCGGGTTGCGCGCCAGGGTCTGGATGCGCGGCTGGCGCTCGATCGTCGCAATCAGGTCGTCGGTCTGCTGCTTGCGCCGCACGGGGTCGCGCTCGCGCAGGGCATGCCAGCGGCGCACGAACTCGCGGATGTCCTCGTCGGCCAGCGGCAGAACAGTGTAGTGCGTGAACTTGCGCCGGTCCAGCGGCGCCTCCTCGTAGCCGACGGTCCGCGAGGTCACGACGTAGTGACTGCGCGGGAAGCGTGCTGCCAGGGCCCGGACCGCGTCGCAGACCGCCTTGCGCTGGCCGGGCGCCCAAATCTCGTCCAGCCCGTCCAGGCAGACCAGGCAGCGCCCGGCATTGAGCGCGTCCTCGAAGAATCCCCGCCGCAGATTGAGCATCAGGCGTTCGCGGGCGTGGGTGTAGAAGTAGTCGATCAGGGCGTAGTCCTGGCTGCGGCCGGTGGCCTCGGCGGCGAACTCGCGCAGGATGACGAAGATCGGCAACTGCGGCGTATCACTGCCAGATTGGAGCTTCAGCTCGTCCGCCGCACGGCCTTCGGCGCAGACCACGGTCAGGTATTTGAGCAGTGTGGTCTTGCCGGCGCCGGGGTCGCCCAGGATGATGAGGCGCTCTGATTCGCGCAAGGCTTCATCCAAATTCACCTGTTGCTTGGTTGCACCACGGCCTACTCGCCCCATTCTCTGGAGTAGAGAATCTACCGGATCATTCCGCTATGCAACAGACTGACGTTAGACTCTTCAGAGATCCCTTATAGCGAATCATCGCCCTGCCTGATCGGCTACCGCGACACCGCATATTTCGCCGCCAGCTTTTTGACCGTTGTGGCACTCCGCATCGTCATCGGCACACCCACTGTCTTGGTCAGCAGGGTGCCCGAAAACAGCGGTGAATCCCTCTGCTGGATGCGGCAGAGCCAGTAGAACTCACAGCCGTGGACGTGAAACTCATCCGTCTCCGAGTTCAAGGCCAGCAGCTGTGTTTGCGTCTCGGTGCTGAGGGGTGCCTTTAGGAATAAGACATACAGTCCGTGCACTTTCTGGTTCGTCGGCAGGACGGGGGTATCGTCGGCAATTGCGGCAAGCTCAGGGACGGTCCGCACGAAGGTGATGACCGCATAGCCAAGCGCCTGCTGCAGGTGCCGCTCGATCTGCGCCTCAAGCTTCCCGGTGCTGGTGGCAGGCGTCTCAAAGATGACATTCCCGCTGGCGATATAGGTCGCCACATTGGCGAAGCCGATCTCGGTAAAGAGCGTGCGCAGCTTGTCCATCTTGACGGTATGCCCGCTGACATTGATGGCACGGAGAAAGGCACAATAACGCTGTGCTGGCGGCAAGAGGGTCTCCTGATCATGCTCACCGAACGATGCCCGCCATTCTAGCACAGACTTACTGGAGGTGGCGGCGCCTGGTCAGACAGTGAGGTCAATGGCAGGAGGAGGGGTACCGACGATCTCACCCGCGATACCGATGCGCTTGAGGAATGCTCGGCTCTCGCTGGCGGTCATCTGAAGATTATCGTGCAGCGTAATGTCCACATAGGGGTTGAGCGCATGTCAGCAGAGCACTTCGATGGTAAACCCGCCGGGCGCCCGAAAATAGAAGGTCCACGACCCGTGCATTTTCGCGGGTGGCTCAACGTCGAACCCATCCTCCCGCAAGCGCTGATTGATCTCGTTCACCCGCTCCTCGCTCTCCTGAATGAAGCCAATATGAAAGCCTCCGGGGTACTTGACCTCCGTCTCCTTTGCAACTTTCATGCTGGTCAACGCGAGCACCGCCCCATTATCGTCTGACAGAAAGCCCATGTTCTTGTTACACCCCATGCTCCGCAGCCCAAAGTACTTCTCAAAGAACGCGTGGGTCTCGACGACATCGGTGACCGTGAGGTTGAGATGGTTCAGTTTCATAGTACTCTCCTTGATGTGCTCGTATCCAGATCATCAGTTCCTCATCCCGCACATTGTGCCGACGACGCCCGATGACCGTCCATCGGACACCGCCCCATCACCCGCTCGCCTCGGGCACGCGGCGCAGCGACTGATCGAGACGCTCGCGTACCTGCCGGAGCAGCTGGATGGCGGTGCGGACATCTTCTGCTGCGAGGTCTCCTGCGATGGTGTTCGCCCACGCTTCCCGCCGTTGCGCGACATCGGCAAGGGCCGTGCGTCCTTTGGGGGTGAGCTGCATCAGCCTGGAGCGGCGATGATAGGGATTCTCGGCATAGGTGATGAAGCCGTCCTGCTCCAGGCCGTCGGCCGTTTGTTGCACACTTTGACGGGCTAAGCCCATACTGCGGGCAACGTGCGCGACCGAGATCGGCCCATGCTCCACCACGCCGAGCACCTGCCAGCGCGCACTACTCAAGCCAACCGGCTGGGCGAGCTGATCCCCCGCGTCCAGCAACAGCCCATTGACTCGAAAGACCTCAATGACCAGGTCGGTGAAGGTATCGCCGTGTGGATCTAGCGTCGTCATATGACATGAGTATACCATATTGACAGGTACCTGTCAAGTTGTATGTCAAAAGCAGCAATCCAACTTCCTCGGCAGGCCGGTTGTCGATTCTGGGCTCCGCCGAACGACTATCTCATGTAAGCCGTAGAAGCAGGGCGCATTCCCCGGTCGAGATCGTCCGGAAGCCCGGCTTCCAACCACAGAAGGAGACACGACGATGCGATCCATGATGTTGATGAGCAAGGCCGACAAGCACACACAAGCGGGCACTTCCCATCGCGCGATGAATATTGCGCTCTGGATTCTGCAGGTGGTACTAGCGGCGCTGTTCCTGGCGCATGGCTGGTTCATGGTGGCCCCACCAGCAGAGATGGTTGCGATGATCAACGCGAACATTGGGCCAGAGTTCCGCATATTCATTGGGGTGGCTGAAGTGCTCGCGGCGGTCGGTCTGATCGCGCCAGGCGTCACACGTATTCTGCCCTGGTTGACGGCGTGGGCAGCGGCGGGCCTGATGATCGTGATGGGGAGCGCCACCATCTTTCACGTGTTCCGGGGCGAAACAGGGAGCGCGATCACCACAGCGGTCCTGTTTGGGCTCGTCACCGTGGTGGCCTGCATGCGCTGGAAGGTCACGCCCAGCACACCACACAAATGAGCAGACGCACGTGGCTGGTACCATGCTGGTCGTGGTCATGACCAGGAGCCGCCGAGCAGGCCAGCTGTTGATCGCTCAAGCGCCCGTAGGCAGCTGCATGACGTGAGGAGATGAGGAATGCGAAAGGTCATCCGCATCGTGATTAGGTCAGCTCAGGAACATGCTCATCCTCATACTTCTCGACCAGCACACTGATGACTTCCATCAGCGAAGCGAGTGGATGATCCTCCTCTTCGCCGACTACATCGATCAAGGTATCCAGCATATGCACAAGGCGATCGTACTCGCGCTCTGTATGCGGGACAAACAGGAGCGGCGCGATGGCGGGCCACACCTGCTCCACCGTTTCTATCTCGCTGGTGGTCATCGCGTTATTCCTTCCACTTCCCTTCGTCATATTCCTCGTGAGTCAAGACGGCGCGAATGTAGACCTTTTGCCGGTTGTAATGAATGGCCGCAATGAGTCGGGCTGTATTCCCACCGATATTGAAGACCGTCAGCTTCCCGACTTGATCGGCGCTCGGAAAGAGCGCACGCAACTCCACAAACGAACCAACGGTTGCTGGCTTGAGCGTGCGATACCAATGCACCAAACCGGGTTTGGCATTCGGATGTTTGGCCGCAAACTCATGGAATCGCGCCAAACGGCAAACAGCCATATCGTTGTCGGGACTGTGGCAAGTAGAGGCGCGAACAGCGTGGCGGGAAGGTACAGCGGGTAGCGGCAGGCAGACGGGATGTTCACTCCATGAGTTGCCGCATGTGGCGACAAACCGTCAGGAGTTGCTGCTTATTCATAGACCCGATGATGTTGCGGATGATGGGCGCCATGACCCGCTTGACACCGCCCATTCCAAGCTGCGCTGATTGCTCGACGATAAAGCCCACGTTCGCGAGCTTGAGCGGTCGCAAGAAATAGTACTCCAAGCCGCTGTCCGTCAATTCCAGCACAATGTCAGTCAAAGCGTGGCGGTGACGCGTGCTGTCTTGGGCGTGCTCAAGCGTCGTGAGCACGGCAAGCGTCTTTGCGCGGAGGCTCTCTGCGTGGTAGAAGCGCAGGAATGGTTTGTCCGACGGTGGGGTTTGAACACTGCCCACTGCTTGTTTCTGCGGTTCACTCACAGCAATCTCCTCAGGTGTGCACTATTGGTGCCATGCGATCGTAGCGCGCAAACAGCACGCTGAAGACGATTATACTACCGTGGTCAACTTCGCCGCCGTCGTGATTACACGATAGCGGTAGTATAGCACTTCGCAAAGTTGACAATAATAAAGTGCGTAGTTTGGTAGAGCGGTTGAGGGCGGCCCAACGGCCTGCCATTCAGCCGCGCCGCACCGATAGGTCGAGAAGGCGTTCTAGCCGATTCTAACGCTCAAAATCGGCCCGATCTTGTCGACGCGTAGCGGCGTCCGCTGGAATGGCTTGTTAGCCCGCCCGACAGGATGGGCTCCAGAGTTGATCGTGCCCATGCCATTCATGAGCAATATTGCGCATCAGCAAGGCACAATCGAATGTCGCTGAGCCAGGCGGGAACAGGGACGGGTTCGCAAAGAAGCTCGACTCCACGTGCTCAACTGCGAATGGTTCAACCTGCCAACCGTGGCTCCGCAGTTCAAGGCCATCAAATCGGTTCGGATCGCCCGTTGCTGAGTACCCTAACGCGCCACGTTCGAAAAAGACCGACGCCTCGGCTACTGAGTGGAACACCGAGTCAGTTGGCAGAGCGATGGTGGGTCGACCAGCGACGTGCACTTCGACCTGACCATCATCACTCGTGAGCCTTATGCTGATGCGCTGGTCTGTCTCTGACGTCGTAAAGCGTGCATGCTGATGTATACCGGGAAAGATCCGACCACCAACCAGGGTGTTGATCCGCGAATTGGTATCACGGCGCGGGATGTATACCCCTTCTTTGACGTGACCACCCTCGTCCCACTCAACCGCAATCCGATGCGCAGCATTCTCTGAGGTTATCCCAAGCCAGGCAGGTACACCGCGTGGACGCACCGCTTGGAGATGAATGAGACACACGCCGGCGATGGCAACACCGCGAACCAGTTTGGGGCGGAATGGGGCTGGAATGAGCGGACCAATGACGTCAGGGGCCATGTGGTAATTCACCAACAGGCGACGGACGATGATCCCTTGGACAACGGGAAGCTGCATACGCTCCTCCGTGGCGAAGTTGCATCGCAGCAGATGCAGCCGATTAGTATGTGTGAAAAATAGCACAATTTGGTTGGGTTGTCAAGGGCAGAAGGAAAGGCAGGGCGTGAGGGCGGGCTAACGAAATAAGGATTCATGTGGCGCGCAACCGCCACATAATCCTCGTTGAACGAGGCC
>Ga0137375_10011262_pt1 | contig 10582 bp, 9 predicted proteins | sample SagtaG_24_FD_104936 | JGI IMG/M metagenome (GOLD analysis project Ga0137375, IMG submission 104936) | Vadose zone soil microbial communities from Sagehorn Ranch, Mendocino, California, USA - Sage1_R_113_16 metaG | ecosystem: Environmental > Terrestrial > Soil > Vadose zone | place: USA...
CCGCCAAGGATACGCCGTCGCGCCCCGGCCGCCGCAGCTCGTCGGCCGGCAGGTCCCCGATGTAGCCGCGGCTGCCGGTGAGGCCGCTCTCCTCGTCGCACCAGATCATGACGTGCAGCGGGTTTCGGTTCTTGTAGCCGCGCTCAGCGAGGGTGTGCGCGACTTCGATCGCGCCCATCGAGCCGACGTCGCCGTCGTAGTTCCCGCCCTCGGGTACGGAATCGATGTGGGAGCCGAAGAGAATGGGGAGCGCGCCGGCCCGGGTCCCGGCGCGCGTGCCGACAACATTCCCGACGGGGTCGATGCGCGCGTCGAGGCCCGCCTGGCGCATCAGATCCATTGCGAATGCGCGCCCGTCGATGTCGGCCTGGGTGAACGCCACGCGGCTCACCCCGCCCTGCGGGTTCGCACCGAAGCGCGACAGATCGGCGAGATGTTGATTGACGCGCGCCCCGTTCACGCGCCAGGTCTTCCAGTCGCCCTGGACGGCCCACGGGCGGAAGACGAGGCCGCTCACCGCGGCGGCCGTCGTGCGCACGAACTGGCGCCGCTCGATCGGGCTCATTCCTTGGCGCGCTTGGTCCACTGCCACATGCCGATCATCGTCTTCTGGCTGATGGGGTGACCCAGCAGGCGCGCCTGAAGCACAATCTGCCCCCGATGGTGCGCGTCGTGCATCATGTAGTAGGTGAGGAAGCCCGCCGCGTCGTACGGAAACCCCACAATGCGACTGCCGTCCCGGAGCGCCGGTCCGACGATGGCGAGCACGGCCTGGCGCTTCGCCCCCAGGGCGCGGACGGCCTCCGCCCGCGTGACTCGCTGTCGATCCAGCTCAGCGGGGACCGGTGCGTCCGGCGCGGTGCGCTCGAGATACCGGAGCCCGCAATTGTGCATGTGCGCGACGAGGGCGGCGACGGTGCGCCCCTTGGGCAGCGGGGAGGGCGCGCGCCAGAGAGCCGGGTGCAGCTGCTCGACGAGGTATTGATTGACTCGGGCGCTCGCCGAATAGGCTTTGAGCAGCTGGCCGGCTGCATCGACCGGACGCCGCCTCCGGGGGTGGGCTACCCGGTGACCTTGCGCCACAACGCCGCCAGCGGGTCGTAGCTCGCGTCCACGACGCGCTCCTTGAGCGGGATGATCGCGTTGTCGGTGATCGTGATCGACTCCGGGCAGACCTCGGTGCAGCACTTGGTGATGTTGCAGAACCCGATGCCGCCCTCCGAGCGCAGATACGAGCGGCGGTCTTCCTCGTCGAGCGGGTGCATCTCGTACACGGCGGCGCGCACCAGGAACGCGGGGCCCATGAACTCCGCGTGCTTCTCGTGGCTGCGCAGCACGTGGCACACGTCCTGGCACAAGAAGCACTCGATGCACTTGCGGAACTCCTGGGGCCGCTCGACCTCGTACTGATACATCCGCCAGGTGCCGTCCGGGGCGTCGGGGGCGCGCGGCTTGAACGCGGGGATCCGCTTGGCGACCGCGTAGTTCCACGACACGTCGGTCACGAGGTCCTTGATCAGCGGGAACGCCTTCATGGGCATGATGGTGATCGGGTCGCCGGCGGGGTAGTCGGACATCCGCGTCATGCACATGAGACGCGGCTTGCCGTTGATCTCCGCCGAGCACGAGCCGCACTTCCCGGCCTTGCAGTTCCACCGGACGGCGAGGTCCGGCGCCTGCTCGGCCTGAATCGCGTGGACCGCGTCGAGCACGACCATCCCCTCGCCGACGGCGACCTCGTACTCGTGCAGCTCACCGCCCTCTCGTGTCCCTCGAAACAGTCGCAGTCGGGTCACGTGCCCTCCTTGATGATCTTTTCAAGCTCTGCAGGCAGGGAAGGCTGAGCCTCGCGCCGGACGGCCATGCGGTCTCCGTCCTTCTTGATCACGATCTGCTCGCGCGCCTGCTTATCGTCGGAGTCGGGATAGTCAGTCCGCGTGTGGCCGCCGCGGCTCTCGGTCCGCGCGAGCGCGGCGCGCGCGGTCGCCTCCGACACGATGAACAGCGACCGCAGATCGATGGCCGTGTGCCACCCGGGGTTGTACTCGCGGCTGCCCGTGATCCCCACGCGCCGCGCCCGCGCCTTGAGTTTCTCGAGCTCGGCGAGCGCCGTTTCCAGCCCCGCCTTGTCGCGTGTGATGCCCGCGTGGCGCTGCATCGCGGCCTGGAGCGCCGATTGCACGGCGAAGGGGTTCTCGCCGTCGCTCTTTTCGAACGGCGCCAGCGCCTCTCTCATCGCGCGCTCGACATCGGCATCCGGGACGGCGGGGGGCGCCCCACGTTTCTTCGCGACTTCTGCCGCGTGCAGACCCGCCCGGCGCCCGAAGACGAGGAGGTCGCTCAGCGAGTTGCCGCCCAGGCGATTGGCCCCGTGCATCCCCCCGCCGACTTCCCCGGCGGCGAACAGGCCCGGCACCGTGGACTCCTGCGTTTCGGCGTCGACCTTCACGCCCCCCATCACGTAATGCGTCGTGGGACCGATCTCCATCGCGTCCTTCGTGATGTCGACCTGCGCCAGCTCCTTGAACTGGTGGTACATGCTCGGGAGCTTCTGCTTGATGTATTCGGGGCTCTGCTTGGACGCGATGTCGAGGAAAACGCCCCCGTGGGGGCTCCCCCGTCCTTCGGCGATCTCCTTGGTGATCGCCTTGGACACGACGTCGCGTGTCAGGAGCTCGGGCGGGCGGCGGTTCTTCTTGCGGTCCCCCTTCACCCAGGCGTCGGCCTCCGCCTCGGTCTCCGCGAAGTCGCCTTTGAACATCTCGGGCATGTAGCGGAACATGAAGCGCTCGCCCGCGGAGTTGCGCAGCACGCCCCCTTCCCCGCGGACGCCCTCGGTGACGAGGATGCCGCGCACGCCCGGGGGCCAGACCATGCCGGTCGGGTGGAACTGCACAAACTCCATGTCGATGAGCTCGGCGCCCGCATCGTATGCGAGGGCGTGCCCGTCACCCGTGTACTCCCACGAGTTGCTCGTGATCTGCCACGCCTTGCCGATGCCGCCGGTCGCGAGCACGATGGCCGGCGCGCCAAACAACACGAAGCAGCCGGTCTCGCGGAAGTATCCGAGCGCGCCGGCCGCGCGGCCGTCCACCACGAACAGCTTGACGATCGTGCACTCCATGTGGACGTCGAGGCCCGAATGGACGGCCTTGTCCTGGAGCACGCGGATCATCTCGAGGCCCGTGCGGTCGCCAACGTGGGCCAGGCGGCTGTAAGTGTGCCCGCCGAACGGCCGCTGGCTGATGCGGCCGTCCTCGGTGCGGTCGAACAACGCCCCCCAGGCTTCGAGCTCGCGGATCCGGTCGGGCGCTTCCTGGGCGTGGATTTGGGCCATGCGCCAGTCGTTGTGCATCTTGCCGCCGCGCATCGTGTCGCGGAAATGCACGCGCCAGTTGTCTTCTCCCATCACGTTGCCCAGTGCCGCCGCCGCGCCCCCCTCGGCCATGACGGTGTGCGCCTTACCCAGCAGCGACTTGCAGACGAGCGCGACCTTGGCCTTCTGGGGGGGGGCGCTCGCTTCGATGGCGGCGCGCAGCCCGGCGCCGCCGGCGCCGATCACCACGACGTCGTAGCTGTGGCTCTTGATATCGGGCACTAGAAGATCCGGACGTCGGTGATCACGCCGCTCGCGCACAGGCGGATGTAGACGTCGGTCAGCGCCACCGAGAAGAGCGAGCACCAGGCCCACAGCATGTGGTGGCGGTTGAGGACGCTCACCCCGCGCCACAGCCGGTACCGGGCCGCCCCGCCGCGGGCGCAGGAGAAGCAGTCCACGCCGCCGCCCACGAGGTGGCGCAGCGAGTGGCAGCCGAAGGTGTAGCTCGCGAGCAGGATCACGTTCACCGCCATGACCACCGTGCCGACGCCGATCCCGCACTCGCGCGGGCCCGGCGCCATCGCGCCGTCCGCCAGGACGCCCGCCACCGGCCAGCGCATGGCGAGGAAGACGTCGTACGACAGGATGAAGATGAAGACGACCGCCGCGTACGTGAAAAACCGGTGCACGTTCTGGAGGATGAACGGGAACCTGGTCTCGCCCCGATAGCCGTGCCGCGGCTCGCCCACGCCGCAGGCCACTGGATCGAGGAAGAAGGCCCGGTAGTAGGCCTTGCGGTAGTAGTAGCAGGTCATGCGGAAGCCGAGCGGGAAGATCAGGATCAGGAACGCGGGCGAGAGCGGCCACCACGTCGTCTGGATGAGCGGCGAGTAGAACGGCGACAGGTACGGGCCCCATTCGTAGTGCGCGCCCGTCCAGGCCGCCCAGGTCGCGTAGACGCCGAAGCCGCCGAGCACGAGCGCCGTGAGCGCCGGTGCGACCCACCAGGCGTCGCGCCGGAGCGTCGCCCCGAAGGTCTCAGTCACAACTTCACCGCGGCCATCGTCTGTTTGACCGCCTCGGCCGACTTTTTGAGGGCGGCCTGCTCCTCCGCCGAGAGCTCGACCGCGAGGATCTGCTCGAGGCCGCGGCGTCCGAGCTTGCAGGGCACCCCGCAGTACATCCCCGAGAGCCCGTATTCGCCCTGCAGCCACGCGGCGCACGGGAGCACGCGCTTCTTGTCCAGCGCGATCGACTCCACCATCTGGACGGCCGCGGCTGACGGCGCGTAGTACGCCGAGCCGGTCTTCAGAAAGGCCACGATCTCGGCGCCGCCGTTCCGCGTGCGGTCAACGATCTTGGCGAGGGTGGCCTGGTCGAGCAGCTGCCGCACGGGGATGCCCGAGACGGTCGTGTAGGAGACGAGGGGCACCATCGTGTCGCCGTGGCCGCCCAGGACCATGGCCTGGATGTCCTCGACCGACACGTCCAGCGCCTCGGCGAGGAACGCCCGGTAGCGTGCCGTGTCGAGCACGCCCGCCATCCCGATGACGCGCTCCCGTGGGAACCCGGTCACGTCCTTGGCCACCCAGCACATCACGTCGAGCGGGTTCGAGACCATCACGACGATGGCCTTGGGGCACTGCTGCTTGATCTGCTGGGAGACCTGCTTGACGATGTCGGCGTTGGTGCGGACCAGGTCGTCGCGGCTCATCCCGGGCTTGCGGGCGATGCCGGCGGTGACGACGACCAGCTCGCTGCCGGCCGCCGGCCCGTAGTCGTTCGCCCCGACGACCCGTGTGTCGAACCCCTCGACGGGGGCCGACTGCCACTGGTCGAGGCCTTTTCCCTGGGGTACGCCCTCGATCACATCGACCAAAACGACCGTGCGCGCGAGCTGCTTCTCCGCGAGCCGTTGCGCCGTCGTCGCGCCGACGTTGCCCGCCCCCACCACCGTGATTTTGTCGAGCATCGGGCCTAAAGCTAACTTGTCACTCTTCCAATCGCACTACATCTTGGGGCGTGCACCGGCGCACGTTCGTCCACGCCCTCGGGGCCGCGTTCGCGGCCGCTCCACTGGCATCGCTGTCCCTGAAACCGGCTCGACGCCTCACCCGCATCGGGCTCGAGCTGTATTCCGTACGGGACGCGATGCGGCGGGACCCCGACCGAACGCTCGCCCAGGTGCGGGCCATGGGCTACAACGACGTGGAACTCCTGTGGTCGTTCGGCAACTACGGCCGCACGCCCGTGCAGGTCCGTGCCGCCCTCGATCGGGAGGGGCTGCACGCACCTTCGGCCCACGTGTCACCGACGGTCGTGCTCGTCGGCCTGGAGCGCAGCCTCGCGATCGCGCACCAGCTCGGCCACGAATACCTCATCGTGCCGAGTTTCACCACCGACACCACGCGCTCGCTGGACGACTGGCGCGAGTGGGCCGACCGGTTCAATGCGGCCGGCGCGGTGGCGCGGCGCGCCGGGATCTGGCTGGCCTTCCACAACGAGCCCGAGCACATGCGGCCGATCGACGGCACGGTGCCGTACGACGTGTTCGTCGAGCGCACCGACCCGACCGTGGTCCGGCACCAGCTCGACGTCGGCAATATGACCATGGGGGGCGGCGACCCGTTCGCCTATCTCGCGCGGTACCGCGACCGCTATTGGAGCTTTCATCTCAAGGACGTGGTGGCCGACCGCTCCCACGACACCGAGCTGGGGACCGGCACGGTCGATTTCCGGCGCCTGTTGGCGGCCGTGCCAGACATCGATCAGAAGCCCTGCTACGTCGAGCAGGAGGGCGTCGAGCATCCGCTCGACAGCGCGCAGCGTAACTACCAGTTCCTCAAGACGCTCGACTTCTAGCCACCTCGTACAGGTACTCCACGTACGATCGGACCGCGCCGTCGATTCCCTGCACCTTGGGGTTCGTCGACTCGATCACGTAGTACTCGTCCGGCGCATGGGCCCCGCTGCCGTGGCCGAGCCCGAAATGGCCGGCCGCGAGCCGCAGCGGGTCGCCCGTGAACACGTACCCGGGCCAGGAGCCGGCGTTGCGCGGCAACATGATCGGGTCGATCCCTGCGCGCCGGTACACCGCCTGCTGCGCGCGGATGACCAGGGCGTCCGGGGCGGTGCTCGTGGGGTCGTACCCCCCCGTCATGTTCACTTCGATGTCCCCGAAGCCGCGCTGGGCCAGGTGCGCCTTGAGGGCGGCCAGCGCCTCGGCCGCCGTCATGTCGGGCACCAGCCGCAGGTCGAGCTTGGCGATCGCCCGGTGGGGCAGGATCGTCTTCCCACCGGGCCCCGTGTAGCCGCCGACGAGCCCCTCGATGTTGACCGTCGGCCGCGCCATCAGCTGCTCGAGCGCGTCGGACCAGCTCGCATCGCGCGCCCAGCGCTGGACGCCGAGGCCCTGCTTCGCGGCGCTCTCGTCCAGGCGCGCGGCCGCGGTGGCGATCATCGCCTTCTCCTGGGGCGAGAGCGGCCGCGCCTTGTCGGCGAAGTGGTCGATTGCCGGATCGTTGCCGTCGGGGGAGACGAGTGTCGCAAGGGCCTGCACCAGGTGCCACGCGGGGCTATCCACGCGGGCTTTGTTGCTCGAATGAATGTCCTGCCGCGGCCCCCGGCCCCACCGCTCGCCGCTCGAAACCAGCTCGCACTCGATGACGCCCTTGGCGCCGAGCGTGATCGTCACCTGGCCGTCGAGCCCCTGGGCCGCCGAGGGCATGAAGATCCCCATACAGGGCTTGAGCGCGGCGAGCACCTCGGGGCGGCGCACAATCTGGGGGAAGTGCGGCGAACCGATCTCTTCCTCCCCTTCGGCGACGAGGACGAGGTTCACGGGGAGCTTGCGCCCGGCGCCGCGGATGGCGTGGAGCGCGGCGAGGAACGCCGCCTCCGGCCCTTCTGATTCACCGCGCCGCGGCCCATCAGGACCTTGCCGAGCCCCGGCTTGTCGACGAGCGCCGCGGCCCACGGGGGCGAGGTCCACTCCGCGGGATCCGCCTGCTTCACGTCGTACATGAAGTAGAGCGCCAGCGTGCGCCGCGCGCCCGCGTCGAGCGTGGCGAAGATCCCGGGTTGGCCGTCGGTGGACAGTTGCGTGACCGCCCCGAATCCCGCCTCGCGGAGTAAACGCATGGTGAGCTCGCAGCCTTCGCGCACGCCGCGGTTCTCCGCCGCGATGGACGGCTGCCGGATCCACTCCTGCAGGCGCTGGACCGTCTCCTCGTGGCGTCTCTCGACCTGCGCGAAGACGGGGGCCAAGTCGGACTGACGCGAAGAGGAAGGGGTCTGCCCGCGGTCCGGCAAGGTGAGCGCCACGGCCGCGACGGTTGCGTCCTGGAGAAACCTGCGGCGATCGACGCGAGGGGACTCCGAGCTCATCATGAACCTCCAAGGCTGAGCGTGCTACTGCCCAAAGAAATTCCGGTACAACCAGAGCCCCGCGAAGATGCCGAAGAAAACAGCGCTGGCCCACAGTGCGACCTCACGCCAGGCGCTCGGTCGCAGCTCGTTCGGCAAGATTTTCCGGTTGAGCACGAACGTGTGAATGGCCAGGAGGACGAAGATCAGCGACGCCATGGCAGCACCGAGCTGGATGAGCACGATCGGCTGAGCCAGGTTGATCGCGATGCAGCCCCAGACGAGCAGCACCGCCCCCGCGAGATAGTAGACGGTCCGAATGTCGCCGCCGCGCCAGCGCCGCACCGCCCCGCTGCCGGTCCACAGCGTATCAGTGATGTTTCGCGTGAAGCCGTCCATGATGCCGATCTGGGTGCTGAACAGGATCCAGAACCCGGTCACCGCTGTGAGCACGCGGAGGGCGCCCGACCCCGTCACCCTCGCCACGCCATCCGCAATGCGGGCGCCCACGCCGAGCCCGCGGATGTCGGTGCCCGGCTCGATCACAGTCGTGGCGAGGATCGTGGGCAGGAACATGCCGAGGAACGCGCCGCCCATCCACAGCCAGTACTGGTCGACGGCCAGGTAACGCCACCAGGTGCGCCAGCGCGCCATGTTTTGCGGGTTCTTCGCGTCGAACACGACGCCCGCGTGGGATAGGGCCGTCCGACTGCCGCCGACGAGCGCCGGGATGTAGCCGACGCGCGCGCCCATCCCGAATCCTTTGTCCCGCAGCCAGTTGGTGATGCTGGAGTTCAACATGCCGCCGGCACCCGAGTAACCCGCGAACGCGGCGAGCAGAAACCAATCGGCGCCTGCCGGGATGGTTCCGATGCGGAAGAACCCGAGCAGTCCCTCCACCCACTTGCTCAGCGGCACGACGAAGATGTTGAGCAGGAGGAGATAAAGCAGAATCCAACCGATGAAGAACCAGTTGACGTATTCCAGGGTGCGCTCGATCTTGCGGCCCAAGAGGAGGATTGCCGCGGCGCCGAACAACGTGATGTATCCGAAGATCTTGACGAGGCCCGCTTCCTCGGGCGTCGGCAGGCGTCCGAGATAGATGAATGCCAGCGCACCGCCCGCCGTTGCCGCCCAGCCCGGCCAGCCGACCTGCAGGAAATAGAGAATGCTGTAGGTCCATCCCCAAAAGCGGGGCCCCGGCGTGGTCCGCATGAATCCGGTCACGATGGGCTCGCCGCTGTACAGGGTGTAGCGGGCCATCTCGGTATTGAGGACGACCTGAAACAGTACCGAGACGGTGGTCACCCAGAGCAGCGCCAGCCCCCACTTGACTGTCGTGGCCGGCCCCAAGAGCCACTCGCCGCTCCCGATCGACATGCCGAGCAGAATGGCGCCCGGCCCGATGATCCGCATCACATTGGAGAATCGGTACGGTGGGGGGTCGGGCAGGTCCGCCGTCTGATAGGGTGGCAGGTACGCCCGTGCGGTCGCCAAGGTCCACCTCCTGTCCGCGACAGAGGCATTTGGCGCTGTCATCGCGCTCGAGCGTGGAATTGTACCCTCCCTGGGCGCGTTCGCCAGTTGCACAGCCCCTGTGAGGCAGCGACGGAGGCGCGCTCGAAGACTGGCATGAAGCTCCAGCTCGGTCCATCTTCGAGGTCATGGGACTCCGGTCCGTTCTTCCCCTCCTTGTCGCGGCCGTGCTGTCCACCCCATCCGCGGTGTCCGGAGCGCAAGGATTCACGGATCTCTTCAATGGGAAGGATCTCTCGCACTGGGATGGCGACCCGGCGTTGTGGTCCGTCCGAGACGGTGCGATCACGGGGCGCACCACGGCGGAGCACCCTGCGCGGCGCAACACATTTCTCGTGTGGACCGGCGGCGCGCTGCGCAACTTCGAGTTGCGTCTCAAGTGGCGGATCGTGGCGGACAACGCCCAGGGGACGGCCAACTCCGGCATCCAGTACCGCAGCCGCCTGGTCGATTCCGCCGGCTGGGTCGTCGCCGGGTATCAGGCTGACCTTGACGCGGCCGGGTCATACGTGGGCGCGTTCTACGAAGAGCGCGGTCGGGGCATTCTGGCCAGACCGGGAGACGGCGGCGCGCTCATGCCGGGCCAATGGAACGACTACGTGATCGTGGTCGAGGGCAACCGGCATCGCTACTACGTGAACGGCAGACTCACCATCGACGCAGTCGACCTCGACGCGACGCACGCGGCACAGTCGGGGATCCTCGCGTTCCAACTCCACACCGGTCCCCCGATGACGGTCCAGTTCAAGGACGTTCGGCTCAGGACGCTGCCCCAAACGACCGGGCGCCGGCCGGTGGAGTGGCCGGTGTACGGGGGCGGACCCGAGAGCATGCGCTACTCACCCCTCGCGCAAATCAACCGCGACAACGTCAAGAACCTGCAGGTCGCGTGGACGTTCGACGCCAGCGACGGGATTGAGGGCTCCGAGCTGGAGGTCAACCCCATCGTGGTTGGCGGGATCATGTACGCCACGACGGTGAGCCTCAACGTCGTCGCGCTCAATGCCGCAACGGGCGCGCTGCTCTGGCGGTTCGATCCGTACAACGGCCGGAAGGTGCGCGGCGGAGGCGGCCGCACCCGCGGCGTCGTCTCCTGGGGCGATGGTCCGGACCGACGGATCTTCATCGCCGTGCAACAGTTCCTCTATGCGCTCGACGCGCGGACGGGCCGGCCCATTCCGAGTTTCGGCAGCGGCGGGCGCATCGACCTGCGGGACGGCCTCAGGCCCGGTGAGAAGTTGATGGTGTCGCTCGGCACGCCCGGTATCGTCTATCAAGACCTGCTCATCATCGGCAGCCGCACGGCCGAGGGTCTCCCGACGCCGCCGGGTGACGTGCGGGCCTACGATGTCCGCACCGGCA
>Ga0137375_10011267_pt1 | contig 10580 bp, 8 predicted proteins | sample SagtaG_24_FD_104936 | JGI IMG/M metagenome (GOLD analysis project Ga0137375, IMG submission 104936) | Vadose zone soil microbial communities from Sagehorn Ranch, Mendocino, California, USA - Sage1_R_113_16 metaG | ecosystem: Environmental > Terrestrial > Soil > Vadose zone | place: USA...
AGCAGCGAGAGGTAAGTGTTGAACGCAACCAGCTCGCCCAGGCTCAGCGTCCCGCCGATCACCTGGTAGCCGCCGAACCAGATCACCGCCAGCGTGCCGAGGTTGGCGATCAGGAAGATCAGCGGGAAGCTCGACGCCAGCCCGCGAATGGTCTGGATGTTGGCCTGCAGCAGCTCGTCGTTCAGCACGCTGTAGCGCCCGGCCTCGTAGGGCTCGCGCGCGAAGGCCTGCACCACCCGCACGCCGGCCAGGTTCTCCTGCAGCACGGTGTTCAGCGCGCCGAGCTTGGCCTGCACCTGGCCGAACAGCGGCCGGACGACCTTCATGAAGCGCGCGATCACGCCGAGCATGGCCGGGATCGTCAGCAGCGTGATCAGCGCCAGCCGCCAGTTCGTGCTGAACAGCGCGTACAGGCTGCCGACCAGCAGCGCCAGCGCGCTGACGATCTGCAGCAGACCATTGCCGACGAACGTGCGCACCTGCTCGACGTCGCTGGTGATGCGGGTCATGAGCTGGCCGGTCTGGGCCTGGTCGTGGTACGAGAAGCTCAGGTTCTCGATCTTGTGGAACAGCGCGTTGCGCATCTCGTAGGCGGCCGACTGCGAGGACTTCTCGGACAGGTAGCCCTGCGTGAAGCTGAACAGCCCGCGCACCGCCGCCACGCCGATCAGCGCCAGCGCGGCCCAGACCAGCACCTGTGCGTCGCCGGCGCTGATCCCCTGGTCGATCACCAGGCGCAGCACCTGCGGGCTGACCAGGTTGGCGCCGGTCACCAGCAGCAGGCTCAGCAGCGCACCCAGCGCCGTCGGCCAGTAGGGCCGCAGGTAGATCAGCGCACGTTGTAGTGATTTCATATCGCTCCAGCCAGTCGTCAGGGGTCAGGGGTCAGGGGTCAGGGGTCAGGGGTCAGGGGTCAGGTATCGGTGCTTACTCACCCCATCACCTTGTCACCTTGTCACCTTGTCATCTTGTCACCTTGTCATCTTGTCATCTTGTCGTCCGTCGTCGCAGCCGCGGGGCGCCGTGCGCTCGGCCAGCGTCTGCAAGATGCGCAGGCCGTCGTAGAGCCGCTCGCGCTCCTGCGCGTCGAGCTGCGCGATCATCTGTGTCACGACGTCGCGGGTGTGCTGCTGCATCGCGGCGCGGGCGGCCTGGCCGGCCTCGGTCAGCGTCAGGATCACCTGGCGCCGATCGTGCGGGTCGATCCGTCGCGCGACCCAATCCTTGCGCACAAGCACGTCGACCGTGCGCGACATCGTGGACGGCGTGACGTGGTGGCGCGCCGCCAGCTCGCCGAGCGTGAACGACGCGCAGCCCAGCATCTCCAGCATGCGCAGCTGCTCCATCTTCATCGGCTCGTCGCCGCCAAACCTGTGCTGGCGCATGGTTCCGCCCAGACTGCGCATCAGGTTCGGCAGCGTGGCGAGCAGCAGCTCGGCACATTCGCGTGCATCCGGCATGGCTTCCTCGCTGGCAGGGTGGGGGTGTGGAGGCGGGGCGTAGCCCCGCCTCCACACTCCCACCCCAGCCGACATTGTCAAGCTAGCAATAACTTTGTCTTAACCAAAAAGTGTACTATACAATATTTGGCATATACAAGTATATTCAACCGAAGTGTGTTTGTCAAGAGTAGTATAGAACGAGCGCGCGGATCGATCCGCGCGCCCGAGGAGATCGCCAGGTTGTGTGCGTTCCGTGCTAGCCCGACTGCTGCATGCCGGCAGCCGCCAGGAAGATCAGCGCGAACAGGCCGCAGCAGAGCAGCAGCACAACCAGGATCGGGATCAAAATTACCCACAGCGCCTTGCTGCCCGGCAAATTCATGCCCGCCTGGATGCCGAGCCAGGTCAGGTAGATGTTGTAGATGCCCAGCGCGAGAGAGACAATGCCGGTGAGGCAGGCCAGCGGGCCGATGCCGAGCAGGCTGATCAGCGCGTTGAGGACGGTCAGCGGCGCCGAGAAGAGCGCGACGTCGTAGGCCAGCTCGCCGAACGCGCCGGTGCCGCCGAAGGCGCGCCCGAGCAGCCAGACGATCCCGGCCCAGATCAGGAAGCCGATGATCGCGCCAAACAGCGACGAGATGATCGCCGCGGTCAGGCCGCCGCCGCCGACGAGCGCGCCGGCGAATGGCGGCAGCGGGCGGCCAAGCTGCTGCTGGAGCTGCTGCAGCGTTGCCTCCATCGCCGGCCCCCTGATCACGAAGCCGATCGCGCTCAGAATGGCCGAGGCGACCGCCGCGATCGCGACATAGATCAGCGCCCAGCCCAGGTCGTTGCGCTCGTGCTCCTCGAAGGTCGCCACCGACGGTCGCAGCAGCACGGCCCTACTGGCGTTCAGCATCTGCTGAAACATACATCCCTCCTTCGCAAACAATATCGGTCTGCGCCCTGCTGTATTGTACGCGAAAATGCGAGAGCATGTTGCGAATGGGGCTGGGGTGGGGGTGTGAGGCGGGCCGCAGCCCCGCCCCACACCCCCACCCCAGCCCAGGTGGTGCGAGCTTATCGGCTGCGCGAGGCGGGAAACGTGAAGCGTGATCTGAGTTCACGCTTCACGTTTCGCGAGGGAGTCGTCGGTTTCAGACGCCCCGCAGCATTCTGGGCTACACCCGCCGCGGCATCAGCACGGTGTAGTCGAAATCCAGCACGACTGCGGGGTCGTACTTGCCCTCGGCATCCTGGTAGGGGAAGTCGTGGCATGGCCGGTCTTTGGTGGCGACGGTGCGCACGCGCACGGCGCCGATGTCCGCGCGGCCGGGCAGCTCCAGCCTGTCGAGGATCTCCGACCAGGCGTACACGGTGTCGCCGGCGAAGGTCGGGTTGGTGTGACGGCCGCCGTTGATTGCCGCCACGTTCAGCGCGTTGGCAAGGCCGTTGAAAGACAACGAGCGCGCGAGGCTGATGATGTGCCCGCCGTAGACGATCCGGCGGCCGAAGCGGCCATCCTTCTCGACGTGCTGGTTGAAGTGAACCCGCGCCGTGTTCTGATACAGGCGCGTCGCCATCATATGCTCGGCCTCTTCGATCGTCATGCCGTCGACGTGGTCGATCCGCTCGCCGGGCTCGTAGTCGTCCCACAGGTGCGGGCTGCCGGCGAGCGCGGTGTCGTAGCGCCCCGCGCGATTGTCGAAAGGCACGGCCAGATCTTCGACCGCCACCGACTCGGGGAGCTCGGGCTCGACCGTCTCCGGCGCGGGCGCGCCCAGGTCGTTCTTGCGCACCATCACCCAGCGGATGTACTCGACCACCGTCTCGCCGCGCTGGTTGACACCGGCAGAGCGCACGTAGACCACGCCGGTCTTGCCGTCTTTGTTCTGCTTGAGCCCGATCACGGTCGACGTCGTCGAGAGTGTGTCGCCGGGATAGACCGGCTGGCCGAAGCGCCCGCCCGCGTAGCCGAGGTTGGCGATCGCGTTGAGCGAGATGTCGGGCACGGTTTTGCCGAACACGACGTGAAAGGCCAGCAGGCTGTCGATCGGCGCGCGCTCCAGACCCAGGCCGGCGGCGAACAGGTCCGAGGATGTGATGGCGAACCGCGAGCCGAACAGCGCCGTGTAGAGCGCCACGTCGCCGTCCGTCACCGTCCGCGGCGTGGCGTGCACGATCTCCTGCCCCAGCCGGAAGTCCTCGAAGTAGTTGCCGGGCCTCTTTTTTGATTTCAACGCAATCTCCATAGTTGGGTGGGGGGTGTTGGGGCGGGGCGCCACCCCGCCCCAACACCCCCACCCCCATCCCGAAAGTGGATTAGAAGCCGTAGGCCTGGGCCAGCTCGGGGTCCTTCTTCGCCACCAGCCGCGCCAGGTCGACGATCACCTTGGCCTGCTTCCACGTGGCGTCGTCCTGCATCTTGCCGTCGATCATCGCCACGCCGGTGCCGTCGGGCATGGCCTCGAGGATGCGCCTGGCGAACAGCACCTCGTTCACGTCCGGGCTGAACACGCGCTTGGCGATCGCGATCTGGTTCGGCGCCAGCGACCACGCGCCGGTACAGCCCATCAGGAAGGCGTTGCGGAACTGCGACTCGCACGCGGCTTCGTCCCTGATATCGCCGAACGGCCCATAAAATGCCCGGATACCGGCGGCCACGCAGGCGTCGACCATCTTGGCGACGGTGTAGTGCCACAGGTCCTGCTGGGAGAACGCGCGCTCCGCCTTGCCCTCCACCGGGTCGGCGAGCACGCCGTAGAACGGATGGCCGCCGCCGACGCGGGTGGTCTTCATGCCGCGCGAGGCGGCCAGGTCGGCCGGCCCCAGGCTCAGGCCGTGCATGCGTGGGCTCGCGCTGGCGATCGACTCCACGTTCTTGACGCCCTGGGCGGTCTCCAGCAGGGCGTGCAGCAGGATCGGCTTCTTGACCTCGTACCTCGCCTCAAGCAGGGCCAGGTACTGGTCGACGAAGTGGATATCCCACGGCCCCTCGACCTTGGGGATCATAATCACGTCGAGCTTGTTGCCGACGGCCTTGACGAGCTCGGTCATATCGTCGAGCAGCCAGGGGCTGTTCAGCGCGTTCACGCGGATCCAGAGCGCGGTGTCGCCGAAATCGGTGGCCTGCGCGACCTCGATGAAGCCAGCGCGCGCGGCCTCCTTGGCGTCGGCGGGGATCGCGTCCTCCAGGTTGCCGCACAGGACGTCGACCTGCCTGGCGGTGTCGGGGATCCTGGCGCGGATCTTGTCGATCTGCGGCGGGAAGAAATGGATCATGCGCTCCGGCCGCACCGGCAGCTCGCGCAGCGGCTGCGGCGCGCCGATCGCCAGCGGCTTGTAGAAGTGGATGGGTAGTTTCATGAGACTTCCTCCGTTATGTGATAGGGGTCAGGGATCAGGGGTCGGGGGTCAGGGGCTAGCGACATTGAGACCAGAGAACCTCATCGATCTGACCCCTGATCCCTGATCCCTACTCTGGTCCGGCGACGATGCCCTCGTCGTGCAGCTTGCCGACCTCGCCCTCGGCGAGCCCAAGAATATCCAGCAGAATCTCGTCGGTGTGCTGGCCCAGTCGTGGCGCTGGTGTTGCTGGCAATCGCGCGGCCTGGCTGAAGTCGAGCGGCGAGCCGGGCATCAGGTAGGTGCCGATGCCCGGCTGCTCCACCATGCTGAACATCGGGTTGTCGGTGGAGCAGTCGGGATCGGTGGCGATCGTCTCGCGCACGGTGCGGTATGGCGCCCAGGTGACACGGTGCTGCTCGAAGATGCGCCAGACGTCGGCGAGCGTTCGCGCGTGAAACCAGGGCTCCAGCAGGCTGGCGATCTCCCTGCGCGCGCGGAAGCGATCGCCCTCGTCGTCCATGTCGAGGCCGAGCCGCGCGCCGAGCGCCTGGAGCTCGTCCGCCAGGCCGGTGGCCTTGCACAGGCAGCTCCACTGCAGGTCGGTCAGGCCCACCACCATCGCCCGCTTGCCGTCGAGCGTCTCGAAATCGCGGCCGAAGGCGCCGTAGAGATAGTTGCCCTGCCTGGGCCGGTCGGCGTCGTTGACCATCACCTCGGCGATCATGCCGAAGTTGCCGAGCATCGCCAGGCCGATATCTTTCAGCGCCAGCTTCACCAGCTGGCCCTGCCCGCTGAGCCGGCGGTGCCGCTCGGCCGCGAGCAGACCGAGCGCGATCATCTGGCCGGCGATGAAGTCCCACGCCGGCAGGACGTGGTTCACCGGCTCGGGCGAGCTGGTCGGGCCGGTCATGAATGGGAAGCCGAGCTGCGGGTTGACAGTGTAGTCGACCTCGGAGCCGCCGTCGCGCCGGCCGAGCAGGTTGACCATGATCAGGTCGCTCCGGTGGGCCTGCAGTGCCTCGTAGCTCAGCCAGCCGCGGGCCGGGAAGTTGGTGCTGAACAGGCCGGCGTTCTGGCCGGGCGCGCAGATCAGCTGTGTCAGCAGCTCCTGCCCGCGCGGCTTGCGGATGTCGACCGCGATCGAGCGCTTGCCCTTGTTGAGCCCGGCCCAGAACAGGCTGTGCTTGCCGTCCGGAGTCAGCGGCCAGCGCCCGTGGTCGAGCCCGCCGCCGATCGGGTCGAAGCGGATGACGTCGGCCCCCAGCTGGGCCAGCGTCATACCCCCGAGCGGCGCCGCCACGAAGGCCGAGCCTTCGACGACGCGCATGCCCCTTAAAATTCCTTCCACTATGTATCCTTCCGTAGCTCTCAGCTTTCAGCTCTCAGCTTTCAGCTTTCAGCTCGACGGCATTCGACAATTTCGACGAAATCGCTAACGAACCCACCGCCGACCCCTGACCCCTGACCCCTGACCCCTGACATCAGATCACGCGCTTGCTGCGCAGCTCGGCGAGCTTCTGGTCGTCCAGGCCAAGCAGCTCGCTGAGCACCTCGTCGGTGTGCTCGCCGAGCTTGGGGCCCAGGTGCCTGATCTGGCCGGGCGTCTCCGACAGGCGCGGGATCACGGAGGGCACGATGATCGTCTCCCCGGTCTCCTCCTCGTCCATGGCAACGAGATTCTGGCGGGCGTGGAACTGGCGGTCGCCGAAGATGTCGGCGATATTGTTCAGCGGCCCGGCCGGCGCGCCGGTCGCGTAGCAGCGATCGAGCACCTCGTCGCGCGTCAGCGAGCCGCACCAGTCGCGCACGATCTCGTTGACGTCCTGGCGGTATTCCAGCCGGGTCTTCTCGTCGCCATAGATGCTCGAAGAGGCCAGCTCGGGCCGGCCCATCGCCTGCGCCAGCCGCTCGAACAGCTTGTCGGTCGCGCAGGCGATCGCGACCCACTTGCCGTCCCTGGTCGGGAAGTGGCCGTGGGGACACGAGAAGTCGTTGTGCGTCGGGCCGTGCCGCTCGCGCACGATCCCATACATGCTGTAGGCCGGCGGAAGCTCGTCTGTGCAGCCAAAGACAGGCTCGTACAGCGCCGCGTCGACATACTGGCCGCGGCCGGTCTTCTCGCGATAGCGCAGCGCCATGAGAACGCCGATGCAGCCGTAGAGGCCGGTGAGGTAGTCGCCCAGCGTCGTCGAGCCGGGCGTGACCGGCGTGCCCTTGGGCATACCGGCGAGGTACGCGATCCCGCCGACCGCGTGCGCGATGCGTGCGAAGCCGGGGCGATCCTTGTACGGGCCGGTCTGGCCGTAGCCGGTCACACGCAGCATGATCAGGCCGGGGTTAATCTCGCGCAGCACATCCCAGCCCAGGCCCCACTTCTCCAGCGTGCCGGTCCGGAAATTTTCGCACAGCACGTCCGACTGCTCGATCAGCTTCTTGAACAGCTCGACGCCCTCGGGGCGATGCAGGTCGATCGTCACCGAGCGCTTGTTGCGCGCCTCGCTCAGCCAGGTCAGCGTATCGCCGCGGCGCGTGGGGGTGCCGAAGCGGCGCAGCGCATCCCCGCCCACCGGGTGTTCCACCTTCAGAACGTCGGCGCCGAACTCCCCAAGAATGCCCGCGCAGTAGGGCGCCGCGATCACCGTGGCGACGTCGATCACTCGGATGCCCGCGAGCGGCAGCTCGGAACTGGTCTTATGGGTCATAGCTAACCTCGGATACTATGCGTGCGGCGTGCCAGGCAACGTTCCTTGCTACGTTACAATCTCGGTTGCAGGTCGCAGGTCACAGTTCGCAGGATTTTGCGCCTTGCGCCTTGCGCCTTGCGGTCAAGCTGAGCAGTGGCGAGCGAAACCGTCAGATGATCTTATGCTGCCGCAGGCGCTTGATCTCGTCCGGCGAGATCCCCAGCAGCTCGCGCATGATCTCGTACGTGGCGTTGCCCATCGGTGGGCCGAGATTGGTGATCCGCCCGGGCGTCTCCGAGAGCGTCGGCACGACGCCGGGGACCACCACCTCGCCCAGGCCCTCCTCCGCGACGCTGGCCAGATTCCCGCGCGCCTGAAAGTGCTCGTCGTCGAAGATGTCGGCGATGCTGTTCACCTTGCCGACCGGAACCTCTTTGTCGAGGCAGCGCTGCAGCACCTCGTCGCGGGTGAGCGAGCCGACCCACTCGATCACGATCTGATTCACCTGGTTGCGGGCGGCCAGCCGCTTGCGCTGTTCGCCGTAGAGCCCGCTGGATGCCAGCTCGGGGTGCTCCATCGCCTCCGCCAGCCGCTCGAACATCTTGTCGGTCGTGCAGGCGATCGCGATCCATTTGTCGTCCTTGGTGCGAAAATGGCCGTGCGGCACGGCCACGAAGCTGCCGGCGCCCTCGCGCTCGCGGATCTTGCCGAACAGGCCATACGCGGCGGCGATCTCGTCGAGCTGGCGAAAGACGGCCTCGTAGATTCCGACGTCGACCACCTGGCCGCGGCCGGTCTTCTCGCGGTGGCGCAGCGCCAGCATGATGCCGATCGCCCCGTACAGGCTCGACATATAGTCGCCGAGCGGCAGCGTGCCGGGGAGCACCGGCGTCTCGCCGGGGAAGCCGGCCAGGTAGGACAGGCCGCCGAACGCGTGGGCGATATGCGCGAACCCCGAGCGCCGGCGGTAGGGGCCGGTCTGCCCATACCCCGACACCCGCAGCATCACCAGGCCGCGGTTGGCCGCGCTCAGCTCCTTCCAGCCGAGCCCCCACTCCTCCATCGTTCCGGGCCGGAAGTTCTCGATCAGCACGTCGGACTTCGCGATCAGCTTCAGGAACAGCTCCACGCCCTCTTTCTGGCGCAGGTCGATCGTCACCGACTTTTTGTTGCGGCCTTCGCTGAGCCACGCGAGAGTCGCGTCGTAGCGTTTGGTGGGCGTGCCGAAGCGCCGCATGGGGTCGCCCGCGATCGGATGCTCGACCTTCAGAACCTCGGCGCCGAACTCGCCCAGGATCGAGGCCGCGTATGGGCCGGCGAGAAAGGTGCCCACGTCGATCACACGCACACCGCTCATCGGAAGCTGCTCGTGATCGGGCGGGCGATCGTGAGTCTCGGCCTGTGCGCTGCCCTCATCGCCAGCGCCGGCCTGCGGCGTGCTGCCCGAGATCCCTTGATCGTCTGGCTGCTGCTCCTTTGATTTCACCGGACGTACTCCTTTTGCCTACGCTCTACCTCACGTGTCGCGCATTTTGATCGGCCTGCAGGCTGACAGGCGTGCCCGTGTCATGAGCACAATATGCAGACAAACCGAAGTTTGGAAGAAGCACCAAATAGAGATCGTGTGGAACGCTCTGTAAGCTACTTTAGCATCATGTCATGCCTCTTTTTCGGAAAGCTTTCGTAACCGGAGGTCATTTTCTCTAAACTCTCTTGAGAAGGGCATCACAACTTTCACGGGCTTGTGGGGGTGGGGGTTTGAGGGCGGGACACCCAGAGGGTACCCGGCCCCGCCCTCAAACCCCCACCCCCACAAGCCAATAATACAGGTATGATATACTGGCGGCCGTCTGGTTGTCGATGCGGTTGGGCGAGGCACGGGAGGGGTTCTATGAGAGAAACGATGGATGATTTTGGCACCTGGATCGGCCGGACGGAGACCGTCGAGGACGACATCAGCCCGGCCCCGGCGCTGGCCGCGGCCGCCACCCTCGATGATACGACGACGCAGCTCGGCAAGGGGGCCGCGCTGCCACCGTTGTGGCACTGGTTCTACTTTCTGCCCAAGGCGCCCCAATCCCGGCTTGGCGACGACGGGCACCCGCAGCGCGGCGGCTTCATGCCGCCGATCCCGTACCCCCGGCGCATGTTCGCCGGCGCGCGCCTGCGCTTCCATCGGCCGCTCGCGATCGGCCAGCCGGCGCGCCGCGAGGGCGTGATCCGCAACGTGGTGCAGAAGTCCGGCCGCAGCGGCTCGTTGGCCTTCGTCACCGTCGGCTACAGCGTCTACCAGCAGGGCGAGCTCTGCATCGACGAGGAGCAGGACATCGTCTACCGCGAGCCGGGGCCGCCCGTGCCGGCGCCTCAGCCGATCGATCTGCCGCCCGTGCCCGCGGGCGCGTGGGCGCGCATCGTCGCGCCCGACACGCGGCTGCTGTTCCGGTTCTCGGCGCTCACGTTCAACGCGCACCGCATCCACTACGACCGGCCCTACGCGATCGGCGAGGAGGGCTACCCCGGCCTGGTCGTCCACGGCCCACTCACCGCGATCATGCTGCTGGAGCTGGTGCGGCACAACGCCGCGCGACCGATCGTGGGCTTCAGCTTCCGCGGCCAGGCGCCGCTGTTCGACCTGGCGCCGTTCCGCCTCGTCGCCGCGCCCGCCGGCGAGCGGGTCGAGCTAGAGGCCCAGGGGCCCGACGGCAAGACCGCGCTGACCGCCACCGCCGAGTTGGGTTAGAACGTCGACCAGGCGATTGCTCGACCACAGAGGCCACAGACGAGACTTCAGCGGACGGAACGGAGGGGAAGCGGACAAAACGGACGATCACTATGTCTGCTTAGTCCATTTGCAATCCGTTTCGTCCGTTGAACCCGCGTTGCAATACTGACTCCTGACCCCTGGCCCCTGACCCCTGGCCCCTGACCCCTTGCCCCTGACCCCTGGCCCCCGACTACTGCTTCGAGAGCCCCTCCCCCACCCGCAGCACCTCTTCCCCGGTGTTGTAGAAGTCGGCGGCGATGCGGATCCCCTTGCCGCGCCGGATCCAGATACTGCCCGCCTGCTCCAGCCGCCCGCTGGCCGCCCTCGGGTCGTCGACCTCGCCGCTCACGATCCCGGACCGCT
>Ga0137375_10011271_pt1 | contig 10578 bp, 8 predicted proteins | sample SagtaG_24_FD_104936 | JGI IMG/M metagenome (GOLD analysis project Ga0137375, IMG submission 104936) | Vadose zone soil microbial communities from Sagehorn Ranch, Mendocino, California, USA - Sage1_R_113_16 metaG | ecosystem: Environmental > Terrestrial > Soil > Vadose zone | place: USA...
CAGCCAGACCTCCCCGATCAGCACCCGGTCCCCGGCGTAGGAGTCCGAGATCCGGCGCCACTCCTGGTAGATCGCGTGGACCTCGTCCTGGTCGATGAAGGGGTGCACGGCGGCGGAGGGTGAATCGCCCGGTCCGGCCAGCGGCTGCGCCCCGGGCGCGGAACTGCCGGGGGTCGGGGTGGCCCCCAGGTCGGCCAGCCCGGGGTCCTTGGCCAGCAGGGCGGCCGAGTCGATGCGGAAGCCGTCCACGCCCCGGTCGAACCAGAACCGGAGCACGCTGGCGAACTCGGCCCGCACGTCCGGATGGGCCCAGTTGAAGTCGGGCTGGCCCGGGGTGAACAGGTGCAGGTACCAGTCCCCCGGCGATCCGGCCGGGTCGTGTCCAGCCGACGGCACCTCTCCCACTGGGCGCCCTCCCTCACCCGGGCGCACCCGGGTCCAGGCCGGGCCGCCGAACATCGAGGTCCAGTCGTTCGGCGGCAGCTCACCGCCAGCCCCCCGGCCGGGCTGGAAGTGATAGCGGGCCCGCTCGGCCGAGCCGGGCGGCGCGGCCAGGGCCGCGGCGAACCAGGGCTGCTGGTCCGAGCCGTGGTTCGGGACGACGTCGATGATGATCCTGATGCCCAGCGCATGCGCCTCGGTGATCAGTTTCTCCGCCTCGGCCAGGCTGCCGAACAAGGGCTCGATCGCGCGGTAGTCGGCCACGTCGTAGCCGGCGTCCGCCATCGGCGAGGGGTACCACGGAGTGAACCAGATCGCGTCGATGCCCAGCTCGGCCAGGTAGGGCAGGCGGGCGCGGACGCCGGCCAGGTCACCGACGCCGTCGCCGTTGCCGTCCGCGAAGCTGCGCACGTACACCTCGTAGATGGCAGCCGTCCGCCACCAGTCATGCGCCGCAGCGCGCTGGCCAGTGTTGGGCACGTTAACCTCCTGGAAATCGGCAAGAGCCGACCGGTTTCTGGTTGCGAGCACAGTGCGCCGCGATAATGGGTGGTGCGGTCCGCGGGCGTTCATCCCTTGAGGCTTCCGGCGGTCAGGCCGGACAGGATGTTGCGCTGGAAGATCAGGAAAAAAATGATCGTGGGAATCGCGGCGATAGCGGAAGCGGCGATGATGAGGTTCTCGGGTGTCGTCGTCGCCCCCGTGATCCCGACATTGATCGTTTCCCTGGTTGGGGTGTAGCCGCTCTCGACAAGTAGCGGCCAGAGAAAATCCTTCCAGACAGTGACGAACCCGAAGATCGTGACGACCCCCAGGATCGGCCGGGAAATCGGCAGGACTACCGAGCGCAGAGCCCGCAGCGGCGACGCACCATCGATCGCCGCGGCATCCATCAGTTCGGAGGGAATCGAATCGAAGAACCGCTTGAGCAGGAAGATGTTGAAGGCGTTAGCGACGGAAGGCAGCCATATGGCCTCAGGCGTGCCGATCAGGTTCATATGCAGGATAGGCAGGTCGGCGACGGTAAGGTACTGCGGCACGATCAGGACGGTGGAGGGGATCATCAGAGTGGCCAGCATCATGCCGAAGATGGCGTTACCCAGCACCGGCCGGAGCTTTGACAACGCGTAGGCAGCGGCCACGTCGAAGATCAGCTGGAACGCGAGCGCACCGAACGCGTAATACAGGGTGTTGAACATCAGCCGACCGACGCTGAGGGTATTCCACGCGGTGACGTAGGTGCTCGGATGGATATGGGCCGGGAAAAACGTCGGCGGCACCTGACCCGCTTCTTGGGTAGACTTCAGCCCGTCGGTGAACAGGAAGTAAAGCGGGCCGATGAACACCAGCGTGAAAACGACGACGACCAGGGTCAGGACAATCCGGTAGGTAAGCTTGCTGCCCCGCCGGTTCAGCTGGGCCTTGGATATCAGTGTCCGTGACGTTGCGTTGCGTTGCGCCGTGCGGCGCCCCGACGTCCCGGCTCTGGCGGCGACCAGTGTCACGTGAGCTCCTGTCTCCTAGCCGCGGTCGCGGCTCAGCCAGAGGTAGGCGCCGGAGAAGGCGCCGAGCACCAGCATGAGCACCACGCCGAGCGCCGAGGCGCTGTTGTAGTTGCTTGAGCCACTCATGGAGAACGCGTACATGTAGATGAGGTCGACCACAGAGAGCGTGTTGTTATTCACTCCTGGCCCCCCGGTCAGGATGAACGCCTCGATGAACATCTGCATGGTGGCGACGATCTGCAGCATCAGCAGCATCGAGAGGACCAGCCTGGTCTGCGGCACCGTGACGTGCCAGATCCGGCGGAACAGCCCCGCGCCGTCGAGTTCCGCGGCCTCGTACAGTTCGCCGGGGATGTTCTGCAGCGCGGCGAGGTAGATCAGTGTCGCAGCGCCCATGTTCATCCAGGTGGCCGCGATCACCACGGCGATCATCGCGGTGGTCGGCATGCTGGTTCCTGGCGACTGCACCCACTGTGAGGTCGGCAGGTGCAGTAGCTGCAGGATGCGGTTGAACAACCCGGAGGTTGGGTCGTAGAAGTAGGAGAAGAGCAGCAGCGCCGAGGCCGGGGGCAGCATGACCGGCAGGTAGACCAGGACCCGGAGATAGCCCCTGGCGTGCCTAAGTTCGTTGAGCAGGATCGCGGTGAAAAACGGCACCGCGTAGCCGAAGACCAGCGCGAGCCCGGTGAACTCCAGCGTGTTGCCCCAGGCCGTCCGGAACGTCGGATCGTGGAAGATCCGGCTGTAGTTCAGCCACCCGGCCCACGTGGTCACGCCCAGGTGAGTCTTCTGGAAGCTCATGATGATCTCGCGCGCCATCGGGTACCAGGAGAAAAGCGCGAAGCACAGCACCGCACCGATGAGGAACCCGTGCGCGGAAAGGTTGCGCCTGAGCTGCCGCCTCCGCCTGCTGGGGCCGGCCGGCCGCTCGAGCGGGCCTGCGCTGCCCTTGGCCTTCCTGAGCGGGACCGCAGTGCCCGTCATCGATTCTCCGGATTCTCCTGGGACGAGGCCAACCAGCAAAGACTCCGCTGGGGTGCGATGGACCGTGCTGAGGCGCAATCAGCCGCGCTGGCGCCGGGACTCGCCGCGGGGGCCGGGAGCCCGGCCCCCGCGGCGGCCTCCTACCCGCCGCTGTTGGCCAGGAGTGTGTTCACGTTGCCCGCTGCCGTCGAGAGCAGCTTGCTGAAATTAGGGTTGGGTTCGGTCAGCGCGTCGAGCATCGGCGTGTTCAAGGCCGCGTACAGCGCCTGGGCGTCGGGCGGCTCGCCCATGCCAGTCTCGTGCGCGGCGACGAAGGTCGAGTAGTAGGGCGTGTGGATCGTCGCGCTCGCCTCGAGGAGCTGCTGGTATTTCTGCGCGGTGACCCCAGTGAACAGCTGTGGCTCAGGGAAGCCGACCGGGAAGCCGTCGGCCTTGCTCCTCGCGAAGTTGAACTGGCCCTTGCCGGGTGTCAGCGACTCGAAGTTGAGCCACTTGATGCCGGCCCGGATCTGGGCCGGCGTGTCGCTCTTCGCGAACATGTAGCCGTTGCCACCAGACAGCGAGCCCGCGGGAGTGCCGCTGGTGCTGGGCAGCGGGCCCATGCCGTAGTTGTTCACGTTGCCGTGGTCTACCGGGACGATGGTGTTGTAGATGTCGTCAGGCGCCGCGATGTACATCCCGAGCTTGTTGGCGGCCATCTGCTGTTGCAGGGTGCCCCAGGCGAGCTGCTGGGTCGGGCTCATGCTGTGATCGACGAACCGCATCTGGTGCAGTGCCTGCAGGATCGTCGTGGCCTGCGGTGCGTTGGTGGAGTTGCTGAAAGCCGCCTGGCCGTTGGAGCCCACGATCTGGCCGCCCATCGCGTCCATCTCGGAAGTGAAGTGCCAGCCGCCGACCGGGCTCGCACTGTAGTCGCCGTAGCCGTAGATGCCGTGGCCGAGGGCGGCAATCGCCTTGGCGTCCTTCTCCACGTCGGCCCACGTGGCCGGGGGCTTGTTGGGGTCGAGCCCGGCCCGGGTGAACAGTTTCCTGTTGATGATCAGGCCCTGCGTGTAGTTGGACGTCGGCAGTCCGTAGAGCGTCTTGCCCGCGGTTTCCGCGGCCATCGCCGACGGGACGATGTCGGCCAGCGTCGGTACCGTCTTTGAGTTCACGTAGGAGGTGATGTCGGCGGCCTGGCCTGCGTCGAGGACCTGGTGGAGGTCGGTGAAGTAGGCGTAGAAGAGGTTGGTCTCGGTGCCGGCCTTGAGCGTGGCGGTGAACTGGGCCGGGACCTCACACTGGCCGGTGTAGGTGACGCTCTTGATGGTGATGTTGGGGTTTGCCTTCTCAAAGGCGGCGACGTCCTCGGTCCACTCCTTGTGCTGAGCCGTCGCGGTGGCCGGCGGTTCGCAGTTGACGCTGATGGTCACGTGGCCATCGCCCGAGGCGCCGGAGGAGCCGCTGCTTGAGCACGCGGCGGCGGTCAGGCCCAGAGCCGCCACGGCGGCGACCCCGGCGATCGTCCGGTGGCCGGGCCGCCGGTAGAGCTGTCTGTTCGTGGTGCCAAATCTCTTCATGACGACCTCGATGTGGGGTGGAGCGGTGAGTTGGGCCAGGAGGTGATGTGAGCTCGGTCACCAGGTACCGCAGACGGTATATGTGCTTCCATTTTCGAGCAAGAGTTGGACTATTTTCTGAATGATAACGACTTAGCAACGAAGAAGATCGACAGAGACGGCGACGCCGGAGCGTGCCATCTTTGAGTGCCCTGACCTGCTCTAAGTCACGAAGCAAGATCCGCCGGAGCGGGATGTGTCCCCCGGTCCGCGGGAACTCGGCGCCTCGATCCCCCAGAAAGTGACTTACCGCCAGTCGCAAACCGTTGCAATTTCTTGCGGCAATCGCCGTATAGTTGCGTCATGACGCGGCGGCTGGCGGAAGTAGCCAAGAAGGTCGGGGTCAGCGAGGCGACAGTCAGCCGGGTACTGAACGGCAAGCCAGGCGTCTCCCAGACGACCCGGGACGCGGTGCTCACCGCGCTGGACGTGCTCGGCTACGAGCGGCCCACCCAGCTGCGCGGGGAGCGCGCCCGGCTGGTCGGGCTCGTGCTGCCCGAGCTGCAGAACCCGATCTTCCCGGCGCTGGCCGAGGTGGTCGCCGGCGGGCTGGCCCAGCAGGGCTTCACGCCGGTGCTGTGCGTGCGCGGGGCCGGCGGCCTGTCCGAGGCCAGCTACGTCCGGATGCTGCTCGACCAGCACGTGTCCGGGATGGTGTTCGCGGGGGGGAACTTCGCCGAGGCGGACTCCCCGCATGACCACTACGAGCTGCTGCTGGAGCGGGGGGTGCCGGCCGTGCTGGTCAACGCCGCGGCCGAGCACCTCGGCTACCCGCGGGTGTGCGTGGACGACGCGGCCGCGGTCGAGCAGGCCCTGGGCCACCTGCTGTCGCTGGGCCACCGCCGGGTCGGGCTGATCATCGGCCCGGGCGACCACATGCCGTCGCGGCGGAAGCTGTCCGCGTTCACCGCCCTGGCCGCGCGGGCGGGCATCGACACCGCGGGCGCCGTGGAGCACACGATGTTCACGGTCGAGGCCGGGCACGCGTCCGCGGCCCGCCTGGTGCGGGCCGGCATCACCGGCATCGTGTGCGGCAACGACCCGCTGGCCCTCGGGGCCATCCGGGCGGTGCGCCGGCTGGGCATGACGGTGCCCGGCGATGTCTCGGTGGTGGGCTACGACGACTCCGCGCTGATGACCTGCACCGACCCGCCGCTGACCACGGTCCGGCAGCCCATCGACGCGCTGGGCCGCGCCGTGGTCAGCACCCTGGTCCAGCAGGTCGAGGGGGGCACGGCCGCGTCGTCTGAGCTGCTCTTCGAGCCGGAGCTGGTCGTCCGGGGCTCCACGGCCCGGGCCCCGGCTGACTCCGGCTGGGCCCCAGGGCCCGGCCGGGGGCTGGCCCGGCCGGGGGCTGCCGCGGGGGCTAGCTGCTGAAGGCGGCGTCGAAGGAGGCGGCCGGCGGCTCCAGGTCGAAGTGGCGCAGGTAAGCCAGGGCCTCGGGCGCGCCGGCCAGCCGGTCCATGCCCGCGTCCTCCCACTCGACCGAGATCGGGCCGGAGTAGCCGATCGAGTTCAGCATCCGGAACACGTCCTCCCACTTGACCTCGCCGCGCCCGGCCGAGACGAAGTCCCAGCCCCGCCGGGGGTCCCCCCAGGGCAGGTGCGAGCCGAGCCGGCCGTTGCGGCCGTCGAGGCGCGTGCGGGCCTCCTTGCAGTCCACGTGGTAGATCCGGTCCGGGTAGGCGGCCAGGAACGCGACCGGGTCCAGGTCCTGCCACACGAAGTGGCTCGGGTCGAAGTTCAGCCCGAACGCCGGCCGGTTATCCACCGCGTCCAGCGCCCGCCGGGTGGTCCAGAAGTCGTAGGCGATCTCGCTGGGGTGCACCTCGTGCGCGAAGCGGACCCCCTCGGCGTCGAACACGTCCAGGATCGGGTTCCAGCGCCGGGCGAAGTCCGCGTACCCTTCCTCGATCATCTCCGGCGGGACCGGCGGGAACATGGCCACCGTGTGCCAGATCGAGGAGCCGGTGAAGCCGACCACGGTCGCCACCCCGAACGCGGCCGCGGCCCGCGCGGTGTCGGCCAGCTCGGCGGCGGCCCGCTGCCGCACCCCCTCGGGCTCGCCGTCGCCCCAGATCCGGGCGGGCAGGATGCCCTGGTGCCGCACGTCGATCGGGTGGTCGCAGACCGCCTGGCCCGCCAGGTGGTTGGAGATGGCCCAGCAGCGCAGCCCGTACTTGTCCAGCAGTGCGCGCCGGCCATCGGTGTAACCGTCCTCGCCCAGGGCCCGGTCCACCTCGAAGTGGTCACCCCAGCAGGCCAGCTCGAGGCCGTCATAACCCCAGTCGCGGGCCAGCCGGCACACCTCCTCCAGGGGCAGGTCGGCCCATTGCCCGGTGAACAACGTGAACGGTCGGGACATCATCGGCTCCGGGTGGTCTTCGTTGCGGAGATTTTTGCTCTCAAATTTTTCCGGGTGTCAGACCGGGGTCCACTGACTGCCGGCCGCGGCACTGGCCCAGACGGCGTGCAGGACGTGCTGGACCTGGAGGCCGTCCGCGAACGAGGGCTCCGGGTCGGCGCCCCTGGCGATCGCGGTGACCAGGTCGCGGACCTGGTGGGTGAACGTGTGCTCCCAGCCCAGCACGTGCCCCGGCGGCCACCACGCGGACAGGTACGGGTGGCCGGGCTCGGTGACCAGGATGCGCCGGAACCCCTGGGCCGCGGCGTCTTGCGTGCCGTCGCAGAACTCCAGCTCGTTGAGCCGTTCCAGGTCGAAGGCCAGGCTGCCGCGGGACCCGTTGACCTCGATCCGCAGCGCGTTCTTCCGGCCGGTGGCGAACCGGGTCGCCTCGACGGTGGCCAGCGCCCCGGACTCGAGCCGCGCGGTGAACGCGACCGCGTCGTCCACCGTCACAGGGCCGGTGCGGCCCTCGCCACCGGGCACCGGGCGCTCGGGCACGAACGTGGCCGTCACCCCGGAGACGCCCGAGATCAGCTGCCCGGTCAGGTACTGGGCGAGGTCCACGACGTGCGCGCCCAGGTCACCCAGGGCCCCCGAGCCGGCGTGCTCGCGCTGCAGCCGCCAGGTCAGCGGGAACGCCGGGTCGGCCAGCCAGTCCTGCAGGTAGCTGGCCCGCACATGCCGGATCTCACCGGCCCGGCCGCTGGCGATGAGCTCGCGGGCCAGCGCCAGGGCCGGGACGCGGCGGTAGTTGAAGCCGACCATGGAGCGGATCCCGCGGGCCTGGGCCCGGGCGGCCGCCGCGGCCATGGCCTCCGCCTCGGCCACCGAGTTGGCCATCGGCTTCTCGCACAGCACGTGCTTGCCCGCGTCCAGGGCGGCGATGGAGATCTCGGCGTGTGAATCCCCCGGCGTGCACACGTCGATGAGCTGGATGTCGTCGCGCTCCATCAGCGCGTGCCAGTCGGTCTCGGTGCCCTCGAACCCGTAGCGGCGGGCAGCGGCCGCCGTCGCGCCGGGGTCACGGCCGCACAGCGCGGCCAGGACCGGCCGCAGCGGCAGGTCGAACGCGTGCGGGGCGGTGCGCCAGGCCTGGGAGTGCGCCGCGCCCATGAACGCGTAGCCAACCATGCCCACGCCCAGTGATTCCGTCATCGGATCCCCTGCCTGGTCGTTTACTGGATGCCCTGGCCGTACGGATCCCAGTCCGCGGGCAGCGCGCCCGGGGTGGCGAAGCTGGTCCCGACGCGCTCGAAGGTACCCCCCGTCATCGAGCGCGCGACAGACTCCATGATGTCCAGCACGTGCAGCGCCAGCTCACCGGACGCCCGGTGCGGCGTCCCGGCCCGGATGGCGCGCGCCATGTCGAGCACGCCGAGGCCCCGCCCGGCGGTCGCCCCGGCCGCCGGGACCGTCTCCCAGTCGTCGCGGCCGGTCGCGCGGATCCGGAGGTCGCCGTCGAACCGGTTGGGGTCGGGCAGCGACAGCGTCGCCTCGGTCCCGGTGATCTCCACGAAGCCGTGCCGCCGCAGCGGCGAGTCGAAACTGAGCACGATCGTCGCGGCCGGGCCCTTCGCGTACCCGATCAGCGCCGCCACGTGGGTCAGCACCTCGACCTCGAACGTGGTCCCGGCCCGCGGGCCGGCGCCGATGACCCGGCTCGGCTGGCTGCGCCGGCCGAGCGCCGCGACCTGCTCCGCCGGGCCGAACAGGGTGGCCAGCGTGCTCAGGTAGTACGGCCCCATGTCGAACAGCGGGCCCGCGCCGCGCCGGAACAGGAACTCGGGATCGTGGTGCCAGCGCTCCGGGCCGGGATCCTGCATGAGCGTCAGCGCGCTCCGCGGCTCGCCGATCACGCCGCTGGCGATCAGCCGCCGGGCGGTCTGCAGCCCCGCGCCGAGCACGGTGTCCGGGGCGCAGCCGACCCGCACGCCGGCCCCGGCCGCCGCATCCAGCAGGCCGCGGCCGGCGGTGGTGTCCAGGGCGAGCGGTTTCTCGTTCCACACGTGCTTGCCCGCCGCCACCGCCTGCCGGGCCACCTCGGCGTGCGCGGCGGGGATGGTCAGGTTGACCACCAGCTCGACGTCCGGGTGGGCCGTGACCTGCGCGGTGCTGCCGACCCCGGGCACGCCGTACCTGGCCGCCTGCACCTTGGCCCGCTCCAGGTCCAGATCCGCGCAGACCAGCACGTGCAGGTCCGGGAACGCGGTGAGGTTGCGGAGGTACTCGTCGCTGATCGTGCCGCAGCCGACGACCGCCACACCGACCGGGGCGCTCACGGCCGGGTCACGAGGCCCCGGGCGGACAGCCAGGCCAGGCTGTCCGCGACCGCGGTCATCATGTCGGTCGCACACCGGTCCAGCTCGACCACGCGCCACGCGGCGGGCGGGGCGGCGGCCAGGATCTCGGCCACCGGCATCCGCCCGGCCCCGACCGCGGTCATCGGGTCGTCCTTCGTCACCGGGCCGTCCTTGACGTGCAGGTAGCCGACCCGCCCGCCGAGCCGCCCCAGCAGCCCGGGCACGTCCTGGCCGCCGACCGCGGCCCAGTACGTGTCCACCTCGAGCGCCACCGTCGGGTCGAGCTGGGCGGCCAGGACCTCCAGTGCCGGGCTCCCGCCGGGCAGCCGGGCCAGCTCGTGATCATGGTTGTGGTAGCCGAGGCGCAGGCCCTCGTCTGCGAGCCGGGCCGCCATGCCGTTCAGTTCCGCCGCCACTGAGCGCACGCCGTCGAGGTCGGCGAACCGCTCAGGCGGCAGGTAGGGGACGATGACGGTGTCCGCGCCGAGGACCCGGGCCGCGGCCGCGACCGGGCCGGCCTGCTCGCCGGCCGGGGTGGCGTGCACGCTGCACACGGCCAGGCCCGCCGCGGCCAGGTCCGCGGCCAGCCCGGCCGGATCGTCGAGGATGCCGAACGGCTCGACGGCGGCGTAGCCGAACCCGGCGATCCGGTTCAGGACGCCTGTGCGGCCGGCCGCGAGCTGCTCGCGCACGGTGTAGAGCTGCAGGGCCGGGGGGTGGCCGGCGGCGGGGTGGCCGGCGTTGCTGGTCGTCACGTGCCTCAGGCTCCGGTAGGTCAGGATTCCCGTGGTTCGGGGCGGTCGTTTTCGAAAACAATTCGCTACTCGGTTCAGGCTAGATTCGGTCGCCTGGCCGGTCAATAGCCAGCGGAGCGGCCAGCGGATCGCCCCGCGCGTTACGCTGGGCGAGCCCGAAGTTTCGAAACCCACGATGCACAGGAGCCGCCGTGGCCCGCGACACCGGCCGCAGCACGCTGGCGGGCATCGCCGCGGAAGCGGGCGTGTCCGTCTCCGCCGTGTCCAAGGTGCTCAACGGCCGGACCGACGTCGCCGCCGCGACCCGGGCCCGGATCGCCGCGCTGCTCCGGCGCGACGGCTACCAGGTCGCCTCCCGGCTTGGCTTCGGCGTCGCGGACCTGCTGATCGCCAGCCTGCACACGCCGTGGGCCGAGGAACTGCTGCACGGCACGGTCCAGGCCGCGGACGAGGCGGGGGCCAGCGTCGTGGTCAGCACCGTGGACTCGCCCGGCGGGTTCACCGCCTGGCTGAACCGGGCCGCGGCCCGGGGCACCGACGGCGCGCTCCTGGTCCTGAACCTGCCGGACAGCCGTGAGCTGCAGCGGC
>Ga0137375_10011274_pt1 | contig 10577 bp, 12 predicted proteins | sample SagtaG_24_FD_104936 | JGI IMG/M metagenome (GOLD analysis project Ga0137375, IMG submission 104936) | Vadose zone soil microbial communities from Sagehorn Ranch, Mendocino, California, USA - Sage1_R_113_16 metaG | ecosystem: Environmental > Terrestrial > Soil > Vadose zone | place: USA...
GTTCCGTCGCCGAGCAATGGGTCGCCGCTGGATCACGGTTGACACCTCTCCGGCTGCTGGTGACGGGCGTTTGGCCGGCGTCGGAATTCCTGCAGGATCTGGGACGGCACCTCCCAGCCTCGCCTTGACTTCGGCGCGGGGCGGCGACTACGATGCTTCGGTTCGAATCCCGCGCGGAGGAACGAGGTCGTGGCCAAGCGCGCCGTCTATCCCGGAATGTTCGACCCGATCCACAACGGCCACGTCGACGTCATCCAGCGGAGCCTGCGGATCTTCGATGAGCTGATCGTGGCCGTGGTGGCCAATCCCTCCAAGGCGCCGCTGTTCTCCGTCAGCGAGCGGCTGGAGATGATCGACGAGGCCACCTCCAGCATCGTGGGGATGGGCACCAGCTTCCGCATCGCCGCCTTCGACGGCTTGCTCATCGACCTCGTTGCCCGCGAGCGCGCCGACTGCATCGTGCGCGGCATCCGGGCGGTCTCCGACTTCGAGTACGAGTTCCAGATGGCGCTCATGAACCGCAAGCTGCGCCCCACCACGGAGACGGTCTTCCTGATGCCCCACGAGAAGTACACGTACATCTCGTCGCGGCTCATCAAGGAGGTGGCCAGCTTCGGCACGTCAGTGGCCGGCATGGTCCCGCCGATCGTCGACAAGCGCCTGACCGAGAAGTACCCACCTCGCTGAGCCGGGCGGTGTTGGCCGATCGTCTGAAGACCCTTGCCCCGTCCTCGACCCTGGCCGTGCAGGCCAAGGCCAAGGAGCTGCGCGCGCGCGGCGTCGACATCATCTCGTTCGGCGCCGGCGAGCCCGACTTCGACACGCCGGACCGGATCAAGGATGCCGCGCTGCAGGCGATGCGCCGGGGCCAGACGAAGTACACCGAGGTCGGCGGCGTGCTCGAGCTGCGTGCGGCCGTCTGCGCCAAGCTCAAGCGCGACAACGGCCTCGACTACGAGCCCGCCGACATCCTGGTCTCGGTCGGCGCCAAGCACACGTTGTTCAACCTCGTCATGGCGCTGATCAACCCGGGCGATGAGGTGCTGGTGCCCAGCCCGTACTGGGTGTCCTACCCCGAGCAGGTGCGCCTGCTCGGCGGCGTCCCGGTCGACGTGCCGACCGCGGAGGCGACCGGTTTCGATCTCGACCCGGCCCGGCTGGCCGCCGCCGCGACCGCTCACACCAAGCTGATCGTGCTCAACAGCCCCAACAACCCGACCGGCGCCGTCTTCTCGCGAGCGGCGCTGGAAGCGGTGGCGCGCCTGGTCGTGGAGCGGCAGCTCTGGGTCGTTTCCGACGAGTGCTACGAGGCGCTCACCTTCGAGGGACGGCACGTCTCCATCGCGTCGTTCGGTCCCGAGATCAAGGCGCGCACCATCGTCGTCAACACGTGCTCCAAGGACTACGCGATGACCGGCTGGCGCATCGGCTACGCGGCCGGGCCGCGCGCGCTCATCCGCGCCATGACCGACGCCCAGAGCCAGGTGACTTCGAACCCGTCGTCGATCGCCCAGTGGGCCGCCGTCGAGGCGCTGACCGGACCCCAGGACGAGGTCGCGAAGATGGCCGGCGAGTTCGACCGGCGGCGGCGGCTCGTCATCGCCGGACTCAACGCGCTGCCGGGCATCCGCTGCGTCATGCCCAGGGGCGCCTTCTACGCCTTCGCCAACGTCTCCGGCCTCTTCGGGCGGACGTGGTGCCGGGCCGACGGCCCCACGGTCCTCGGGAGCTCGCTGGACGTCACTGCGTTCCTGCTGGAAGCGGCGCGGGTCGCCGTCGTCCCCGGACGTGACTTCGGCTCCGACGCGCACGTGCGCCTGTCCTACGCGACCAGCGACGCGCTGATCAGCGAGGGCCTGGCGCGCATGGCCGCTGCGCTCGCCACCCTGCAGTGAGCGAGAGCTGGGCGGCCGCCCTCGAGGCGGCGGCGGGCGGGCCGGTCACGCTCGTGCTCGGCGCCAACGACACCGGTAAGAGCACGCTGGTGACCCGCCTGGCCAGCGCGCTCGCCGCCGCCGGCCACACCGTCGGCGTCGTCGACGCCGACCTCGGCCAGTCCGACGTGGGCCCGCCGACGACGGTGGGGCTCGGGCGCGTGCGCCGCCCCCTCGAGCGTCTGGCCGACGCCGAGCTGATCGGCCTCGAGTTCCTCGGCGTCACCTCGCCCGCGACCTGCATGCGAGAGACCGCCGAGGCGACGGGTCGGCTCGTGCAGCGCGCGCTCGACATCGGGTGCGATCGCGTGCTCGTGAACACCTCGGGGCTGGTCGAGGGACGCTTCGGCCGCGCCCTCAAGCGCCTCAAGATCGACAGCGTGGGGCCGGACGTGCTGGTGGCGTTGCAGCGCGCGGAGGAATGCGAGCCGATCCTGCGCGCCTACGCGGACGCGCCGCGGCCGCTGATCGTCCGCCTGCCGGCCGCGCCGACGACGCGGCGGTCGGCGACGGCGCGGCGGTCCGCGCGCCGCCGCGCGCTCGACGCGCACCTGGCCGGCGCCGTGCAGGTCACGCTCGACCTCACGCGCGTCGCGGCGCGGCCGGCGCCGGCCGGACACGGCCTGGCGGTCATCGACGTCGAAGGTACGTTGGTCGGGCTGCAGACGCGTGACGGGTGCACACTCGGGTTGGGATGGGTGCGCGCGATCGATGCCGCGAAAGCGCAGCTGACGGTCGACACGCGGGTCGACGGTGGCAGCATCGCCGCCGTCGCGCTCGGACGGGAGCGGTACCGGGCCGCCTGAGCTCGCCGCCGGCGCGCCGGGACGCGGATCATCCGCCTTGCCCGACGCGCCGCCGGGGACCGTGCGCCTACTTCGTGCCGGTGCCGCTCGGGCTCGACGGCGAACCGCTGGGCGGGGTGGTGGTCGTGCTGTCGCTCGGCGCCGGGGTGGCCGCCGGCGGGGTGGACGGCCTGGTCGCGGACGGCGGCGACGCCGAAGGCGTCGTCCGGTCGGCCGGACGGTCGCCCACGCGATCGGTGCGCGACTCACTGCAGGCGGTCAGTAGTCCAAGGCTGAGCGCCACGGCGCAGACGCCCGTCAGCATCCTGTTCATGTTCGAACTCCTCCTTGTGGGGGTTGCGCAACCAGCCTCGGAGATTGCAACGGCGGTGCCGCCGACACCTTGACAGGGTTGGGTACTACCATGACCAATGCGGTGGTCCGCGGCGGACGCACATCCGGAGCGGACGCAAAAAGGAGACATGGGATGAAGCTGGAGGGATCGTACGAGGTACCGGCGCCGCGCAAGAAGGTCTGGGACGCATTTCTCGATCCCAAGGTGCTCAAGCAGGCGATCCCCGGCTGCGAGAAGCTCGAGGCCATCGGGCCCGACGAGTACAAGGCCACGATGAAGGTCGGCGTCGGGGGTGTGAAGGGAACGTTCGAGGGCAAGGTGCGGCTGAGCGAGAAGAATCCTCCCGATTCTTACAAGCTGGCTGTCGAAGGCTCGGGCGGTCCTGGTTTCATCCGCGGAGAGACCGTCATCACGCTGACCGATAGCGGCAGCGGTACCAAGGTGTCGTATACCGCTGATTTGCAAGTGGGCGGACTGATCGCCTCGGTCGGCCAGCGCATGCTGGGCGGCGTGTCGAAGATGATGGCGGACAAGTTCTTCAACCGCATGAGCGAGCTGCTGCAGGCCTGATCACGGCCACGATGACGTCCCGGTACCTGGAGCCCCGGCTGGAGCGTGCTTCGCGCGCAGACATGTCGCGTTTGCAACTGCGGCGCCTGCGAGAGCAGGTGGCCCACGCTGGCCGCCGCAGTCCGTTCTATCGCCGCAAGCTACGCGCCGCCCGCGTCGATCCCGCCAGGATCCGCACGCTCGACGATCTGCGCCGCCTGCCGTTCACGACGAAGGACGAGCTGAAGGATAATCAGCGCGAGCACCCGCCGTGGGGCGACGTGCTCGCCGTCCCGCTCGCCGACGTGGTGCGCGTGCACCTGACGTCGGCGACCACCGGCCGTCCGCTCGCGTTCCTCGACACCGCCCGCGACTGGCACGGCTTCTACCATTCGTACGCGCGCTCGCTCCATGCGTTCGGCGTGCGGCGCACCGACATGGTGATGGCCGCGTTCTCGTACGGGCCCTGGATCGGCTACTGGAGCGGGTTCTACGCGGCGCAGGATCTCGGCTGCCTCGTCTATCCGGTGGGTGGGCTCTCCACCGAGCAGCGGCTCGACGCGCTCAGGACGTATCCGATCACCGTGCTCGGCTGCACGCCCTCCTACGCGCTGTTCCTGGCCGAGCACGCCGCCCGGCAGGGCATCGACCTCGCCAAGGAGACGAAGCTGCGGATCACCTGGCACACCGGCGAGCCCGGGGCGTCGATCCCCGCGACGAAGTCGCGGATCGAGACGGCGTTCGGCGTGCGCGCGTACGACCTGCCCGGGCTGACCGAGATCGCGGCCTGGGGCTTCGAGTGCGACGCCCGGGCCGGCCTCACGCACGTGCACGAGGACTACGTCTATCCCGAGGTGCTCGACGAGCACGGGCAAGCCGTGAAGCCGGGCGAGCGCGGCGAGCTGGTCTTCACGAGCCTGTACCGCAAGGCGATGCCGCTCGTGCGTTATCGCACGCGCGACATCGTGCAGCTCGCCGCCCGGCGCTGCCCGTGCGGCCGCACGCTGGTGGCCTTCGAGGGTGGCGTGCTGGCGCGGCTGGACGACATGAAGAAGGTTCGCGGGATCATCGTGTATCCGCGGCGTATTGAGGAGCTGGTGCGGCCGCACCGCGACGTCGACGAGTTCCAGATCGTCTTCCGCCGCCGCGACGGTCTCGACGACATCCTCGTGCGCCTCGACCCCTCGCCCACGCTGGCCCTCAGCGAGCGCACGCGGCTCGGCGACACGCTGGCCAGGGACCTGCAGCTCGGCCTCGGCATCCGCGTCAGCGTCGAGGTCGGCGAACCCGGCTCCCTCCCCCGCTGGGACCACAAGGCGCGGCGCGTGAGCGACGAGCGCACCGAGGTTCCTTTCTAGGAGACCCTGGCGTGAAAGCGGCGTACTTCAAGGAGCACGGCGGCAGCGACAAGATCGTCTACGGCGACTACCGCGATCCTCCGCCGGCGGCCGGCGAGGCGCTGGTCCGCGTGCACGCGTGCGCGCTCAACCACGTCGACATGCTGCTGCTCGACGGCCGCTTCCCGCCGCCCGAGGGGCTGCCGCACGTCAACGGGTGCGAGGTGGCCGGGACGGTGGAAGCGCTCGGCGGCGGCGTGACGGGGCTGACGGCGGGCCAGCGCGTCATCGTATTTCCCGGCTTGTCGTGCGGCACCTGTGAGTTCTGCCTGCGCGGCGAGCGCACCCTCTGCCTGCGCTACGGCTACATCGGCGCCCACAAGGACGGCGGCTACGCCGAGCTGGTGCGGGTGCCGGCCGCCAACTGCCTGCCGCTGGCCGACGCCCTCGGTTTCGAGGCGGCGGCGGCGCTGCCGCTGGCGTTCCTCACCTCGTGGCACGCGCTGCTCGTGAAGGCCGAAGTGAAGCCCGGCCAGACGGTGCTGGTCCACGCGGCCGGCAGCGGCGTGGGCAGCGCCGCCATCCAGATCGCCCGCCTGTGCGGCGCCCGCGTCATGACCACGGTCGGCAGCGACGACAAGATCGAGTTCGCCCGCGGGCTGGGCGCCGAGCACGTCGTCAACTACCGCACCCAGGACTTCGTCGAGGAGACGAAGAAGTGGACGAACAAGCGCGGTGTGGACGTGGTCGTGGAGCACATCGGCGGCGAGACGTTCGAGCGCTCGGCCTACGCGCTGACGCGGCTGGGCACGCTGATCTCCATCGGCAGCCACGACACCCACTGGGGCCGCCTCGACCTGCGCCACGTCTACTCGAAGAATCTCCGGATCGTCGGCACTAACCTCGGCTCGATCGTCGAGCTGCGCGCGCTCCTCGACTACGTCCTCGACGGCCGCCTGCGGCCGGTGATCGATCGCGCCTTCCCGCTGAAGGACGCCCGGGCGGCCGTGCAGCACGTGCTCGACCGCAAGAACAAGGGAAAGGTCCTGCTGGTCCCGTGACCCTCGCCCGGCTGCTGGAGCTGGCCGCGTCACGGTGGCCGGAGGCGGAGGCCGTCGTCGACGGCGACCGCCGGCTGACCTACGCTCAGCTTCACGCCCGCGCGCGGTCGCTCGGCACTGTCTTCCAACGCCTCGGCGTCGCCCCCGGCGACCGGGTGCTGATCGCGCTGCGCAATCGCCTGGAGCACGTGATCGCCTACTGGGCCCTGCAAACCATCGCCGCCGTTCCCACACCCGTCAACTTCCGCTTCGCCCCCACCGAAATGCGCTACGTCCTCGAAGACTCCGGCGCCCGCCTCGCCCTCTTCGAAGCCGACACCGCCGCCGCCGTGCAGCCGGCCGCGGAAGCGCACGATGTTCGACTCGTGTTCGTCGGCTCCGATCCCGCGCCGGCCGGCGCGGTGCCGTTCGAAGACTTGATCGGTGAGGAACATCACTCCGGGGGAGGGGGAGCGGCTCCCCCGGCACCGACAGAGCGCGATCTCTCGCTGATCCTGTACACGTCCGGCACCACCGGAAGGCCGAAAGGCGTCCCGCGCACGCATCGCAACCACGGCGCCGGCGCGCTCGCGCAGGCGTGGCAGTGCGGGTGGACGTGGGGCGAGCGCACGCTCGGCGTCATGCCGCTCTACCATACGATGGGCATCCACGCGCTCACCGGCGTGGCGGCCGTCAATGGCTGCTTCGTGTGTCAGCGCGAGTGGAGCGCGCCGGCGGCACTGCGGCTCGTCCACGAGGAGAGGATCACCGCGCTGTATCTGATCCCCACGCTGTTCTACGATCTCGTGCACGCGCGTGAGCTCGCGCGGCCCGTGGTCGAGTCCGTGACCAAGCTCGCCTATGCCGGCGCGCCGATGCTGGCCGCGCTGACCGAGGCGTGCGTGAGGGCGTTCCAGCCACAGGTCTTCGTCAATCACTACGGGTCGACTGAGATCTACACGTTCTCGGTACGGTCGGACATCCATCTCAAGCCCGGCTGCGCCGGGCGTCCCGGCGTGCACTCGGCGCTGCGCGTGGTGGCCGCCTCGACGGAGCGGCGCGTGGGGCCCGAGGAGATCGTGCCGACCGGCGAGAAGGGTGAGATCATCGCCAGCCTCGCCAGCGACGAGGCCTTCGCCGGCTACTGGAATCGGCCGGACGCCGACGCGAAGGCGCTGCGGGACGGCTGGTACTTCACGGGCGACATGGGCTACGTCGACGCCGACGGGGAGCTGCACGTGGCCGGGCGCGTGGACGACCTGATCATCAGCGGCGGTGAGAACATCCATCCGATCGAGGTGGAAGAGGTGCTGGCTCGCCACCCCGGCGTGCGCGACGTGGCGGTGGTCGGCGAGCCGGACGAGCGCTGGGGTCAGCGCGTGGTGGCGTTCGTCGTCGCGGCCGGCCCCGGGCTCACGGCCGAGACGCTCGACGCCCACTGCCGCCACGGCGGCGAGCTGGCGCCGTTCAAGCGGCCGCGGCGCGTCGTCTTCGTCGGCGAGATTCCCAAGACCGCGTCGGGCAAGATCCTGCGCCGCCTGCTCCGCGACGGCCAGTACTCGGAGATCACGAGATGAGCGAGTTCCTGCGGGTGGAGCGACGGGGCCCCGTCGCGACGCTGTGGATCGATCGCCAGCCCAAGATGAACACGATGACGGTGGCAATGCGCAGTGAGTTCCCCGAGCTCTTCCGCGGCTTCGACGCCGACGAAGGCGTGCGGGTGATCGTCATCCGCGGCGCCGGCGGCAAGGCGTTCAGCGCCGGCGGCGATGTTGGAGAGTTCCTGACGCTGGCCCCCGCCGACCTCGAGCTGTGGGGCGACACGCTCACCGCCGCCGAGCGGTGCCGGAAGCCCGTCATCGCGGCCATCGACGGGTATACGATGGGGGCCGGCCTCGAGCTGGCGGTCGCGTGCGACTTCCGCATCGCCACCCTCCGCTCGGAGTTCGCGTTTCCCGAGGTGCGGCTGGGGATGATTCCGGGCAGCGGCGGCACCCAGCGTGCGATGCGGCTGATCGGCATGACCCGGGCCAAGCTGTTCATGATGACGGGCCAGCGCATCGCCGCCGAGCGCGCCGAGGCGTGGGGGCTCATCACGCAGGCGGTGGCCGACGAGGGGCTCGACGCCGCCGTCGGCGCGCTGGCCAGCGAGCTCGCCGAGAAGGCGCCGCTGGCGCTCCGTACCCTGAAGATGGTGCTCAACCGCGGCGCCGACGCGCCGCTGGACACGGCGCTGGAGCTGGAGCGCAAGGCCTACGCGTGGCTGCGCTCGACGCACGACTACGAGGAAGGCGTGCGCTCGTTCCTCGACAAGCGCCCGCCAAAGTACCAGGGGAGATAGATGCCGGCCCAATCGTTCGGCCTCATCCTCGCCAATCGCGCGGTGGTCCTTGGTGCCGTCAAGGCGCGTGATCTCCTCGACATCGCCGGCGAGGCCGAGCGCTCGGGCGTGTTCGACACCGTCTGGGTCGGCGACAGCCTGCTGGCCAAGCCGCGGCTGGAGTCGGTCACGCTGCTGTCGGCGCTGGCCGGCGTCACCGAGCGCGTGCGCCTGGCCGTCGGCTGCCTGGCGACCTTCGTGCACCGCCATCCGGTCCTGTTCGCCCAGCAATGGGCGAGTCTCGACGTGTTGTCGAGCGGCCGCGCTTGGCTCGCCGTGTGCCTCGGCGGGCCCGACAGCGCCAACGCGGCTCAGGCCGCCGAGCACGCGGTGATGGGCATCGCCTCCGGCGAGCGCGTCGAGCGTCTCGAGGAAGGCATTCGGATCCTGCGCACGCTGTTCGGGCAGACGAAGGCCAGCCACGCCGGCCGCTTCTATCGTTTCGACAACGTCACCCTGGAGCCGCGGCCGGTGCAGACCCCGTGCCCCATCTGGATCGCGTCGAATCCGACCGGGCTCACGTGGAAGGGCGGCGCCAGCGCCTCCGACGCGGCCGTCGAGCGTGGCCTGCGCCGCGTGGCCCGCTACGCCGACGGCTGGATGACCAACAAGCTGTCGCCGGCCGAGTTCGAGCACCAGTTCCAGCGGATCCGCGCGATGGCGCGCGAGGAGGGCCGTGACCCCTCCGCCCTCGGCAGCGCGCTCTACCACAACATCAACGTCAACGAGGACCGGGAGGCCGCGCTGGCCGAAGCCAAGGCCTTCCTCGACGCGTACTACACCGCGAAATTCTCGCCGCAGTTCGTGGAGCAGTGGACGATCGCCGGCGGGCCCAAGGAGTGCGCCGAGCAGCTGCGCGCGTATTCGGCAGCCGGTCTCGGCCACATGGCGCTCCGCCTGGCCTCGTGGAGTCAGCGCGGCCAGCTCGCCCGCTTCCTCGGCGAGGTGACGCCCGCGCTCGGAGGCCGCTGATGCTGACAGCGATCGATCATCTCGTCATCGCCGTCCCCGATCTCGACGCGGCGATCAAGACCTATCGCGATCTCGGCTTCACGGTCGCGGCCGGCGGCCGCCACCCCGGCGTCGGGACCGACAACGCGCTCATCGCCTTCCGCGACTCCGCGTACCTCGAGCTGGTCGGCTTCTACGAGCCGCGCCCCGACCACCGATGGTGGGCGCCGCTCCAGAAGGGCGGCGGCCTCGTCGACTTCTGCCTGCAGACGGACGACTTCGCCGGCGACGCCGACCTGCTCCGGCGGGCCGGCGTGGACATGGGCGAGCCCGAGCGGCGGCACCGGCTGCGGCCCGACGGCGTCGAGGTGCGCTGGGTCTGCGCGCTGGCGCGCGGCGCCCACCGCGGCGTGGCGCCGTTCGTCCTCGCCGAGGGGACCGGGCGCGACGAGCGGGTGCCGCGCCAGCGCGTGCACGCCAACGGCGTGACCGGGGTCGGCCGCGTCACCGTGGTCGTGCACGAGCTGGCCGCCGTCCGCCGCTGGTACGAGCAGGCGCTCGGCGTCCCCGGGCAGGACATCGCCTGCCCGGAGCTAGGCGCCACCGGCGCCCGCTTCACCATCGGTCCGCACACGTTCGAGTTCTTGGCTCCGACCGGCGCCGGCGCCGTCCGCGACTGGCTCGCCGCCCGCGGCGCCTCGCCCTACGCCGCGTCGCTCGTCGGCGCCTCCCGCCCCGTCCCCCTCGATCTCGGCCGCACGTGGGGCGCCCGCCTCGCCCTGGCCTGAGACCGACTTCGAAAGGAGAAGCGGGATGAGGTTCGTGTTGGCGGTCGTGCTGACGCTCGGCTACACGGCGGCCACCATGCCGCCCGACACCTTCAAGGGTCAGTCGGAGCCGGTCAGCACGGTCGGCTTCCCGACGGTGGTCATCACCAACAAGGACCTGCCGGAGCCGATCGCCTACACGGTGACGAAGACGATCGTCGAGAACAAGGACGCGCTGGTCCGGGGCCACGCCGGGCTCGCCGAGTTCGATCCCAAGACCGCGTGGCAGCCTGACAAGGTCGGCATCCCCCTGCATCCGGGCGCCGAGCGGGCGTACCGTGAGAAGGGGTGGATGAAATAGCCGCCGCCGACTGGATCTTCGCCAACGGCCGGATCCTGACATTCGTCACGCGCCGCCCGCGAGCGACGGCGCTGGCCGTCGCCGGCGGGCGCATCGCGGCCGTCGGTGAGCGCGCCGA
>Ga0137375_10011277_pt1 | contig 10576 bp, 13 predicted proteins | sample SagtaG_24_FD_104936 | JGI IMG/M metagenome (GOLD analysis project Ga0137375, IMG submission 104936) | Vadose zone soil microbial communities from Sagehorn Ranch, Mendocino, California, USA - Sage1_R_113_16 metaG | ecosystem: Environmental > Terrestrial > Soil > Vadose zone | place: USA...
GGACAGGTCTCGGGCAAGTCCCACTGACTCAGCTATACGCGGCGACGAGGCATTGGCGCTATGGGTCGTATTACCCGGTCGGTGCCTTCGGCGGGTTTCAAGTGGAAGCGATGAGCAGGCGCGTTCCGGCTGACCGACTAGCTGTCGGTGGGTTTGGAGTGGCTACGGCTCGTCCTAGGCCCCCGCCCCGTCTCCCAGCCGGCTAAGGCACCGGGAGGCAGTTAGCTCGACGCATATCCGATCGATGCACTGAAGCGTTCAACGATCGTGCGGAATCTAAGGGTGTATGCATTGGTTGTTGCAGCCCTACTCGCCTCCTGCGGGCACGTCCCGCCGGCTGGCGTGTCGCAGCAGACGGCCTCGGGAGCTCGGTTCGTGACCCCGCCTCCGCCTTCGCCGACCGCCCGAAAGACTTCGCCAGATCCGTTACTGCTCTCGAACACAACCGGCAGCTTTGCCTTCCGGCATCCAGCCTCCTGGAGGTTCACCAACTGCGAGAACTACGGATACGCCATTGGCTTTAGCGCTTCAGAAGGTGTCTGTCCCGGTGAGTCAGGCGGCTTCTTCGACATGCTCGTCATGTCGGTGCCGGGCGATCAGACGTCCGCGCCTACACAACACAACTACGTTTGGATTGGGTCCATCGACCACCAGGCAGCTACACGGGTCGACGGAGTAGACGGCACCCGGATATCGGCACACGTGGACAAACATCCTGGTATGGGGCCTGAGGCCGGAACCACCCAGATCATGTATGACGTCTATAACGGTAAGCGAACTTATCTGGTGCTCTATCAGCATCGACCGAGCCAAACCGACTACTCGACGGCGTTCGACAATGTAATGCAGCACTCGTTCCGATTCTCGCCCTGGAACGGCTATCACAGCGACCAGTGGGGCTACACGCTCGACTACCCGGCGAACTGGTACGACCTGTCCAACCTTGGCCCGACCGATACCGAGAAGTATTTCGCCAATGAGAAAGACATTGGATCTCCGATCGACATGGATAGTGCGGGCGCATTCTTCGCGCTGAGCACCGTGGCGGGTTCGTGTCGTGCCGCCCCGCCTGGGAACGTCGACAGCACGGCTCAGCTGACGGTTGATGGTCAGACAGTCACTCGCGTCAGTGGCTTTCTGGGTGCGTCGCAATCGGAGGGTCTTCTGGAGCTCGTACGCATCGATCCCGAGCGGCCCCAACTGCTTTGGCTTTGCGTTCATTTTCGGCAGCAAGTCGGCTCGTGATTCGAATCTGCGGACGTCTGACAACATGATCAGCAGTTTCATGACGTCGTAATTCGTCGCCCGATGGCGCTACACACTGATCGATGTACAACCGGCGATGCATCGGAGCTTCTATAGGCTATTACCCGTCCATCTGAAGTAGTCCGCCTTCAACTTTGGGCCGAGGTGGGCCAGAGCTTGATGGTCATCCGGTGGAACCGGAAGGTTTTCAACAAACGACACGGAGGATTGCCCCTGTCGCAACACGACGAGCTCGTAGCTAGGAGCTTGGCTGACGAGATAAGCGAGACTTTCAGGTCAAGCGGCTTCCTCTCTCTATGACCCCTCAGTCTTTGGCTGCGGATTCCGAATTCGAAAGCTGGAGCGGGAGACGGGACCCTCGGCCCCAAGTACCAAGCAGGCGGTCGAGTTCACTTATCGTCTACCTTGAGGGCTCCTCACCTGCACATTCGGTTCGAGTCCTCCATAGCCCACGCCAAGCGGCCCAGCTTTTCCATAACGGAACCAAAGTCGCTGAACCTTGGCAGACTTTGGGGCGATGGACTTCTTCCGGCCTCCCCCGAGGCCTGAGCGCCCTCTGAACGTGCCGCAGCTACCGGACTGGATCCACAAGCCTTCCGACGAGGTAGGTGTACTCGTGCCCCACGCCGCCGTTATCGCCAGATCCAAGCAGGCTTTAGTTGCGTTGGCCGGCTTCCACGTCTACTCGAACGGTTTGGACATCCTTCTGATGCTCCGAACGCTCAGCGATTTCGTCCTCGAGGACCCGACCGGCGTTCGAGAGCTGATGCGTCGAAGGATTGATCCCACAAACGACTCGCTCCCGGACACTGTCTTCCGATTCGGTGTTGAGTTCTCCGATGGCCGCAGGGCGACGAGCTTGGATCGGAATTGGTTCGGTCCGGACTGGCAAACGAAGCCACCGCCTTCGATCCACCTCGGGATGACCGGAGGTGGCGGTGGAGCTGCCTTTGATTGGCAATTCTGGCTTTGGCCTTTGCCGCCGCCGGGCGTCGTCACACTCGTCTGTGAATACCCTCATGTAGGAATCGCGCTAACGAGGTCCGAGATCGATACCGCACCGCTCCTGGAGGCTGCGAGTCAGTCGATCAAGCTTTGGACGGACGCCACCTGACCGCGGTCGATTCGATGTACGGCGCCGAAACGCAGCTCAGGGTTCCAGGTTCCGCGCCGCCTCCGGGGCTGAACGGTCCCAACAAGAGACAGGGCATGCCAAGACTCACTACCGCCCCGCGTCTGCCTGACCGACCGCATCTGTCGGCGGTTCGTCCTGCTCAAACGTCAGGGCCGCCGCCGCGCCACTCGACAAGTTCGGCGGGTACGGTCGCGCGGGCACTGCGGCGCCTGCACCACCCGGGTCATCTGCAGAGCCTGCCTCAACCGGCTGCACCGGATGGGTGCAGGCTACGGAAACTACGGCCCATGGCCACAACATCCAGCAGTCATGAGATCAATTTGACGAAGCGCGACTGACTTCAGAACCTGTTCCGTTAGGTCGACTGTCGGCGTCGACGGGACGAAGGTTCACGACCTTAGGCCTAGCATTCCTGCCGTGCAATGGGTTCTCTTGGCAGCCGTTCTGGCGGGGTTTGGCGTGATTGAGATTCGGATTCTCAGGGACCGCGCTCGTCTAGCTCGCGTGCGGGAGGCGGTTAAGAAAGAGGCAGTCGTCTACCGGGCGCCAATCAGCGCCCAGTGGGGTCGAGGCTGGTGGGGACGGGGCAACGCCAAGGGCATGCATCTGGTGGTGCGGGAGCACTCGTTTGAGCTCTCCTACCCGTTCCCAGGCGGGCGTTTTCTCTCCGAAGAATGGTTTTGCATGGCAAGAGAAGCCCGGATGAGGATGGGTGAAGGCCGGTTCCTACCCCCTCGGATCAAGCGCGAGTGCATCGTCCTCTCGATTCCGTCGATCGACAACACTGACGAGCGCCAGGAGATCCTTCTCTCCTCGTTGCCGCCCGGACGTTACCTTCGCGCCGTATGGGACGCGCTTGTAGCATGCGGGGTCCAGGCATCGGGGGATCCTCCTCAAGACCGGGCCTAACCGCGCGAGAGTTCTGTCCGCACTTGTAGGCTGCCGGTGATGCGAAAGGCGATCCGCGAACTTCTGGAAACCAAGTTGCGAGCACTCGAGCTCTCGCATGCGGCGGGCGCCCACGAGCGCGATCTCCCGGGATGGATCCTTCTTTGGCCGCCGCCGAAAAACGCAGTCGAGGCCAAGCTGCATGGCCTGCTTGAGGGGCTACATGCCGCCGGGAAGATCAATGGTCCGGAGGCATCAGGGTGGGCGATGCGATTCCGTAGGGTGCTGGCGGTACCGGGCGATCCTGGAACAGTCTTCCTCGACATCGGCGAATCGACCCCAGCCCCGGTACGCACGGTAAACGAGCCTTGGCCGCAAGACTCGATGATCGCCGCGATTGACCTCAACATCTCCCCACGCGACTACGACACCGGGTCGCTCTCACTTACTCGTGCCGAACTGTATCCATCAGGGATAAGTCTCCACTGGAGGCTTGATCTATCGATGAAGTCCCGGGCCGCCATCCAGAAGGCGCGAAAGAACCTCAAGAAGTCTCCGCCAGACCTGCTTGAGTTTCACCTAGCGCGAACGTCCCTGCCACGGGTGCAGGCGTTGTCCATGGCCGATGAGCGAGGCGGCGTCTATGCGGTAGTGGACATGGATTCGAGCTTTTCCAATGAGCATCAAATTCGTGCCGTCACGAGGCTCAGCCCGCGACCCGAGCTTCCCGCTCAGCTCACGGTGGCTTGGGCCGGCCGAACCTACGTGTTTTTCACGGGCGACTCAGGGCCCAACGCGTAAGGTGCGGCGGCCCTTCTGCTAGCCAACTACTACGGCTAGGTGCCTGAACTGAATCAATTTGCAGTCATGATGGGCATCCTCGACGCGGCGGCGAGCGCCGCTCGACAACCTAACTCCGCAGGAGGGCCGATGGATTGGCCGGCCTGGTTGTCCGCGGTTGGAACGGTTGGCACGTTCATCGTCGCGCTGATCATCCTCGGGATCCAACTGCGCGACCGGCGGAGAGACGCCGAGATGGCCCAGGCGCGATTGGTCGCTGCGTGGGTCGCCGACATCGCCGAGCGCGAGCACGAGGACCCGAGTGCCTTCTACGCGGTCACGGTCCGGGCCTCCAACGGAAGCACCGAGCCGGTCTACGACGTCGGGGTCACGACGGACCTCGGCGAGCGGGGCAGCCACGAGCGCAACCCGGACGTGCTCGGACCGCGCGAGACCAGAGAGTTCGAGATCACCGCTCCCCGCGAGCCGCGCGGGCAACCCCTGGCGATGGCGAAACGCGACCGCCTGCTGCTGGAGGACGGAAGCTCGATCCTGCTGGAGGACGGCAGCGGGGTCTTCCTCCTGGAGAACTTCGTCCCGGCCGTTTCGATCTCGTTCGTGGACGCGAGCGGGCGTCGGTGGATCCGTCGAGCGAACGGCGAGCTGCGCCGACTGGAGGGAGCTTGACCGACGCCAGCGGCAGTCTTGCGCGGACCAGGGCGCGCCGCCACGCCTTGCCCACGATGTTGCCCGGCAGCGGTCGACCGCTGGGGACCTGCGCGCCCGCGACCGCGAGCCAGCACGAGCAGGCGGCATCCCTCTCCGCGAGGTCCTCGGATAAGCTCGAAAGCCATGCCTTCGCTTCCTCGACTCCTTATCGCCGCGGTGTTCTTGGCGATTGCCGAGCCGCGGTCATCACCATCGTTCGGCCGCGATCGCGTATGAGTCTCGTCACCCTAATCGCGGCCTTTCTCTTCGATGTGGCTGCGCCGGGCGGGGCTACGACGACGCGCGTGTGGGCGTCGGCAGTCGCTTTCTTCTCCCTAGTCTTCGCCGCCATGGCGCTCTGGTACCACACCCCGCAATAGATGCCAGCCATTGACCCTCTGTGAAGGCAGGCTGAACCTTCGACCGCCGATGCTGAATTGGTTCGCGTTACGGAAACTACGGCCCCCACCTGCCCGACCGTTCAGGCGAGGAATCGGGGGCTGCGCCGTTATCTTCGGTTGAGGTGGCGACCGAAACCCCGGCGGGCCGGGTCCTGGACCAGGCGACCTGGATCCGGCTCGCAGTGATGGCGACTCTCGTTGGCTGTCTCGCGATCATCTGGGTCAGCCACTTTGTTCCCCTGCCTCGATTCCTCACCGGTCCACTGGCCTTCATCCGGCTGCTGGACGAGTGATGCGCTGGACAGCCGTCGCCATCGGCATGACCATCGCCGCCCTTGTGATCGCCGCGGCATGGATGGTCTCGGTCATGAACCAACCCATCACCATCACGATCACCGTCAGCCCTGCCGCACCGAGCCGTCCCGGCTGGTGGGCGTTCCAATACGCAGCCCCGCTGTTGGGCGCCTTTATCCTCGCCGTGGCAGCGGTCGTGACAGTGAACGTCAGGCCGCCAGCCAACCGGGCAGTGCGGCTTGCCATCGGCGTGGTGGCGGGCCTGGAGGTTCTTGTCTTCGGCGCCGTCTGGTTCTCGCTGTTGTAGTGGCGTTTCCGGCCTGAGCGGCACCCCCCGGACGACTCACGCTAGCGGGCTTTCCAAATAAGGCGAACCGAAGCCACAGGACCTTGGCAAACTTTGGCGCCAAATGATCGCGCCGATCCTGGCCTTGCTCGGCATCGTCTGATCGCAAGCGCATTGTTCCCGGCTTTTCGGCTGTGGGCGTGGAGCTTCAATGCAGGCGATTGGTACATGCGCCACGGCTGCTCTCGGCCGACTTCGAAGACAAGTCGAGTCGCTCCACAATGGTGGCGCTGTGCTGAACCGTGCCGTGGTGATGGAGACGCCGCTTCGGCAGGACGAGTGCCTCGCCCGGCTGACTGCGAACGTGAAGCCAATTCCCGGATATGCAACTTGGTGGAGATGGCCGCGCGACAAAGCGCTATGGGGCGCGTTTTCGGCTGAAGGGTTTCGCGTCCAACTCGGAAGAGCACGCCAGGTGACGTCTGCGCAGGGACGCTTCGGTGCAGTGCCTAACGGAACTCGAATCGCAGTCGACATTGGCTTCAAAGGATGGGTCATTCTGTTCGGGATCTTTTCCGCAGTGACCCTTGTCGGGATCGGTGTTCTGATTGCTGCGGTGTTCAGCGATAGCTCCTTTGCCTTAGTTGTATTGGTCGTCGCGGCGATTGGACTCGGATCAAATTTCGCGGTAGGGCTCATTCAGCAGCGTGATTTGATTCGGACGATCGGACGTATCTTGGATGCCCGCCAGGTCGAGCCCCGCCCCGTCACATCTTGGCGAGACGCAATGTCGACGCCTCAGGCAAAAGGGATCCTTCGCTCTTACGTGGTCAAAGGGCTAATAGGCGTCGCAATCCTGGCCGCAATGGCTTACTTCGTACTTAGGGGCCGGTAGTCGATCTTTTAGCCGCCTCGGATCCTTGGACCGGAGCGGGAGGTGGCGAGGCAGGCGGTCAAGTTTTGGACTTGGGCGAACGACCACATGCTCTTTTCAAGCCTGCTCGCGATTAGCCAGGCGAACGACCCTTCCCTCTAGTCGCTCGCCAAGGCGCTCGCTGTCGGATGATGCGCACCGTCATGACGTCGCTTCGCGATGCTGCAGCCTTCATCGCCAAGCATGTTGTCGCTGCAGGTGTGGTCGCGGTTGCATTTCTCGTGCCAGGAGGTCTGCTCGCTCCGGTGCCGACGCTTCACTGGCTTTCTCGCGCCCTGATTGCCGCCGGCGCCATCGCGTTCTCAGTTACGTGTCTTGCCAGCGCATGGCGTAATCCGCAGTTCAGCGGTTCACGGCGATTGGCGTTGGCCGCGATGAGCGCGCTGACGCTGTTGGCTGCGATCGATGAATTGCTGCCAGACCCCTACCGCTCGTCGAACGCGCTGCTTGTAATCGCGGGACTGATTGGACTGAGCCTGCTTGTCTTCATCTTCAGCGGCAAACGTGCAACTTGACCGGGGGCAGTGTCCCTGCAGCGCTGCCGAGGCGGGTGCGTGTTCGTCGAGATGGGCCGATTAATAGTCAGAATCGGCGCTGATGATGAGCGCCGCCCCTTTCACGCCGAAAGAGCTTGACGACCTGGCCGATCGTCTGATGCTCGAATTCAACGAACGGTTTGAGGCGACGGATCTTGACCTGATGATCGGTCGGATGCGCTGGTTTTGGTCCATCGGCATCGGGCTAGAGATCAACGGCGAGTGGGACTCTTTCGTTGCCGCGCGCCGATCCCTGTTTTGGCCCCCGAGATGGACGATCCTTTTGGACCTGCGGGGTCTAGAGGAGACTGTGCGGGCCTACCTTGAGGCACAACTCCGCGTGCATCCAGACAGACGTGCCAATTCGTAGAGCTTCAGTCGCGCTGTCCCTTTTCGCGCCGGCGATCTCGCTCTGCCTCTGCTTCAAGACGAAACGCACGATACTTCCGCCGCGCCTTTGCCGCCGGTCGTGGCGCATTCTCGGCCATGCGCTCGAGGGCGGCGCACGCCGCGATCCAATCGTCCAGTTCGGCGTTGGTCAGCTTTTGCAGCGGCTTTGCCAGCTCGATGCTCTTGCCTTTGAGAAGTGCTCTCTGCGACGCGGTCAGAACGTTCGATGCCACATCTGAATCATGCTGTGTCGCCATCGAGACTGGGGCAGGGTCCCTCAGCGTTTCCGAGGGCTCGGGGGGTTGGCTTTGCCAAAATCTCTCGCGCGCACCCGAGGGCCAGAATGGGACGGTCGTGACCGCCGCTGATGTCATCGCGACTTGTGCCCTAGCCTTCACGCTCGCTTCTTTTTGGTTGCTCTACGCGCGAGCCGGGAAGCTGGAGATCGTCGGCGAACCACGGAGTTACTCGTTCGCGGCTTCGCGCGGCTTCATTGTGACCCTGCCGCTGGTCTTCACGAACGCACGGCCTCTCGCGGCCGTGGCTATCAATGTCCGACTCCGCCTCGACAAACCAGGCTTTCCCTCAATCGCCCCTTTCGTGGCGACACGCGATGGGGTGAGACCGGAGGACACCGGAAGAAAGATGGCTACATCCATCGTGATCCAAGGCCGCGAGACGCGCCTCGTGTGCTGCGAGTTCATCTTGGAACCGTTCGATGTGGTCCTCGCAGGGCCGGTCAGCGTTCCGGTCACCGTTGAGGCGTTCATCGCGCGGAGGTGGCGCCCTCCGGCCTGGAAGGTGCTACTGACCTTTCCGCTGAGACTGCCGAAGGAGGCAGCGGAACATCGCGGTCAGTACCTCACGTACGACAACCAGGCCATCGACGCGTTGCCGTAGGCGACAGCGACGTCCTCGCAGTCGCCAGACACGGGTCGTTGGCTAAGGCGGCGGTCTCCTCACGCGCAGGTCGCTGACCTTGTTCATCGAGTTCAGGAATAGAACGCGGTCGAATTCGGTGACGTACTCGGCGGCCTCGGCCTCTGCGGTCAGCTCGAGATCCAGCGCCGCGTCGACACCAGCTTCGGCGTAGACCAGCAGCCAGAGGCCGTCGGGGTGCGCGGTGTATCCGCCGAGAACATCGGCCTTCATGTCGATCGTCTCCTGAAGCTCGGCTGGCGGCACCGGTGGAAGCAACGTGTAGCCAGCGGTCCACTTGTCGTCGTCACGCGTGCGGACGACGTGAAAGCCGTGGATGTAGGGTTCGGCCGCCGGTGAGAGCTGCGCCGGATCGACGTTGGCGTAGGCGTGGATGACGAGCGGAACCGTCACCAGATGCGCATCGACCTCATCGACGAGCAGCGCCGCGGCTGCGTCGACAGCGGTGAAGGGCGGATCCGGGTTCCACCGCAGGCTGATCCAGGCCGGGGACCGTCCGCGAGTGCGTCGCAGGATGCGAGCCGTGCGATGGACGGCTCGGCGCCACTTCGCGCGCTTGAGCGCCTCGTCTCCGTCTCTGACGATGGCGGTCACTTCGAGGCCGTACGTCTGGTCGCCGACGTGCAGCCGAATGTCGGGTCGGTCGTCGCTCTCGATCTGTGCGCCGGCTAGGGCAGGCGACGAGACGACCAGACGGATGCCGGCGATGAGTTCCTCGACCTGCTGCTCCTCGGCGGAGGATGCGAGCCACTCGCCGCACGAGCCGCAGTATGTCAGCGCTCTCGGGATCGGCTTCGCACCGTCGTAGGCCAGGATGGCGTCGATCGACGTGACCGCTGGCGCCAGCTCCTGCCAAGCCGTCTGCGTCAGGTGGGTCGAGCCGCAGTGGTGGCAGTGCTGCCGCGGAACCGAGCGCCGGCGGCGTCGGGTCTGGCTCATGGACTCGAGCGAACGATACGGGCGCTCCGCGTCGTGCTGGGAAGCGCCTGGGATGGCCACCACGGCGGCGAGGACGCCGGATCGCGCATCCGGCGCGCTGACCGGCCAGGCGACGACCTGGGCCAGCCGGGTGCACGGTCGGAAGGTGCAACGGCGCGCGGGAAGGCGAACAAACGGCGGACGGAAGGTGGGTGCCCAAAGGTCGCCTCGGAGTCGCCCTAGAGTCGCTCTGGAGTCGCCTAAAAGGACGGCGGGCGCCCTGAGGGTGCACAAGGGTCGTTTTGGAGTCGGCCTTTGCGACCAATTTCAGGCACCTCGATGTGGATTGTTAGGTCATGAACTCTCGAGTGGAGGCGAGAGCCGCCGGCCACGGCCCCTCACCGATGCCGAGGGTTGTTCGGCGGCCGGGAATCGCCTTTGGAGTCGCCCGGAGTGCCCGGAAAGGCCAGCAGGCTCACAGCGGGCGCACAGCGGGCGCACAGCGGGCGGATCCGACCGACCGATTTCGGACACCTCGATGTGGATTGTTACTGCATGAACTCTGGCCAAGGAGTCGAGCGAGCCGCAGTGCCCATTGCGCGTACAGCTGCACCGTCAACTCGAGGGCCCGGCGGGCGCACAAGAGTCGCTTTGGAGTCGGATCCCGGCGACCAATTTCGGCCACCTCGATGGGGATTGTTACTGCATGAACACGGCGCACATGCCTGATTCCGGGGGTCCGACTCTGACCCCCTGCGAAGAAGCCCTCGTCCAGACTGACGACCGGATCATTCCATCCGAAGCAAGCGCCACTGGCTATGAAGATGCCACCGCGCCGTCTTTCGCTCCGAGGCATTCGCGCCGGCGTGCGCTTCAGGAAGCGAAAGTCGGCGCGCAGGGCTTCCGAACTCGAAATGGCCGGGCGAGCCAGGCAGGACGGTCTCCCTTACTAACTCATCCAATAGTCCTCCGAGACCTTTCCGCTCACGCCGACGCTCGTCCTTCACAGACACAGCTCACCAAGCTCCACCGCTCACTCACCCAACGCGACCTCGTAATCCTGCAATCCCTCTACGACTATCGCTACCTCAACACGCTCCA
>Ga0137375_10011278_pt1 | contig 10576 bp, 9 predicted proteins | sample SagtaG_24_FD_104936 | JGI IMG/M metagenome (GOLD analysis project Ga0137375, IMG submission 104936) | Vadose zone soil microbial communities from Sagehorn Ranch, Mendocino, California, USA - Sage1_R_113_16 metaG | ecosystem: Environmental > Terrestrial > Soil > Vadose zone | place: USA...
CCGAGCACGTCTTCGACTTCGCGGTGCCGGTCGAACGGTCGGTGCTGGTCTATATGGTGCGCTGGTGGATCTCCTCGCTGCTGAAGTTCTCCTCGTGGGCGGGCGGAGCGGGTGTGACGTCGTGACGGCGACATCCCCGGAACGCCCGCGGCCGGGTCCGCCCGCCGGGCGGGCAGCACCTGCTACGGGTCGCTGACCGGGTCGCTGACCGGGGTCGGTGACCGGCAGGGCGTCGCAATGCGGCTCCAACGGCCATCCGGCCACCGGACCGGATGTTTGTGACGTCGCGAGAGACGGCGTCGTACCTCGCGGATAGGCTCCAGGCAATGACATACAGCGGGCACGACCGGGCGCGCCGGGTGGCCGAGCCGGCGAAGCGGGCCAGCCCGGGCGGCGGAGTGCCGCGCGGGGAGTTCGAGCGGGACCGGGCCCGGGTGCTGCACTCCTCCGCGCTGCGCCGGCTCGCGGCCAAGACGCAGGTCGTTGCGCCCGGGGAGGACGACTTTCCGCGCAACCGGCTGACGCACTCCCTCGAGGTGGCGCAGATCGGCCGTGAGATCGGCGCGGCGCTCGGCTGCGACCCGGACGTCGTGGATGCGGCGGGGCTGGCGCACGACCTCGGCCACCCGCCGTTCGGGCACAACGGCGAGGACGCGCTGGACGCGGTGGCCCGGCCCTGCGGCGGGTTCGAGAGCAACGCGCAGACGCTGCGGGTGCTCACCCGGCTCGAGGCCAAGGTCGTCGACGCCGACGGCACGCCGGCCGGCCTCAACCTGACCCGGGCCACCCTGGACGCCTGCTGCAAGTACCCGTGGCCACGCGGCGGCCCGGGGATGCGCAAGTTCGGCGTGTACGCCGACGACCTGCCAGCGTTCGACTGGATCCGGGACGGGGCGCCCGAGCCCCGCCGGCGCTGCCTCGAGGCGCAGGTGATGGACTGGGCCGACGACGTGGCGTACTCGGTGCACGACCTGGAGGACGGGATGTACGCCGGGCACATCCGGCTGGCCGTGCTGGCCGACCCGGACGAGCGCGACGCGCTGGCCGACCTGGTCGCGGCGACGTACTCCGCGGAGACCCCTGCCGACCTGCGCGCGGTGCTGGACGACCTGCTCGCGCTGCCGCCGCTGGCCGAGATCGCCCGCTACGACGGCAGCTTCGGCGCGCAGGTGGCGCTGAAGCGGGCCACCAGCGAGATCGTCGAGCGGTTCTCCGCGGCCGCGGTGGGAGCGACCAGGGCGGCCACCGGGGAGGTCGCCGGGGACGGGCCAGCCGGGGACGGGCCAGCCGGGGACGGGCCAGCCGGGGACGGGCCAGCCGGGGACGGGCCACTGGCGCGGTACGCCGCCGATCTGGTGGTGCCCCGGCGGGCCGCCGCCGAGTGCGCGGTGCTCAAGGGGGTGGCGCTGCGGTACGTGATGCAGCGGCAGGCCGCCGAGCCGCTGCACGCCCGGCAGCGCGAGCTGCTCACCGAGCTGGTGGCCGAGCTGGTGTACCGCGCACCGGACACACTGGAACCGGCGCTCCGCCCCGACTGGGCCGCCGCGCCCGACGACGCCGCCCGGCTGCGTGTGGCGATCGACCAGGCGGCGCGCCTGACCGACACCTCGGCCCAGGCCTGGCACACAAGGCTGACCGGCCGGGACCGCCGGCTGATCTCGTGACGGGACGCGCAAGGAGGCGTAGATGGATCGTACGTTCGTGATCGTCGGGGCGAGCCTTGCCGGGGGGAAGGCCGCCGAGACCCTGCGGAACGAGGGCTTCGACGGGCGGGTGGTGCTGATCGGCGCCGAACCGGAGCGGCCGTACGAGCGGCCACCGCTGTCCAAGGACCTGCTGCTGGGCAAGGGCAGCCGGGAGCAGGTGTTCCTGCACCCGGCGGAGTGGTACGCCGAGCACGACATCGAGCTGCTGACCTCCACCCGGGTGGCCGCGATCGACCGGACGGCCCGCGAGGTGGAGCTGGCCAGCGGCGAGCGGGTCGGGTACGACGCACTGCTGCTGTCCACCGGGTCGCAGGTGCGGCGACTGGACGCGCCGGGCGCGGACGCCAACGGGGTGCTGTACCTGCGCACGCTCGCCGACTCCGAGCGGATCGGCGCGGCGCTGCGCGAGGGCGCCCGGCTGGTGGTGGTCGGCGCCGGCTGGATCGGGCTCGAGGTGGCCGCCGCGGCGCGTACCCACGGCGCTGAGGTGGTCGTGGTGGAGCTGGCCGCGCTGCCGCTGCGGCAGGTGCTCGGCGACGAGCTGGCCAGGGTGTTCCGCGACCTGCACGTCCAGCACGGGGTGGACTTCCGGTTCGGCACCTCGGTGGCCGGGATCCGCAGCGCCGGCGGCCGGGTCGAGGCGGTGGCGCTCACCGACGGCGCCGAGCTGCCGGCCGACACGGTCGTGGTAGGCGTCGGGATCCGGCCGGCCACCGAGCTGGCCGAGGCGGCGGGGCTGGAGGTGGACAACGGCGTGCTGGTGGATGCCGCGATGCGCACCTCCGACCCGGCGGTCTACGCCGCGGGTGACGTGGCGAACCGGCTGCACCCCCTGCTGGGCACCCGGATCCGGGTCGAGCACTGGGCGAACGCGCTCGACGGCGGCCCGGCCGCGGCGCGGGCCATGCTGGGGCTGGACGCGGGCTTCCAGAACCTGCCGTACTTCTACACCGACCAGTACGACCTTGGCATGGAGTACGCCGGGCACGTCGAGCCGGGCGGCTACGACCGGGTGGTGTACCGCGGCACGCCCGGCCCGGACCGGGAGTTCATCGCGTTCTGGACCTCCGGCGGGCGGGTGCTGGCCGGGATGAACGTCAATGTCTGGGACGTCTCCGACGCCATCCAGGCGCTGGTCCGCTCAGGCAAGTCGATCGACCCGGCCCGGCTGGCCGATCCCGAGATCCCCCTGGACGAGCTGGTATAGCGCCACGTGCAGGTGCCGGTATTGGCGGCCGGCTGAGCGCGCTCAGGCGGGGGGCGCCCATTGCGGGTCGCGGCCGAACGCGGCCAGCAGCCGGTCCTGGGCGCTCGCGCCGTCCGGCACCGTGGACCGGGGCCCGACGATGCCGGCCCCGCGGTACAGCTCCTCCCGTTCGGCGAACCACCCGGCGACCGCGTCCACCACGTCGGCCGGCAGCGCGGTGTCGCCGCCGGTGGCCACCGCGACGTCCCAGCCGTGGATCAGGTGGTCCGCGGCGAGCTGCGAGGCGTACTCGGCGGCCGTCTCGTCGCCGTACGACAGGTGCACCGTGACCGCGTCACGCACCCCGACCGGCACCACCTCGGCCGCCTCCGCCCAGGCCGTCTCGGCCGCCGCGACGGGGTCCGAACCCAGCAGGTCACCGGACAGCGCGTCCCCCACCTCGGCGATGGTGCGGCCGGACATCAGCGGCGGTGTCCACCGGTCCTCACCGACCACGTGGTTGACCAGCTCCCGGGTGTTCCACTCGGCGCACGGCGTCGGCCGGTCCCAGGCACCGGCCGGCACTGCCCGCACCGCGTCCCGGAAGTACTCCCCGGCAAGGCGGTGTGTCTCGATGATGTCCATGTTGATCCCTCCGGTGTCCAGTTCGCGCGTGCCGTAGCTCACCAGAGTCTCCCCCGATCCCCCGAGTTGACCATGTTCCGCCGCGCGCGGGCGGACGGCTGGGAGTGCGCGGCTGCTGACCTGCCGGCAGCGCCTAGACTCGGGCGCTGTGGCAGGGCGGATCCGCGATGAGGACATCACCGTGGTCCGCGAGCGTTCGCCGATCGCCGACGTCATCGGGGAGTACGTCCAGCTACGCAACGCCGGCGGGGGGTCGCTGAAGGGGCTCTGCCCGTTCCACGACGAGCGTTCCCCGTCGTTCAACGTGACCCCGGCGCGCAACCTGTTCTACTGCCTGGCCGGTGAGACCAGGGTGCTGACCGCGGAGGGTGTGCGTCCGATCCGCGAACTCGCCGGCGGCACCCACCGGGTGCTGGCCCGCGACGCCCAGTGGGTGGACGCTCCGTTCTCCTCCTTCGGCGTGCAGCCCCTGATGCGCCTGGTACTGACCCGCAACGGGCAGACGAAGGAGATCCACGCGACGCCCGAGCACCGGTGGTTCGTGCGGTCCGGCGCGGACCGGCGGTCAACCCGCGAGGTCGTGACGAAGGACCTGCTCCCGGGCCACCGGCTCGCCTGGACGTTCCCGGTCTGCCGGATCAAGAACACCACGCCGTCCCCGTTCGGGATCGCCCATGGGATCACCTTCGGCGACGGCACCCTCAACGGCACGGGCAGCATGGCGCGGCTCGACCCGGTGAAGGACCAGCCGTTGCTGAAGTGGTTCCCGCTGAGCACGACCGCGGAGACCGGCCGCCAGATCCTCGTGCACCACCTGCCGCGGTTCTTCAAGGAGGTGCCGCCGCTCACCGAGTCCGTTCCATACCTGTACGGCTGGCTTGCCGGCTACCTGGCCGCGGACGGGCACGTCGCCAAGGACGGCACGGTCATGCTCAACTGCGCCAGCGCCGAAGCCCTCGAGCACGTGCGTGCCGTCTGCACCCGCCTCGGGATCGGCACCTACGGCGTGACCAGGCAGTGGCGGGCCGGCTTTCCCGGTCGCGAGCCCAGCCTGCTGTGCCGCGTGCACCTGGTGAACGAGGACCTGACGGAGGACTTCTTCCTGAACGACGAGCACCGGATCCGGTTTGCCGGCACGGACAAGAAGTGTGCCCGGCGGGGCTGGGTGGTGCGTTCGGTCGAGCCGACCGAACGGGTGGAGGAGGTCTATTGCGCCACCGTCGAACGGGGGCACGCCTTCGTCCTCGAGGACAACATCCTCACCGGGAACTGCTTCGGCTGCGGGCAGGGCGGGGACGTCATCCGGTTCGTGGAGAAGATCGACCACCTGTCGTTCAACGAGGCGGTGGAGCGGCTGGCCGCCCGGGCCGGGTTGCAGCTGCGTTACGAGCAGGGCGGCTCCGCGCCGGTGCGGCAGCAGGGGCAGCGCGCCCGGCTGGTCGAGGCGCACGGCCTGGCCGCCGAGTTCTACGCCGGGCTGCTGGCCGAGTCGGCGGAGGCGCGGCCGGCGCGGGACTTCCTGGCCGAACGCGGCTTCGACGTGGGTGCCCCCGAGGTGGCCCGGTACGGCTGCGGGTACGCGCCGTCCGGCTGGGAGGCGCTGTCCAGGCACCTGGCAGGCAAGGGCTACACCGCGCAGGAGCTGATCACCGCCGGGTTGTCCCGGCAGTCGCAGCGCGGCGGGCTGATCGACCGTTTCCACCGGCGGCTGCTGTGGCCGATCCGGGACGTGACCGGCGACGTGGTCGGATTCGGCGCCCGCCGGCTCTTCGAGGACGACCCGGTCGAGGCCAAGTACCTGAACACCCCGGAGACGCCGCTGTACAAGAAGTCGCACGTGCTGTACGGGCTGGATCTGGCCAGGCGCGAGATCGGCCGGCAACTGCGCGCGGTGGTGGTGGAGGGCTACACCGACGTGATGGCCTGCCACCTGGCCGGCATACCCACCGCGGTGGCCACCTGCGGCACCGCGTTCGGCACCGAGCACATCGGCGTGCTGCGCCGGCTGCTGATGGACTCCGACGCCTTCCGCGGCGAGGTCATCTTCACCTTCGACGGCGACGCGGCCGGGCAACGGGCCGCGCTGCGGGCCTTCGAGCAGGACCAGCGGTTCATGACGCAGCTGTTCGTCGCGGTCGAGCCTGGCGGCATGGACCCGTGCGAGCTGCGGCAGGCCAGGGGCGACGCCGCGGTGCGGGACCTGGTGGCGCGGCGCCGGCCGCTGGTGGACTTCGCGCTGCGCAGCGCGGTGGGGCGGTACGACCTGGACACCGCCGAGGGGAAGGTCGGCGCGCTCGGCGAGGCCGTCCCGATCGTGGCGCGGATCAAGGACGAGGCGCTGCGGGACGAGTACGCGCGGCGGCTGGCCGGGATGGTCGGGCCGGACGACCCGGACGAGGTGGTGCGGCGGGTGCGGGCGCGGACCGGGACGGCGGCGCCGCCGCCGCGGCGGGCGGCCGCGCCGCGCCGCGACGACCCGGCGCTGCAGGTGGAACGGGAGGCGCTGAAGCTGGCGGTGCAGGCACCGGTGCTGGCCGGTCCGCTGTTCGACGCCGTAGAGGAGGCCGCCTTCACCGACCCGACGTACCGGTCCGTCCGGGCCGCGGTGGCCGCTGCCGGCGGTACCGCCGCCGGCCGGGCCGGGCCGGAGTGGGTGGGCCGGGTGGCCGACGGGTGCCCGGACCTGTTGGCCCGCTCGCTGGTCACCGAGCTTGCGGTGGAGCCGCTGCGGACCACCGGCGAACCGGACGCGCGGTACGTGGCCGGCACCGTGTCCCGGCTGCAGGAGCTGAAGGTGAGCCGCGACATCGCCCGGCTGAAGTCCCGGCTGCAGCGGCTCAACCCGGTCGAGCAGCCGGAGGAGTACACCGCGCGGTTCGGCCAGCTCGTGGGGCTGGAGCAGTTGCACCGCGGGCTGCGGGAGCAGGCCCTGGGCGGGATGTGATGCGCCTGCCGCTGCGTCTGCCCCTGCCCCGGCCGCGTCGCGAGCGGCCGCCCGCGGACGTGGTCCGCCTGCTGGACCCGGACGAGCGGGTCACGGCGTGGGCTGACCTGGCCGGCGGCGGGGTGGCGGTGGCGACGCCGCTCGGGCTCTGGCTGCCGTCCTCGGGCGATCACGTGCGCGTTCGGTGGCACCTGATCGACAAGGCAACCTGGAACCCACCGCGGCTGGCGCTCACCGTGGCCACCGAGGGGGAGCCGGTGGGCGGCGCCGCCGTGCTGGTCGAGCAGCCGCCGCGGCCGCTGACGCTGACGGCCGCCCGGAACCTGCCCAAGGAGGTACGGGACCGGGTCACCCGCTCGGTGCGGCACTCCGCGCACCATCCGCTGGCGCCGCGCGGCGGCGTGTGGGTGGTGGCGCGGCGGGTGGCCGGACGGGACGGGCTGGTGTGGCAGGTACGGTTCGACCCGGGCACCGACGCCGGGGACCCGCTGCTGCGCGAGCAGGTCACCCGGCTGGTGGCCGCCGCCCGGCAGGCGCTGACCCCGGTAATCTAGGGGCCCGGTCCGGCGGCTGCCGCCCTACGGCATCGACCCGTTCACGGTGGCCCTCGGCGGCTGGTGCGGCGCATGCTCGTGGTCGTGCCCGAAGTGCAGCGCGCCGGCCGCCTTGCCGCGGGCCCGGTTGGCCAGGTCGGTAGCCTGAGCGCCCAGGATCCCGGCGGTGCTCTGCACCGTGGGATGGTCCTTCAGCCTGCGGGCCGCCCGGGCGATCTGCTCGTACCGTTGCCGCCCAGCGCGGGTACCCAGCACGTACCCCACCGCGAGCCCCACCACCAGTATCAGCTTGCGCATGTCAGCCTCCCGGACCATCGTGGTTCCATACTGGCCTACCCACTCCCGGCGGTCAGCACCCCGCACAGGCGAGCCCCGGGCACAATGATGTACTGTTGCCGCTCGTCACGGTCTGCGCCGTCGGCCGGTCCCCCGTAGCTCAATTGGCAGAGCATGCGACTGTTAATCGCAGGGTTGTTGGTTCAAGTCCAACCGGGGGAGCTTCCCTTGCAGGTCAGCGCTTCAGGTGGCCTCGCCGTCAAGATCGTCACCACCCTTTACCCCCACAGAACGGTCTGACTCGACATCGAAGGCGCGTTCGAGTGCCTCCGCGGCGGCCGTACTGGCGACCTTGCGGCCCATGTACACGTCCTGGGTCATCGACGGCCGCGAGTGCCCGAGCTGGTCGGCCACCGCCCGGGCGCTCAGCCCCGCCTCGTCGAGCATGGTCGCCGCGGTCTTGCGGAACACGTGCGAGGTCACCCAGCCGTACCCCGCGGCGTCCCGAGCCGTCCGGAAGTCGCGGGATGTGTTCGACGGGTCGCGCAGGCCGCCGACGCTGTCCGGGAACACGGGGCCGTCCAGGTCCTCGGCGTCGGCGTGGCGCTTGCGGAGCATGTCCAGCGCCCAGGACGGCAGGGCGAGCGTGCGTTCCCCGGCCGCGGTCTTGGTGGACTTGCGGACCAGGCCACGGCCCTTGATCCGGACCACGTTGTGATCAACCGCCACGCTGCCCGCTTCAAGGTCAACGTCGGGCCAGTAGACGGCCAGCGCCTCGCCGATCCGGACGCCGGTGGCGAGCATGAACCGGGTCAGGTCCGGCAGATCCTTCCGGACGGCGGCCGGGTCCGCCTCCAGCTTCGCCAGCCAGCCGGCCCGCTCGGCGACGGTTAGCGCCCGCGGCGCCTTGCCGCGCCCGCCCTCGATCCGGCCCACGTCCCGGACCGGGTTGCCGTTGAGTGCGCCGTGCCGCACCGCCAGGCCGAGCACGCCGGAGACGACCGCGCGGCACGTCTTCGCCGTGGCGGTGCCCCTGGTGCGCCGGAGGGCGGCCAGGTACGCGTCAAGCCTCGGGACGGTCACCTCGCGGAGCCGCAGCGCGCCGAGTCCGGGCAGCACGTTCCGGTCCAGGTGGCCGCGGTACTGGTCCACGGTGGTGGGCGAGCGCGCGCCCTGCTCGGCCGCGGCCCGGACGGTGGCGAACCACTGTTCGGCCATCTCCCGGAACCGGGTGTCACCGGTGAGGGTGCCCGCGCTGGGCGCCGTCCGGTCCCGCAGTGCCGACCTCAGCGCCCGGACCGCGGCGGCTTCCGACCGTCCGGTGCGCTCCACCGGGCGGGTAACGCCATCGGCATCCCGGTATTTGGTCCGGGCCCGCCAGCCGGTGGCTGTCTGGTAGGTGCGGATCTTGCCGTAGGTGCCGATCGGCAGCGGCGGTCTGGCCATCACGCCGCCTCCGGGTCGAGGGACTCGAACCAGGCGACCACGTCGGCCGGGCGGTAGCGCAGATGGCGGCCCACCCGTCGGCCGGGCGGCCCGTAGTTGCGGGTCCGCCACTGGTACAGCGTGTTCACGGAGACGCCCAGGTACTCGGACACCTCCGCCGGTCCCCATAACCGGGGCCTTTCGGTGGTGGCGTTCACAGCCTCGATCTCCCGCGATCGTCTGATGTGGACTGTCCGAAGTGGACTGACTGGCGGCCGGCTCATGCCATGTCCCGCGCCGCCTGCCGTCGCTCCCGTGCTCGGGCTGCTGCGGACAGGGCGAGGGCTGCGTCTCCGCTGGTGCGGTAGCCGAGTCCGGCGAACTCCCACCGGCCGACGATGAGTGTCGTGTCCTCGTGCTCGGTTGCCAGTTCGCGTACATGGTCGGGCGCTGCCTGGCGTTGCCGGTAGGTGCGACGTTCGGCGCGGATGGCGCCCAGCGTGGTGGAGTAGCGGCGGCTCTTGGAGGCGAAGTGTCCGCGGAAGCCGAGCATGTGGACCCAGCGGCGCAGCCCGGCGTACGCCTGGTGTTCGCCGAGCTGCCAGGCGATGCGGACCAGGCGTTCGGTGTGGTCGCTGACGCCGAGCAGCGGCAACGCGTCCGGGCTGATGCGCCGGTCACCGAGCCCGAAGTCCTCGCCGCTCTTGGTGGCGTACTTGGCGATGTAGCGGGCGGCGTGTTCGGGGGTCAGCTCACCGACTGGGCCGCCGTTGACGGTCTGCGTATCGAGCTGCTCGCCGAACCGCAGCACCAGCGCGGGCTCGCCCGGCACTTCGACGGTCAGCCGGATGCGTGCGGCGGCCCGGCGGATCGCCTCGGCGAGGCCCGCCGCGTCCACATCTACCCGCGGCGGGTCGAAGTCGCCGGGTCCGTCCAGCCGGATCAGCCCGTGGAAGTGGACCACGCCGCGGCGTTGGAACTCGGCGACCTTGACGAAGGAGACCCGGCAGCGCCGGCCGAACTCGGCCGCGGTGAGAGTGGCCTGCCGTGCGAGAGCCCGGCGGACGGCGATGGTGAACCGGCGCCACAGCTCGGGGGCGTGCCAGTTGAACGCCACGTGCGCGGGGTAGTCGTAGCAGTCGGCGCAGATGGGCTGCCCGAGCCGCGGGTCATTCTCGGCGTGCACGGCGGTGCACCAGGTTGGCCGGCCGTGGCCGCACAGCCGGGGTGTGCCTCGTGCTGGGCGGCACCGCGCCGGGCGGCCGGCCCGGTCCGATCTGGTGGTGTGCACCGGACCGAAGCCGGGCGCGGTCAGGGTGGCGAAGACCAGCGGGTGCGACTTGATCGACTCGGGGACGCCCTTGCGGCCGCCGGCGGCGCCGGCGTACAGCAGCTGCCACATGTCGCCGGCGTACTCATGGCTGCATGAGGGGCAGGCAGCTGCCCGGCGGTTGCCGCAGCGGATGAGGAGCACCCGGTCCGGCTCGCCGTCGGTGGAGTAGGCCAGCCGCCGGCCGGTGGCGGTGTGGTGCACGACCCGGCCGCGGAGCCGGACCGGCCGGGCGCAGTGCCCGCAGGAGGCGACCTGCTCGGCCCACCGGTCGAAGTCGGGGCTGCCGGCCCGGGTGATGATCTCCTCGACGGTGCGCGGTGGCAGCGCGGCGGGGGCGGTCATGATTCGCTCCACCGGGCGAGGTAGGCGGCGATGTCGGCCCGATGCCGGGCGCAGCCGTCCGTGTGGCCGCTCTCGTTGTCGCTCGGGTGCCCGTACGGCCCGGCGTCGGTGACGAGCCCGCCGCAGGTCGAGCACCGCCAGTAGGTGTCACGGTGCCGGGACCAG
>Ga0137375_10011288_pt1 | contig 10569 bp, 9 predicted proteins | sample SagtaG_24_FD_104936 | JGI IMG/M metagenome (GOLD analysis project Ga0137375, IMG submission 104936) | Vadose zone soil microbial communities from Sagehorn Ranch, Mendocino, California, USA - Sage1_R_113_16 metaG | ecosystem: Environmental > Terrestrial > Soil > Vadose zone | place: USA...
GGCATTGAAAACAGCGCCTGCGGCCGCAAGCGAGCGCCGAAGGGAAGTCTCCGAAGGCGACCGCGAGCGCGCAGCGAGGTGGGGAATGTTAAAGCGGCCCCACCGAGCGGAGTTGAAATATGAAATTCGGCGTTGTCGTGTTCCCGGGATCCAACTGCGATCACGACGCGTATCACGCCGCGAAGCACGTGCTCGGCCAGGAGGCAGAGTTCCTGTGGCACAAGGACACGTCGCTCAAAGGCGCGGACGTCGTCGTCCTGCCGGGTGGTTTCGCACACGGCGATTATCTTCGCACCGGCGCGATCGCGCGGTTCTCACCGATCATGCCGGCGATCCTCGATTTCGCGAAGAAGGGTGGACCGGTGCTCGGGATCTGCAACGGCTTCCAGGTGCTGCTCGAATCCGGCCTGCTGCCGGGCGCGATGCTGCGGAACCGTGATCTCAAGTTTCACTGCGAACACGTGACCGTGCGCGTTGAAGAGACCGATACGCCGTTCACCGCGTCCGCGATGAAAGGCCAGCGACTCCGGCTGCCGATCGCGCATGGCGAGGGGAACTACTACGCCGAACCGGACGTGATCCGCAGTCTCGAGGCGCAGCGGCGCGTGATCTTCCGCTACTGCGACGCGCGTGGAGAGGTCACCGATGCGGCCAATCCAAACGGTGCGGCGAACAACATCGCCGGCATCTGCAACGAGGGGCGCAACGTGGTTGGCTTGATGCCGCACCCCGAGCGCGCGTGCGAGCCTACGCTCGGCAGCGGAGATGGCCTGATCCTCTTTCAGTCGGTCCTCGCGTCGCTGGCGCGCGAGCGGGCCGTAAGGACGGCATGAGCACGGTCACCCCAGAGGAATACGAGCGCATCAAGCGCTCGCTGAAACGGGAGCCGACCGAGACCGAGCTCGGCATCTTCTCGGTGATGTGGTCCGAGCACTGCAGCTACAAGAGCTCGCGCATTCACCTGAAAAAGCTGCCGACGAAAGGTCCGCGCGTGCTGCAGGGCCCTGGCGAGAACGCGGGCGCCGTCGACATCGGCGGCGGCCTCGCGGCCGTCTTCAAGATTGAATCGCACAACCATCCGTCGTTCATCGAGCCTTACCAGGGGGCGGCGACCGGCGTCGGCGGCATCATCCGCGACATTTTCACGATGGGCGCGCGGCCGATCGCGCTGCTGAACGCATTGCGGTTCGGCCCTCTCGACGGAAAGGACGCCGCGCGCACGCGCCGGATCATGGAAGGCGTGGTCAGCGGCATTGCAGGCTACGGCAACTCCATCGGCATCCCGACGGTCGGCGGCGAGATCGCGTTCGGCGATCCGTATACGAGCAATCCGCTCGTCAACGTGCTTTGTCTCGGCATCGTCGCCGCCGATGCACTCGTGAAGGGAAACGCCTCGGGCGCCGGGAACCCCGTCTATTACGTCGGCGCGAAGACGGGGCGCGACGGGATCCATGGCGCGACGATGGCGTCGGCGGAATTTGACGACAAGGCGCTGGAGAAACGTCCAGCCGTACAGGTCGGCGATCCTTTCATGGAGAAGCTGCTGCTCGAGGCGTGTCTCGAGTTGATGGCGACCGACGCGCTCATCGGCGTGCAGGACATGGGCGCGGCCGGCCTGACGTGTTCCACGTGCGAAATGGGATCGCGCGGCGGCGCCGGCGTCGAGATCGACGTGATGCACGTCCCGCAGCGCGAATCCGGCATGACGCCTTACGAGATCATGCTCTCCGAATCTCAGGAGCGCATGCTGCTCGTGGTGAAGAAGGGACGCGAGGCCGAGGTCGAAAAGATTTTCGAGAAATGGGATCTGCACGCGGCGCAGATCGGCGAAGTCACGACTGACGGCGTGATGCGTGTGAAAGATCATGGCACGGTGGTCGCCGAGATCCCGAACACCGCGCTCGTCGACGAGGCGCCGGTCTACGACCGCCCGACGACGAGGCCCGCGTACCTCGACGAAGTCCGCGCGCTCGACGTGGCATCGCTGAAGCCGGTCGCGCCGCAGGATGCATTGATGACGCTGCTCGCATCGCCGACGATTGCGAGCAAGCGCTGGGCGTATCGCCAGTACGACACGATGGTGCGCACCAACACCATCGCCGCGGCCGGCCTCTCCGCGGGTGTCGTTCGGGTCAAAGGCACCAATCGGGCCCTGGCGATCTCGACCGATGGCAACGGCCGATATTGCTACTTGAATCCGCGGCGCGGCGCGATGCTTGCCGTTGCGGAGGCCGCGCGCAACGTCGCCTGCGCCGGGGCCAAGCCGATTGGCGCGACGAACTGCCTGAACTTCGGCAATCCGGAGCGACCCGAAATCATGTGGCAGCTCGTCGAGGCCATCGAAGGCATCGCCGAGGCGTGCCGCGCGCTGGACGTTCCGATCACGGGCGGCAACGTCAGCCTGTACAACGAGACTGACGGCCGCGCGATCTATCCAACTCCGATTATTGGCGTCGTCGGTGTCATGGAAGACGCGTCGCGCGTTCTGACGCGCACGTTCCGTGGGGCTCGTGACGCGGTCGTTCTGCTCGGCGAGGATCGTGGCGAGCTTGGCGGCAGCGAATACCTGACGATCGTGCACGGACTCGTCCGCGGCGATGCGCCGGCATTCGATGCGGCGCGAGAGGCGGCGCTGATCAGACTGGTGACGGAGGCCGCGTCTGCGGGATTGCTTCGCTCCGCGCACGATTGTTCGGATGGCGGCATTGCGGTCACGCTCGCGGAATCATGCTTCGACAGTGGCGGCATCGGCGCCAGCATCAGTCTGTTGAACGACCTGGAGCTCTTCAGTGAGAGCGCTTCGCGAATCGTTGTGTCGGTTGAGGCGTCAAAAGAGAAGGACCTGCTGCGGTGGGCGGCCGCCGCTGGTGTGCCGGCTCGGCGGATCGGAACCACGGGCGGGTCGCGCCTCGAGATCGATGTCCACGGCAAGAAAGTTGTAGACGTCGGCGTCGCCGAAGCCGAGAATCTCTGGGCATCCGCACTCGAGAAGCATTTCAAGAGGGCTGTCGCATGACGAACCTGCCGCAAGTTGGCGCCTCAGGTGCTGCAAGTACGCGAGCGCTCGGAGAGCGCGAGCAGCAGGATAAGTATAAGGACGAATGCGGCGTGTTTGGAATCTTCGGGCATCCCGAAGCGGCAAATCTCACCTACCTGGGTCTCTACGCACTTCAGCATCGCGGGCAGGAAAGCGCCGGCATCGCTACTGCGGACGGCGAGAAGATGCGGCTTTCACGCGCCATGGGGCACGTCGCGGACGCGTTCGACGAGCGGACGCTCGAGACGCTGCCGGGGCATATCGCGATCGGGCACACGCGCTACTCGACGGCCGGCGAAAGCGGGATTCGCAACGCGCAGCCGATCCTGATCGATTGCGCGCACGGCCAGATCGCCATCGCGCACAACGGCAACCTGGTGAACGCGCGCGAGCTGCGCGACCACCTGGTCCGCGACGGATCGATTTTCCAGACGAGCAGCGACACCGAGGTGGTGTTGCACTTGTACGCGCGATCGCGCGAGCACAGCGTCGAGGACGCGCTCGTCGAATCGATCTCCCAGATTAGCGGCGCGTTCTCGTTCGCGCTGCTCACGAAGGATCGTCTGATCGCCGCGCGCGACCCGCATGGATTCCGTCCGCTGGCGCTCGGGCAGCTCGATGGCGCCTACATCGTGTGTTCGGAAACGTGCGCGCTCGATCTCATCGGCGCGACCTACATCCGCGACGTCGAGCCGGGCGAGCTGCTCATCATCACCGACAGCGGCCTTCGATCGTTGCGTCCCTTTCCGCCGGCGCAGCTCGCGCACTGCGTCTTCGAGCACGTGTATTTCGCCCGTCCGGACAGCTACGTGTTCGGCAGGAGCGTCAACGAGGTTCGCACCGAGCTCGGGCGGATCCTCGCGCGCGAGTCGCGCGTCGACGCCGACGTCGTTTGTCCGATTCCCGACTCCGGCGTGTGCGCGGCGACAGGCTTTGCGGAAACGGCCGGGATTCGGATGGAAATGGGGTTGATCCGGAACCATTACGTCGGCCGTACGTTCATCCAGCCGCAGCAGGCGATTCGGCATTTCAGCGTGCGCATCAAGCTGAATCCTGTCCGCAGCGTGCTCGAAGGCAAGCGCATCATCCTGGTCGACGACTCGATCGTGCGCGGGACGACGAGCCGGAAGATCGTCAAGATGGTGAGGGCGGCGGGCGCGAAGGAAGTCCACCTGCGCATAAGCTGTCCGCCCACCGTGTCACCGTGTTTCTACGGCGTCGACACGCCGAGCAAATCAGAGCTGATCGCGGCGACCCATAGCCTCGAGGAAATCCGCAATTACATCGAGGCGGACAGCCTCGCATACCTGAGCCTCGACGGGCTGATGCAGGCCGTCGGCACGCAGCGCGGATCGTACTGCTCGTCTTGCTACACGGGCAACTATCCTGTGGCGATCCCACGTGACGAGCAGGCGTACCTCCAGCTCGCGTTGAAGGCGGTCGAGTGAAACAGGCGGCGCTCGCGCTTTGTCTCGGTCTCGCTCTGACCGCGATCGCGGCCGCGCAGACAGGCGGCGGTCTCAAGGGCGCCATCGATAATCTCGGGAAGTTCGACGCGCCGGTCCGAACCGCGGCGTCGCGTGAAGTCCGCCGCGCGCCGGCGGCGCAGGCGGTGCCTGCGCTCATGACTGCCGCGAGCGGGCACGCGGATGGCTACGTACGTTTCCGCGCGCTCGTCCTTCTCGCCGGGTTCAACGATCCGCGCGCGCGAGAAGTGATGTTGTTGGCGCTCGAGGATCCGAACGATCGGCTCCGCACGGTCGCGTACGCGTACTTCGAGCACAATCCGGAACGCGGCATGTCGGCACGGCTGCTGAAGGCGGCCGAGAAAGAAGATGGCGAGTTCGTTCGTCCCGCGCTGACGCGGGCGCTCGCGGCGTACGGCGACGAGCCGGACGTGCAGAAGGCATTGTCGGGGCTCGTGATGCGCGGCCAGGACATCTATCGCAGCGCCGTGATCGAAGCGCTTGGCGATTATAAGGCCGCGTATGCGTACGCGCCGATCGCGGAAGTCTCGAAGCAGGATGGCCCTCTCCAGGAGGAGGCGATTCTGTCGCTTGGAAAGATCGGCGACAAGCGCGCGCTCGAAGTGCTGCAGGTACTCCAGCGGACCGCGCCGCGCGTGCGCCAGCCGGCGGTCGCCGCCTCCATCTGCCTGCTCGGCATCAACTGCGCGTCGCACCAGAAGTTCGTGATCGATACGATGAACTTCGCCGCATCGAACATCGGTTTCCAGGATCTGTTGAGGGCTTCCGCCAAGGCGCTGGGCGTGCTGGCGGCGTCCGGTCGCCCGGACGCGATCGCCGCGCTGCTCGATGCCGGAATCCCGGCGCGCGATCCCGCACGCTCGCCGATTGCGCTCGCGCTCGGCACGGTCGCGCTGCGCAATACTCCACTCTCGGTGAAGCTGCTCTCCGCCCGAACTGATCTGCGTGAATCCGCGCTGCTGCTGCGCGATGCATTCGACATGCTCGAAGAAGATCTCGAGGAGGAGCGCTTCTTCGCCACCGTTCGCCGGACCTACTGGCAGGCGAAGGAAGGCTCGCCCGAGCGCAAGGTTGCGGACGCGCTGATCCAGGTGCTGGAGTTCTAGGTGCCAGCGAACGACCGACAGCGAGTGAGCCCGCGCGAGCGGAGCGGGGATCGAAGGGGTCCCCGCGAGCAGGCGTGCAGGGGGGAGCGGCGGGGCGAAGCCCGCCGCTGAAAATTGGACTACAAACAGTCGGGCGTCGACATTGACGCTGGAAACGAAGTTGTCCGGCGCATTAAGAGACTCGCGCGCGGCACGTACACGTCCGGCGTCTTGTCCGAGCTCGGATCCTTTGGCGGTCTCTTCGGTCTGGGTGATCGCGCGCGGCGCGATCCGGTGCTCGTCTCGAGCGCCGACGGCGTCGGCACGAAGCTGCGCGTCGCCTTCATGACCGGCGTCCACACGACGATCGGTGCGGATCTCGTCAATCACTGCGTCAACGACATCCTCGTGCAGGGTGCCGAGCCGCTGTTCTTCCTCGATTACCTCGCGACGGGGCGGCTCGATCCCGACGTCGCGGTCCAAATCGTGGAAGGGCTCGCGCGCGCGTGTGGTGAGAACGGATGCGCGCTCCTGGGCGGCGAGACTGCGGAGATGCCCGGGTTCTACGCCGACGGCGAGTACGATGTAGCCGGCTTCATCGTGGGCATCGTCGAACGCGACCGCCTGATCGATGGACGCGGCATCGCGCCGGGTGACGTCCTGATTGGCCTTCCGTCCTCCGGCTTGCACACGAACGGCTATTCGCTGGCGCGTACGATTGCTTTCGATCGCCTGAAGCTCGGCGTACACGACCGTGTCCCGGAGCTTGGCGCAACGGTGGGCGAGGCGCTGCTCGCGACGCACCGTTCGTATCGCCCGGTTGTCCGACCGCTCCTCGAGTCCGCCGTCATCAAGGGGATGGCGCACATCACCGGCGGCGGCATCACCGATAACCTGCCGCGCGTGCTGCCCAGGGGCAGCGAGGCTGTGGTGCGGCTCGGATCGTGGGAGGTGCCGCCGCTCTTCCAGTGGCTGCAGCGCGGCGGCGGCGTGTCGCGTGAGGATATGCTCCGCACGTTCAACATGGGCATCGGCATGATCCTGGTGCTCGGCCCCGGTGATGCTGATCGCGTCCTCTCGCTGCTGTCATCAGGCGGCGAATCACGCGCGCGTCGCATCGGTGTCATCGCCGCATCATCCGCATCGGAACCGCGCGTCCGCTACGAAGGCTGATTCATGCGGTCTGGCCCCAGGATCGGGGTGCTCATCTCTGGGCGGGGAAGCAACCTGCAAGCGCTGATCGACGCCATCGCGGGCGGACGGCTGCGGGCGGAGATCGCGGTGGTGATCTCCAGCCGCGCGGACGCACAGGGACTCGAGCGCGCCGCGCGCGCGGGGATCGAGACGCTGACGATCCCGCACCGCGACTACCCGACGCGCGAGGCGTTCGAACAAAGGCTGGTGCGCGAGCTGCGCGCACGGCAGGTCGCGCTCGTATGCCTCGCAGGATTCATGCGCCTCCTCGGACGGACCTTCCTCGACGCGTTCCCCAACGCAATCCTCAACATCCACCCATCGCTCCTCCCCGCGTTCCCCGGCGTCGACGCGCAACGCCAGGCATGGGAGTACGGGACCAAGGTCGCGGGCGCGACCGTGCATTTGGTGACGGGAGATCTCGATGGCGGGCCGATCGTCCTCCAACGCGCGATCGCCGTTGAAGACGACGACACGCCGGAGACGCTTGCGGCGCGGATCCTCGAGATCGAGCACGAGATCTATCCTGAAGCCGCAGCACTGGTGCTCGGCGGCGGATGGACGATCGACGGGCGCCGCGTTCGGCGAACGCGGACGCACTAGCTACGTGTGGAGCACCGGCTCCAGCGTGAGGATCGCAACCTCCGGCGGGCAGTTCACGCGGATCGGCACGTACACGGTACCGACGCCGCGGCTGACGAAGATCGACGTGCCCTGTCGCTGCGCCACGCCGGCAATCACGGGAAACTCGCGTGCCGCAATCGCGCCGATCCCCGGCAGCACGATCTGTCCGCCATGCGTGTGCCCGCTGATGACGGCAGGCACGGAGAGCTGCTGCGCCTCGTGCAGGCGCTTCGGCGTATGCGCGAGCAGAAACGTGAGCGGCAGCGCCCCGCGCAGCACGTGCGCCACATCGATTGCCTTATAAGTCCAGAACCTGATCCCCGCGAAATCGATCGCCTGGCCGCGGATGGTCAGTCGCGTCCGCGCGTCCTTCAGGACCGTAAATCCCTTCGCGACGAGCGCCGCCGGCATGTCGCGATCGTCATCGTGATTTCCGAGGACGGCGATGACGCCATGTGGCGCGGCCAGCGGCGCCAGGGCCTCGGCCGAGGGATGCACGTACCGGCGATCGGCGAACGAGACGTAGTCGCCGCCAAGCAGGATTAAGTCCGGCGTTTCCGCCATCAGCATGCGGACGGCGCTCGCGACCATCTCGTGCGACACCGCCTGGCTGCGATGCACGTCGGTCAACACGCCAACGCGCAATCCGCGCAGCGATTCCGGCAGCCCTGACACGGGGAAGCGCGCCTTCGTCAGCTCGAGATGATGCCGCTCGTACAGAAATCCGTGCGCGGCGCCGCCAGTGATGGTACCGAGGCCGACGCCGAGAAGACCTTTGAGCACGCTGCGGCGATCGATCTTCACCGTCACGGCTTCGTGAACTCGAAAAGTCCGCACGCGTACTCCGCGGACGCGAACGTTACAGGATCGGCATCGTCGACGAGCGCGCCGGAATCGTCAACCGCGCCGAACGCCGTCAATCGCAGGCTATCGAGCGCCGCGATGATCGTCTGCGGAAAGAACACGCGCCCGCTGTTGAAGTTCAAGCGCTCCCGTCCGACGGGTGTCCCGAAATAGAAGCGCCCGCCCGGCGCCAGCACGCGCGCGCATTCGCGCAGCGCGTCGCGCCACCCGTCCGGCGCGATCGGATCCCCATAGCGGCCAAGCCCGATGTGTTCGATCGCATGCAGGCTCGAGAGCGACTCGATCGAATCAGTTTGAAATGACGCGAGCCGGCACACGTCTCCCTGCACGAACGTCAACCCGCGGACATCACTCTGCAGGGGACGGATGTCGACAACGGTGACCGGCATGAAGGTGAGGACGTGCGCGACGAAGCCGTCGACGCGCGAGCCGATGTCGATGTGCGCGCGCGGGCGAACGGCATGAATGCGCCGCGCCGCCCACAGATCCTGATGAAAGTAGTGGCCGCCCGCGCTGCCCGCCTGCGCGGTGTAGTCGCTGAGCATCGGCTGCGCGTTGTCCCACGCGAAGGGGAAGGATGCGTCGGTGCGTGGGGCCGCGCGATAAGCGCGGGCGTCGCGGACGAACCGCGGCAGGTGCTGCCAGTGGTGACGTCCGGCGGGAAGGAGTCCCAGGTAGTAGCTGAATTCTCTGATTCGCCGTGCCCAGTGGCGGGCGCCGCGCATAGTGCGTCATTGTACCGCACGCGATATATTACGGACGGTGGCCGGCGATCTTTTCAATGAGCTCACGTGGCGCGGGATGGTGTACGACAGCACGGAAGGGCTGCGCGAAGCCTTCGCCGCAGGACCTGTCACCGGCTACATCGGTTTCGATCCGACGGCGGCAAGTCTTCACGTCGGATCGCTCCTGACGATTCTCGGGCTGGCGCGGATGCAGCGCTTCGGGCACAAGCCGATCGCCGTCGTCGGCGGCGGGACCGGGATGATTGGCGATCCGAGCGGCAAGTCGCAGGAGCGCGTGCTGCTGTCGCGCGAACAGATCGACGCCAACGTCGAAGGTATTCGCGATCAACTCGCGCGGTTCCTTGATTTCGACACGCCGAACAATCCAGCGCGCATCGTCAACAACGCGGATTGGCTGGGGACGATCGATCTCCTGTCGTTCCTCCGCGACGCGGGCAAGCACTTCACCGTCAACTACATGCTCCAGAAAGAGTCGGTCAACCGCCGGCTCGAGACGGAAGAGGGCATCTCGTACACCGAGTTCAGCTATCTCGTGCTGCAGGCGTACGATTTCCTGCAGTTGTTCGACCGGTATGGATGCACGCTGCAGATGGGCGGCAGCGATCAGTGGGGCAACATCACCGCCGGGATCGACCTGATTCGGAAGGTGCGCGCCGCGAAGTGTCACGGCCTCGTCTGGCCGTTGATGCAGACCTCGTCCGGCGTCAAATTCGGGAAGACCGAGGCGGGCACGGTGTGGCTCGATCCGCAGCGCACCTCGCCGTTCCGGTTCTACCAGTTCTGGTTGAACAGCGACGATCGCGACGTCGTGCGCCACCTGAAGTTCTTCACGTTCATGACGTCCGAGGAGATCGAGGCGCTCGCGGCGGCCACGGCGGACCATCCCGAACGGCGCGAGGCGCAGCGGGCGCTCGCCCGTGCCGTGACGTCGCTCGTGCACGGGGGCGACCAGGTGCAGCGCGCCGAACGGGCGGCGCGGCTGTTGTTCGGCGAGAGCTTCGACGGCGTGCGGGTCGAGGACGTCCTCATGGTGTTCGAGGACGCGCCGTCGACCGAGCTCGATTTGCCCGCAGAGGGAATCGGCGTCGCAGATCTGCTCGCGCGCGTGAAGCTGGTGCCGTCGAAAAGCGAGGCGATGCGGCTGCTGAAGAGTGGCGGCGTCTACGTGAACAACGCCCGCGTCGGCGACGAGAAGGCGCGGCTGGTGCCGTCAGATGCGATTGGCGGCGAGCTCTTCATTCTCCGCAAAGGGCGGAAGGACCACCACATCGTCCGGCTTCGGCGCTGAGCTGTTCCGAGCGAGCGGCGCGAGCGAGGCACGCGAACGGAGCGGGGCTTGGGGCCCCCGCGAGTGAGCGTGCAGGGGAGTTCCGCCTTCGCCAAGGGTTCGGCGGACATCGCCCTAGCTTTGCGGAGGCGTGCCGTGGGGCGAAGCCCCTCGGATGATAGCGAGCACCGCGAGCGAGGCACGCGAACGGAGCGGGGCTTGGGGCCCCGCGAGTGAGCGTGTAGGGGAGTTCCGCCTTCGCCAA
>Ga0137375_10011294_pt1 | contig 10563 bp, 5 predicted proteins | sample SagtaG_24_FD_104936 | JGI IMG/M metagenome (GOLD analysis project Ga0137375, IMG submission 104936) | Vadose zone soil microbial communities from Sagehorn Ranch, Mendocino, California, USA - Sage1_R_113_16 metaG | ecosystem: Environmental > Terrestrial > Soil > Vadose zone | place: USA...
ACGCAGGGCGAGCCAATTCGACAACGCCGCGACGTCGAGCGTGCGCCTGGGCGCATCGGTCGGGCCCTTGAGCGTGATCGCGACTTCAGGCCGCGTGCCGGCGGGGGCATCGGCGCGCGCCGGCGCCGACAACACGAGCTTGGCGTCGAGCGCGTCCTCGGTCAGCACGACGTTGCCGCTGACCGCAAGATCGGCACTCTGCGCGCGCACCATCGTGTTGGCGAGGCGGACCTGGCCGTCGGCGACGGCGATTTCGCCTTCCGCCAGCAATACCGTCAGCGCGCCGGCCGCGAGCGCCTGCTCCATCCGCTCCCTGATCCGCGCCGCGTCGATTGGCAGGCCCTGGTCGACGCTGCGGACCACCGCATCGAAAGCCGCCGGATCGAGGCGCTGCACCCGCCCATCCTGCACCGTGAACGTGCCGGCGCCCTTGAGCGCGCCGATCAGCGCGCCCGGGCTGCGGCCGGTGCCCTGCACATCGATGTTGGCGGTCAGTCGGCCAGATAGCGGCGGCGGGCCGCCACGAATGAGCTCGGCGAGATCGGCGCCGGCAAACCGCAGCTTGCTGTGCGCGGTGACGCCTTCGGCGCCGCGCTGGAAGTACATCTCGCCCGCGACGCGGCCGCCGGCGAAGGTGCCGTCAATATCTTCGAACGTCAGCTCCGATGGGGCGAGGTGCACGATGCCGCGCACGTTCTTGGCCGCGAGCCGCGGGGTGAGCGCGACGTGCGCCGACTTCACCACCACCCGTCCGGTCATATCGCCGAGCAGACCCTGGTCGAACGGCTCGGCCGGCCAGACCGCCGTCGCCGGTCCGCCCTGCACCGGCGTCCCGATCGCGACCGCGATGACCACCGGCAGGTTGATCTCCCCGACATCGAGGGCGCCGTTGACGGCGATAGGACGTGCAAGTCCGATCTTGAGACGACCTCCGACTTCGGTGCCGGCGGCCTTGCCGGCGATGTCGGCGAGGTCGACGGCGCCTTCGGCGAGCGTGAGATTGGCGGACAGCGCGATCGGCAGCGTTTCGGCCGGGCGGCCGGCGGCGACCGGACGCGGGCTGCGCAGATTCGCGTTCGCGACCCTGATCGCGACGCCGGCGGTCGGCCCCTGGTTGCCCACAAGCCGCACGGTGCCCTTGGTGGACAGGTCGAGGCCGCCGGCGACAAGCTGGCCGTCGACCGCCATGTCGCCGTTCACCGGTCCGCTCGCGGTCAGATTGAGGCGCCCGGGGCGCTTGTCGACCGTGACCAGCGAATCGAGGCCCAAGAGCTCGACCAGCACGCCGCCGTCGCCGGCGTCGAGCCGGCCGGTTAGATTGACCTTGGCGGTGCCGAGCCGCGACACGGTCTCGACTGTGAGCGCGTCGGCGGTAACATCGGTCTGGCCCTGCAGGCTGATCTTGAAAGCGCCAGCACTGCCGTCGAGCTTGAACGCGGCGGTCGGCGAGCCCGCCGGCGTCTCCGCACTGACCGTCAGCGACGCCTGCACCTTAGCCGGGATGAACCGCGCGGCCCGGCGGCGAAATTCAGCCGCCGCCTGCGGCGCGAATTTCTCGACCAGCGTCGCGATCCCGTCGAGCGCACGGGCATCGAGGTCGAGCGTGACGGTGCCGCGCGGCGCCGGCGTGCGCGTGTCGATGCGCCCCTTCATCGCCAGCGCGGCGCCACCGAAGTCGCCGATGACGAGGCGTGTGATCTCGAGGCCGCGGCGATCGAACTGCACATCGATGTCGGCGCGCCGGGCCTCGACCCCGGCGACCGCGGCGCGGCCGGCCTTGAGCGAGAGCGTGCCTTCGCGCGGCCATTCGAACGGCGTGTCGGCGAGAACGCCCTGCGCCAGCGCATAGGCACGGTCGAAGTCGATGTCGGGCGCGGCAAGCGCAGCCTCGATGCGCGGCGGTCGGTCGCCGGTTGCCCATGAATAGGCGAGGCTTCCCTTCATAGTCATGCGGTCGATCTCGGCGGTGAGGCCGTCGATCGCGATCCGGTCGGCGCCGAGCTTGACGTCGCCCTCGGCGCGCAGCGCCCCGGCGCTGATCGCCTGGGCGTCGACGCGGTCGCTGAGCCAGGCGGCGAGCGCGCGCGGGTCGCGCGCCTCGACCTTGGCGCGGCCATCGAAGGCGATGCCGCTGGCGGTGATGTTGAGGCGGCCGCTGAGGCCGACCTGGGTGGCGCCGGGCGCGCGGAACTCGAGCACGTCGAGATTCCAGTTGTCGGCGTCGCCCACCACCTCGCCACTGACGCGCTGGAGCATGGCGCCAGCCAGCGTCACATTCTCGACGCTGATGCCGAGCCGGACCGGGATCGGCGGGCGCTGGGCGCCGCCGAAGGCGTCGGCAAAAGTCTTGAATGCCACCAGCGGGCGCTTGCGGGTGGCCTCGGGCAGGCCGAGCACGCGGTCGAGATCGATCTGGGTGGAGGCCAGGTTCACCACCAGATGGGACTTGCGGCCAAAGGCAAGGTTGGCGTCGCCGCGCAGCTTGATGGCGCGATCGTCCGGCCCGTACTGGAACTCGATCTGTTCGAGCACGGCCGCGGCGCTGTCGCCGCGGATGCGGCTGGTGACCTTCCAGGGCTGGATGATGCCGTCGGGCGCACGGCCGACCGGGCGGGCGAACTGCAAGGTGCCCTCGAAGCGGGGGAGGCCGCGTTCGATCACGATCAGCGCGTCGGCATCTGCGATCATCGGGCGATCGACCGGCTCGACGTTCAACCGCACGCGCACGCCGGTTTCGCCGGCCCGGCCGGCGGCGACACGATACGGATACTGCTGACCGGCGAGGACGAACGTGCCCTCGCCCTTTACTGGGCCGATCAGGGAGCGCAACTCGCCGCGGAACTCGAGCTTGTCGAGGATGAGGCGCGCGCCGCTCGCCGCATCGGCGAGGATCGCCCGGCTGTCCACGATGTCGAGCCGCTCGATCGAGACGGTATCGAGGTCGACGCCGAGCGTCGGGGCCGGCCAGTCGAGCCGGCCCTGGGGGTCGAGCCCGACCGTGACCTCCGCCCCTTCCAGGCGCACGTCGCTCGCCCGCCATTCGCCGCGCATGAGCGCGCTGAGCGAGAACTCGATGCCGAGGCTGCGCGCCCGCAGCACGCCGGCGTCGCCCGGGCGGGCGATCTCGATTCGGCCAAGGGTCAGCGTCGGGGTCGGGAGCAGCCGCGCCTCGACGGCGCCGTTAATGTTGACAGTGAGGCCGGTGATGCGGCTCGCCTGCGTCTCGAACTCGGCGCGATAGCGGTTCCAGTCGACAAAGTATGGTCCGACCAGCGCCGTCACAAGCGCTAGGATCAAAGCGATCGCAATGCCGAGCAGCGTCGTCTGCACGCCGTCTCCCTGCGCTTCCAAACGCGCCCTGCGCCGGGCGGCGGCGCGAGCCCGGAAACACACCTCAGCGCCGTTGATATCATCACAATTTATGCCGCCGGACCATGGACCGACGGACTTACACACCAGCGCGTGATGTCGCTCCACCCCTCGCCAGGGAGCGGTACGGTCGTATGGCTGATGTTGACGGCAAATCTATGTCGAGTTGCGGCACTTTAACAGCGGCAAATAGCCGGGGAGACTTAAGGAATTTGTGAACCCGGCGGGTTGGTTGACGCACTATTTCGTGACCGCGTCCGGACTCGCCTGATCACCCTGCCGCGTGGCGAGCCAAGGTTGCCACTCGGGGGTGTCAGGGAGCGGCGGCTTGGCGTTGGCACGCTTGTATTTGAGCCAGTTTTTCCAGTCTTGGGTATGGTAGGGCCATTTCTCCATGTCGATGCACCAGTCGGGCGGTTCCGGATCGAGGAACGACTGCTCCCGCCGCGCGCGCGTGAGGCAGTGCAGGACAAAGCTCTGTGCCTGCAAGACAAGCTCCTGCACGTCGGGGAAAATGCGCCAAAGGCGCGCGGTGTTGTCCAGGGAGCCGGTAACGACGCGCTGCCGGTCCGGATCGAACGCAGCTGCCAGGACACCGCTGGCATGCCCCTCGAGGATGCCGAGCAACTTGCCGGATTCGCCGTCCCAGATGCGTGCCGTGGCGTCCAGCGATGCCGTGATCAATCTGCGTCCGTCGCGGCTGAAGGCGACGTGTCCGACCGGGAGCGCATGGCCGCCAAGGAGCGCGACCGGGGCGCCGGTCTGCCCGTCCCAGAGGCGCGGCTCCTTGTTGTATGCCGCGGTTACGATCCGCCGGCCATCGGAACTGAACTCGGCAATGAAATCCCGCGAGCCACGGTCGCCGCTGTAGGCCGCAATATCCGCGACGAGTTGGCCGGTCTCGCCGTCCCAAAGCCGTGCCGTGTTGTCGTCGGCCGCGATCAGGATGCGCTTGCCATCGGGACTGAATGCGGCCTTCTGAACCAGGCCTTTGTTACCGGCCATGCTGGCGATGCGCTGACCCGTTTGCGTGTCCCAAAGGCGCGCGTTGATGCCGACCCATCGTGTCACCGCGCGCCGCCCGTCCGGGCTGATTGCGAGGATCGAGGCGATCCGCGAAGGCCGTGTCCTTGCGCGAATAGGAGACAAAGACCTTGGTCTTTGGCTGCGCATTCTGTTCGGGAGAAACGGCGCTGGTGGCCATCGCAAAAGCCATAATTCAAATCGTCGCGCCTACGTCCCATGCAACGCACAGGGGCTGGGCGAGCGCGGCCGAAAAATCCACACCACGCACCGCGCCGGAATATTGTCTTTTCCCGGCTAAATTACGATCTTGCCCGGATTCATGACATTTTCGGGATCCAGCGCCCGTTTCACCGCCCGCATCGCGTCGAGCGCTCCCTCGCCGTGCTCGGCGGCGAGATAGGCCATCTTGCCCTGCCCCACCCCGTGCTCGCCGGTCGAGGTGCCGTCCATGGCGAGCGCGCGGGCGACCAGCCGCTCGTTGAGCGCCTTGGCACGCGCGACCTCGTCGGCGTCGGCGAGATCGACCAGCATGGTGAGATGGAAATTGCCGTCGCCGACGTGGCCGAGGATCGGCGCGATGAGCCGGCTCTCGGCGATGTCGCGCTGGGTCTCGACCACGCATTGGGCAAGCCGTGAGATCGGCACGCACACGTCGGTGGCGACGGCGGCCGCGCCCGGGCGCAGCGCGCGGCCCGACCAATAGGCGTCGTGGCGCGCCTGCCAGAGCTTGCTGCGGTCCTCCGGCCGCGTCGCCCACTCGAACGGTCCGCCGCCGAGGTCGCCCGCGATTTCGCCGAAGCGCTGCGACTGCTCGGCCACGCCGGCCTCGCTGCCATGGAATTCGACGAACAGCATCGGCGTCTCGGGCAGCGACAGCTTCGAATAGGCGTTGCAGGCCTTCACCTGCAGCGCGTCGAGCAGCTCGATGCGCGCGACCGGGATGCCGGACTGGATGGTGAGAATGGCGGCGTTGCAGCAGGCCTCGACGCTGGGGAACGGGCAGACGCCGGAGGCGATCGCCTCCGGGATGCCGGCAAGCTTCAGCGTCAACTCGGTGATGACGCCGAGCGTGCCCTCCGAGCCGATGATGAGGCGCGTGAGGTCATAGCCGGCGGAGGTCTTCTTGGCGCGGCGCGCGGTCGTGATCAGCTCGCCATTGGCGAGCACGACTTTGAGCGCGAGCACGTTGTCCTTCATGGTGCCGTAGCGCACGGCATTCGTGCCGGAGCAGCGCGTCGCCGCCATGCCGCCGAGCGAGGCGTCGGCGCCGGGATCGATCGGGAAGAACAGGCCCTGATCGTGCAAATATTCGTTGAGCGCCTTGCGCGTCACGCCCGGCTCGACCACGCAGTCGAGGTCCTCGCCGTGCACCGCGAGCACGCGGTTCATGTCGCGAAAGTCGATCGAGACGCCGCCGAACGGCGCGTTGACGTGGCCTTCGAGCGAGGTGCCGGTGCCGAACGGGATGACCGGCACATGGCGCGCCGCGCAGATGCGCACGATCTCCTGCACGTCGGCGGCGGTCTGCGGAAACACCACCGCGTCCGGCGGCTGGTTCGCGATCCAGGTGGTCGTGTTGCCGTGCTGCTCGCGGACCGCCTGCGAGGTGACCAGGCGGTTGCCGAATGTCTGCGCCAGCGCCCGCACGACCGCTTCGATCGCCTTGGGATCGCGGCGCGCCGCCGGCTCTGCCATCGCTGCCATCGCGGCAGATTAGCAGAGCGCAGGCGGCACCGGCAAAGCGCCGGCGCCACCCGCTTGGATGCTATGCCGAACGTCAGGCGGACTTGCGCCAGGGCACGAGCATCGACACCCGCTCGCGATAGCGCTTGTATTCGTCGCCGAACAGATCGACCAGGTCACGCTCTTCGAGGAAGATTCCGACGAAGATGTAGGCCGTCGTTACCGCCGCGAACAGGAGATGCCCGACCGTCATGGTCGGCGCCACCCAGAACGCGATGATGAAGCCGAGATAGATCGGATGACGTATGACCTTGTAGAGCACGGGCGTCCGGAACCGGGCCGCTGGCATGTCGCGACCGACCAGGTTGTTCACCACCTGGTGCACGCCGAACAATTCGAAATGGTTGATCAGGAAGGTCGACGTGAAGACCAGGACCCAGCCGACGAGCGACAGGCCTGTGATTGCCATCGCGATCTGCGGGTCGGCAACCTGCCACACCACAGTCGGCATCGGCCGCCATTGCCAGAACAGGAGATCGAGCGCGAGGCTCGCGAGCAGCACGTAGGTGCTGCGCTCGACCGACTTCGGCACGTATTGCGTCCACCACCGCTTGAACTCCTTGCGCGCCATCACGCTGTGCTGCATGGCGAACAACGACATCAAGAGGATATTGACGATCAGCGCCTCGGCGAGCGGCACGACCACGCCGCTGTCGATGGTCTTGGGCACCACCAGTCCGCTGACGAAGCCGATGGCGTAGAGGATGGTGGCGAAGAATACGAGATAGGCCACGAGGCCGTAGAGAAATGCGATGACCCTGCTCATGGATGTTCCCTCTCTTGCAAACGGGTTGCGACAAGCTGCGGCGCTCGATTGGCTCGGCGCCGACTTGTCCGCCTGTTAGTCGCCGGAATTCGGAAAAAAGGCCTGCGGTAAGGCTTGATTTACGCGTGAGCTGCGCTTGATTATTTCTTGAGGCGGACTGCAATATGAACCCAAATCGAGCCAACCAGATTGCAATTTCTCTTTTCAAATCACGTGCTTGACACCGACACGCGCGAGCTGCGCCGCGGCGCGTTGCTGATCGCAATCGAGCCGCAGGTGTTCGACCTGCTGGTCTATCTCATCGAAAACCGCGACCGCGTGGTCACCAAGGACGATCTCCTGGCCGCCATCTGGGGCGGACGGATCGTCTCGGATTCGACGCTGACCAGCCGGATCAACGCGGCCCGCAAAGCGGTCGGCGACAGCGGCGAGCAGCAGAACCTGATCCGCACCGTTGCGCGCAAGGGCGTCCGCTTCGTCGGCGCGGTGAGCGAATCCAAGAGGACCGATGCGTCGGTGAAGGACGCCGCGCGCGAGCATGCGCCTACTCCGCCCGGCCTGCGCCAGGAGATTCATTTCTGCACCTCTTCCGATGGCGTTCGCATCGCTTATGCCGAAGTTGGACAGGGGCCGCCTTTGGTCAAGGCCGCCAACTGGCTCAATCACCTCGAATACGACTGGCAGAGTCCGATCTGGAGTCATCTGCTGCAGGCGATCGCGGCGGAACATCGGCTCATTCGCTACGACGCACGCGGCAACGGGCTGTCCGACTGGGAGGTGAACGACATTTCGTTCGAGGCTTCGGTGCGCGATCTGGAATGCGTGGTCGAGGCGACCGGTCTCGACCGGTTTCCCCTGTTCGGGATCTCACAAGGCTGCGCGATCTCGATCGCCTACGCGGTGCGGCATCCCGAGCGCGTGAGCCGACTCGTCCTCTACGGCGGCTTCGCGCGCGGACGCCGCAAGCGCGGCTCGCCCAAGGAGATCGAGCAGGCCGATGCCTTGATGACGCTGATGCGCGAAGGCTGGGGGCAGGAGAATCCGGCGTTCCGGCAGATCTTCACCTCGCTGTTCATTCCGGGCGGCACCGCCGAGCAGATGCAATGGTTCAACGATCTGCAGCGGATCACCACGTCGCCGGAGAACGCGGTCCGCATTCGTCGCTCGCTCGACGACATCGACGTATCGGACCTGCTGCCGCGCATTGCGGCGCCCACGCTGGTCCTGCATTGCCGCAACGACGCGATGCAGCCGTTCGAGGAAGGCCGCCGGCTTGCGGCCGGCATTCCCGGCGCGCGCTTCGTGGCGCTCGAAGGCCGCAATCACCTCGTTCTGGAAGGTGAGCCGTCCTGGAGCCGTTTGCTCGACGAGATTCGGGACTTTCTGGGGCAATGACACGGGGCGTCGAAGGCGGCGATCCTGTCGAAAAATCGCGCCTGACCGTAGCGAAATTCTGGCATGATGGTTACTTGTATAGGGTGCCAGCATGCTCGATCGCGTCGATCTTCAACCGTTGTTCTTTGCGCCGTTCGTCTCCTCGGTGATGCGAGTCGAGCCGGCCTGGATCGACTACAACGGCCACCTCAACATGGCCTATTACAACGTGCTGTTCGACCGGGCCGTGGACGAAGTGTTCGAGCTGCTCGGCTGCGGCGCCGAGTACGTCAAACGCGGCTTCTCGACCTTCACCGCCGAGGTCCACGTGCGCTACCGGCGCGAACTGCACGAGGGCGATCCGGTGCGCGTGACGTTCCAGCTGCTCGCTTACGACGCCAAGCGCATGCACTACTTCGAGCAGCTCTTCCATGCGACCGACGGCTGGGTCTCGGCCACCTCCGAGAACATGTCGCTGCACGTCGAGATGCAGGCGAAGAAGACCGCCGCCTTCCCGCCCGAGGTCGCCGCCTGCCTCGCCAAGATGAAGGCCGCGCACGCCCGCCTGCCGGTGCCGGAGGCGGTCGGCCGCAAGATCGCGATGCCGTCGAGGAGCTAGAAAGCCGCGGTCTTCCCCCGCGTGATTGCTCGCAAATCCGCCTCCGCGATGCCATCTTAGGCGGGTTGAGATTCGCGGACGATTCATGGCTGATCCACTCAAGCGCGGCCCCATGCCCCCCGCCCCCGCGCCGGGCGGGATCGCCGCGCGCGCGCTGGCGGCCGCCAGCGCGCCTTACCTCAACGACCTCAATCCGGAGCAGCGCGAGGCGGTCGTGACCCTCGACGGCCCGGTGCTGGTGCTGGCCGGCGCCGGCACCGGCAAGACCCGCGTGCTGACCACCCGCATCGCCCACATCCTGGCGACCGGGCGGGCGCGGCCGTCGGAAATCCTCTCGGTCACCTTCACCAACAAGGCGGCGCGCGAGATGAAGGAGCGCGTCGGCATGATGGTCGGCGGCGTGGTCGAGGGCATGCCGTGGCTGGGTACCTTCCACTCGATCGGCGTGAAGATCCTGCGGCGGCACGCCGAAATGGTGGGCCTCAAGCCCGATTTCACCATCCTCGACGTCGACGACCAGATCCGGCTCTTGAAGCAGCAGCTGCAGGCCGAAGGTATTGACGAGAAGCGCTGGCCGGCGCGCGTGCTGGCGCAGTTGATCGACGGCTGGAAGAACCGCGGGCTGTCGTGCGACCAAGTGCCCGCCGGCGAAGCGGCGAGCTTCGCGGGTGGCAAGGGCAAGAAGCTCTACACGGCCTATCAGGAGCGGCTGAAGACGCTCAACGCCGTCGACTTCGGCGACCTGCTGATCGAGTGCATCCGGCTGTTTCGCGAACAGCCGGAGGTGCTGCGGCAGTATCAGCAGCGCTTCCGCTACATCCTGGTGGACGAGTATCAGGACACCAACGTGGCGCAGTATCTGTGGCTGCGGTTGCTCGGCCAGAGCACGCCCGCGCGCGTAGCTCCGGCAGCGCCGCAAGCTCCGTTACCCTCTCCCCTTGCGGGAGAGGGTGGCGAGCGAAGCGAGCCGGGTGAGGGGTCCGTTTCGCACGATTCATATGAAGACGACCCCTCACCCGCCTCGCCGCTTCGCGGCTCGGCACCCTCTCCCGCAAGGGGAGAGGGTGGCACCGAGTCCGTGGCGGCGCTGGCGGCCAACCCGCGCATCCCCAAGAACATCTGCTGCGTCGGCGACGACGACCAGTCGATCTACGGCTGGCGCGGCGCCGAGGTCGACAACATCCTGCGCTTCGAGCACGACTTCCCGGGCGCCAAGGTGATCCGGCTCGAGCGCAACTACCGCAGCACCGCGCATATCCTGGCCGCCGCCTCGTACCTGATCGCGCACAACCAGGGCCGGCTTGGCAAGACCCTGCGCACCGAGGACGAGCCGGGCGAGAAGGTACAGGTGACCGGCGCCTGGGACTCCGAGGAAGAGGCGCGCGCGATCGGCGAGGAGATCGAGTCGCTGCAGCGCCAGAGCCACTCGCTCGACGAGATCGCGATCCTGGTGCGCGCCTCGTTCCAGATGCGCGAGTTCGAGGACCGCTTCGTTACGCTCGGCCTGCCCTACCGCGTGATCGGCGGGCCACGCTTCTACGAGCGCATGGAGATTCGTGACGCGCTCGCCTATCTGCGCCTGGTCAATCAGCCGGCCGACGACCTCGCCTTCGAGCGCATCGTCAACGTGCCCAAGCGCGGGCTCGGCGACGCCACCGTCAAGCTC
>Ga0137375_10011302_pt1 | contig 10561 bp, 6 predicted proteins | sample SagtaG_24_FD_104936 | JGI IMG/M metagenome (GOLD analysis project Ga0137375, IMG submission 104936) | Vadose zone soil microbial communities from Sagehorn Ranch, Mendocino, California, USA - Sage1_R_113_16 metaG | ecosystem: Environmental > Terrestrial > Soil > Vadose zone | place: USA...
ATCGTGTCCAACGCGGGCGGCGCGGGCGTGCTGGCCGCGGACGCGTGCGTCGAGGCGGGCCTGGTGGTCGCCACGCCCAGTCACACCGCCCAGGCTCACCTGGCCGAGATCCTCCCGGCGGGCGCGGCACTCGGCGGCCCGGTGGACACGACCGCCGCGGTCAGCGCCGAGGCGTTCAGTGCCGCCCTGTCCACGGTGGCCTTCGACATCGGGGTGGACGCGGTCATGGCGCTGGTCGTGCCGACCGCGGCCTCCGCCCTGATCCCGGCGCTCAGCGCGGCCCGGCTGCCCGTGCCGCTGGCCGCGGTGGTGCTCGACCAGCCGGACGCGGTCCAGCTGCTGCCCGCTTACGGCGGCGAGCCCGCCAGTGACCAGCCCGCCAGTGACCAGCTCACCGATGACCAGCCCAGCGGCGACCTCAACCTCAGCGGCCCCGCCTACGGGAAGGGCCCGGTCACCCTGGGCGTCCCGGCGTACGCCTACCCGGAGAGCGCGGCCAAGGCCCTGGCCCGGGCCGCCCGCTACGGCTCATGGCGCTCCCGGCCGGCGGACTCGGTCCCGGAGCTGGAGGGCATCCGGACCGGCGAGGCGCGGGCGCTGATCAGCAAGTTCCTCGACCGGATGCCCGGCGGAGGCTGGCTGCCCGCCGGCGAGGCGGACCGGCTGCTGCGCTGCTACCAGCTGCCGGTGGTGCCGTACCGGCTGGCGGTCACCGCCGACGAGGCGGCGGCCGCCGCCGCGGACCTGGGCGGTCCGGTGGCCCTCAAAGCCGTCGTGCCAGGCCTGGTGCACAAGATCGACGCCGGGGCCGTGCTGCTCGGCCTCGATGACCCCGAGGCGGCCCGCGACGGGTTCGACAGCCTGGCGGCGCGCTTCACCGGCAACTTCTCCGGCGTGATCGTCGAGCCCATGATCACCGGCGGGACCGAGGTCATCATCGGGGTTGTCCAGGAGCCGATCTTCGGTCCCGTGGTCGTCTTCGGCCTGGGCGGGGTGGCGACCGAGGTGCTCGGCGACCATGCCGCGCGGCTGGCCCCGCTGACCACCACCGACGCCGACGACCTGATCCACTCGATCCGCGCCGCGCCGTTGCTGCTCGGGCACCGGGGCCAGCCCCCGGCCAACGTGGCCGCCCTGCGCGACGCCCTGCTCCGGATCTCCCGGCTCGCCGATGACCTGCCGCAGGTCGCCGAGCTGGACCTCAACCCGGTGATCGCCCGGCCCGACGGGGTCACCGCGGTGGACGCGCGGATCCGGGTGACCTCCCACGGGCAGGCCGACCCGTTCCTGCGGCAGCTACCCCTGGCCAAGCGCCCCTGACCAAGTGCCCCCGGCCAAGCGCCCCTGACCAGCCCGCCACACCCGCACCGCGCCGAGTCCCGAACCGTCCCGGGAAGGAGCCCCACCGACATGACCGTGTCCAGGCCGGAGCTCACCAGCGATCAGCTTCAGGCCCTCGATGGGTACTGGAGGGCCGCGAACTACCTGTCCGTCGGGCAGATCTACCTGATGGCCAACCCGATGCTGGCGGAGCCCCTGCGGCCGGAGCACATCAAACCGCGGTTGCTCGGCCACTGGGGCACCACGCCGGGGCTGAACTTCCTCTGGTCACACCTGAACCGGGCGATCGTCACCCACGGCCTGGACATGATGTACGTGATCGGCCCGGGCCACGGCGGCCCGGCCGCGATCGCGAACACCTGGCTGGACGGCAGCTACAGCGATATCTACCCGAGCATCCCGCGTGACCTGACCGGGATGGAGCGGCTGTTCCGCCAGTTCTCGTTCCCGGGCGGGGTGCCCAGCCACGTGGCGCCGGAGACGCCCGGTTCCATCCACGAGGGCGGCGAGCTGGGGTATTCGCTGTCCCACGCGCACGGCGCCGCCTTCGACAACCCGGACCTCATCGTGGCCTGCGTGATCGGGGACGGCGAGGCGGAGACCGGGCCGCTGGCCACCAGCTGGCACTCCGGCAAGTTCCTGAACCCGGCCCGGGACGGGGCGGTCCTGCCGATCCTGCACCTGAACGGCTGGAAGATCGCCAACCCCACGGTGCTGGCCCGGATTCCCGAGCACGAGCTGGACGCGCTACTGCGCGGCTACGGCTACGCGCCGGTGTTCATCACCGGGTCCGACCCGCGGGTCCTGCACGCCGAGATGGCCGGCGTGCTGGACGACACCATCACCCGGATCAGGGAGATCCAGGGCGAGGCACGTCACGGCTCCAGCCGGAACGGCACCGGTACCCGCGAGCGCTGGCCGATGATCGTCATGCGCACCCCGAAGGGCTGGACCGGCCCGGCCGAGGTGGATGGGCACCCGGTGGAGGGCACCTGGCGGGCGCACCAGGTCCCGCTGGCCGAGGTGCGCACCAACCCGGCGCACCTGCGCCAGCTCGAGGAGTGGATGCGGTCCTACCGCCCGGACGAGCTGTTCGACGGCGACGGCCAGCCGCGCGGCGAGGTCCTCGGGTTCGTCCCGCCCGGCGAGCGCCGGATGGGCTCCAACCCGCACGCCAACGGCGGCCTGCTGCTGCGCGACCTGACCCTGCCCGACTTCCGCGAGTACGCGGTGACCGTGGACCGGCCCGGCGCGACCATGTCGGAGCCGACCCGCGTGCTGGGGAACATGCTCCGCGATGTGGCCAGGCTGAACGCGGCGGCGCAGAACTTCCGGGTGGTGGGGCCGGACGAGACGCAGTCGAACCGGCTGGACGCGCTCCTCGAGGTCACGGGAAAGACCTGGGAGGAGGCCACGCTGCCGGTAGATGAGCACCTGGCCCCGGACGGCCGGGTCATGGAGATCCTCTCCGAGACCACCTGCCAGGGCTGGCTGGAGGGCTACCTGCTGACCGGCCGGCACGGCCTGTTCTCCTGCTACGAGGCGTTCATCCACATCGTGGACTCGATGTTCAACCAGCATGCCAAGTGGCTGAAGACCACCCGCGCGCTGCCGTGGCGGCGCCCGGTCGCGTCGCTGAACTACCTGCTCACCTCGCACGTGTGGCGGCAGGACCACAACGGGTTCAGCCACCAGGACCCCGGCTTCATCGACCACGTGGTGAACAAGAAGGCGGAGGTCGTCCGGGTGTACCTGCCCCCGGACACCAACACGCTGCTCTCGGTGGGTGACCACTGCCTGCGCAGCCGCGACTACGTGAACGTCGTGGTGGCGGGCAAGCAGCCCTGCCACGACTGGCTGGACATGGACGCCGCCATCCTGCACTGCACCCGGGGCGCCGGGATCTGGGAGTGGGCCAGCAACGACAGCGACGGCGAGGAGCCCGACGTCGTGCTGGCCTGCGCCGGTGACGTGCCCACGATGGAGGTGCTGGCGGCGACCAGCATCCTCCGCGAGCACCTGCCGGACCTGCGGATCAGGGTGGTCAACGTGGTGGACCTGATGCGCCTGCAGCCGGACACCGAGCACCCGCACGGGATGAACCAGGCCGAGTTCAACGCGCTGTTCACCGCCGACCGGCCGGTCATCTTCGCCTACCACGGCTACCCGTGGCTGATCCACCGGCTCACCTACCGCCGGGACGGCCACCACAACATCCATGTCCGCGGCTACAAGGAGGAGGGCACCACCACCACGCCCTTCGACATGCTGGTGATGAACGACATGGACCGCTTCCACCTGGTCATGGACGTCATCGACCGGGTGCCCGGGCTCGGCGACCGCTCCGCCTGGCTGCGCCAGCAGATGACCGATGCCCGCACCCGGCACCGCGCCTATATCCGTGAGCACGGCGAGGACCTGCCAGAGGTCCGCGACTGGACCTGGCCCGGGCCTGCCGCATCGTCGGCAGACCGGGCCTGATGGACGTCCTCGTCGTCAACGCCGGGTCGAGCAGCCTCAAGCTGAGCGTCCTCGACCCGGCGGACCAGGTCCTGGCCGCGACCGAGGTGGAGCACTGGGACACCGACGAGCCGCCGGCTGACCTCACTTCTTTCCTCAACGAACTGTCCGGGGTCGGTGCCGTCGGCCACCGCATCGTCCACGGCGGGCCCCTGCTGGAGGCGCCCGCGGTCATCGACACCAAGGTGCGCCGGGCCATCGAGGGCGCCACCGACCTGGCCCCGCTGCATCAGCCCCGGGCGCTCGGCGGGATCGACGTGGTGTCGGCGCTGCTGCCCGGCGTGCCGGAGGTGGCCTGCTTCGACACGGCGTTCCACGCCGGGATGCCCGCCGCGGCCAGCACGTACGCCCTGCCCGCCGCCTGGCGGGAACGGTTCGGGCTGCGCCGCTACGGGTTCCACGGCCTGTCCCACGGTTACGCGTCCCGGCGCGCCGCGCAGCTGCTGGGGACCGTCCCGGAGCAGCTCCGGATCGTGTCCTGCCATCTGGGCGCGGGCGCCTCGCTCGCGGCCGTGGCCCACGGCCGCAGCGTGGACACCACGATGGGTTTCACCCCGCTGGAAGGGCTGGTGATGGCGACCCGGGCGGGGAACACCGATCCGGGGCTGCTGCTCTGGCTGCTCCGCGACGGCGGCCTGTCCCCGGACGAGCTGGCCGAGGGGCTGGAACACGGCTCCGGGCTGGCCGGGCTGGCGGGCTCGGCCGACATGCGGGACGTGACCCGGGACGCGGACGCCGGCGATCCCGCCGCGGTCCTCGCCCTCGAGGTCTACCTGCACCGGCTGCGGCAGCTCATCGCGGGCATGGCCGCGGCCATGGACGGCCTGGACGCGCTGGTGTTCACCGGCGGGATCGGGGAGCACCAGCCCCCCATCCGGGCCCGCGCCGCGCCCGCGTTCCTCGGCGTGGTCCTCGACGAGCAGCGCAATCAGGCCGCCTCGGGGGACGCCGTCATCAGCGGGCCCGGGGCAGCGGCCGCCACCCTGGTGGTCACGTCGCGGGAGGACATCGAGATCGCCCGCCAGGTCCGCGCTCTGCTGTGCTAGTCCGGGGGCCCGAGCCCCCGGACCCCCAACGTGCCCGCTCCTGTAGGCACGTCATCTGCTGCCGGAGCCGGGTTGATCGTCGGCTCGGAGGGGACACGGCTTCGCCGCGCCCCGCCTCGCCGGCGAGATAAGCCGCTTATCTCGCCGGCGAGATAAGCGGCTCAGCTGCCGGGTTCACCGCCGGCCCGGCGAGGACACGCCTGCGGCGCGCCTCCCCTTCCCAGCGAGTTCAGCGGGCGGCGGGCACGGCGCCGTGCGGGAGGGCCCGGTGCCGGAAGGCCCACCCGAGCCGCCCACGCCGCCGGGCGCCCAGCGTCCTGGGGTAGCAGGCGGCGCGTCCGCCGGTAGGCCGGGGTGACGATCACAGGTACGCCTTGCGGCATACGTGGCGGCGAAGGCTTTGGCCGGCCGGCCGATGCCCCATCCGGCGGCTGGTTCCTAGCGTTGGTTGTGCCGGAGTTACCGGCGTGACCGACGGAAGGCAGACCATGATCGAGGTAGAAACCCTCAGCAAGCGATACGGGGACAAGCTGGCGGTTGACGGCCTGGACTTCACCGTCCAGCCAGGCATCGTGACCGGTTTTCTCGGCCCCAACGGGGCGGGCAAGTCCACCACGATGCGCATGATCGCCGGTCTGGACGAGCCCACCGCCGGGCGGGTCCGGGTCAACGGCCGCAATTACCGGGCCGCCTCCGCCCCCATGGCCGAACTGGGGATCCTGCTGGAGGCCAAGGCCATGCACACCGGCCGCTCGGCCCGCAACCACTTGCTGGCCCTGGCGTACACCAACGGCGTCAGCCGGCGCCGGGTCGATGAGCTGATCGACATGGTCGGCCTGAGCGACGTGGCGGGCAAGAGGGTCGGCGGGTTCTCCCTGGGGATGGGCCAGCGGCTGGGCATCGCCTCGGCGCTGCTGGGGGATCCCCGGGTCGTGGTCCTCGACGAGCCGGTCAACGGGCTGGACCCGGAAGGGGTGCTCTGGATCCGGAATCTGCTCAAGGGCCTCGCCGCCGAGGGCCGCACGGTGTTCGTGTCGTCGCATCTGATGAGTGAGATGGCGCTGACCGCGACCCGGCTGGTCGTGGTCGGCCGCGGGCGGCTGATCGCGGACACCACGGTCGAGGAGTTCGTGGCCCGCGCCGGAGGCAACGCCGTCACTGTGCGCACACCGGAGGCAGCCCAGCTGCGCGACCTGCTGCTCGGACCGGACATCAGCGTGACCAGCGACCAGTCCGGAGTCCTGCGCGTGCAGGGCCTGAGCGCGGAGCAGATCGGCACCGCCGCGTGGCAGGCCCGCCTGCCCGTCTTCGAACTGACCACCCAGCACGCTTCCCTGGAGGAGGCATTCATGAAGCTCACCGACGATTCTGTGGACTTCCGTTCCTACGAGGCCGCTGAGGCGGTGGCAGCCCGATGAGCGCCGTCCTCACTCCCGTCGCCCCGGCTGCTACCGCCCCGGTCGGCCCGCTGAAGGTCACCCAGGCCCGGGTGGTGCGCTCGGAGTGGATGAAGTTCCGCTCGCTGCGGTCCACCCTCTACACCCTGCTGGCCGCCGTCGCCTTGACGATCGGCATCGGGGCGCTGTTCTCGGCGGTGACCGCCAGCCAGTACCACACCTTCAGCGCGGCCGATAAGGCCGCCTTCAGCCCCATCAGCACCAGCCTGACGGGCATCAGTTTCGCCGTCGTCGCCTTCGGGGTGCTGGGCGTGCTCCTGATGAGCGGTGAGTACAGCACCGGCATGATCCGGTCCTCGCTGACCGCGGTCCCGCGCCGCCTGCCGGTCCTGTGGGCCAAGCTGGCCGTCTTCGCGGGCGCGATCTTCTCGGTCTCGCTCGTGACCAGCTTCATCTCCTTCTTCGTCGGCCAGGCCCTGCTGAGCAGCCATCACCTCAACGTGGCCATCACCGCGCCGGACGCCCTGCGGTCAGTCATCGGTGCCGCCCTGTACGTGACCGTGGCCGGCATGATCGGTGTCGCCCTGGGCGCAGTGCTCCGCAACACCGCGGCGGGGATCTCCACCTTTGCCGCCGCGTTCTTCGTCATCCCGCCGCTGACCGGGCTCCTGCCCGCCTCGGTCAGCAATCACCTGAGCCAGTACCTGCCCTCCAACGCGGGGGAAGCTCTGTGGGGCGGGACGCACGGAGTGACCAACGTGCTGTCACCATGGACGGGATTCGCGGTGCTGTGCGGGTACGCCGTGATCCTCATCGCCGCCGCGGCGTGGCGGCTGAGGCGCGCTGACGCGTGATCCCGGGGACAATGCCCAGATGAGGATGTTCAGGCCGGCCGGATACCCAGCGCGCCGCTCAGCGGGCCGCTGGGTATTCGACGTGCTGGTCACCCTGGTGGCCGCGCTATCGGCGGTCCCGTCCTCGGTCCACGACAACCATCATCCGCAGGTGGCGGCGGTCGTCGTGCTGGCCCTGGCGGCGGCACCGCTCGTGGTCCGCCGGATCTGGCCTGTCCCCGTGTTCGGCCTGGTGCTGGCCCTGAACGCCGGGGCCGGGCTGTGGGGTAGCGCCCACGCGGTCAACGGGCTGCCCCTGCTCATCGCGCTGTACACCGTGGCCGCGATGCGGCCGCGCCGGGACGCCCTGGTCTGCGCCGGGCTGCTCGAGTTGACCGTGGTCATCGGCCTGCTCCTGTTCGCGGGCGGCGGCTGGTGGTATGACGCGATCTTCCTCTCCGGCATGGTCGCCGCCGCCCTCGGGCTCGGCCTGTACTCGGCCACCCGCCGCGCCTACCTCGCCGAACTGCACGACCGCGCGGAGCGCCTGGAACGCGAGCGGGATCAGCAGGGGGCCCTCGCCGCGGCCGCCGAACGCGCCCGGATCGCCCGGGAGTTGCACGACATCGTCGCCCACCACCTCACGGTCATGGTCACCCTGAGCGACGCGGCGGCCGCCGCGTCGGCCACCTCGCCGGAGCGGGCGTCCGAAGTCATGCGCAGCGTGTCGGCCACCGGGCGGCGCGCCCTGGCCGATACCCGCCGGCTGCTCGGCGTCCTGCGCCAGCCTCCCGGCCAGGACCCGGGCGAGAATCTCCAGCCCGTCCCTGATCTGACCCAGCTCGACGCGCTCATCGAGCAGGTCCGGTCGGCCGGGCTGGACACCACGCTGGAGATCCAGGGCGCCGCGCCGGACGTGCCTGCCGGAGCGCAGCTCACCGTGTACCGGCTCGTGCAGGAGGCCCTCACCAACACCCTCAAGCACGGCGGGGCGGGCGCCCGCGCCACCGTGCGGCTGCAATTCCTGCCCGGGGAACTACGCGTCGACATCGACGATGATGGCGCAGGCGCCGCCGCCCCGGCCACCGCGAGCATCGGCGGCGGCCTGGTCGGCATGCGGGAGCGGGTCCACGCCTACGGCGGCGACGTGCAGGCCGGTCCCCGCACGCCCGGGGGCTGGAAAGTCTCGGCGCGCCTGCACCTGGACGGCGGCGACCGGGACGGCGGCGACCGGGACGGCGGCGATGCCGCATGATCCGGGTCCTGCTCGTCGACGATCAGTCCCTGCTCCGGATGGGATTCCGGATGATCCTGGAAGCCGAGCCCGACATCGAGGTGTCCGGTGAAGCCGGAGACGGGGCGACCGGGGTCAGCATGGCTTCCGCGCTGCATCCCGACGTGGTGCTGATGGATGTCCGCATGCCCGGCATGGACGGGATCGCGGCGACCGCCGCGATCACCGCCGCCGGCCCGGCCAGCAAGGTCCTCATCCTGACCACCTTCGACCTGGACCAGTACGTGTTCGCCGGGCTCAAGGCCGGCGCCAGCGGATTCCTCCTCAAGGACGCCCCGCCCGAAGAATTGCTCTCCGCCGTCCGCACGGTCGCCGCGGGCGACGCGGTCCTGGCCCCCTCGGCGACTCGGCGGCTGATCGACCAGTTCGCTCCCCTGCTGCCCGATCCGGGCCGGCAGCATGATCAGGATGCTCTCCTCAGCAAGCTCACCGACCGGGAACGCACCGTCTTCGCCGAAATGGCCGCCGGCCGGTCCAACCGCGAGATCGCCGCGGCCCTGCACCTGTCCGAGGGAACGGTGAAGATTCATGTCGGGCGGATACTGGCCAAGCTTGACCTGCGCGACCGTGTCCAGGCCGTCGTGCTGGCCTACGAATCCGGCCTGATCACGCCGGGCGGCTGAGCGGGAGGGCCCGGTGGCGGAAGGCCCAGCCGCGCAGGCCCGGCCAACACCGCTCCCGGCGCCGCATCGCACCCGACGCTCCGCTGCCTGCTGCACCCGCTGTTGACACTCACTCAAAATTGAGAGTAACTTTTATTTGAAGCAAGCTATCAGCCCGATAACGGTCTTATCCAGGTGGTGCCTCATGAGTGCAGATGCCGTCCGCGGTGAAAGCCCCCAGTCGCGGCGCGGGCGCGGACCCGACGCCGGCCGGTGGTGGGCCCTGATCGCCATCTCGGCCAGCGTGCTGGTCGTGGGGCTCGACCTGACCGTGCTCAACCTGGCGTTGCCGGTCCTGTCCACCCAGCTGCACGCGTCCACCTCGGACCTGCAGTGGTTCTCGGCCTCCTACAGCCTGGTGCTCGCCGCGGCCCTGCTGCCCGCCGGGCTGCTCGGCGACCGGCTCGGGCGCAAGAAGATGCTGCTGATCGCGCTCGTGGTGTTCGGGGCCAGCTCGGCCGCGTGCGCGTTCGCCGGGTCCCCGGGCGAGCTGATCGCGGCCCGCGCCGTGCTCGGCCTGGGCGCCGCGGTGATCCTCCCGATGTCGATCGCCGTGCTGCCCGTGCTGTTCGCCCCGGACGAGCAGCCCCGGGCCATCGCGGTGGTGATGGGCGCGACGTTCATCGCCTTCCCGGTCGGCCCGCTGCTGGGCGGCTGGCTGCTGGACAACTTCTGGTGGGGCTCGGTCTTCCTGATCAACGTGCCGGTGGTGGCGGTCGCGCTGATCGCCGTGGCGCTGCTGATGCCCGAATCGCACGGTGCCCGGAGCAGGCGTATCGACATCCCCGGGATCATCCTGTCCAGCCTGGGGCTGGCCGGGCTGACCTACGGCTGCATCAAGGCGGGCGAGAAAGGCTGGGGCGATCCGGCCGCGCTGGCTACCCTCCTGGCCGGGGCCGCGGCGCTGGCCGTGTTCGTGGCCTGGGAGCGCCGGGCCGGCCGGCGCGGGATGGCCCTGGTCCAGCTGGAGCTGTTCCGCTCGGCCAGCTTCACCTGGGGCACGATCCTGACCACGTTCGTCTCGTTCGCGATGTTCGGCATCCTGTTCGCGATGCCGCAGTACTTCCAGGGGGTCCGCGGCCTGGACTCGCTCGCCACCGGGCTGCGGATGCTGCCGATGATCGGCGGCATGGTGCTCGGCATGGTCGGCGGCACCCGGTTGCAGACGCCGCGGAAGGGCCCGGACGGCAGCCCCGCGAGTGCTCCCCCGTTCGGCCCCAAGATCCTGGTCACGGCGGGCTTCGTGGTGATGGCCGCGGGCCTGGCCGTGGGGGCCACGACCAGCGCGGCCAGCGGCACCGCGTTCACCGCGACCTGGTACGCGGTGGCCGGGCTGGGCCTGGGGCTGGCCATGCCGACCGCCATGAACGCCGCGCTGGGCGCGCTGTCCCCGGAGCGGAGCGGATCCGGGTCGGCGCTGATCACCGCGATGCGCCAGGTCGGGGCCACGATCGGGGTCGCGGTGCTG
>Ga0137375_10011308_pt1 | contig 10560 bp, 9 predicted proteins | sample SagtaG_24_FD_104936 | JGI IMG/M metagenome (GOLD analysis project Ga0137375, IMG submission 104936) | Vadose zone soil microbial communities from Sagehorn Ranch, Mendocino, California, USA - Sage1_R_113_16 metaG | ecosystem: Environmental > Terrestrial > Soil > Vadose zone | place: USA...
CCCCTCGTAGGCCGGGGCGAGGTCAGGGTCGCCCTCGACCGCCTTGGCCAAGTAGGCCTTTGCCGCGGCCAGCGCGCGTCCGCCGTCGACCGGGTACCCGAGACCGTCCTCGAGCCGCGCCGCGCCGCGCTCGTAGTACTGCGCGGGAGTGAGGCCGAGCTCCACCTCGGACACCTGGGCCCGCCCCGTGCTCATCTCGCTGCGCGCGAGGACGAAGTCGGGAACCGACAGGTGGGCGAGCGTGCGCCCTTGCTCATCGGCGGCGATGAAGACCAGCGACGCGCCGTCGAGCCAGGCGTCGTCCAGCCGGGGCCGCTTCTCGAACCGGCTTTCGCTCGTGAACATCAGGTTGACGGGGTCGTGGGAGACGCGCTGTCCCACCGGCATCATCTGGGAGAGGGTCTCGCCGAAATTGAAGCTGGGCATGAACTCGGGGACGAAGGCCTGCTTCCTCCCGGCGTTGACGAGCGCGTGAGAGAAGGAGCCGAACAGATTCGCGGCGAATCCGGGCAACGATTCGGCCCGCTCCGAGAGGAGCAGGCGCAGATGGCGACGCAGGAGCAGGACCTGGCAGGTCCCGGGCCCACGCAGGACGTCCGTGATGGTGACGCGCTCCGCGCCGTCCGCGTAGAAGGCGCCGCGCCTCAGGGGGAGGGTCGCGACCACGCGGTAGCGCTTCAACGTCACCGTGCCGTCTCCTTCGAGCACGGCCGGCGTCTGGCCGCGCTGGGCGTAGACGGCGTGATCGACCTCGAAGAGGTCCGCATCCATGTCCGCGAGGCCGCCGTTCACGACCGTGGCTCCGCCCAGGGCCTGCTCGAGCGACCTTTTGTGGAGACGGGGCAGGGACGGGCCTCGCGGACGCACGATGGGCACGACCGCTCCGTCCGCGTACTTCAGCCTGCCGCGCAGGTCCTCGATCTCGCAGAACGTGGCCGGCGTGTTGCGCCCGCAGTCCGCCCGCGCCGAGATTTTCTTCCTGGGTTGCGCGACGGTCTGCAGGGAGAAGGCGTCCACCGCGAAAACGGACTGGGGATCCACGGAGAGCTGCAGGACACCGGAGCCGCTCGGGGCCGGCGCCGGAGGCGGAGTCTTCCACGTCCACCCCGTGCTGAGGACGAACGAGGCCAGCAGCCCGCACACCGCGATGGCCACGGATCGCCGCGTCTTCCGCGTAAGGTACTGATGCGTGACCACGATTGTGCCCGCGACGAGCGCGGTGCCCAGGCTGGCGAGCATGCTCGTGCGCAACGTTCCCGGCTGCGTGGCCCACTCCAGGAGGCGGTCGCCGCCCCCGAGCATGACGCGGATCATCACGGCGCTGGCGGCCATGGTGTGGAGGATCCAGACCGCGGCTCCCCACGTCATGAAGCGCGCGAAGTTGGGCGTCAGCGCGGCCAGGGCGGCGAGGGCGGCCACCAGGCCGCATTGGGTCAAGGCGATCTCGGCGGCGGCGAGGGCCAGCTCGGAGGCGCGCGCGTCGTTCGCGCTCAGGGCGGCGAGCTCCGCCGCCAAGGGCGTCAGCACCAGGACGGCGACGAGGAAGGACGCTTTGCTCGCCAGCAGCGTGCCGTGCGAGAGGGGGCGCGTGAACCAGGCGGCGGTGGTTCCCACCAGCGGCTCTTCGTGCACGAGCCGGGGGACGATCACGAGCATGAGCAGCATCTGGACGACCGGCAGCAGCATGGCCACGAGCTTGTAGGCCAGGTGCACGGCCCACCCGCGCGTCACGAACGCGGACGTGGCGAGGAGGGCGAATTGGAACGCGACCGCGGCCGCCCACAGCAGGAGGAGCCAGCGCAGGTGCAAGGCGTCCTTCCGGATCTGATGCCAGAGGAGGCTCATGTGCGGTCTCCCTGCGCCCGGCTCCCCTCCAGCCGGAATTTCCGGGCCAGCACCACGAGGATCTCGCGCAGGGAGAGCGGCTCGATGGTGATCCGCTCCACTGCCCCGAAGGCCCGGCGCGCTTCCGCCTCGCTCTCGCCCTCGCGGAACTGGCTGTCGACGATGCGGACGCGCGTGCCCGCCGCCTCCACCAAGAGCCAGGGCTCGGGAACCGGATAGGGGACGGTGGCCGGCGCGGCCGTCTCGAGCTCGATCCGCCGAAAGCGCTCCTGCAAGCGGGCCAACGGCTCCGCGAGGTAGAGGCGGCCGGCGTCGAGCACGGCGACCCAATCGGCCAGGCGCTCGACCTCATCCACGTCGTGCGATGAGATGAAGACGGTCCATCGCTCCTGCTCGGTCAGCTCCAGCACGCCGCTCACGAACTCGTCGCGGACGAGCGGGTCGAGACCGCTGAAGGGCTCGTCGAGCACGAGCAGCTCGGGCCGGTAGGCAAGCGACGTCAGCAGGGCCGCCTTCATGCGCGTGCCTCGCGAGAGGTTCCGGATCTTCTGGCCCGGGGGCAGCTCGAACCGCGCCCGCAGGCGCGCGGAGAGCGCCTCGTCCCATGTCGGGTAGAACGGGCGGTAGTAGTCGACGAGTTGCTGCACCGTCATCCAGGAGGGCATCTCCTGGTTCTCGGACACGTAGCCGATGCGGCGCAGCTCGTCCGGTCCCAGGCGCGACGATGGCCGTCCCAGCACCGTGGCCGAGCCCGCGGTGGGCTCGACGATGTCCATCAGCATCTTGATGGTCGTGGTCTTGCCCGCCCCGTTCGGTCCGAGCAGCGCGAACACGCTCCCCGCCGGCACCTCCAGCGAGAGGCTACTCACCGCCTCCCGCGCGCCATAGCGGCAGGTCAACCCGTGGGTCTCGACGACGGGTGTGGTCATGGCTTTTCGAGCCTCCTCCAGTGTTGAGCGACGGCCTGCTGAAGCTCCTCGAGGGTGATGGAGAGCCGCTTGGCGTCCACCACCAGGCGCTCGACCTCGTCGCGCAGTACCTGCGCGCGCTGGGCCCGGGTGCCGGGCAACGCCGCCGCCACGACCGTTCCCACCCCCGCGATGGCGGTGAGATGACCTTCCGCCTGCAGGGCGGTGACGGCCTTCTGCACCGTGTTCGGGTTGATCCCGAGCTCGGCGCTGAGCTGCCGCACGGAAGGGAACGGATCGCCGGGACGAAGCTGCCGGCTGAGGACGGCCTTCTTGACGCTGTAGACGAGTTGCTCATAGACGGGCTGGCCCTTGGCGAAACGAACGGTGAAGGGAAGCATCCCGAGGTGTACTGCGTGTGATAGTACACCATACAGCGGCGGTGTCAAAGGGCGGCCGGAGCACCGCGTCGCCGGCCCACCCGGCGGCGATGGTATGTTTCGGCTTGCCGGCGAGGCCCGCGCCCGCGGGGTGGACAGGGATCCCCGATGACCGAATGACGTCTCGACGCTCTATCTGGTTGCGGAGAACGGTGTCATGACGCCCCTGGCCGGGATGTACGAGCTCTTCGCAAGGACTCCGGCCACGAAGCGAATGGTCGTGCTCCGACAGGCGGACCACGTCCACTTCGTGGACCACGTCGAGCAAGAGCACGAGGCCGCGCGGACCAGGCCCTGGACCGGCAAGCTGGCTTGGATTCCCAAGGAAATGCGAGCGATCGCCGAACTCTGTTCAGGGGAAGACGCCCACCTGTTCGTGCGTGGACTGACGCTCCGGAACCTGGATTCAGCCTTGAATAAGACCAGGCCGCGCGGCGGCTCTCCGCCGGCGACCTGGAGGCTCGGCTCGCCGCGCGCGGCGTCGCCGTGATCGTGCCCTAGCGGCCGGGTCAGGCCACGACGGCCTTCTTCTTCTCCTCCACCGCCTTCACCACCTGCTCGAAGGACGCGACGAACTTCTGCTCGCCCTCCTTCTCGAGCTCGTCCCCGACCGCCGACGCCTCGATGCCCAGGGCGGCCAGCTCGCGGAAGGCCTCGCGCGCGCCGGCCAGGTCGTCGTGGATCCGGACCTGCGGCTTTCCTTCCTTGCGGTACAGCGCGTACGTCTCGGGCGGCATGGTGTCGACGGAGTCCGGCGCCACCAGCGCCTCGACGTAGTAGAGCGGCGGATAGGCCGGGTCCTTCGTCGAGGTGGAGGCCCAGAGCGGCCGCTGCCGCCGCACGCCCTTGGCCGCGAGCGCGGCCCAGCGCGCCCCGGCGAAGGTCTGCTCGAAGGCCTCGTAGGCCAGTCGGGCGTTGGCGATGCCGATCTTGCCGCGCAGGGCGCGGGCGCGCGGCCGCCGCTCCTCGGGGCCACCGGAGGCCATCGTGTCGAGCTTGCGGTCCACGAGGGTGTCGACGCGGCTCACGAAGAAGCTCGCGATCGATCGGATGCGGTCCGCAGGCCGGTGCGCCGCCACCCGCTGCTCCATCGCGGACAGGTACGCCTCCATGACCTCGCGATGGCGGGCCACGGAGAAGAGGAGCGTGATGTTGATGTTGATCCCTTCCGCGAGGCAGGCGCGGATGGCGGGGACCCCCTCCGACGTCCCCGGGATCTTCACCATCACGTTCGGACGGTCGCAGGCCTGCCAGAGCCGCCGGGCTTCGTCGATGGTGCCCGACGTGTCGTGGCTCAGGGCCGGGTTCACTTCGATCGAGACGAAGCCGTCGTCGCCACCCGCGCGTTCGAACACGGGCCGGAAGACGTCCGCGGCCGCGCGCACGTCCTCGACCTCGAGGGCCTCGAAGAGCGGCCCCGCCGCTAGGCCGCGGCCGGACAGCCGCCGGATCGCGTCGTCGTAGAGGCCGGTCTCCGCGATCGCTTTCTGGAAGATGGTCGGGTTCGAGGTCATCCCCGACAGCCCGTCTTCCTGGATGAGCCGCTGGAGCTCGCCTCCCTGGTAGAGGTCGCGGCGGATGTAGTCGTACCAAACGCTCTGGCCCAGCTCGGCCAGCTTCTTCAGGGCATTCGCAGTCATGATGCCTCCTTGCTCCTGCTCCTACGATCGTACTCGCGCCGCGGCCGCTCCTTCGCCCGACCGTGCCACTTCAGTAGCGCTCCCAGACGTCCAGCAGATGCATGGCCATCAGGTCATGCCAGTGCTCGGGGCGCACCCCGTTCGCGTGGCCGAGGGTCTCGGCCGCCGCGAGGTCGGACCTGAGTGCGTCTGCCCGCGCGACCAGGCTCCTCCGCGCGGCCTCGCAGTCGACGGTGGCGCCGTGCTCACGGAGGGTGACGCCGGAGAGCAGCCGAGCCGTCTTCAGGGACGCGAGCCAGTCGCGGTCCGGCGCGGAGCCGAGCCCGATCGACGACGGGTCATTCCGAGGCGCCAGGCACGGGTCCGCGAACTTCCGGTAGCTCAGCTCCAGCACGCTCGTGTCAGCGGCGATCCTCCGCAGAAGGAGGTCCAGCTCCACCGACGTTTGTGACGGCGGCGGCCGTCGGGCGGCGTCCGCCGCGGAGGCCCCGGCGGCGGTGCCGGCGCCCGCGCGCGTGGGCCGCGTCCGGGCCGCCGCGGGCAGGGGAGGGAGGGCGGGATAGATGGCCTCGCCACGGATCGGCTCACTCCGGGAGCGGGCGGCGGCCTCGAGATTCGCATCGTGGCGGACCGCGGCGTAGACGAGGACGCCGATCACACCGGCGGCGAGGGCGGCGAGGAGGACGGCCCCCCGGCCCCGGCCGCCCGCGGGCGAAAACGGCGGAGGGGCGGGGAATGAAGGCGCGCGAGAGGCGCTCGTGCGCTCGAACCCGCAGTGACACCGAGGCTCGCGCCCGGGCACGCGGCGCTGGCACTGCCGGCAGGTCCAGGCGGGGGCGAAAGCAGTGTTCACGGCGAGTGCATATCATAGCGGCCGGATGCGCGCCGCGAGAGAACGATCGGCCGGCTTCACCTTGATCGAGGTGATGATCGTCATGGCCATCACGCTCGTGATCGGCGCCGTCGTCTACAAGGTGACGCAATCGAGCTGGCTCCTGTACCGCTTGCAGACCCACGTCACCGAGCGCGGCTTCAGCGTCGTCCACGCCGTGGACGACATGTCCGTCGAGATCGCGCGTGCGGGCTTCGGCCTCGGCGGCGATGCCGGAGCGCTGTTTCCGGGGACGCTGGAGGGCGTGCGCGCCGGTGACGCGATCACCGTGCGCTCCAATCCCGAAGGCGTGGCGGCGGTGCTGCAGGAGGACCTCCTCGAAAGGGATCAGCTCGTGGCCGTCGACGAGGCGGCGCTCTTCGCGGCGGGGGACGTGGTCCTGCTCGTCGACGCGGAGCGCACGCTCGAGCGCGCCCAGGTCGCGCGGGTCGGACCCGGATCGCTGGCCCTGCGCTCGCTGGACGGCCCCGACGGACGGCTCGTCCATACCTTCTTGACCTCACTCGCGGCCCGCGTGCTCAAGGTCCGCGAGGTCAGCTTCTTCCTGAAGACGGACCGCACGGGCGCGGTCGTGCTGGCCAGGAAGACGACGGGCCGCGTCGAGCAGATCCTCGCTCGTTACGTCGAGGAGCTGCGCTTCGATTACGTGGGCGAGGGAGGGGAGGCGATGGAGGCGGCCGCGATCCGGCCGGGCCAGGGCCCGCGTGGAGTGCGGATCACGCTCCGCCTCGGCCCAAACCCCGATCTTCCCCCGGTCACCGTCTCCCCCCTCAGCGTCCTCGTGTCCCTCGAGTCGCAATCGGCCCGCATCGCGTTCGACGCGGCCGCCTTCCACACCATCGGACTCGCCGCCGTCATCGGGCAGGACCCCGTGTCCGGAGCAAAGACGGTGCGGATGCACGCGTGGCGAAACACCCTCCCGCGCTTCTGAACCCGAAGGAGCGGGGGGCGGCGCTGCTGCTGGTGCTCGTCGCGCTCGCCTTCCTCATGCCTCTCGCCCTGCTCCTGTCCGACTTCGCGCTGAGGCGGCAGCGGCAGGTCAACGCGCGCCAGCAGAACGTCGCCGGCCAGGCCGCGGTCCGGGGTGCCCTCGATCTCACCATGGCGCGACTGCAGTCGGGCCGGATCGTCCTGGTGGGACCGGATCAGTCGGCGCGCTTCGAGCTGGAGGAGCCCGAGACCCGCCTCGTCCGCGTGCGCGTGAGCCGCGAGCCCGATGCCGTCGTGACCCTCGGGGGCCGCGTGCTCGGGCCCGAAGACGCCGCCGAGCTCGACCTCGATCAGCTCGGCATCGACAACCTCGGGGGCGCGGTGCGCGAGTACCGCCGGCTCGAGATCTACGTCGTGGAGGCGGAGTCCCCGGCGCGCTCCCCCTTCGGCGCCGTGCGTCTCCTGGCCGTGGTGGCCCGGCTGGACACGGGCGAGGTCGTGTGTCTCGGCACGCGCTACGACCGCGGCTATTTCCCTCTGACCTGAGCCTATCGAGGCGAGAGGTCGCCGCGGAACTGGACCGCTCCCTTGGGACAACGCAGGGCGACGTCCATCGCGCCGCGTTCCCCCGCTTCGACGGCCACATCGAGGGGGAGCGACGCGAACACGCGGCGCAGGGCATCGGCGTCGGAGCTGAAGATCCGCAGCCTCTCCAGGCGGCACCCGCCCGGTGCGTCCTTCGAAGGATGCGTGGTGCCGTCGCCCCAACGGATGAAGAAGGGGACGCCCGCGAGCGGAGGTTTCTCGATCTCGAAGGTCTTCCACTCCAGGAGCGAGCCGTCCGGCCGCGCGCGCGACCCCGGCTTGATCCCGGACACGCTCACCCCCGCGTCGCTCAGCCGCCGGCGTGACGCCTCTGCATCGCGCACGAACACGGCCCATCCGAAGGGAGTCAGGTCCGTGAGCGCGCGCAGCGCCGCGGCCGCGCCCGAGTCCGGGGCGGTCGCTTGCGGCGCGAGGATCTCGACGTACAGGCCCGGACCCAGCGAGACGAGCGCGTTGCGCGTCCCGCGCCCCGGATGCTCTCCGCCGAACATCGGCCGCACACCCGTGCGCTCTTCGAAGCGCCGGATGCCTTCGTCCAGGTCGCGCGTCCCGAGGATCAGGTGATCGACGTGAGCCGCGCTCGCGGGCGGCTCCGGCGATGCCGCGTGAGCGACCGCGCCGTACGCGAAGCCGAGAACGGAAAATAGGAGGCTCCTCATGCCGGCGATGCGATCCGGCGCGCCGCTATCTCCGGCCGCCGGACAGGAGATGCACCAGGGCCACGAACAGGGCGGCCCCGATGATCGACCAGAGGACCGGGAAGTGCTCGCGGCCCACGGTGATCGCGAACAGCTCCGGCAGCCGGAGCCGGTGGGCCAGCCACGAGCCGATGAGCGCGCCGATGAACCCGAGGGCGATGGACACGAGGCATCCCCCGTTCGTACCGCCGGCGATGGCGCGTCCGACGGCGCCGCAGAGGCCGGCGATGAAGAGGAGGATGAGCAGACCGACGAGCGAGATCGTCATCAGGTCCCAGCCTACCGCCGCCGGGCGGACGGTGTCCTCGCCATCGGAATCTTTCCTGCTGGAAGCTGACCCTCAGGCTCCTGGTCGGATCGAAGGCGCGCCCCTCCTGGATCTCCACGCCGGGCTGCAGCCGGGCCAGCTCGAGGTAGTTGCGCCCGTTGAGGGGCAGCTCGTCGATCTGGCGGGCCGTGGCCACGCCGCCGACCGTGGCCTGCGTGGTGTCGATGGCGACGGACTCCGCGGTCACGAAGGGCCTTCGCGGAGAGGTTTCCAGCACTCGGTTCCTCACGAGCACCTCGGGTCAGCCGTCTGTGGTCCTGTCTACGCCCGGTGTCCTCGGTAAGTCAACCGAGGGTGGCGCTCACTCAGAAGAAGAACTTCACTCCGAGCTGGACGTTCCGGGGGAAGTAAATGGTGCCCTTGGGGTCGGGGATCCTCCCGAAGTTCTGGCTGGCGAAGTCGGTGTTGGGAGATGGATAGATCACGGAGTTGAAGGCGTTGAAGGCCTCGACGCGGATCTGGACGCGGTAGCGGCTGTTGAAGCGGAAGGTCTTGAACAGCGAAGCGTCGAGCGTGGGTTTCCAGGGCACGCGGATATCGGAGAACCGGTTGGGCGTGGTCCGCAGCGTGAAGGGCGGCCGCTGGCGCCAGACCGGCGTATCGTCGGCCAGGCATTTCTGGGGCACGCCGCTCAGGTCGAAGTAACAGGTATTGAACCAGCGCTCGGGTGTCGGGTGATCGAGCTTCGCGGACGCGATGGGCTCCAGACCGCCCGGCTGGTCCAGCGCCCGGCCCGACTGCACCGCGAAGTCCCAGTTGAATTCCCAGCCGCCGATCAGGACCTCGCGGAGCCCGCGCGCGCTGCCGCCGAAGCGCCGTCCCTTGCCGAAGGGCAGCTCGTATTTCCCGCTGAAGACCCAGATGTGGGGCCGGTCGTAGTCCGTTGGCTGCTCGACCAGCTCGGTGTCCTGGGCGTTCAGGAAGCTGTTTCGCTCCTTGGTCCGCGAGTACGTGTACGAGCTCGTGAACTTTAGGCCATGGGACATCCTCTTCTGCACGATGACCTGGATCGCGTTGTACCAGGTCTTCCCGATGGACATCGAATTTTCGGTGACGGTGTCGAACTGCGGGTACGGTCGAAGGAGCTGCTGGCGCTGCACGGTGGCCCCGTTGAAGCCCGAGCCCGGGAGCAGGCCCGCGAAGGGATTGGGCACGCGCTCCTGCAGATAGGTGGCGCCCTTGGCCATGTCCGCGGCGCTGATGGCGTTGATGTTCTTTCCGACCGCCAGGTCGCGGATCCGGCTCCCCACGTAGCTCACCTCGATCATCATGTCGCGCGCGAGCTGGCGACCGACAGTGAGGTTGAAGGCGTGGATGCCGGGGACCCGGTTGGTCGGGTCGTCGAAGCTGATTCCCTGGCCCACCTGGGTGAGCAGGCCCGCGCTCGCCCCCGGAGCAGCGACGAGGCCGTTGGGGAACGGATTGGAGAACGTGTTGAGCCCTGTCTCGGGCACGCCCACGCGTCCCGTGATGTCGCTGGCGATGTACGGCGTGTCCACGAAGAAGCCGGTCTGCGACCCGAACTGGCCGCGGTACTGGTAGTAGAGCCCGTAGCCGCCGCGGATCACCCACCGCGGGTTCACCGAGTAAGAGAAGCCGACGCGCGGCTGGAGGTTGTTCCGGTCGGCGTCGAACGGCGACCGCGGCACGCCGTTCTCTCCCGCGAAGAGCAGGCCGCCCTTGAGGTCGGCGCAGGCCGGGCACTGCGCGGCCCCGGGCGCGTTGCGCACCTTCTCCGCCAGCGGGCTGGGCTGGTCGAAGGCGAACCCGCGGACCACGCGGTCGTGGCGGTCGGTGACCCCGGACTCGTAGTCCCAGCGTAGGCCGAGGTTCAGGGTCAGCTTGGGGGTCACGCGCACGTCGTCGTGGGCGAACAGCGCGAGGTAGTGCCACTGCAACGCCCGCGCGTTGCCCGCGCCCACGTTCGCGCTGGCCGGATAGCCGAGCAGGAAGCTGGCCACCGAGCTGCCGCTCGTGTTGTCGGCGGCGTTGGGATCGCGCCGCGTGAAGGAGCGCGTGAAGTTGAAAAAGCCGTTGCTGTTGCCGCTGCTGGACGGGTTGCTGCGGATGTTCCGGTAGTCGCCTCCCAGCTTCAACGTGTGGCGCGAGAAGGTGTGGTTGTAGCTGGCCTGCGTGCTGGCCGTATTGTCCACCACCCCGACCCCTTCGCCGCCCACGCCGATGTCGGTGTATTCCTCGAGGTTGATGCGGGGCAGGAACCGGCCGGGGAGGTTACGGAAGCCGAGGGGGCCGCGGTCGAACTCCTTCACGTC
>Ga0137375_10011321_pt1 | contig 10554 bp, 10 predicted proteins | sample SagtaG_24_FD_104936 | JGI IMG/M metagenome (GOLD analysis project Ga0137375, IMG submission 104936) | Vadose zone soil microbial communities from Sagehorn Ranch, Mendocino, California, USA - Sage1_R_113_16 metaG | ecosystem: Environmental > Terrestrial > Soil > Vadose zone | place: USA...
AAGAAAGACATATGAATCCTAGAATAACGGCGATATTTCAGTTGACGACGATCCTGTGCGTGACGGCTTTAATTGCCGTAATTAGACCATTGTCGCTGCCCGCACAAGAACGCGCGCGGGCCGGCTACAGCGGCATTTCCGGCTATCAGGTTCCCTTATGGTTGGGCGTCGATCTCGGCTTATTTAAAAAATACGGTCTCAATCTCGAACCGATCCTCTTTCGGGGCAGCGCCGAGTCGACGCACGCGCTGACGGGCGGCGAGATCCAATTCGACGTGGTAGCGCCACAGCCGCACATCGCCGCCGATCTTTCCGGTGCGGAAATCATCATCATCGGCACTTATTTCAACAAACACACCTATAGCGTCGTCGCTCGCAGCGGCATCCGCTCGCCCCAAGAGCTGCGCGGCAAAAAAATCGGCGTTTTGTCCGTCGTCGGATTGAATCAAATCGTCGTCGCTACGGCGCTCCGGCACTGGGGCATCGACGAAAAGAGCGTCACGCTCATACGAGCGGGCGGCAGCCGCGATCGTCTCACCGCGCTGCAAAATGGGCTGATCGATGCGACCGTGCTAACCGGGGCTTTCGTCGATCGCGCCAAGGCGGCCGGCATGACGGTGCTGGTCGATTTAGGCGATCTGGAAGACTCTTTCGCCACCGTGAGCATGATGACGACGAAGAGCCTTCATTCAGCAAAACGAAATCTTGTAAAAAGTTTTCTGCAAGGTATCGGCGAGGCGATCTATTTTTTCAAAACCGATCCCGCCCTCGGACAGAAAAGTCTGGCCAAGTGGATGCGCACCCAAGACAAAGCGATCCTCAAAAGCGCGTATCGCAGTTACGCGCCGCGGATTTCTTTTCCGCCTTATACCGAACTTGCCGGAGTTCAAGTCGCCATCGATGACCTAGCCAATAGCCGGGCGGACGCTAAGGGAAGAAAAGCGCAGGAGTTCGTCAACGAAGAAGTCCTACGAGAACTGGATAAACAGGGTTTCTTCAAGTCGCTGCAGAAAAAATAATGTCTCTTCCGCAACCGTAATGAAGGTATCTATGTTAAAGATTTTTGCTGCTCTGTTCATCCTTGCCACATCATTTGGCTGCGCGGAAAAGATCGAACATGACGTCGATCTGGCCAGAAAACGGGCGGTCGAGTTCGCAGAGACAGTCTTCGTTCGGCGGAATCTCGACAAAGGCTACGCCCTACTTGCCGACAAAGTGCGAAGCTATGTGCCAATGGAGAAATTCAACGAAAAGCTCACTAAGATGCACCCCAACGGTCACCCTAGCAACGTTACCGCGGTGCGTGCCGAGCCAGTCCTAGGTGAAAACATTATCCATGTGAGTTTACGTGGCGAAGGCGGCGGAGGCCAATTTGAGTACGGCATTACAGTCGTTGGAACGGCGACAACGGACTATCGAGTAACTACCTTCCACGGCGGCCGCACTTCGTGACACTCAATCGGACGCAGCGTTACAAACCTAATTACCTACCGAACGCCTGCGCCTGCTTGCGCTGTTGTTCATCGCGTATCGACGGTCCGAAGACGGTTTCGAAATATTTCTCTTTCACCAACTGGTCGACCAAACTATTGTCGATGGCCTTCGATAGATCGACCCCCTTCAATTCCTGGCTCTGCCGCTCCAGCACCGCGTCCACCGAACCCTTTAGCGCGTAGGGAATGGGTTCGAGCACCCGTGCTTTCTTGAAAAGATCGTAAACCCGGCTGGCATCGTCAACACCCTTGGCCCCGCCGTACTTGATCATGGTCTCGGTCGCAAACGCTTTGTCGTCGTAGAATCGTTTGATCGCTTCGGCATGGGCTTTGATGAATGCCAGCGCCATGGGCCGTTCCTTGGTCAGAGCTTCGCGCCGAAAAAGATAATAAGTTGAGACATAGATATCCTCGTGGTCGAGCAGCACGGCCAACACGGGCAATCCGGCTGCCTGCAACCGAAAATAGGCCGGCGCGGTCATCAAGGCGGCGTCCACCTGTCCGCTCTGCAACGCCGCTGCTCGCGCCGCGGCATCGACGCCGATGGATACCCACTGAACATCGCGCGGCGTTATGGCGTATTTTCTCAGCAGGCTCACCGCCATATGATAGGGCGGATCACCGACGCGGCCGATGCCGATTTTTTTGCCGCCGAGTTGCTTCATGTCCGTCGCCGTCTTGGAACCGATCATGGCAAAGGAGCCTTTGTTCATGAAACCGCCAACCACAACCAGCGACGGATCCTTCGCGGCGGCTAATAACGCCGGATCGCTGCCAGAAGAAGTCATCGCGGCATGGCCGCTGATAATCGCGGCAATCGGGCCGGGATGAACCGCGTAAACAAGCTCGACATCGAGACCGTACTTGGTGTAGAGACGCGCGTCTTTGGCAATCCACAATGGCCATGACGCCCCGCTTCTGGCGCCGACCATCGCCACGCTTTTCTGCAGCGACTGCGCGCTCGCTCTGACGGCGATCAAACTCAACGCAGCAGCAAGAAACGCCAATATGACTGGCATCCGCGCAAGCGCGCTGCCGATCCGACGCAAACGGTTGGGTTTCCTACTTCGAATCCGCTGGCTGATGTCCGGCTTTCGGCCGAATAAGCACTCTATATCTGAATCACCCATCGTTCGGCCCCAATCCTTCCATGATTTTTCGCCAGTCCGAACCTGCCGGCAAAACCCCCTTGATCGAGCGTAGCCGGGAGAAATCACTTTGGTCAGGATCGCGGAGAATATGCGGCGGTTCTTTCCCCTCCCTCATCGCGGTCAGCGCATTGAGCAGCATTTTGCGCAGGGCGATAATGGTCTTGTCACTGTATCCGAGGTGCTCGTTACTGCGGTCGAATATCGCTCCCATGCTTTCTGTTGCACAGCCGTCCTGTTCCGCGGCGTTGACTGCGTCTATGCCGGTGTAGCTCGTGCTCTTCTGACGCTCGCGGCTCTGCAAGTAGTTGTTGCCGGCGTTGCGAATTCGCCGATAGTCGCTGGCGATCCAACTGCGCAGCGACATTCGATCTTCATCGCTAAAAGGCTTGTTGCGCATGTTTAAGATATAAAGCCAGGTCGTTTGATCGTCGATCGGCGCCCAGAAGCGGAACCCGCGAATATCATCCTCTTCGAACCTCGCGGTCGGCGGTCCGGGCACGATGCTGAAAGACGGCATGATGTAGGGACTGGTGCGAACATAGATCTGGTTCGTGCCGACGTTTCGAATCGAAATCGCCCTCATGCCGTAGGGAGTGTCCTCCGCTTCCAAGGTCGGCGCGCCGTCGCGCTTCAAGCGCTCCGCGTTCTGGAGATTGTTATTGTGCAGAAACGACGTGTGCGAAGAATCGAAATCGCCCTCGATGCCTTGTAAGTAATTGCACTCGAGATAGGACTTGACCGGCCATACTTGATCTTGGCGCAGGCCTTGCCACTCGTAACGGGGCAACAGCGGTTGCTTTTCTTCCGGGCCCATGTAAGTGAAAATCATGCCGGCCATTTCTTTGCACGGATAAGCGATGTGCCTGAGCTTTTTTTTGAAGTCGCTCTGCGCCGGCTCAGCCGGAGTCTCCAACACGTTGCCGTCCACGTCGTATTTCCAGCCGTGATAAATACACCTCAGGCCGCACGCTTCGTTGCGACCGTAAAACAACGAGGTGCCGCGATGCGCGCAGTGTTCGCTCAGCAGACCGACCTTACCCTGGGAATCACGGAAGGCGACCAGGTCTTTGCCCAAAAGTCGCACGCGCACGGGCGGACAGTCCGGCGCCGGAATTTCTTCCGACAGAAGTGCCGGAATCCAATAGCGCCGCATCAGCTCTCCCATCGACGTGCCCGCGCCGACGCGCGTCAGAATTTCATTTTCTTCACGGGAAAGCATTAGCGTGGTCCCCCGGTTGGCTCAAAGTAGGATCTTTTCCTCTCACCCGGAGTTGCGGTTTGTTTCACGCTTCTATCTCCAGCCACCCCGCGAAGCAAGTGGCAATCTTGCGCAGCACCGATTAGGATGGACTGCAGATTTGGCGCTTGGACTTCCTTAAGGAGAACGACCCATGTGGTATATCGTGCTTTCCCGTTCGTTACCCGAAAAAGACCTAGACAAGCAGCGTAACTACGAAGCGCATCGACAATGGCTGGACGATCAGCACAGAGCCGGACGCTTACTTTTTTCCGGCCCGACCACCGATGGGAGCTACGGAATTTACATTGTGCTCGCGGCGAGCCTCGACGAAGCAAAATCGCTGGCTGCAAAAGATCCCCATCACGCGCAGGGCTTACGCGCAATGGAAGTTTTAGAATGGCGCGCGCACCGCGCCTTTCGCTTGGACGGCCCAACGATCGCCGACGTAGAAATGATGGCCCAAGGCAAGTAACCGCACAATCCCGTCGATCGCCGGGACTTTTTTCACTCCATGCGCCGGATTGCGACGCGTTTTCGACCCATTCCTAGCCGAGTTGTGCTAAAATCAGTCAGTTTTTCAATTCGCCGTGATTGGCATATGCATTGCTGATCCAAAACGTAAATAACTTGGAGCAATCGAAGAATCCTACGAAGGAGGCTGAAAAATGACGAAGAGTATTTCACTACAGTTAATCGCCATCGCTCTCGCGGGTGCAATGTTCGCGGGCTGCTCCGGCGGTCCGATGACGACGAGGGAAAAAGGCGCAGGCATTGGCGTGTTGGGTGGCGCGGCCGCCGGCGGGATTATCGGGGCAACCGTTGGCCATCCTGGAGCCGGCGCCGCCATCGGTGGAGCCCTGGGCTTAGGCGCGGGCGCTTTAGTGGGCGACTACATGCAAGGTCAGGAACAGCAGCAGCACCAGAACAATCAGCAACAGATCCAGCAGAACCAGCGCACTATCGAGAATAACAATCAGCAAATCCAACGCTCGCGACAGACAGAATACTGACTCCAGGTTAACTGGGAGATTCATCCCGTCGTCGGCCACGAACTGACTCTGCGCCCAACGCTGCTACCACCAGTAGCTCACCCCGCGCCCAAGCAAGGGTGTGTCGCCGAAAGAATGAAAAAGGGGATTCAGGATGGTTCCTGAATCCCCTTTTCAAAATGAACTCTCTACTATCTGTTAGTACTGGCCGCTAATCCCGGTAATTGCCGGTAGTTTGGTATTATTTACCCGTTGCGCGAGTTGATACTGCTGCAAAGCCGCTTTGGTTTTGGGCCCCATCACGCCATCGAATGGACCCGGATCGAAGCCGGCGTCACGCAATCGCACTTGGAGAATGCGAATATCTTCCTGCGGCGGCGCGAAAAGCGCGGGCGCAGCCGTCTGCTTGGTCGCGTCGATGCGCCCCGCCGAAGCCTGGCGCTGGGTCGAATTCTGCTCGGTGACCGGTACAGCAGACAACTGTTTGCCCGATGTGCCAGTCGAGGCTTCAACGATCCCGCTGAAGTTATTCACCGAAGGACAATTGGTTTTCAACTGCACAAGCACTGATTTCGTCTTGCTGCCAAACACGCCATCGGTGGGGCCTGGATCGAAGCCGGCGTTGCGAAGCTGGCTCTGAATTGTCTGAGTGTCCTGGCGGCTAGGAATTTTAGTTACCGTGTACTGCGATTCTGAAGTCTGCGCTGCTCCTTCGGGAAACTTTTCTATCAATGGCTTGATCCTCGCGCAGGCGGTTTGAAATCGAACGAAAGCGGCTTTCGTTTTGGCGCCGGCCACACCGTCGACCGGTCCGGGATCCAGACCGACGTCCCGCAGCCGCAGTTGCACGAGCCGAATATCGTCCCGGGTCAGACTTCGGGCTGGAATAACCGCACTTTCTGGACCAGGCGCTTGGACTGGCGTAACGGTTGCCGCAACGTCGTTTTCCACGTCGGCAACTGGCACGGCCTGTTTTTCTGTTGTCATTTCCGACCCGTCAAAAAGCGTGCAACCCGAAGCCAAAACGAAGCACAGCGGAACAATTGGGCTAAATCTAGTCATGGCATACGTCCTTCCTTGTTTGCGAACGGAAGAAGAACGCAAGCACTATGCCGGGCGCTGAATTGACGCCAATCGATGACAAACGGCAAAGTTGTTGGACGTGACTGACGCACGTTACATGGAAACGCAAACTTCCTAGGCGCCCGTGGTAAAGATTTGGATCTTCGTGTAAACCTTGCGATGTTGCATGAACAGCGACGGCCAAATTGTGTCGTGAGCTGATGAAGTAAATTGTAAGGAGTATACACTGACATGATCCGTCGGCCCTTGATCGTGGTCGTGCTCGCCTTTTGGCTCTCAGCGTTGCCGCTTTCCCGCAGTGACGCGGCGGCGCCATTGACAAAATTGATTTTCACAACCGGCTCGTTGACTGAGAGAGAAGGCGTGCTCTACGTCACCCAGGACCAGGGATTCTTTCGCAAGTACGGTATGGACGTTACCCTTGTCCAAGTACGCAACGGACCGGTGGGGATGGCCTCACTCAGCTCCGGCGAGTCCCAGTTACATTGGGGTTCGGTGTCAGCGGCGAATCTTGGCGCCATCGCCGAAGGTTCTGATTTGGTTTTTGTCGCCGGCTTTATCAATCGGCTGACCGGCGTGTTTCTCGCCAGTCCAAAAATCAAAAGTCCGGCCGAGCTCAAAGGGAAGACCATCGGAGTGAATAGCTTGAGCGGCGGTGCCTGGATATTTTCGATGTTGACGCTAGACCATTGGGGACTCGTTCCGGAACGCGACAAAATCCAGTTTAGATCCCTCGGCGATCAGTCGGTGATTGCTCAAGCGCTTACCGTGGGCACGGTGGACGCCGCCTACATGGGTTACACGTACGGAAAGATCGTCCAGAGCAAAGGCTTTCGCCTGCTCGCCGAGCTGGACAAGTTACCGATTCCCTATCAAGGCTCCGGAATTATGGCACGACGAAGTTTTATCGTTTCGTCGCCGGCCAGCGCAGAAAATATCTTCAAAGCGCTGCTCGATGGGCTGGAGTTTATCCGCAATCCCGCCAACAAGCCGCAGGTACTCAAGAGCCTTGTCAAAGGCATGCGCCTCGCACGAGCCGAAGATGCCGAAGAAGGTTATCAGAGCCTCACGAACCTTTACGAAAGGAAAATCTATCCGAGCGTTGACGGCGTGCGCAATGTCATCCGTTTGCTCGGCCCGACCAACGAAAAGATTCGCCGTCTCAAAGCAGAAGATTTGGTCGTCGACGGCATCGTCAAAAAGCTGGATAAGGAAGGCCGGTTCGCCGAAAGGCAATAACCATGCGCCGACGGAAAACCGGTGTCGGGATAAAGCGCGCTTTGCCGCAATGTCGGGGACGGCTCATCACGAATCTTTGTGCGCTAAGCGCGCTGCTTGCGATGGCAAGTTGCGCCGGGTCGGTACAGCATGATGAAACGCGCGCGGCTAAACGCGCCATCGAGTTCGCTCAGTTAGTCTTCATCGACAAAAATTTCGCCAAGGGCTACGAGCTGCTCTCCGACGGCGGCAAGCGGCATCTCCCTCTGGAAAAATTCAAAGAAACCGTCACCCGTATGCATCCGAGATCTTTCCCCACCAAAGTCACGGCGACAGAATTTCAACCGATGCCTGGCGAAAAGGCAATCTGGATCTATCTCGCTGGACAGAATGCCGAGGAGCAGTTCCAATATCGACTGACGATGGAAGCGACTGACAACGGTGACTACAAGGCTCTAACGTTCGACAGCGGTGTCGTGGGCCGGATGTTTTCGCCATTGAGCGAGAAAAAGCCATTCAAGAAAACCATCAGCACGCGCTAGTAGGTGTCTGAAAGGAGAATCTTGATGCTCGGACAAACCTTCCCTGCGTCATGAATGCCAGGATCGTCGATCGATTGCTCGCGCGGGTCTAGGCCGCTTGGCAGGGCCTGATAGCGACCGATTCCCCGGATCATGTTTACAGTTGCACAACGGCACCGTTTTCGGCTATTCCCCGTGTGACTTTGCTCTCTGATCTATGAGGGGTTATATGCGCCAAAGATACATCATTATTTCAGCTGTGGCCGTTCTCGCCTTGATCGAGACTGGATCTGCGCGTACTCAAACAGCAAAGGGGTTGATCGACGATGCCGCCAAGGCGATGGGCGGCATGGCCGCGCTGCGCGCCATAAAGAACCAGGTAATTAAAAGCGAGGGCAAGCAATTCGACTCGTCGTCGACGCCAAAGCCGCTCGGTCCGACCCGCCAAATCAGTACTTTTCGCTACACGCTTTCCCGCGATCTCACCCAACCTCGATTCAGGCTCGAATGGGACGGGCGCAATTCCGCCCGCAATGAAAACGTCCGCTTCCTGGAAGTCATCGACGGCTCCGCTGGTCTGCTTCAAGAAGGCGATGGTCAAACCGCCAAGCAAGGCCGCTTGCACCCGGGCCGATGGGTGACGCGCGTGCGCGAAGAAAAACGCGCGCCGGTGAATCTAATTCTAGCCGCGCGCGCCAGCAAATCGCTCCAACGCCTTCCCGACACGACGCTCGATGGCAGCAGCTATCGTGTCGTGTCTTTCAAAGACGGCGGCGATGACTTCCGTCTGTATTTGGACCCCAAAACCAACTTGCCAGCCATGGTGGACATCCTCGAAGATGATCCTCTCGAAGGTGATAGCAGCTATCTCCTGCGCTATGCCGACTGGCGCAAAACTGAAAATATCATGACGCCATTCAGCTTGCGTTATGAGCTCAACGGCAGAGCGCTGCAGGAGGAGCAGATCAAGACTGTACGCTACAATGCGATGCTCGGCGCGGACAGCTTTTCGATACCCGAGTCCATTCGCAGTCAAAAGACCGATGCCAAACCGATCGCCTCCCAGTGGATACTCCGCAGAGTCGCCGGCAACGTGAGCTACCAGGACCTCGGGCGGGCGCCCGTAGTGGAATGGAACCAGTTGGCGCCCGGCGTTTATAAAATCCAGGGCAGCTCCCACGCGACCGTCGTCATCGAAATGCGCGACCACCTGGTAGCCGTCGAAGGTCCGCTCTACGAGGCGCGCACCGCGCCGGTGGTGAAGTCGATCAAAGACCGCTTCCCGGCTAAAGCGATACGCTACGTGATCCCGACGCATCATCACCTCGACCACGCCGGCGGCATCCGCGCTTTCATGGCCGAAGGCGCCGCAGTCATTGCGCCGTTCTCCGCCAAAGTATTCTATGTCCAAGTCGCCAAAGCCCCTCATACCCGACAGCTCGACAGCCTGGAGAAAAACAAGCGGGCCGTGGTCATCGGGTCGTTCGGCGGCGGTCCGCGCGTTCTGACCGACGGCAGTCGCCGAGTCGAAATCCACCCGCTGCCAACCTCCCACGCCGAAGATCTGGTCGTCGTCTATTTGCCGTCCGAGAGAATGTTGATCGAAGCGGACCATATCAGCCCGCGCAACGGCCAGGTTAGAGCAGCGCCACTGGTTAAAGAGTTCATCACCTCGCTGGACAAGCTGAATTTGGATGTGACCACAATCGTCGGTATCCACGGCGATAGCGCCACCTTGCAGGCCGCAAGGAGCGCTGCGCAAACCGCACAGCGTTGACGGCCCGGCGCGCCAAAAAGGAGTGAATATGAAAACGCGAAGAATTGTGACAAGGATCTTCAAAGCGTTCATGACGATCGGAATTTCGTTTCTTGCCGGCGTCATTCTTATTCCCAGCGCTTGGTCGCAGGAAAAGTCAGCGACAGCACCGACCGACCGGGCGGCGCGCCCGCTGATCCGAGTGCCAACCGCGCTTCCATTGGACGAAGCCCGCGTCATCATCGAAGCAGCCAAAGCCATCGTAAAAGCGGACAACGGCCGCGCTGCGATCGCGGTGGTCGATTTTAATGGCAACTTGGTATCCTTGGATTCCATGGACGGCACGTCGGGCTTCTGGGTGAAGTTCGCCATCGGCAAGGCGACGGGCGCGGTGACGCTGCAACAGACGACCGCTGAATCCGCCGATCAACTGCAAACCAACCTGCAGCGTTTTCACAGCGCGTTCAGCTTGATGGAAGGACAGATCATTCTGATACCCGGCGGCTTTCCGTTGATTGTCGACAACGTGATCGTCGGCGCCGTCGGCAGCGCCGGCCACCGCGGCGACGGCGATGTGCGCGCGGTTAAAGCCGGCATCGCCGCCTGGGAAAAATACCGGCAGAGCAGAAAGCAGGAAAATGTGAGCAAGTAGTGTAAACTAAGCTCATCCCAACGAGGAGGAAAAAATATGGCCGCTGAGTTTATCGATATATTGAACATGCAGGAACTGGAGATCGGTCACAGCAAGAAGGTGCTTTTCAGTTCGGATCAGTTTCACACCTGGGTTCACGGCGATTACCCCGGCACCAAAGGTCCGATGCACAAGCACACCGCCGATCAGCAGTTTTACTGCGCCCAAGGCGAGTGTACGTTTCATTTTCCCGGCGGTTCGTCCCGCAAACTGACGCCCGGCATGCTCGTTACGATCCCTGCAGGGCAGCTCTACCAGCTCGACAACACCGGTGATGAGTACATGATCTTGTTAGGCGCACGAGCGGAGCCGGCGAACAATCCAAGATTCAGCGCCAATGATCAGGTCGTCGGCCATGGCGATTTTGCGCTTAAGCAACTGGATAAAATCAAAGCGCCGGAGGTGAAGAAAG
>Ga0137375_10011330_pt1 | contig 10550 bp, 10 predicted proteins | sample SagtaG_24_FD_104936 | JGI IMG/M metagenome (GOLD analysis project Ga0137375, IMG submission 104936) | Vadose zone soil microbial communities from Sagehorn Ranch, Mendocino, California, USA - Sage1_R_113_16 metaG | ecosystem: Environmental > Terrestrial > Soil > Vadose zone | place: USA...
CGACGGCGCCGCCCGCCGTCACCCCTTCCGCTGGGCAAGACGCCGCGCGGGACGCGCCTGCCGCCGTTCCGGCAAGATCTCCAACCTGTCCCGATTGCCCAGCGCGGACCGCTCGCATGATGTACTGGCGCACGGCGAACGGCTTCCCTGGACCCTTACCGCGGCGCCCGACCGGAGGGGGTGGCAACCTGCGCAGAGCGATGGCGGCAGTCGGCAGCGCACTGTTCTTCGTCCTGGCACCTGGTGTGGCGGCTGGACTGGTCCCCTGGTGGCTGACCGGCTGGCGGGTGCGGACGCCGCTGCCGTTCTGGGCGCCGCTGCGGGTGCTGGGCGTCGTGCTGCTCGCCGCGGCAGTGCCCGTGCTGGTCAGCGCGTTCGTACGGTTCGTCGTGGAGGGGGTCGGCACGCCCGCGCCGGTCGCGCCGACCAGGCAGCTGGTGGTCGGCGGGCTCTACCGTTACGTCCGCAACCCGATGTACCTGGCGGTCGTCGCGGCGATCGTCGGGCAGGCGCTTGCCCTGGGCCAGCCGGGGCTGCTGCTGTACGCGGCGGTCGTCGGCGCGGCCATGGTCGTCTTCGTCGTCGGCTACGAGGAGCCGACGCTGGCCCACCAGTTCGGCGCGCAGTACGAGGCCTACCGGCGCGCCGTGCCTGCCTGGTGGCCCCGCTGGCACCCGTGGGAAGCGACCGCCGACGAGCGGCCCTGACCGCCGCTCAGCTCTTGGGCGGTGGGGGCGCGGGGAGCCGCTGGGCCTCGGGGCGCTCGGCGGGCCGCGCCTCCTCGGGCCGGTCCTCCTCGGCCTGCGCCCCTGCCTCAGCCTCCTGGGCCTCGCGCACCGGCTCCTCGTCCTCCTCGTCGGAGCGGCTGACGATGCGCAGGCCGAGCAGCTCGGCGATGCGGTTCTCCAGCTCCTCCACCTGCTCGCGGCTGAGCTCGTGGGTCAGCACCTGGATGCGCACCCGGCCCCACTGCTTGTAGACGGTGACCGCCACCGGCGCGGCCTTCCCCGCGACCTGGAAGCTGGCGTTCCAGACGGTGACCGACTCGGTGTCGGCCGCCCGCTTGACCGGCTCGGAGGCGGCTCCCTCGAGGCGTTCTTCCAGCTCGTCGACGGTCGCCGAGGCGACCACCGAGGCGGCGATGATGAAGACCGCGATGCAGAAGATGCAGGGCACGGGCGTCTCCTCTAGAGGTACTGGCCGGACTTGGGTGGGGCGGTGCCCCCGGGCTTGACGGCGGCGATCGCGGCCTCGAAGTCGGCCCGGCCGACGGTGACCGGTCCCGAGCCGGTGCGGACCATGGCGGACAGCGCCGCCTGCTGGCACAGCGCCTTCAGGTCGGCGCCGGTGAAGCCGTCGGTGCGGGCAGCGATCGCCGCCAGGTCCACGTCCTCGAGCGGCATGGCCTTGGCCTGCAGCCGCAGGAGCTGCGTGCGGGCGTCGAGGTCCGGCGGGGGGATCTCGATCCGCCGGGACAGCCGGCCGCCCCGCAGCAGCGCCGCGTCGAGCTGGTCGGGCCGGTTGGTGGCGGCGAGCACCAGCACGCCACGCTGGCCGGCGATGCCGTCGATCTCCGCCAGGAGCTGGTTCACCTGCGGGTCGAAGGAGCGCGACGTGCCCCGCTCCGACGCGATCGCGTCGATCTCGTCGATGAACACGATCGACGGCTGGTTCTCCCTGGCGCGCTCGAACAGGCGCCGCACCTTCTGCTCGGACTCGCCCAGCCACATGCTGGTCAGGTCCGCGCCGGTGACCGGGTAGAAGGAGCAGCGCGCCTGGGCGGCGAGCACCTTGGCGACGGTGGTCTTGCCGGTGCCGGGCGGGCCGGTGAGCAGGACCCCGCTGGGCAGCTCGACGCCGAGGGCGCGCGCCTCGTCCGGCCGTTCGATCAGCACCTGGAGCTGCTGCAGCTCCGCCTTGACGGCGGCGGGGAGGACCACGTCGTCCCAGGTGTTGGCCGCCACCGCCGGACGGTCCTTGCCGCCCTGCTCGGCGAGCGCGGTCAGCAGCCGGGCCGTGTCGAGCCGCACCAGGCTGCCCCCGCCGGCCGTCTCCCGCAGCGCCGCCAGGGCGGCGGACTCCACCGCCCGTGCGATGGCAGCGGGGGAGAGGCTCTCCGAGCGGGCGGCCAGCAGGTCGACGTCAAGGTCCTCGCTGGTGGGCCGGTCGCGGAGCTGCACCCGGAAGATGGCCGCCCGGCCAGCCTCGTCGGGCAGGTCGACCCGGATGTGGCGGTCGAACCGCCCCGGCCGGATCACCGCCTTGTCGAGGCCGTCGAGGTCGTTGGTGGCCGCCATCACCACCAGCGCGCGCACCTCCCTGTAGGCCTCGAGCATCTGCAGGAGCTGGTTCACGGTGCGGCGGGACTCCTGGTCCGGCCAGTCCTCGCGGCGCTGGGCGACCGAGTCGAACTCGTCGAAGAACAGCACGCAGGGGACGTTGGCGGTGGCCAGCCGGAACACCTCCTCGACCAGGCGGGCGGACTCGCCGCGGTAGGAGGAGACCAGGTCGCCGGTGGTGGCGTGGACGAAGTTGAGCCCGAACTCCCCGGCGGTCGCCTTGGCGACGAAGGTCTTGCCGACGCCTGGGCGGCCGTGCAGCAGCAGCCCGTTCCAGGTGATCCGGTACGATTCCGCCTCGCCGGCGAACGCGAGCACCAGGCCGATGGTGTCCTTCAGCTCCCGCTTGAGCGGCTCCATGCCGCCCACGTCGGCGAAGCTGGGCAGCTCACCGGGCCGCTGGACGCGGAGGGAGGGATCGTGACCGCGGGCGCGGCCGGCAGCCCGCCGTGGATCGGCCGACGCCGTGCCGCCCGCCTCCGAGGCCGGCCCGCCTGCGGCGGGTGGTGGCGCCCCCCAGGTGGTCGTGGGCGCCTGGCCCCAGCCTGGCCCGGCGGGGGGCTGGCCCCAGCCCGGCGCCGGTTCCTGGCCGGCGGCGGGCCGGCCCTGGGCTGGCGCCGTGGCCGCCTGCGAGGAGGGCAGGGGCGAGGACTCCGGTGCCGCGAACCCGGCGGGGCGCAGCCAGGCCCGGCCGGCCACCAGGCCGTACAGGAGCGCCGCGGTCTCCAGGCCGAGCACCGTCAGCCCCCAGGAGTCAGGGTGGTCGGTCACCGTCCCGAACAGCGCGAACAGGAGCACGCAGGACCAGGCGATGGCGAGCTGGAAGGTCAGCCGGCGCTTGCGGGCGCGGCTCACGTCGGGCATCGCCATGACCGCCACCCAGCCGAGCACGGGCACGCCGAGGAGCAGCACCCAGAGGGCCGGCTGGCTGCGCCACCACGGTGTGGGGCCGGCGGGCGCAGCCGGCCGGGCACGGCGGTAGTAGAGCCCGAACAGGGCGAGCAGGGCGACTATGCCGAGCGCCCCGACGACCAGGTCGGTGCCGGACTTGACGGTGCCGATCCAGGGCCACGCGCCGCTCCGCTTGAGCAGCCGCGTGTCGGAGACCTGGTAGCCCTCGGCGTCGACCACCACGCTCTGTTCCACGCTGCCGTCGTCGGCGAAGAGCTTGTAGCAGGCGTAGTAAGGCCGGCCGTCGACCAGGCCGCCGACGACCTTGAACTTGTCCGCGCGCGGGCGACCCGGGAAGCAGGCGTCGAGCGCCCGGTCGGGGCCGATCGCGCCCCGCAGCGGCTCGGAGCGGGTCGGCTCGGTGAACGACAGCGGCCCACGGCGCACCACCTCGCCGGTCGCCGCCAGCACGACCGCGACGGTGCCGTAGAGCGCGACCAGGAGCGCGGCACCCATCAGGAAGCGGCGCTGCGGAGCAAGCCCGCGGAGCCGTCGCATGGAAAGTCTCACCGGCGCCAAGCGTAGCCCACGCCGCCCACGCCGTTAACAGGGTGACGCCAGCCTGGCCGCCACCGCGCCTCAGGGGCTGCCGACGGGGACGACGTGCCCGTCGCTGAGGACGATGCCGTCGTGGCAGCGGGCCTCCACCGCGCCGCCGCCGTACTGCTCGGCGTAGAGCCGTGCGTACATGCCGTCGCGCCGGAGCAGCTCGTCGTGGCTGCCCGCCTCGACCACCTGCCCGCGGTCGAGCGCGAAGATCAGGTCGGCGGCGCGGATGGTCGACAGCCGGTGCGCGATCGCGATCGTGGTGCGGCCGCGCATCAGCGGCGCCAGGGCCGCCTGCACCAGCCGCTCGTTGGTGGTGTCGAGCGCGCTGGTCGCCTCGTCGAGGATCAGCACGCGGGGGTCCTTGAGGATCACGCGGGCGATGGCGAGGCGCTGCTTCTCCCCGCCGGAGAGGCGGTAGCCGCGCTCGCCGACGACCGTGTCGTAGCCCTCCTCGAACTCGAGGATACGGTCGTGGATCTGCGCCGCGCGGGCGGCCGCCTCGATCTCCTCCTCGCCGGCGTCCGGGCGCGCGTAGGCGAGGTTCTCGCGGATGGTCGCGTGCAGCAGGTAGCTCTCCTGGGTGACCATGCCGATCGCGTCGGCGAGGCTGCCGAGCGAGACGCCGCGCACGTCGACGCCGTCGAGCCGCACCGCGCCGCGGGTGGTGTCGTACAGCCGCGGCACCAGGTAGGAGATGGTCGTCTTGCCGGCGCCGCTCGGACCGACGAGCGCGACCAGCATGCCCGGCTCGATCCGCAGCCGGACGCCACGCAGCGCCCACCGCCGCCTTCCATTGTCGCCGTCGTCGGCTGCGGTGTCGTAGGCAAACCAGACGTCGTCGAGCTCCACCGCGCCGCGCACCGGCTGGGGCAGTGGACGCGCGCCGTCGGCGTCGACGATGTCCGGCTCGAGGTTCAGGTAGCCGAAGACCCGCTCGAACAGCGCCAGCGAGCTGGTCACCTCGGTGGCGACCTGGAGGAGCTGCCCGATCGGGAAGAACAGGCGCGACTGCAGGGTGGTGAACGCCACCAGCGTCCCCGGGGTGATCCCGTGGGTGAAGCCAGCGAGCAGGTACACCAGCGCCGGCGTGATCGAGAAGAAGGTGGAGACGACCGCGAAGAAGGTCCGGCCGATCATCTGCTGGCGCACCTGCAGCGCGGCCAGCCGCTGGTTCTGCTCCTCGTAGCGGGCGGCCTGGACGGCCTGCCGCCCGAACACCTTGGCCAGCAGCACGCCAGACACTGAGAGGGTCTCCTCGGTGAGCGCGCTCATGTCGGCGAGGGCGCTCTGCGTCTCCGCGCTCACCTGCCGACGCCGGCGCCCGACGGCCCTGGTGAGCCACGCGAACAGCGGCAGCATCGCCAGCGAGAGCAGGGTCAGCTGCCACGACAGCAGCAGCATGGCGACCAGCGTCGACAGTAGGATCACGCCGTTGGCCAGAATGGTGCTGGCCGTGTCGGTGATCACCGTCTGCAGGCCGCCGACGTCGTTGGCCAGGCGTGACTGGATCTCACCGGTGCGGGTGGCGGTGAAGAAGCGCAGCGACAGCGACTGCAGGTGCTCGTAGAGCCGGGCGCGCAGGTCGCGCATCACCCGCTGCCCCACGGTGTTGGTCAGGTAGCTCTGGTACACGCCGACCACCGAGGCCACCACTGGGACCGCGATCATCAACCCGACCAGCTTGACCAGCAGCCCGACCCTGGGCCCCCCAGGCACGAACAGGGCGCGGTCGAACACCACCTTGATCAGCAGCGGGCTCACCACACCAAGGCCCGAGGTCACCAGGATCAGCAGCGCCACCACCAGCACCTGGCCCCGATAGGGCCGGAACTGCCCCACCACCTGGCGCAGGAGCTTGCGGTCAGCCTTCCTCTCGGACTGCTTCATGCCCTCAATGGTAGCGGCGGCCGAACGCCGGTAGGCACCCTCCAGCCTGGCCAGGAGCTGCGCCGACGGTCCCGCCACATTCCGCCTGGGCGGCTACAGCACGATGACGCCGAAGATCGTGAGGCGCTCGAAGTGGCGCCGGTTCAGCGTCACCAGGGGCAGTCCGTTCGCTGCTGCGCAGGCGGCGATCCACAGGTCGTTGTCGGCCGTGGGCCGCCCGGCTGCTTCCGTACTGGCGCGAAGATATCCGTACCCGGCCGCTGTGTCCTCCTCGTCGAGGCCGATGAGGTCGAACCTTTGCCGATAGAAGGCAAGCATCCGCGCACTCCGTCTTGGGCCCCACTTGCGCTTACGCGCGCCATAATGCGCCTCGCCCAGTGTGATCAAGCTGATGGCCAGACGGCGGCTCGCCAGTCGGTCTTCGAGGGCGGCTGGAAGGCGACGGTCGTAGTCGTACTCTCGAAAGAGGGTAGACGCGACGTCTGTGTCAACGAGGGCCAGCTCATCGGGCACGGTCGCGGTCCCGATCGCGCGCTTCGTAGATCACTGCGAGGAAGGCGTCGAGCTCCTCCTCGCTGAGCGGGTCGGAGTCGTCGTCCGAGGGCTCGGCGAGGATCTCCGCTGCCGTCCGCAGGCGGCGTCCCTCCGCGCGCACGCGAGCCAGGTAGCGTGCGCGACGCTCTTCTGGACTTCGCGGCCCGCTGCCGTGCTCGAATACGGCTTCCGCCATCCCTTTCAGCCTCCTGCCTCGACGCGTTCGTCGACTGAAGGATGCGCTGCCCAATCCTTCCGCGCCAGCACGAAGGCGCGTTCTGTGGATACGGCGAGGGACCGCCCTCGCGATCGTCTGCTTGCTGCTCAGGACCGGCCATCCGTGGCGCGTCGCTTGGGGTCAGGATCCGCCGGAGCGGCTCCACTGAGCAGGGCCCTCGCCCGGCCGAAGACCGCGTCCAGCATCGGCTCGGTGAGGCGACCCGTGTTGGTGTTCTGCTGGGAGACGTGGTAGCTGCCGAGCAGCGTGCGATCGTCCGGCAGGGCCGCCTCGGCGCCGTGGCCGAAGCGGGGCTTGGGGCGGACGGGGCCGAGGTGGCGCAGGGTCTCGTCCCAGGCGTAGGCGCCGAGCGCCACCACCACCCGGATGGTCGGCAGCAGGGCGAGCTCGGCATCCAGCCAGGGGGCGCAGTTGGCGCGCTCGGCGGGCAGCGGCTTGTTGTCGGGCGGGGCGCACTTCACCGGCGCGGTGATATAGCAGTCGGCAAGCTCCATCCCGTCGTCCCGGGAGACCGAGGTGGGCTGGTTGGCGAAGCCGGTGCGCCACAGGGAGGCGAACAGCCAGTCGCCGGAGCGGTCGCCGGTGAAGATCCGCCCAGTGCGGTTGCCACCGTGCGCGGCCGGTGCCAGGCCGAGGATCAGCAGGCGTGCGGCGGGGTCGCCGAAGCCTGGCACCGGCCGGCCCCAGTAGGTCTGGTCGCGGAACGCGGCGCGCTTCTCGCGGGCGACCTGCTCGCGCCAGGCGACCAGGCGCGGGCAGCGGCGGCACTCCACCACCTGCTGCCGCAGCTCCTCCAGCGGCCCGCTCGTCTCCACGCCCACCCCTCTCAGACCGCCGGCACGGCACCTGAGCCAGTCCCCATTGGGGTGCCGCCATCCCTTGATGCGCATTCAACCGCACCGGTCGGCAGGCCGGCAGGTCGCCGCCGTCGCCACGGCTTGGACCTGGCCTCGTACGATCGCGGCACCCGAGACCAGGGGCTGCCGCGATGCCGTCCGACCGCGGAGCGGCCGTCGCGCACCTGGCCGAACCCACTCGGGGCGCTTGCCGATAGCATTCCTGCCATGGAGATCGCCGAGGCGCTGCAAGCGCGGCTGGCTGCCGCCGGGCTGGAGCCGTCCGCCGACCTGCGGGAGCGGGAGCGGATGGAGCGTGACCTGGCCGTCCACCTGGCGCGGGTGGCGGCGCTGACGCAGGCGGCGGAGTTGCGGCCGGACGACCCGCCCTACACCGACCCGACCCGCGCGGCCGGGCCGTCGCGACCACGGTGACGTCCAGCGCCGCGCTGGTCGAGGAGGCGCTCGGGCGCATCGAGGTACTCGACGGGCGCCTCGGCGCGTTCGTGACGGTGCTGGCGGACGAGGCCAGGGCCGAGGCCGCGGCCAGGGACGCCGAGCGGGCGGGCGGCCGGGTGCGGGGACCGCTGCACGGCGTGCCCGTTGCGGTCAAGGACCTGATCGACGTCGCCGGCGCGGTGACCGGCGCCGGGTCGCCGAAGCTGGCGGCGAACCGCGCGGAGCGGGACGCGCCGCTGGTCGAGCGGCTGCGCGGGGCCGGCGCGGTGGTGGTGGGCAAGACCCGCACCCACGAGTTCGCTTACGGCGTGCTCACCCCCGGCACGGTGAACCCGTGGGACGAGGCCCGCATCCCCGGCGGGTCCAGCGGCGGGTCGGCCGCCGCGGTGGCGGCGGGGCTGGTGCGGCTGGCGCTCGGCAGCGACACGGCCGGCTCCATCCGCATCCCGGCGGCCTGCTGCGGGGTGGTCGGGTTCAAGCCCACCTACGGCGCCGTGCCGACCACCGGCGTGCAGCCGTTGTCCTGGTCCTGCGACCACTGCGGCCCGATCGCCGCCAGCGTGGCCGAGGCCGGCCTGCTCTTCGAGGTCCTTTCCGGCGTGCCGGCGCCGCCGTCCGGTCCGCCGGACCAGCTCCGCCTCGGCCGCCTGGTCGGCGATGACCTGGCGCTGGTGGACCCGGCCGTGGGCGAGGCGCTCGACCGGCTCTGCGGGCGGCTGCGGCAGGCCGGCGCTCGCATCGACGAGGTGGAGCTGCCGCTGGGGGCCGCGAGGTCGGCGGTCGCCGCGATCGTGCTGCCCGAGATGGCCGCGGCGCACGCCCGCCTCCTCGCCGAGACCGGCGAGGAGGGCTACGGCGGGCGCGTGCTCGCCGGGATCCGGCTCGGCCAGAGCGCCCTCGCCAGCGAATACATTGCCGGGCTGCGCTACCGCGGCCGCTTCGTGGCGCTGGTGGAGGAGTTGCTCACCGACCGTGACGCGTTGCTGTTGCCCACCATCCCGGTGGTGGCGCCCGAGCGTGCCAGCCACGTGGTCAGGCTCGCCGATGGTGGCGAGATGGGCGTGCAGGTGGCGCTGACCGCCTTGCCCGGCGCCTTCAACTGCTCCGGCTCGCCGGTCGTGTCGCTGCCCGTCGGGCTGGCCGGCGGCCTGCCGGTCGCTGCGTCGCTGGTGGGACGGATCGGCGGCGACCACGAGCTGCTCCGGCTCGCGACGGCGGTCGAGGCCACTGCCGGCTTCGCCGCGTGGCCCGCCCTCCACGCGTGAGCGGCGCGCCGACCCCGGCTCAGCCGGAGAGGCGCTCGTAGAACCGCTGCTGCTGGTCGCTGCGCACCGGCCGCAGCCCGCTCTTCACCAGCACGCGCGGCGAGGCGAAGTTGTCGAGGTCGATGGAGGCCACCACCTTGCGGACCTCTGGCCGCCCGTCCGCGAAGGCGAGCAGGGCGGCGACCGCCTCCGTGGCGACGCCCTGCCCCCGCACCTCCGGGACGACGCCGTAGCCGATCTCCACCGTCCCGGTCTCGTCCGGCGGGCCGAAGAAGCCGAGCGCGCCGATCACCAGCCCGGTCCGCCGGTCCACGATCTGGCGGGTGCCGAACAGCGTCTCCAGGTCGTTCCGCGGTGGGTTGCGCAGGACCACTCGGGCGATCACGACGTCGCCCTCGGCGGGGTAACCGGGCGACCAGGACCGTCCGTCCCGCTCGCCGCGGTCCACCGCCCGCGCCTCGTCCAGTGGCATGGGGCGCAGCAGGAGCCGCTCGGTGCGCAGCTCCATCGGGTCCCGTTCCACGCTGTCTCCCTGTTCCCGGCGGGCGCGTCCCCGGCTACGATCCCTGCCGGTCGCCGACCGTTCCGTCGCGCCGGCCGGCTCGACCATCCAGGGTAACGGGCATCCGGGAGGGGGCGTCGCTTGGCCGCCTCGAGTTCCGGTCCGCTTGTGCGTAACTGCCCACCCGCTCTGTGGTCTGGTTGAATGCGGACCAGCGGCGAAGGTGGCGCGGGAGGCGACGTGACGAACCATGGGCGGGGGGATCGGGTCGAGCCCGCACGGAGCCAGGACGAGCAGGCCGAGGCGCCCGGCGAGGCGGCGGGGCCGGCCACGGACGCCGAGACGGCCGAGGTGACCGACCAGGAGTCGGCCGGGAGCGCGCCGGACGCCGAGGACGAGCGCGCCGCGAGCGCGCCGCCGGCCTCCGAGGCAGAACCGGCCGGGACGGCGGCGCGGCCGAAGCCCAGCCGGCCGGCACGGGTCGCCGGCCGCGGCCGGCACGGTCAGGTGAAGACCGAGGGCTGGGCGCGGACCCCGCCTGCCCAGGTGGTCCGTGGCGCCGTCCAGGCTGGGGTGCTGGTGCCGCTGCTCCGCTTCATCTCGCCCTTCAACGTGATCGGCAGGCGCAACCTGAGCGACCTCAAGGGGCCGGCGGTGTTCGTGGCCAACCACCAGAGCCATTTCGACGCGCCCATCTGCCTTGCCGCCCTCGGCGCCCGCGTGCGCCGGCGGCTGGTGATCGCGGCCGCGGCCGACTACTTCTACAGCTCCCCGGTGAAGGGCATGGCCGCCTCGCTGGCGCTCGGCACGGTGCCGTTCGTGCGCCAGGGGGGCTCCAGCCGCGAGTCCCTGCAGATGCTCAAGGAGCTGATCGGCAAGGGCTGGTCGGTGCTGATCTTCCCGAGCGGGACGCGCGGCAAGGCCGGCCCCTTCAAGAAGGGCTTCGCCTACCTGGCGATCGACACCCAGGTCCCGGTCGTCCCGGTCTAC
>Ga0137375_10011337_pt1 | contig 10544 bp, 8 predicted proteins | sample SagtaG_24_FD_104936 | JGI IMG/M metagenome (GOLD analysis project Ga0137375, IMG submission 104936) | Vadose zone soil microbial communities from Sagehorn Ranch, Mendocino, California, USA - Sage1_R_113_16 metaG | ecosystem: Environmental > Terrestrial > Soil > Vadose zone | place: USA...
ACGTTGGCGATGCCAGCTGTGCCGGCTGCGCCCACCCCGCCGACGACCCCGCCGCCAACCCCAGGCGAGACTATGTTCGCGGCGCCAAGCGGAATCGTATCGAGGACGTTGCCGGCCGGCTCATCGACCTGGCTCCACCCCATGCTGGTAAGGAGGCGCGCGTCGAAGCGCGACAACCCTTCCTCGATGGCGGTGTAGGCGATCGCCGGGTCGTAGGCCAGCACGCGGATGCTGGTGCCGCCGACACGGCCTTTCTCCAGCGCCAGCGCAATGCACTCTTGCAGCGAGATTTCGCGCTTGGACGCTTCGGGATTGAGGACGGTAGTCACCGCAGGGATGGAGACCGCCTCGACGGGGTGACCATCGGGTGCATCCGGAGGGTGCCCTGGCTGATGCAGCGAGGTTGTGTCGTAGTGCGGCAGCAACGACGCATCGGTCAAGCCACAATGCTGGCCGCAGCCGCTGAGGGCCACGAACCCCAAGAGTCCGGAAAGCAGCAGGATTTTTCCTGTTCGCATGTGCATTTCCTTCTCTCCGACGCCATGACCAGACAACAGGCGCCCTTTGCGGGCGGCTCACCCAGCGGAGTACCGCACGGTTCGCCGCCCTTTGGCGACCGGCGATTGCGCCGAGAAACTGGGAAAACGCGGCCGGATCGGAGCCCCCTGCTCGCGGCTTTCTCCAGCAAACGTGCCAGAATTGTTGTCAGGCACAGATGTAATCGACCAGAGTTGGCACACGCCTGCACAAAAAGCAAACACGGCAAGACCGTCATGACCGGCAAATCTGGCTCCCCGCGCGTGAATACTGCGCGACGCGGAGCGCCGAATGAGTTGCGCGCAACGGAGGAGAGGGAGGGGCTTGAGGCAAGGGTGGCAAGGGCCATCGGCATCGCGGAAAGATCCGAGCGGAAGCCCGGTATTCGGTCTTGTGGCGCTGGGGGGTCGGGCTATAATCGTCCCTCACGGAACGAGTCGCCCGTCACTCTGCTGCACGGAGGCAGCATCCATGAGCCGGACGCTTCATCTCATCCGGCGCCTGCTGGCGCACGGCCGCAAGCTCCACAAACTCGGCGTCAACCACGAGGCCAGTCTTCTCCTCAACCGCCTCGCCGGCCTGGGCGAGTTGCCGCCAGGGGTGGCCGAGGAGGTCCAACGCCGTCTTGCCGAGCTATCGCTGAAGCAGCGCCGCTATCCGCGTGCGCGCCGCCACCTTGCCGCCCTCCTGTTGCACCAGCCCGACAACTCGCACTACCACTACCTCATGGGGCGCGCTGTCGAGAAAGACAACAATGGCGATCCGAAAAGGGCGGCTATGCATTATCGGCGGGCTCTGGAACTGCGGCCGGACCATCCGCGTTACCTGACGAGTTTCGGCCTGGCGGCGTTGCGGATCGGCCGGAAGGACTCAGGGCTGCGGTCACTCCGGCGGGCCCTGGAAGTGGCTCCCGATGACCCCCTTGTGCTCGCCCGAGTGGTCGAGGGCTTGAGCGAACGCCGGCGTTATCGGGAGGCGCTGACTGCCATGCGAGCGGCGCTATTTCGCAACCCGTACGACCCGCGCTTCCGCAAGTTGTGGCACGATTTTCGCTTTACTCAACTCCAACGCCGGCAGGAGGCCACGCGGCGCAGGGAAGCGGCCGCGGTCGCCGCCGCGGAAGGACCGACGCTGTTGCCGTTCGCCCCGCTACCATCCGAAGCGCGTGTGGGGCAGGCTGGGCGCCGGTTCATCCGGCACGACGGCAGCCCCGCGCTCCCCTCTCCCCATCTGCCTCTGCCGGCACGGCGGAAGGATCGGAAACATGCTCAATAGCGCTCTGGAAAAGGGCAAGATCGCGAAGCCCCCCTCGCGCCGGCGGCGCTCGCGGCGTCTGCGCCGGATCCTGCTTGGGTTGACGCTCCTCGTCGCCGCGACCTGGCTCGGCGGTTGGTTGGGCGCTCTGCTTGGCCTGTGGGCTGGCCCGGTGTTCGCCACCTTCGATCATGGGCACGACAGTCTCCGCGAGGGCGTCAGCGCCGCGGTCGGGGCGCTGTGCGGTTTCGTGATCGGCACCATCAGCGCCTTCCGCGTCGCCGCCTTACGCCGGTAAGAAGCCGGGAGACAAAACCGCCGGGATAAACCCGGCGGCTCGTCATCCCATCGCCAACGAGCGGCGGGGTTTATCCCCGCCGTCCGCTACGCCCTTCCCCTTTTGTCGGGGGGAGGGATTCGGAGCCGTTCACCGATTGGGAGGGGGGGCTGGCTGAGGGCCCGGCTCGACCGGCGGGCACTCCTGCTGCGGCGGTGGGCAACAGCCGCCTCCGCCCCGCGAAGCGCCGCTACTACCCAGAGCGCCGACGAGTCCCGCGGTGGTCAGGCCGATGGCTGCCGTCGCTACCACCGCGGCCACCACCTCAAGCAGCACGCGCCAGCGGCGACGCGACCGGAGCCGGCCGGCAAGCCGATCCAGTTCGCCTTTCGGGCATCTGACCCAGCCATTTGGAATTGGTTCGGTCATCGTATCCTACCGCCCGCTCGCCAGCGCGGCCGGCTGTTAGTGCGGGCCGAGTGCCTTCGAGTCGCACGCCTTCCCACCGCCTCGTTGAGTATGTTCGGTTGCCTGTCCGGTGCCCAGTTCCTCGGCCAGGCGGTTGCGGTCAAGAATGACGATCTGCCGCCGGCGTACCCGGATGAACCGCTCCGCCTGGAGCCGTCCGAGCGTCAGCGTCACGGTCTCGCGCGTGGCGCCGATCAGGTTCGCCAGCTCCTGATGCGACAGTTTCAAGCGAATCTCCCAGTGCGGACCGGCGGCCTGACCGTGCGATTCGAGCAATTCCAGGAGCAGAGCGACCACTCGTTCGCGCGTCGAGCGGAAGAGGATGTTGCGGAGCCGGTTCTCGATTCGCCGCCGCCGCAAGCCGATCAACTTGGTCACGTACAGGGCGATGTCAGGCCGGCGGCCGATCAGCCAGAGCATATCCTCACACGGCACGGCCACCACGACCGACGCCTCGACCGCCTCTGCAAAGTCGTTGCGCGGCTCGCTGTCCAGAAGGGCCAGTTCGCCGAACAGCTCGCCCTCGTCGATGAAGGCGAGAATCGATTCCTTGCCGTCCTGGCCGAGCGCCTTGATTTTGACCCGACCGCGGGCGAGCACGAGGACTGTCTGGCCGGACTCCGTGGGGGAGTAGATGATCTCGCCGCGTTTGAAGTTCCGCAGCAAGGCGTGTCCTTCCAGGCGTTCCCTCTCCGCGGGGGCGAGGCCCTCGAAGAGGTCGCAGCGTTTCAGGAACCAGATCTTCTCGCTCATGCGGTCTCACCGGGGCCGGGTCGCGGGCGACCCGCCTCCAGTGTAGCAGCGGGCCCACTCCAGGACAACGCGGCTGGCCCAGTTGGGGGTCGGAGAGTGGCCGCACGGGGCCGGGGTCGGGAACCGTCGATCCGCGATAAATAGCGTTTGGCGCGGTCGAATAATCGATCGACCGATTCCCGCCCTGGCCCCGGCGGCCTATGAGTCGTTCCCGGCGAGGGTCGCGGCAGACCGGACAGGTTTGTGCCGATTGCCGCGAGGAGGATAGGGGGAGATTAGCACGCGCCAGGCAGCGCGCTCTGTGAGGCGGCTAACAAGCGAGCCGAATTTTCTTCCGCGGAACGACCAGGCTCAGCAACCCGCCGCGAGGGGCCGGGCACGCGCCACAGACTGGGTGGCGGATCTGCCGCAGCGGATGGGTCGGCGTCCGCCTACTTGGACGTGGTCTTGAACCGCTCCCAGATCCCCGAAATGTTGTAGCTGCCGAGGCACTTTCCTGCGGGCACCCGATCTTTGCAGACGATCGTGAGGGTGTCTTTGTCGAGCGTGTACCCGATCCGCACCTTCTTCCCACCGACCTCGATGACCAACTCGCCCTTCCCCCCACCCCCGCCGGCCGCCACGTCATAACGGACGAACTGCTCCGACAGGACGTTGCGGAAGCTCCACGCTCTCGACCACCGGCTCGGATGCAGCCCTCCACCACTCGCGACCAGGAACTGACGGCGACGCCCACCATGAGACGGACGACGAGGGGACTTCGTTTGAAACGACTCCGCAACCCCCGCCGCCGAACGCACAAGTTCACCTGTGGCCTTGGCCCGCAAACTGCTGGTGCAGACCCCGTGGGCAGCCCCATCCTCGCTTGAAGGCAGCGGCAATTGAGCGTCGGGCGATCCGTTCAGTCGCCTTTGTCCGCGCCCTTGCGGAGTTGCGCCACCAGCCGCTCCTTGCGCGCCTCCAGCGGCGCGGAGAGCGCGGCGGCCCCGAGACGGTCGAGATGGAAACGCGCCGCGCGGCGATTATTGTGCTCCAGGCAGCCCTCGGCCTCTTGCAGGTGCCAGAACGGCGCCCGCGCATCGGCCGCCTGACGCCGCAGCACCTGCCGCCGTGCCACTGCCCCCTCATCCTCCAGCGCGTCGGCCTCCCACAGACTGATCGTCTCGTCCCAGTTGGTCGCCACCAGCTGCCCGCCGTCGGGGCTGAACAATACCCGCGGATTGAACGCCGGATCCCAATGACGCTGAGGAGCGCCACGCAGTGTCAGTACCTCGTGCCCGGTGCCGACGTCCCAGACCTTCACCACGTCCCGGCTGACTCCCGCGAGACGCCGGCCGTCCGGATGAAAGGCGAGATCACAAAGAAAGCTGGGCGCCGGCAGCGACCGCGACTCGACACGGACACGCCTGCGCGACGAGGTATCGAGCTTTTTCAGCTCCCATAAGTGGACGGTGCGATCCTCCAGGCCTGCCGAGGCCAGAACTTGCCCGTTCGGGCTGAAAGCGACCGCACTGACCAGCCCTTTGTGCTCGGCGAGCCGAATCGCCTTGCGTGTGCCGGACCAGTCCAGCAAGGAGACGCCCCCATCCTGGCCGCCGAGCGCCAACCACTTGCCGTCGGGGCTCCACGCGGCGCTAACAATCTGGCCGCTCCCGGGGATGGTCGCCAGCAGTTTGCCCGTGCGCGCGTCCCACACCTTGACCTCGTTGGCCTCGCCGGGCCGGGCGGTGTCCCAGGCACAGGTGGCCACGCGGCGGCCATCGGCGCTGAAGCGGACACAAAAGATCGGCAAAGTGTGTCCACGGAGAGCGCTCACCTCGGCGCCGCTTGTGACGTCCCACACGCGCACCAGTCGATTCTCCTCCTTGCTGCGGGCCGCCAGCAGTTCCCCACCAGGACTGAACGCCGCCAGGATCGCCGGGCTGACAAGCTCTTCGGTCATCGGCACCGCCCGCTGCTGCAACAGCACGCCCGTGGACGCATCCCAGGTTTGCAGCGCTCCGCCGACCGTCACCGAAATCAGGCGATTGCCCTTGGACTGAAATGCCAGCGCTTCAATCTCCGGCCCGCCCCGGGACAGGCCCGGCGAATTCGTGCGGCGCGTCAGATCCCAGACGTTGAAGGCGTCCTGGGCGCGGCCGCGAATCCGCGCGAAGGTGCCGTGCTCCGGGTGCCGTGTGAGATCCCACACCTTGACCGCCCCAGTTTCGGTAGGGCTGGACGAGGCCAGGCGGCGGCCGTCGGGGCTGAACTGGACGCTCTCGACCGGGGCCGTGTGGCCGCGAAAGATGAACCGCTCGACGCCGTTCTCCACGTCCCAAACGCGCACGGTCGCGTCGCCGCCGCCGTAGGCCAGGTAACGCCCATCCGGACTGAAGGCCAGGCCGAGCACGGCGCCGGTGTTGCCTGTCAAACTCTGCACGACCTTCGCCGTCGCCACGTCCCAGATCTTGAGATTGCCGTTACTCCCTGCCGAGGCCAGGAACTGACCGTCCGGGCTGAAGGCGACAGCGTAAACCGGACTGTTGTGTCCCTGAAGCGAACGAAGCTCACCTCCGGTGTAAGCGTCCCAGATGCGGACCGTTGTGTCCCAGCCACCGGACGCCAGGCGACCGCCGTCCGGGTGATAGGCCACGCTCTGCACGCGGCCCGTGTGTTTTTTCAGCGTGTGCCGCACCTGTCCGGTGCTGCTGTTCCAGACCTTGACGGTCCCGTCCCAGCCGGCGGAGGCGACGTGGCGGCCATCGGGACTGAAAACCACGCCGGTCGCCAGGTCGGTGTGATGCTGCCGGCGCACGAGTTCCTTGCCCGCGGCAGCATCCCACACGAGGACGGTGCCATCGGTGCAGGCCAGGGCGAGGCGTTCGCCGTCCGGCGCGAAGGCCAGGCGATGGGCCGTGCCAGGAGCGATCAGGTCACGAACGAGCCGGCCGCTCGCCGCCTCCCAGATGCGCACCTCGCCGGCCTGCTCGCCCTCGCTCTCGGGGTGAGCGCCGACCACCGAGGCGAGCCAGCGGCCGTCCGGCCGAAACGCCACGGCGCCGCCGACCCCGGCGTGCTGATGCTGCAGGGTGAACAGGTCGAGGTGGAACAGGCCGCGAAGGTAATACCACTCCCAGCCGCGCCGGTCTTCCAGGCCGGCCGTCGGCAGACATTTTTCCAGGCTGAGATGCGAGCCGGTCACGTCGTTGACGCGCCACTGCAGCTGGCTCTGGGAGATGCGGCTGTAATAGAGGGCGGCCCGGGCCTTCTTGCGCTCCTCGACGGCGACGTCGCGCGCCGTGCGGGCCTCCTGCCATTGCCAGGTAACGCCGGTGAAGCCAAGCACGGTCACCAGCAGCATGCCCGCCAGCAGGGCGGCGCTGAGCGGCCGCCGCCGAGCCCATTTACTGGCACGCTCGAAAACGCCGACGGGCCGCGCCTGGATCGGCTTGTTCTGGCGGAAGCAACGCAAATCGTTCGCCAGGGCCTCGGCGCTCGCATAACGACGGTGCGGCTCTTTTTCCAGACATTTCAGGCAGATAATCTCCAGATCGCGCGGCAGGTGCGGTCGCAGGCGGCTGGGGCGGATGGGCTCCTCATAGAGCACCTGCACGACGGTGTCCAGCGGTGCCGCCCCTTTAAACGGCGGACGACCGGTGAGGAGTTCGTAGAGGATGGCGCCCAGCGCGTACACGTCGGTCGCCGGGCCGATCAGCCGGGCCTTGCCGGCGGCCTGCTCCGGCGCCATGTAACTCGGCGTGCCGACGACTTCGCCGGTCTGGGTGCCGGTGCTCTTTTCATCGAGGCGCTTGGCCAGGCCGAAGTCCGCGATCTTCGGCGTGGACGCGATCACCGTGGCCACAAGCGGGCCGCTGGTGAGTCCCCCCGGCTGCGCAAGCGGCTCGCTTGCGACCACGAGATCCTCGTGTTGCGTGTCGGCATTATCTGTATTATCCGGTGTTTCGCCCTGCAGCAGGACGTTCGCGGGCTTGAGGTCGCGATGGACGACGCCTTGCTGGTGAGCGTAGTGGATGGCGCGCGCCAGCGACTCGATGAGGCGCACCGCCGGTTCGAGCGGTTGCGGGTCGCCGCGCAGGCGCCGCGCCAGGCTGCCGCCCTCGACGAACTCCAGGGCGAAGAAAGGGCTACCAGATGCCTCGCCAATGTCGTACACCTGGACGATGTTCGGGTGCCGCAAACGGGCGACGGCCTCCGCCTCGGCGAGAAAGCGGGCCAGTCCCTTCGGCCCCGCGTGGCTGGCCGAAAGGATCATCTTGAGGGCGACGAGCCGGTTGAGACCGACCTGCCGGGCCTTGTAGACGACGCCCATCCCGCCGCGGCCGAGCACCCCGAGAATCTCGTAACCGGGCACCTCCGGCAGACCGTTGGTACTCGCTGTCGCCGCAGTCCCGGCGGGTGTGCCGCTTGTCGTTGGGGGGGCCTGCTTCAATTGGGCAAGAAAGGGAGCCGAAGCCGCTTCGGCAGCCTGGTCGAGCGCAACGTCGTGCAGCTGCATCAGGGAGGAATGCGTCCCGTCTGCCGCGTCTTCTTCGGTGAGGCGTTCGAGGGTGGCCTGGCAGTGCGGGCAGGAGTCCACGTGAGCGGCGACTGCCTGGGAGTTGGCGTCGTCCAGCTGCTCCTCCAGCAGCCCTTCGAGTTGCTCCGGCGGTGGGCAGTGTTTCATCGGCACTCTCCGAAAGCCCACGGGTTGCAACCCGTGGGCTTGGCCGTGACTTATTCCCCTCCGGATTGTTCCAGACGCGCCACCTCTTCGCGGAGCATCTTCTGCACGCGCCGCTTGGCGACGAAGACCTGCGCGACCTGCATGGGGATGCGCTGGGCCGCTTCCGCGCCGGAGAGTCCCTCCAGGGCCGTCAGGGTGAACGCCTGCCAGGTCTGCGGAGCGACGCGCAGCCGCACGCGCGCCATCGCCTCGCGCAGCAGTTCGCGGTCGAACTCCTCTTCGAGGCGCTGCACCAGGTCGTCCCGCGCCTCGACACTCTGCAGCAGGTCGGCCTGCTGACTGTCGCCGCTGCCGAGGCCGGGACGCTGGCGGCTCTCCAGAAAATCACTCCAGGCGTGGTGCGTCAATGTCTTGAGCCAGGCACGAAAACTGCGCGACGGGTCGTAGGTGAACTCGCTTATCTTGCGAGCAAGTTTGAGCAGGACATTTTGCGTCACGTCCTGGGCGTCGGCTTCCTGGAGGTTCCACTTGCGGCACCAGGCATAGATTTTCGCGCCGTAGTGGTCAACGAACTCCGCCCAGGCCGTTTCGTTGGTGGGGTCGCGGCGCAACCGGCCGAGCAAGGTGATCCGCGTCCCAGAGTCCGCCGCACGTTCCGCCATAAGGGAATACGCCTCCCGAGCGAGAAATCTGGCAGTCATTCTCCCGCTGGGGCGGAAATCGAGCAAGGCCATCCTCCCCGACCCCGTGGTCCCAAATTGCCCCGACACGGTTGTGGCACGGTCTCCTGACCGTGCCACGGGGCCTGACCGCAGGTCTCCCGCTACTCCTGGAGACCTGCGGTCAACAATAGTGGCACGGTCAGGAGACCGTGCCACAACGGCGTCCGATCCTGTCTCGGCGAGCGGCGCGGCGTCAGCCCGCCGGTAAGTGAATCCTCCTTCACCGGCGGGCTGACGCCGCGCCGCTCGCCAGGTCAGGGCGTTTCCTTCTCCTTGACGCGCTCGAAGACGATGATGTGCTGCCACGGCAGGACGCCGAGGGTGTGGACGTGTCGCAGCGGGTGCGGTGCCATTTCCTTGAGCACTTGCCGCTCACTCATTTTGTGGACTAGCTTGATCGGCACCTGCGGATCCTCCAGGCGAAACTCGACGAACACCAACTGCCCGCCCGGCTTGAGCGCCTTGACCATCGCCTCGGTCATCTCGTAGGGGTGCGAGAATTCGTGGTAAACGTCCACCATCAGGATCAGGTCGATGCTCGCCGCCGGGAGTTTCGGATCGGTGAGGGTGCCGTGGATGGGCACGACGTTGGTTGCCTTGGTCAGTTTGATGCGCTGGCGGAGGATCGCGAGCATCTCGGGCTGAATATCGACGGCGTAGATCTTGCCCTTCGCACCGACGAGTTTGGCGATCGGAAATGTGTGATAGCCGCTGCCGGCGCCGATGTCGGCGACGACCATCCCGGGCTTGAGTTTGAGCGCTTCGTGCAGTTTCGTGGCGCGCTCCTCTTTTTCGCGTTCCGGGCGTTCCAGCCAGCCGGCCGCCTGGTGGCCCATGACGTGGGCGATCTCGCGGCCCATGTAAAACTTGCCGATGCCGTCGGGGTCGTGGTCGCGCCGAAACTCGTAGCGCGTCGGCGTCTTCTGAGCGGGCGCCTGCCCCCACGTCAATCCGGCCAGTGTACCGAGCAGCACGCCAGCGATCGCAATGGCTCGCACAGGACATTCCCCCGTTTCGTCACAGTGGTTCGTCACCCATGCGGTAGCTTACCAGATCGGCGCTGGCAAGTCTGCCTCCTTACCGTTGTTCGATGGGGCGGTAGAACACGTTTGTGGCGCCTGAGGGCGTGCAGGTTTTGGGAACCAGGTCTAGCTTGGTGCTCTGCATCGTGGGCGGCGTTGCGCCGCCCGAGCGTCTGGCTATCCAAACGGCAGCAGGAAGGCTGTTTCAGGCCCGCGTGAGGATGACACGGTGACCAGGTGACCAGGTGACCAGGTGACCAGGTGAAAGGGAGTTACGCCGGTCACCTGGTCACCGTGTCACCCTGTCACCTTGTCATCCGCAAGGGCCCGAGAGCCTTCCTCCTCCCAGGTCACGCTGTAGACGCCCCAGAGCCATGAGGGCCGCCCGGAATGTCCCGGGCGGCCTTCGATCTTGCAGGACTTCCAGCTGCCGACATTGCCCAGCACCTCGGCGATGAGGATCCCGACCACGGTGCGGCACAGCACGGCCAGGAGAACTCGGCGCACCGCCAGGAACACTCACGCACGCCGTCATCTTCGCGACCACTCGGCGCCGCGTCCAGGGCAGCGTCTGGCGAGCGCGGACGGCAGAGGCAAGCCGCTGGCGCCACGGGCCGTACAGGAGGCGTGTGGCAGCGCTGGCGGGATTTTGCTTGACGGGGTGGGTGGTGCGCGGGACCATCCTGACGTGCTGGGCACACCCAAGTTGTCCCTCGGTCCGGCGGTTGGGCTCCAGCGTTCGGGGGAGAGCGCGATGGGCGACGATTCATTGGGACACAACCAGGATCGCATTCGTCATGGAGGCCACACATTCGGCCCCGTGGATGACCGTAGCGCCGACACCA
>Ga0137375_10011339_pt1 | contig 10542 bp, 9 predicted proteins | sample SagtaG_24_FD_104936 | JGI IMG/M metagenome (GOLD analysis project Ga0137375, IMG submission 104936) | Vadose zone soil microbial communities from Sagehorn Ranch, Mendocino, California, USA - Sage1_R_113_16 metaG | ecosystem: Environmental > Terrestrial > Soil > Vadose zone | place: USA...
GTGCGAGACACGCCAACCTTGCGGCGTCCGGCATGGACCGCGCTGTTTGAATTCGCTCCCGGCAACATGGTGTATGCGAACAGTCACAAGTTGAAATCCATCCGAGCGTTCTTCGAGGGACGAAATCGCGGCGCGGCATCCAGTGGCGAAGCTTCGTTGGAAGGCTCGGGGCGGGTACGTCCATTCTGTTTCTGCCGAACGTGCGGTTTTTCTTCCGAGGAAGTCCTCAACGATTGCCCCGAGTGCCATACGCCGCTGCAAACAGTGACCAACATCGCGTTCATCGAATCCTTCGAGGCAGAAGAATTTACGCAAATCACCTCAGCGGAAGAAGGTCGCGAGCGCATTTACTTCGAGCGCAGGGACCATCTGATGACCGAGCCGGACGCCGAAGTGGAATTGTATGCTTATCCATTCACGCAGCTTGAGTACTGCCGGCACTCCAAGATCCTCATCACGAATTGGGGTAAGCGCAAGGGCATGGGCAGCGAAGGAGAGCTGTTTGATCTGTGTCCGATCTGCGGAAAGCACAAACCCGGTGGGATGACCGACACAAAAGTTCGGAAGTGGGACGAGGACCACCATCGTCGGTGCAGCGGGCAGACCGAGCGGTACATCCTGGGTTACGAATTCAATGCTGACGCACTCGTGATGCCGATCGCTCCGGCGCTTATCCCGAAGGGCAGCGAGGAGAGCTTCGTAACCACCCTTGGCTCGGTTTTTCTGGCCGGCGCGACGGAGATTCTTGAAGTCGAGCCAGACGAGATCGCGTTTTTCAAACATCCGACGGGAACGGGCGGATATGAAATCGTGTTCTACGAAACCATTCCGGGCGGAGCAGGCTACTTGCGGAATCTCGCTGCGCAATTGCAGGATTGGGCGACCGCTTCGGCCGAACGCCTATTCAATCACGACTGTGCGAAAGCCTGTTATCGCTGTCTGAAGACCTATCGAAACCAGGTCTTTCATCACTTGCTGGACAAAGACCTCGTGCGGGATGCTCTGTTCCAGTTTTCCTGTGGCGATCAGCTTGGTCCGTCTTCCACTGGTCAGCGTCGGCAGGGCATCAAGCAGGCCAACCAATGGATCAGTGCTAACGCGCCGACGCCAACGAGGGACACCCCCATCGAACTCAAACTGCTGGAGGCAATCCAAAGGAAGGGCCGACTCCCCGAACCGACAAAGCAGAAGGAAGTCAGGAAGGGCGATATTCTGCTGACGATCCCTGACTTCGCGTACGCGACGGAAAAGGTCGCGATCTTCTGCGACGGATTCGCTTATCACGGCAGCAAGGACGTGTTGGCATCCGACTCGCAAAAGCGCAATGAACTCCAAGCCGATGGTTGGGCCGTCCTGACTTTCTGGGGCAAAACGATCCTCAAGTATCCCGACCGTTGTGAAGAGCAAATCTGGCGAACCTGGAAGGCACGCCAGTCCGGCGCGGAGAACAGGAGAGTGACAACGACGTAGGTGGTAAACATGGGAAAGTCCAATAGTTATTTCGCGATGCCGACGATTTTGCGAAAATGTTTCTGTTGCTCGATCGCGTCGAGCATGAATGCCGCAACCGCCTTTCGGGACAGAGTGAAACCCATCCCGGGAGCGGCACCCTCCCGGCTCCGATAGGTCAGGTATTCTTCCTGAGTGAGACGTGGAGGCCGGGCGATCGTCCAGTCGAGACCGCTGCCTTGCACGATTTCTTCCATGGCAAGTGAATCGCGCATGTGGTTTCGAAGGATGAAGCTGGCGATCCGATTGGGGACACCCGGAAAATGCGCCGCAGCCGAGAGAACGAGCAGCCGCTTCACGCCTGAACGGTTCATTGCACGAGTCGTCGCAAGCGCGCTGTCGTGGAGCATTGAGCTTCGTTTGAAGACCTCTCGTGGTCCCAGTGTCGAAAGGACCGTGTCGTGATTCTGTATCGCGTCAAAGAGTTTATCCTCGTCCATTGGATTCCCCTTGAGGATGGCAAGCCGCTCGTTTCTCAGGGTAATGTTTTCAGGCGAACGAACAAACGCGGTTACATGATGACCTCTTGCAAGAGCTTGCTGAACAATCTCCCGCCCGGTCCGCCCAGTCGCTCCGATGACAAACAGCTTCTTAGTTTTCATAATCATTCCTTTCTGTGCCTTGAGGGGAAGAGCATTCGTTGAAGCGACCAGCCCGAGAAGTTCGTCAACCGACCACTGGTCGTAAACATGTACGCCATATTTGGAGGCGACGACTGTTCCATCGCTCGCGATCAGAAAATCGGCCGGCAGACCAAGCCGACCGCCCCCAGGATTGAGCGATGGCACAGGTTTATGATCGAAGAGGATCCCCCAAAGACTGCGCCAGACACCTCGGACGATCGGCAACCAGGCGCGCGGATCGAGAAGGCTGCGTTTGGACGCCTCCACCCCGAATTCAACGTAGAATCGCTTGTGCGGATCGGCGATGACTGCGAACGGTAAATCCAAGGCATGGACTGTCAGTTCCTCCGCAGTCGAGTGGAACAGGACAATTTCGCGGACTCCCGCCTTCACAATTTCGTCATGCCGCCGCACGAAAGACCGCAAGTGAAGGTTGCAGACCGGGCAACCCGCGAATCGCCGAAACTGCAAATGAACATAACGTTCGGGATCGGGCGCAGAAACCGTCTCGCCGGAAGCAGTCACCAGTTCGCGTCGGGCGATAAATGCATCCGCATCCACTCTTGTTTTCCGAGCACGTCCGCGCAGAGCCGGAACAGAAACCTGTGGGCCGCTGGTTTCAAGTTGAACTGTTTTCATGATTGAAACTAAGGCCCGGCAGAAGCCACTGGCCAATACCATGTTCGTTGCACTATGATTCCTGCTGGGTATCACTCGTTATGGAGCTGCGTCATTTGCGATACTTTGTGGCTGTCGCCGACGAATTGAACTTCCGCCGGGCCGCACGGCGCCTGCACGTGTCGCAACCACCGCTCAGCCGCCAGATTCACGACCTGGAGGATGAATTGGGGACGAAGCTGTTCGATCGGAGCAGCCGGAGGCTGGCATTGACGCCCGCCGGTGAAAGCTTTCTGAAGGAGGTGCGCCAGATTCTTTCTCACGTCGAACGCGCGGCGCAGCTTGCGCTCGCGGCCAGTCGCGGCGAGGCAGGGCAGTTGAGCGTCGCGATTCTCCCGCCGATTGGTGGTCTGTTTCTGCCGTCAGCCATCCGCGAGTTTCGCGAACGATTCCCGGTCGTTGACCTGACCATATTGGATTTGCCGCCGCAGGAACAGATCACGGCGTTGATGGACCGGCGGATTGACATAGGATTCGTCCCGCTGCCGGTCGTCGAAATGAACCCGGCCCTTGAGTTTGAACCCGTGCGAGAGGTTGAGTTGATGGTGGCTTTGCCTCCCGGACATCGCCTGGCCAAACAACGCCGGCTGACGTTGCGAAAGCTGGCCCACGAACCGTTTGTCATGCTCAAGCGTTCTTCGGCTGCCCTTCTGCACGACTGGGTTTCGAATCTATGCCGCGAGGCCGGATTCGAGGCCCAAGTCGTTAAACTCGCCGACGGCCCGGCGAGCATCCTCGAATTGGTGTCCGCCGGGTTTGGTGTGGCGCTCGTGCCGGGTTTATTCGCGAGGTTTCCCTCGGACGCGATCTTCCGCCCGCTGCCCCCCACAACACCAAAGTTCCAACTTTCACTTGCCTGGCGTCGCGACAACGAATCGCCGTTGCTCAAAGCGTTCCTGGAGATTTTGCGGACGCGGTTCGGCAAGGCCAACCGTTGAATACCGAGCACGCAACGGAGACCTGTAGCCCCCGCGTCGAAAGCTTGCCGATCTTTGTGTCCGTTATAACTGACGTATGTCGATCAGCGTCCGACATATCGGACTCTATTCATGCCGCCGTGAAATCAGAGACTCCTTACGTCGGCTCCTGCAATGTTGCCCTGGCAACTGCCGCTGATCACGCTGGCCGCAATCCTGTTCATCTGCTGGCTGGCGGCCTCGCTCGGCATCCGCAAGATCAGAAACCTCGAACCCGCCGTTGTGTTCCGGGGATGACCTCAACGCTTCGCGACGCCCTTGAACGCCGCAGGCCGGGTGAAGACTTAAGAGTCTTTGAGGATTTCGCGCGCGGCGTTGTAGCCGCAGGCGCCCATCACGCCACCGCCGGGATGGGTCGCGGCGCCGCACAGATAAAGTCCTTTGACCGGCGTGCGATAATCGGCGTAGCCCGGCAACGGTCGCATGAATGCAAGGCTGGAAAGGGTCATGGCGCCCTGCATGATGTTGCCGCCGGTGAGGCCAAAGGTTGATTCGAGGTCGGCCGGCGCCAGGACCTGGTACTGGATGACGGCTTTGCGGAAGTTGGGCGCGTATTCGGTCATGATGTCGATGCAGCGTTCGGCGTAGCGTTTTTTGTTTTCGTCGAGTGTGCCTGCGTCGGGCGCGAGTTTGTAGGGGAAGTACTGGGTGAACATCGACATTACATGCTTGCCCTCAGGCGCGACGGTGTTGTCGAGGGAACTCGGGATGGTGGCTTCGATGACGGGGTTCTCGGAGATGTAGCCGTATTTGGCGCAATCGAATGCCTTCTCGATGTACGTCCGATTGGGGCAGATGTGGATGGTGCCGCGGTGTTGGGGCCCCACGCCGTCGCCGGGCCGGCAGGTGAATTTCGGGACTTCGGAGAGCGCGAGGTTGATTTTGCAACTCGCGCTGGAGTAATCCAGATGCTTCACCGACTCGACGAATTCAGCGGGAAGATCTTTGCGGTCCATGAGGCGGAGAAACGTAGCGTGGGCGTCCAGGCAGGAGACGACTTTGTCGGCGTGATACTCTTCTCCGCCGGCGAGCGCGACGCCGGCGGCGCGGCCGTCTTTGACGAGGATGCGTGAGACAGGCGCGTTGACTTTGATTTCGGCGCCGCGTTCTTTCGCGGCAGATGAGATGGCGTTGGAGAGGGCGCCCATGCCACCCCGGACGTAACCCCAAACGCCGCGCACGCCGTCGCACTCGCCCATGACGTGATGGAACAGGACGTAGGCTGTGCCCGGCATGGATGGAGTTGCAAACGCGCCGATGATGGCGTCGGTGGAAATCGTGGTCTTGACCTCTTCGGACTCGAACCAGCGGTCGAGAATGGGGTCGGCAGCGCCCGTGAGAATTTCGACGGCGTGTTTGGCGTCAGCGCCGAGCCTGCGGAAATTCCACGCGATCCTGGCAAGCCGCATCAGGTTGCCGGGAGCATTTGACCATGGGTTGGGCGGCGTTTCGACGAGCATGGGTTCGAGGAAACGGGCGACGCGTTCGAGCATGGCCTCGAACCCGGGCAGGTTTTCGGCGTCTTTCCGGGAGAATTTTGAAACCTCGCGCCGGGTCATTTCCTTGTCGGGCCCCATCAGGAGAGAGCGGCCATCGGGCAGGGGCGTAAAACTCGACGGGTTGCGTGGCAACATTTCAAACCCGTGGCGCTTGAGCTCGAGGTCGCGAATGATTTCAGGACGAAACAGGCTGTTGACGTAGCTGGCAGTGGAGACTTTGAACCCGGGCCAGAGTTCTTCGGTGACGACGCAGCCGCCGACGAGTTCGCGGCGTTCGAGGACGAGGACCTTTCGCCCCGCGCGGGCGAGGTAGGCGGCCGTGACCAGGCCGTTATGACCGGCACCGATAATGATGGCGTCGTGTCTTGTGGGCATGGGAAATCGCCGAAATTGCCGGGGTTCTTTTATTCGCCAAGCGTTCCATTACGGTTTGATCAAACCGCTGAAAGCCGGGCGGTATGCCCAAAGCAAAAACAGCGCAAGCGCGCCGACCACCACAGCAAGCGGCAGTCCGGAGGGTTCAAGAAAGACGTGGAACAACAAAATGTTCACGATCACCGGGCCAAGCAACGTCAAGCCCAGTGGCACAAACCGCCCGAGCAGGCAAATCGCTCCGCCGGCAATTTGCAGGACCGCCACAACGTAATAGTAGTGGCTCACGAAGAGCGCCTTCATGAAGTCGCCGGCCATGCCTTGCGGCGGCGGCATATGAATGAACTGCAGGAATGCGTTCAGACCGAACACGACGAAGATGAGTCCAAGCAGACTCCGGGCGATGATGATGAGGATTTTCATGGTTTCCTTTGTGTTTGGTTTTCGCTTTTGAACAGGAGACAACCGAGATCATGGAGAAATTCCCCTCTCTTCTCCGTTACCTCCCGTTCGTCCGTCAGTTGAGATCGAACAAAAGGACTTGCGATGGTCTGGTCGCGCTCAGTTCCAGCGAACCTTCTTCACTGATTGCCGCAGCATCGCCTCCGCTCAGTTTTTTCCCGTTCAGCGACACTTCGCCTTCCGCCACCTGGACCCAGGCATGGCGTCCGGGCGCCAGTTGGCGCGTGACGCGACTGCCCGCATCGAGTTTGGCCAGCCAGAGGTCTGCATCCTGATGAATGGCAATCGAACCGTCGCGCCCGGTTTTGCTCGTGACCAGATGAAGGGCTCCCGTGGGTGCGTTGGCAAGCGACTTTTCCGCGTAACGCGGTGTCACGCCCTTGCGGTCCGGCAGAATCCAGATTTGGAGCAGATGCACCGCCTCATCCTTCGAAGGATTGAATTCGCTGTGCTGCACGCCCGTGCCGGCGGCCATGTATTGCACCTCGCCCGCGCGGATCACGCGGCCGTTGCCCATCGAATCCTTGTGTTCCAGCGCGCCGCTGAGGATATAGGTGATGATTTCCATGTCGCGATGCGGATGCGTTCCGAAACCCATCCCGGGCATCACCAGATCGTCGTTGATGACGCGCAAGCTGCGGAAGCCGATCCATTGCGGGTCGTAATAATCGGCGAAACTGAAGGTGTGATAGGTGTCGAGCCAACCGTGTTCGGCGTGGCCCCGTTCGTTGGCTTTTCGAATTTTCATCATGGCGACACAGTGCCACACGACCCCTGAGCCTGGAAAAGACCATGTTTCTTGCCTCAGTATAACTGAAAGCTATGCTCGGCGACTCAACAATCGGACTTTGGAAAGCAATCTTCTTGGACAGCCGACACGAATTTCACGAATTTGCGCCAAGCCAAAACTGGCTTGCCCCAACGGGGCAAAAGGAAAATAGCCCAGAGTTGCTCGCCCAACGCAAGAGCTACCCTGGGTAAACATCCCACAAAAATATTTCTCCCTCGTCTCCTCGAACGAGGAAAGGGCTGGGGTGACGAGTCGAAAGTCGCCGCCGAATTCCTCGCCTTGTTCACGGCGATTGTTTACTCTGTGCTCAATTGAACTGACAGGACGTGAACGTCAAAGAGACCATTGCGACAGTCAATCAGATGCAGGCCGACGGCGTTATCGAACGCTACGCCATCGGCGCTGCGGTGGGGGCGACCTTCTACCTTGAACCCGTTGCCACACTCGACGTGGACATCTTTATCTCGTTTCATTCTGAAGCCGGCAGTTTGCTGGCCAACCCGCAGCCCATCTTCGATTACCTCAAAGCGCGACGCGGCACTTTGGAAGGCGAATACATCGTCGTGGCCGGCTGGCCGGTCCAATTGCTTCCTGCCGCCGGCCCGCTGCTGGAGGAAGCCCTGGCGCAGGCCGTCGCAAAGGATGTCGCCGGTACGACCGCGCGCGTGTTCACGGCCGAACATCTGGCCGCCATTGCCCTCCAGACCGGTCGCGCCAAGGACAAGGCCCGGTTGCTCCAGTTTGTCGAGGCCGGAGCGCTCGACCCCGCGCGGTTTCAAGCCATCCTCTCGCGGCACGGACTGCAGGAAGCCTGGCAACGCTTTGAAAAACAATTCCTCGGTGACAGCCCATGACCCTTGACCTCGTCCGAATCCTGCGCAGCAAGCGCGACCTCCGGCAACGCCTCGCCGCCCGGCCCGTGGCCGAAAAGCTGGCGATGCTGGATGCGATGCGCGAACGCGCGCTCGCCATTCGCCCGACGCCGTACGCGGTGGAAGGCGGCCTGTTGCGTGAAAAACCGCCGCCCGACCATGTGCACGGCAAGAAAGCCGAATGAAGCCGCATGCAATTCAACGCCAAGCCGCAAAGGCGCAAAGAATCGAACCGCTGATGCACGCTGATGAACGCTGATTCAAAAGGGCTGGCTTGTCGCGCCGAAATGCAATGGATGCGGAAAGCCCGACAGATGATAGCCTGGGGCAACGCCCCGGGTTCACATTCCACAAACATTCCAAGCCCTGAAAGGGCGAGACCAGTTTGGTCGCCAATGCCGGCCGGACCGATGCGCGAAGCCTTTCAAGCCGAATACGAAGCCTGTGTTTCAACAATCTCAACAGATTCTGTATTCGACAATCAGCGGTTAATCTCTTACAGAATCTGTTGTGCAACTTGACCAAACACTCGAACTCCTGCCGGTTTCCCACCGGTCTGCGTTTCAAAACATACGGAATTTTCTCGCCGGCAGGTTGCTTGGGGCGACGCGAGATCGAGCGCTCATGGACGAATTGTTCAAGTGCGTCTTCGCCAAGCATTGGCTGCTGAAGTCGCCAGACTTTGCGGTCGCGAAGGACTTGTCGAAATCATACCGGGCTGCTTTCGCACACGTTAAGCGTGTCTTGCCCGGGATTTTCCTTTCCGCCGATGAAATCGAACTCGATCCAGTCGCACTTCAGTATGTGGACCGGCAATTCGAGGCGATTGATTTGGAGAATTGCCGGGCAGACATTTTCAGCGAGCTGTACGAGGCTTTCGCAGGAAGTGGTGTTAAAGCAAGCGAGGGCCAGTTCTTCACACCGACCGTCGCCGTGAATCTGCTCGTCGAGATGGTGAATCCAAAGCCATCACAGACCGTCTGTGACCCGGCTTGTGGCGCAGGCGGATTCCTGATTGCCGCCGCCAAACATCTCGTCGCGGCAGGAGGGAAACCGGAAGACGTGGCGGCGTCGCTGCGTGGTGTGGACAAGGACGCATACCTCGCCCGTATTGCGCGCGGGCGGCTCGCGCTTTTCCTCGACGAAATACCCGAGGTGATTTGCGGTGATTCGTTGGCCGACGTCACACAGGAGGGAACTTCGATTAAGGCCAAGGGCTTCGACATTGTGCTCACGAATCCGCCGTTCGGCGCGAAAATCGTCGCTGCATCGGCCAAGACGCTGCTTCGTTACGACCTGGCGCGGCGATGGGTCAAGGCTGACAACGGAAAGGAAACCTTCATGGTGAACGGCGGGACGAACACTTCGACACCTGTGCAGGTTTTGTTTGTTGAGCGTTGCTTGAATCTCCTCAATCCCGGCGGCTTCCTCGGTGTGATTCTGCCCGAGAGCATCGTTTCATCGAAGTCGCATGGCTATGTTGTCCAGTATGTGCAGAGCAAGGCGGAGTTGATTTCCGTTGTTGGAATGCCGGAAGCACTTTTCAAAACTTCCGGCAAAGGCGGCACGCATACGAAAACGGTTGCGGCGGTATTTCAGAAGAAGCCCACCAAAGGCAAGCACGGCGCGGTTTTCTTCGCCGAAGCCAAATGGTGTGGTCACGACAGTCGCGGGCGTGCCGTTCCGTTGAACGATGTTCCGAAAATCGCAGCGCACTTCGCTGAGTTTCGACGGACCGGGCGATCCGCCCACGGGCATCTGGGTATTTCCGTTCCGCGCGAACGCCTCGGGCTGAATCTTGCGCCGCGGGCATTTGAATTCGACGCCGAAATTGAAGCAGAGCGGATCGCGAAGACCCACGAAATCGTTGCGTTTGGCGATTTGGTGAAAGCGGGTGCTTTCTCGCTTTCGACGGGTGACGAAGTTGGCAAGCTTGCTTACGGCACAGGAGACATTCCGTTCGTCCGGACCTCCGATATCTCAAACTGGGAAGTGAAGCTCGACCCAAAACACAGCGTATCGGAAGAAGTTTATGAGCGGTTCAGAGCGCGGCAGGACGTGCGGCAAAACGACATTCTGATGGTTCGTGATGGCACTTACCTCATCGGGACGTGCGCCATTATCACCGAATACGATTTGCCGATGCTTTACCAGAGTCACATCTACAAAATCCGAGTCGAGGACACGACACGAATCAGCCCGTTCCTCCTGCTCGCCGCGTTGAATTCAGAATTTGTTCAACGCCAAATCAAAAGCTTCTGCGTCAGCCAGGACATCATTGATTCGCTTGGCGACAAAATCCATCAGGTTCGCCTTGCATTGCCCAAGTCGGAGGAAGCACGCCGCCGAATTGCCAAGCTTGTGGAGAAAGTCATCCGCGACCGAATCGAAGCGCGCGAACTTGCCCGCAAAGCCGCCGAAGAAATTATGGCGGGCTGATTTCTCCTGATTTGATCAAGGCTTCGTAGTTCGCCGAAATTCGCAGCAAAAGTTGGCGGGTTTCTTTCAGCGTCAGGTGGCCCTGGATGCGATTACCGTCGGCGGTAATCCAGGAAATGTTCTTCTTGTGATGGCGGAACTCCGTGCCTGCTCCAGCCTTCAGCGGATTCAGATGACCGACTTGATAAGCCGCCTTGCCATGAACCGGGTCAGCCACTTCCTGGGCGAGGACCTCGAAATCCAGCGGATCAAGTGTCACCGGGCAACGCGCCACCCTGCCCGCTCCAGCCAACCCGCCCATGCTTTGCAAATAGTGAATGA
>Ga0137375_10011345_pt1 | contig 10539 bp, 4 predicted proteins | sample SagtaG_24_FD_104936 | JGI IMG/M metagenome (GOLD analysis project Ga0137375, IMG submission 104936) | Vadose zone soil microbial communities from Sagehorn Ranch, Mendocino, California, USA - Sage1_R_113_16 metaG | ecosystem: Environmental > Terrestrial > Soil > Vadose zone | place: USA...
GTCAATATCGGCGCCGATTGCCTTGCGGCCGTTGGCCAGGCAGGCCACCAATGCGGTCCCGCTGCCGCAGAACGGATCCAGAACGCTCTCGCCCGGCTTGGTGTACTTCTCCAGCGCCGCATCCGCGATTTCAGAGGGGAAACGTGCGCAGTAGAAGTGGAAGCGGTGGAGGGGCTCAAGATCAACGGTTGGCATTGGGCGTACCCCGCCTCGATTCTCGTTGGTTGCTCCGGAGCAGCGCAGTCCGCAGGCCTTAAATCATTGACAAGTCGTTCGATTCTACCAATCCTTCCCAGGGAACGAAAAGTCTTTCGCCCCTGGTCAGGCCGCTGGGGTGTTTCGAGAATTTAGGCCAGCACGAAGCAACTCGGCATCCCCAGAGCAAGTTGCTGAACGCCGTCTACGAGCTGACCCGGCCCGACAGGCGCGAGGGGACGTCGCCCTGCGACGAGCTGCGGGACGACGTGAAGCACTGTTGCTGGCAGCTGCTCGGGCCACCGCCAGGACACCCGCTGTACGAGGAGATACACTCCGAGCAGCAGGTCCAAGCCGAGAAGGTTAAGAAGCCGAGGGGGAAGGGGAGGTAGGGTTTTGCCAGCTTTTTGCCAAAGGCGGATTTCTTTGCCAAACTGCCGCACACCCGGAACGGCTGAACAGCAGCCGAGCGTACCGGTTTTTGCCAAACTTTTTGCCAAGAGCCGGCTTTGCCAAGGATTTGCCAGGATTCAGGCTGGCAAGACTCGTCGCAACTCTAAGCTATTCTGTCATTTAAGCGGAGAGGGCGGGATTCGAACCCGCGGTGAGGTTTGACCCCCACACGGCATTTCCAGTGCCGCACCTTCGGCCGCTCGGTCACCTCTCCGGAAATACCTGAGACATTATCTCGGTTCCATTGGCGGCGTCATTTCCTCCTGGATCCCTGGCAAAAATCGCTTTAGCGAGAAGTTGGCCAAGGACTTGGTTCGCTCATCTGCCTCTGATCGTACCGCCAGTGAAGCGTTTTGGCAAGAAACGGGCAGGGAAATCCGGTCTGGCCAGAAGCCCCTGGACGAGGCAGGGGCGGTGCGCATCTTCCAGATCTCCCCGCACGTTGGAGGGCGAAGCACGAACTCACAACGGCCTTTCCAGGTCACCCAACACAGCAGCCTCCAACCGCCCGTTGCCCGCGTGGCCGTTCGTCTCCTTCACATCGACCAGCAGGATACGCCCACGCGCCGGGTCGCCGACGATCTTGACCTTGCGCGGGTGCTTGCGGCGGCGATGCCAACCGCGGTCGTACTGCTCCTCGGCGAACCGGCGGACCGACTCGCCGCCCAGCTGCTCGAAGGCGCGGCTGACGTGGCGCATGTCGAAGAACAGCTGCTGCTGGGCGGCGAGTTGTGCGGGTGTGCAAACGCGCACGCCGGGCACCGCGCCATCGCCGAAACCCATGCGTCGCAGGCCCTCCTCGCTGTAGGCGCACACCTCGCGCGACGCCTCGTAGAGCAGTTCGATCGCTGTGTCGTCCACGCCGGCGAGCCGCAGGTTGGCGTTGATGAAGCCGAAACGCTTGCCCAGCGTTTCCAGGCTCGCACGCAGCACCGCCACGAAGTGCTCCTTCTCCAACGCCAGCATCGGGATCGCCTCGAAGCGACGCACCAGCTCCGGCCGCTTGTTGCCGTAGCGGTCGGTGAACGCCTCGGCCAGCACGTCCTTCACCTGCCGCTCGCTCATCAGCCGGTGCAACCGCTCGGCGCCGGCGTTGGCGGCCCCGACGATCATGTGCCCCGGCCGCCGCACCGTCTCGCCGTTACCGGCGGTCAGGATGCCGGCGTCGAAGTAGTTCATCAGCGCCGTGTAGACGTCGGGGTGCATCTTCTCGATTTCGTCGAAGAAGACGATCGCCGAGGCATTGTCCTGGGCGAAGACGTAGAGGATGCCCTTGTCCGGACCGACGTAGCCGCTCGGCGAACCGATCAGCCGTGCCACCGTATGCGACTCGGAGAACTGCGCTCCCTCAACGTGGAAGAACGGCATGTTCATCGCCAGCGCGAACTTCATCATCAGCTCGGTCTTGCCGACGCCGGTCGGGCCGGGCAGCAGCAGCGCCAGCGGCCGGTCCACGTCGCGCACGCCGAGGACGTGGCTTTTCATGCGGGCGCCGATGGTGCGGATCGCCTGCTCCTGGCCCAGCACCTCGAACGGGGCGCGGTCGAGGAACTTGTCCACGGCCGTCTTGCGGTGGCGGATCTGTTCGCCGTCGGGCAGGTGGAAGATCGACGGCGCGGCGGCGGCGACGTCCTGCTCGGTCAGGCCGCGGTAGCCCTCCATGCGGGCGTGCTGGGCGGCGCCGTTGAGCGTGTGCAGCACGAGGTTGAGGTTGTCCTGCTCGGGCCGGCGCGTCCGCTTCACCAGCGCCGCGGCGAACTCGAAAATCTCGCGGTCGATCGGCTCCTCTAAACCGAGTTTGCGCCGCAGCGCCGGCTCCTCCGCCAAGAGCCGGTCGGGAATCTCATCATCCATGAACGGCTGGATGAGCACCTGCGGCAGGCCCGGCAACGGCTCGCGCATGCGCAGGATCACCTTGATGTGATAGCGCTGCAGCAGGCCGACGAATTGGCGATACTGCTCCAGATCCTTGACCGACTCGGCATCGACCACCAGGATCACGTTTTCATCGTGGAGGGTCAGGTCGGAGAGAACCTTGTTGATCAGGCCCAGGTCCGGCGTCAGGTTGATGTCGATGCCGAGGAACTTGCGGATGAGCATCTCCCAGATCTTGTCGAGCTTCCCCGGCTTGCGGACGCACACGAGGGAGTAGTCGAGCAATTCCTCGCCGACGCCGCCCTCCATCAGCCGCCGGGCGAACGAGCGCACCAGGCGCTCATGCGGCCGCACGTAGTCGCCCCACACCTCGCGCGTCTTCTCGACGTCCTCCTTGATCTTTTCTTCTGCGACCACGGCGCCCAGTTCGGGGTGAAAGTTCGTCGTGTCCACGATGCACACGATGCCCCGGTCGAGCAGGTGCCGTTCGAGCACCTTGACCTCCTCCGCCATCCCGAAGGCGTCGAGGTGAAGCGTGCGGTAGTCGTTGAGGCTGGCAACGTCCTTGAAGACGGCCGGCAGCGCCCCGAGCTTGTTGGGCCGGTACGACTCAGCGTACACCTGGAACTGGTTGAGGATCGCCGGCGCATGGTTGAAGCGTTCGATGGATAGCTCCTTGCACCGTGCGGGGACGTCGGCAAAGCCCAGCTCGCGCAGCACGAGCAGGATGGCCTGCAGGTCCGGCTCGCCGAGGTACGCCGTGTGCTCGAAGGCATACAGCAGGTAATCGTCCGGCTTCGGCTCCTTCTTGCCGCTCCACTTGCGGACGAGATAGGTGAAGTGCTTCTTGTCCGAGGCGCCCGGCAGCCGGACATGGACCCGCAGAGCGTCGATGAGCATGCTGAGTTTCGGATCGATCTTCTCGGGCAGGATGCGCTCCAGGATGAAGCGGAGGCTCGGCCCCATCTGCGCGGGCACGATGGGGAAGTCGCGCAGCTGCTGCTCGGTGATGCTGCCGAAGCCCTGCACCCGGTTGGCGCGGAGGTGCTTCGCTGCTTCGGGCGTCAGCAGGAACGACGCGCCGCGCAGCCACTTCACCCCCTGCGCGCGCTCCGATCCAGTCGCGAAAGCGCGGTCGAGGTACTTGCAGAAAACCGCGGCGTCGGGACCGGCCAGCAGGCTGAAGACAATCCGCTTCTCCTCGTGGCACGCCTGAGCCGTCTCGTCGCGGAACTTGCGGATGCGCGCCCGGCTGGTCTCGGCAGCGTCAAGCTGCTGCAGAATGGTCTTCCGCTTCGCGCGGTCCCTGTCGGCCTGCTTGATCTTGTTCTCGAACTCCTCGATTTTCTTCGCGAGTTTGGCGTCCTCCCGCTCCCAGATCGACATCGCCTTCTTGTCGTCTTGATCGGCGGGGGCGCTCTGGTGGTGTTTCTTGCGCTTCACCCGCGTCTGCCGCAGGTCGCGCTTCGTCTTGCGGTAGTCGCGCTCGCTCTCGACGGAAAGTGCCTTGCGGCGCAGGAGAGCCATCTGTGACGTTTCGACCCCCCTCGCCCCGCGTCCTGCAGGCTCGGGGGCCTCTGCGCGATTGCCGGTCAAGAGCCAGTCGATGAACTCCGCCGCCAGCTGAGCCTGTTCGTTCTTGTCGATGTGGTCGGTGGCGAACGTCGGCAGTTCCGGCACCTTGATGCACACCATCGGGGTCGGAATGGCTGGATCGGAGCCGCCCACAAAATCGTGGGCGTTGTTGATGGCGGCGTGGAGCAGGTCCGCCGCCTCCTTGTCCAGCGCCGGCGCGGGCGGCGGGGCCTGGTTCGGCTTGCCGTCCGGCGGGCTCTCGGCTGCCGGCTCGTCCTTCTCGTCCACCTCGTAGTCCTTGGCCGCGCTCATGCCCTGGATGACCAGGAAGCGGAAGCGGTCGTTGGACAGCCCTTCCAGCAGCGAGCGCAGGCGGACAAAGAACGGCGTGCAGAGGCGAAGGTAGCGGATGGCCTTGCGCGGGTCATCACAGCCGCCGGCAATGAACCGGCCGAAGAAGTTGACACTGGTGACGGGGAACGGGAACTGTGCGATGAGATCCCGCAGGTCGGCTCTGTCGAGGGCGCACTGGTGGAAAAGGATGGCTTTCAGGAGATCGAGTTGCGACCGGGTCAGATCGGCAAAACGGTGCGTGAGCTGCTCCGTGTCGGTCTCGACAAACGTCTCGGCGTCAAACTCGCCGCGCGCGAAGCCTTCCAGCAGTTCCGGCAGGGCCGCGTCGATGGTGTCGCGGCTGCGTTCGGCATTGGCAACAATCTTGCGGTCGGCCGGCAGGTAGCCCATCATGTCCAGATAGGCCCGCAGACGCTCGCGGTCGTGCGGGTCGGTGGATGGCCGCAGGAAGACCGCCCAGGTCATGACCGCGTGCAGGGCCGAGAGCTGCGCGCGCCCCAGGCCCAGACGCGCAGCCAGTTGTTCGATGCCCTGCTGCTCGGCGGTCACCGTCCCGTTCACGGACGCCTCGGACGCAAACAAGGTGATTGTCTCTGTCGCCGTGTGAGTGTGTTCGTCCATCGGCTCCTTTGGGGTCAGGGTTGTGTTTGCCTCCCTGGAAAAGAGACGTTGACGGCGGGTGAGGTTCGCCGTCCTGCCTCGGCAGCCGAGAGCCGCTGATGGGATGTTGCCATCCCGCAGGGCCGCCAGCGGAATCGCTCCGTGAGGAGGCACGGATCTGATATAGCGAGTCAGTCCATTGACGCCGAGGAGTTCCTTGGCGAACTTCTCGTCTGACTTTTCGCCCTGGGAACCGCGGGCCGGCTTCGCAGCTGACTTGGGTAGGTGCCGCGAGCCGAGCGGCACTCCGGTCCGGCTCGGCTCGCCGGACCTACCCAACAAACCAGCTGCAACGGTCCACTAGCGTTTGGGATGGATGTCGCGGATGAGGACCGTGCCGTCGCGGCTTGCCGTCGCCAGGCGCCGGCCGTCCGGGGAAAAAGCTACCCTGGTAACGCTATCGAGGTGGCCGGGAAATGGCCCGAGTTGCTTGCGGGTGGCCAGATCCCAAACGTGCAGCGTGTCCTCCTGATACTTCTGACTCGTCCAGGCCAGCACACGGCAATCGGGCGAAAAGGCGAGGCAGCCGGAATACCAGGTTTCCTTCGGCATCGGAAAACGGGCGCGCTCGCGGCCGGTCAGCAACTCCCACAGAATCACGTCATCCAAGCTAACCTGTGCTGCCAGCGTGCGGCCGTCCGGCGAGAACGCCAGGCCGCTGCACTGGCCCTTGGTCTCAAACAGGTAGCGCAGTTTCCCATTTACAAGGTCGTGAACACAGACGGCCTCCCCTCTTCCCGAGGCCATGAACCAGGTGTCCGGCGAAAAGGCCGCCGGCGCGCCTCCGCCGTGCTCAAGGGTGAATTCGCGGAGGAGCTTGCCCGTGGCTGTCTCGAAAATGCCGCGTTTGCTGGAATGGCCGCCCGTGAAGATGAGTTTGCCGTCGGGCGAAGAGGCGGCCCAGCGGACGCCGTGTCGCGCGTTGTTGTCGAGCACCGCCCGTTTGGCCCCCGTCACGGTGTCCCACAGGGTCGCCGGTTCATCCCAGGCGCCACACATAACCAGGGACTTGCTATCGGGGGAAAAGACAAGTGAGCCGCTGCGGCCGCGATGCCCGAGCATGGTTCGCAGCAACTTCGCGGTGGCCGCGTCCCACAGGCTGACGCTGCCATCCTGGCAACCGGTGGCGATGAGGGCACCGTCGGGAGACCAGGCGACGGCCAGGATGTCGCCGCGGTACGGCCAGCCGTGGCGATCCTTGCCGGTCGTGGCGTCGAGCAGGCGAACCGAGTGCCAGGTTCTCCAGAGGAGCGTTTGGCCATCCTGACTGAAACTGTCGATCCAGCCGACGCCGGGCGGAGGGACCAGGACGCGCGGCTTGGCGTTGGCATCGGCGAGGTTCCAAAGTTGGATCTGCTGCTCCGGGCTTTCCTTCCCCGTGCGGGTTGTCAGCGCCAGGGTTGTGCCGTCGGGCGAAAAAGCGAACGCCCAAGCGGCCTGCTCGCTGCGGGCTGGATCGGCGGCCAGGGCGATCTCGCGCTTGAGTTTGCCCGTGGCCATGTCCAGGATACGGACGCTGGCTCCCGGGCCGCTGGTGGCCAGTTGGGTGCTATCGTGGCTGAAGGCAGCGCGGTAGGACAGGGTCTGCTCGCCCAGATCCTGGAGAACCTTGCCGGTCGCTACGTCCCAGATGCGAGACTGCCGGCGATGAGTAGACGTCACTAACCGGCGGCCGTCCGGCGATACGGCCACTGTGCTCAGGGTTCCCTGGCCGTGGAAAAACTCCCGCAGCTTCTTGCCGGTCGTCATGTCCCAGACCTGCGTCGTCACCTGGTTGCCGATGACGAAGGTTTTGCTGTCGGCGGAAAACGCGGGTGCGTAGTGACAGGGTTCCACGTGCGGGCCAGCGTTGCGCTGCTGGTAAAGCAGTTTGCCGCTGGGAAGTTCGCAAATGACAAAGTGATACGCCCCCCGGTGGTAGGCGACGGCGAGCAGCTTGCCGTTGGGGGAAATCGCGACTGCGCGGGGGTGGCGCCAGTCTTTGCTTTGGGGAAAGCCCGGCAGCTCACGGCCCGTGGTGATGTCCCAAAGATGGAGGACTTTGTCGGCAACGGTGACGAGGGTTTTGCCATCCGGGGCGAGGGCAGCCTCATCACTGTTCTGCAGGCGCACGGTGCCGAGGCGAGCGAGGCTGCCGGCCGGCAGCGGATCGCCGAAATGATCGAGCTTCGGCGGAACGGGCACTGGCGCCGGGCGCGGCCTGCTGGCAAGCCGGGCATGTGCCGCCTGCGCCATCTGGGTCCAGCGCGCGGCCGCGTTTCCCTTGGCCAGACGCTCAAGCAACTCCCGGGCCTCGGGTGTGCCGGCCCGTTCCAACACCTCCAGCGCTCGCGCCTGGCGGACGAGCGCGGGCGTTCCTGCCGCTTCCGGGATTCGCGCCAGTAATTGCTCGATCCGGCGACTCATTTCAACGCTTGGTTTCTCTTGCAACACCTGTTTCAACGCCGCCTCGGCGGCGTCGGACAGCCTTCCCAATTCGGCCATCGCTTTTTCGCGAACTGCAAAAGCCTTCTTGTCCAGGTCGCGGACCAGTTGGTCGATTTGTTGGCGATCCCCGGAAACGGGCGACAAGCGGGCCTTCAGGAATGGGACCGTTTTCTCAGGAGTCAACGCCAATGCCCAGATAGCTCGATACGCCTTGGCGGCGTCCTGATCCGCCAGGTCGGCCCACAGCGTTTCCAGGTTCGGCTCTTGGGCCTCGGAGCGCAGCCCAAGTACAACAAGCACGCTCAGCAGGGCGACAAGGATAGACGATTTTCGCGAGGTGTATTGGCTCATAAAAGTCTCCTGACAGGCCAAAACCCAAAACGAGCGCGCGATTCATCCAGTGGCACCGCGCGAACTTCGGCAAGCGGCAGGAGAGCCTATTTGTCCTTGGGCGCGAGGTAGGCAGCGACGTTATCGCGGGCGCCGCGCGGATGCAATCGCTCGGCCGGCGTCGGGTTCGCGACCAGCTCGAAGGCAATTCCGAGCGGATACGGCCCCTTCCGCGGCGTGATGACGCCGTTGGCATCGGTCGGCAAGCCCGAAGCGGTCCCCAGGGCGAGCAAGTCAAAGCGCGTGAACGCCTGCTTGGCTCGATCGTACTCCAGGAAGCCGAGGAGCGCCGGTTCGTAAAATGCCATCCCGTCTCTGCCTTGTTGCTGGAGCCTGGCACTGCCCTCCAGCCGCAGGGTGAGTTTCTCCTTGGTGACGTGCTGCACGGTCAGAGTCAGCCGGCCGGCGTCTGACCTGGAACGGGTGAACGCCGCTCCCTCGGAAAAGCCGCGACACGGATCGAGATGGTAACGGAACAGCCGCAAGGCAAACGACTCGGGCACGGCGTGGCGGTCGCCCGCCTTCGGCGCCGTGGGCACGAGGGCCTGCCATTCGTTCTTCGGCATCCACATGAAGTCGTTCTGGGCCATGCCAAAGCGCTCGATGGCCGCCTTGCTCGAACCGGGCAAATAATCTTCCGCAACGACGTAGCGCAGCGATTTATCGTCGTTCCAGCCAAGGTGGCGGTTGAAAACGCGAATGACCAGCGCGTCTTTCGGGAGGAGCAACGCGGCACGCTTCGGATCGACGGCTGCCGCTTGGTGTACCTTGACTGCCCCCGGGGCGCGCTCGGAGTCGGGAAGTGCGTCCCACGCCTTGCGCATCGTGGCGAGCCATTTTTCCATCCCAGGCCCGGGACCGCTGTAAGGCCCCAGCGCCTTGCCGCCTGCGGTCACCACACAGACCGAACCGGATGCCGTGATCGTGACGCAGTGGGTGGCACGGACGAAATCGCCATCGGCATCCTTGTATTCGCCGCGTTCCTTGCGCGCATCAAGGGCGACGCAGACGTATTGGGCCTTGAGCAGCTTGACGACTTCTTCGGTCCAGATTGCCGGCGCACGGCCGGCGGACGCCGCCGCTCAGCAAACGCCGATCGGAGCGCCCCCCGCGCCGGCCCAGACGAAGATCGGTTTGCCCTCGCGGGCTGCTTGCGCACGCGCCTCGGTGATGGTGAGCTTCCAGGGAATCTGCCAGAAACGCTGCTCGTCTGGCTGCACGCGGATCAGCTCATGCAACTTGGCGAACTGGTCGGGAGCAATGGGCCTGGGTTCATCCGCTCGCATTGTCCCGGCGAACAAACCCGCAATGAGCGAAAGCACGCAGAGGAATCGACGTTTCACGGGGTAGCTCCTTGTTTGGCGACTCCTGGACATAGGCGAAGAGCCGGCCGGCTCCTTTGCGTTCACGCGACGATGTCCTCGATGACGTTGCCGAACACGTCGGTCAGGCGGAAATCGCGCCCCTGGAAGCGGTACGTCAGCCGCGTGTGCTGCATCCCGAGCAGGTGCAGGATCGTCGCCTGTAGATCGTGGACGGGCACCCGATTCTCGGCGACGTCAAAGCCCAACTCATCCGACGCCCCGTAAGTGATGCCCGGCTTGATGCCGCCGCCGGCCAGGAAGATCGTGAACGCGAACGGGTGATGGTCGCGGCCCAGGTTGGCTCCGCCCGCGGTCCGCCCCTCGCGGAACGGCGACCGACCGAACTCGCCGCCCCAGACGATCAGCGTTTCGTCGAGCAGACCGCGCGCCTTCAAGTCACGGATCAGCGCCGTAACCGCCCGATCGATGCCGCGGCATTTGTTCCTTAACCCATCGCGAATGTCCTCGCCGGCGCCGGTGCCGTGGAAGTCCCAGCCCCAGTCGTGCAGCTGCACGAACCGCACTCCCTGCTCGACCAGCCGCCGCGCCAGCAGGCAGTTGTTCGCGACGCTCGACGCCCCCGGCTGCGCCCCGTACATGTCGAGGATGTGGCGCGGCTCGCGCGTAATGTCCATCACCTCCGGCACGGCAGTCTGCATTCGGAACGCGAGTTCGTACTGCGCGATGCGCGTGCGCGTCTCCGGGTTGCCAAGCTCCGCGGCCTGCAGTTCGTTCAGGTCGCGCAGGGCATCGAGGCTGAGGCGACGCACGGCGGAATCCATGCCGCGCGGGTTCGAGACGTACAGCACCGGGTCGCCCTGCGAGCGGCATTGCACGCCCTGGTAGACCGACGGCAGGAAACCGTTGCTCCAGTCGCTGTTGCCGGCGCTGGGGAACGTGCCGCTGGAAACCAGCACGATGAAGCCGGGCAGGTTCTGGTTCTCGCTGCCCAGGCCGTAGGTTACCCACGAACCCATCGACGGCCGCCCGAACTGCGGCGAGCCGGTGAAGAGAAGCAGTTCCGCCGGCGCGTGGTTGAACTGCTCGGTGTGCATTGACTTGATGAAGCACAGTTCGTCGGCGACCGTCGCCAGGTTCGGCATCGCTGCCGAGATCCACGCCCCGCTGCGGCCATAGCGGCGGAAGGGCTGCGGGGTCCCGAGCAGTTTCGGCACGCCGCGTGTGAAGGCGAAGCGCCGGCCGCGCAGGAACTCCGCCGGGCAGTCCTGACCATTGCGACGTACCA
>Ga0137375_10011350_pt1 | contig 10537 bp, 5 predicted proteins | sample SagtaG_24_FD_104936 | JGI IMG/M metagenome (GOLD analysis project Ga0137375, IMG submission 104936) | Vadose zone soil microbial communities from Sagehorn Ranch, Mendocino, California, USA - Sage1_R_113_16 metaG | ecosystem: Environmental > Terrestrial > Soil > Vadose zone | place: USA...
AAAATCAACGGTGGCACAGCAACAGAAAGGGATGGAAGTGCTAACCGCGCAGCTCAAAGAGCAGGCCGCGCAAATCCAAAAAGTGAGCGCCCAGCTTGAAGTTAACAAACCTGCACCACAAGTAGTCGCGAACAAACCGTAAAGCTGCAATTTAAAGTGGCCTTGTGTGTCAGTCACCGAGGCGATTTGGAAAGGCGTTCGCCCTCGCGGCGAACGCCTTTACCATTTCGGTCGGTCAATAGCATTGGCTTCGCCAAGCTGAAGCAGGTCTTCAAACGACGGAAAAATTCGCTTAGAAAGGATAAAGCCGATCCCGCTGTGCGGACCGGTTTCATTTGACTAGCTCTTCGCCTTCCATTTTCTTCGTCCGAATTACCAAGGGCTCAGTTTACGCATAACATGAAAAAGATTTTTATCCTTCCGGCAGTCATCGCTTTTGCGATGATTTGCTCCTGTCAAAAACAAGATTCGGCCGCTGAAGAACAACTCGCTCAACGGATAGCGGAGCTCGACACACGCGAGAAAACCTTGGATGAAAGACAGAATTCATTAGATGAAAGAGTGAGCTCGTTGGATGAAAGAGTGAAAGCGTTAGCCGAGAAAGAAAAGGCCGCAGCGAACGCCCAGACGATTCCCGGCGACGTTCAGGATCAGATCCCCGACCCTGCGCAGGCGCAGACTGAAAGAGACAAGGCAATACGGCAGGTTCCCGCCGAGATTCGGTCCCTGATGGCCGACGCCGTGAAGATGAAAGCCGAAAGGGAGAGAGAAAAACAAGAGCAACGCACCCAAAGACAGCCTGGGCTGGAAAAATTACAGAACCAAAAGCAGCGCAAGTTAGAGATGTCTGGCGGGGCAGTCTTTCCTTCGGCGGAAGCTAGTTCGCCAACTCCAGCTCCTCGGACTGAGGCTACTTTACCAAGCGCATCGCCTACGCCGTAGTGACTCCGACATTAATGCGCGATGCCAAGCCGGGTGACCGGCGACCGTGGTCTTTTCGAAAAGCTATTCCGCCAGTCGCCGAGTCATATCGCGCGAATGCCCGCTTCATCTTGGCTTGCGCCCGATTCGTTCCTTGGGAATGATGCACATGCATGCCAGTGACGCTCGAGCAAACCGGCACGAACGTGATTACGTCACGTGCCGCTTTCATTCTGCGGTTCATCAGCACGATCGCGCTTTGGACAATCGCTCTGCTGATCATGTTCACAGGTTACGAGATCTTGTTTTGGCTGCTGATCAGCCTGTTCGGAATGATCGGGCTTTGGGAATTTTACCGGATGCTCGATCACAAGGGCCTGCCCAATTTCAAAATCACGGGAATGATTTGCGGCGCCGTTCTGCTCGCCGGGAGCTTTTATTACTTCTCCAAGATTGGACCGGCACATTCGTATGATTTCGAAGTCGCTGTCCTGCTTTTTTTTCTGCTGACCGTCTTTGGGCGGCAGATGTTCGCTCGCCTTCGCCATGACGAGCCGCTGCAAACCATGGCTTACACTCTGTTTGGCCTGCTCTACGTGCTTTGGCTTTTCAACTTTATCACCAAAATTGTCTATCTAACGCCACGTTCGAGCACAGGCCAATTGACTGGCCAATTCTATGTTCTGTATTTGATCGCGATCACGAAATTTGCCGACATGGGTGCGTATCTTACCGGCAGCGCGGTTGGACGGCATCTGATGGTCCCTCATATTAGCGGGAAGAAAACGTGGGAAGGTTTTTTCGGCGCGATTGTTTTTGCGCTTCTTTGCAGCCTGGCATTGTTCAAAGTGATGCCAGGTCATTTGTCGGTGCTGAACTGGACGCACGCGACCATTCTCGGTGTATTTCTTGGGCTCGCAGCGGTGCTCGGAGATTTGGCTGAATCAATTATCAAGCGCAGTACAGATGTGAAGGACTCTGGGAATCTGTTGCCGGGAATCGGCGGTGCGCTCGACCTTCTGGATAGTCTGCTGTTTACCGCGCCGCTTTTGTTCTTCTATTTGCGATTGGTAATTCGGGTGCCGTAACCACGAAGGAAGCCGGAATAATGACAGAAACTTCTGGAGGGCGTAAGCGTGTTGTCATTCTGGGGGCGACCGGATCGATCGGTGAGAGTGCGCTGAAAGTGGCACGCGATATTCCGGACCGGATGGAAATTGTCGGGCTGGCCGCCAACAGTAACGCTGAAAAACTCGCGGCAGCTGCGAATGAAACGCGAGCGCAATTTGTTTGCCTCGTCGATGAAGCCAAGATCGGCATCCTGGCACGCGAGCTTAGATACAAGCCACGAATTCTTGGGGGACAAGAAGGACTACTTGAGATCGCTCGCCTAACGAATGCCGACATGGTGCTGGTCGCAATCGTAGGTACGGGAGGATTGCGTCCGGCGCTGGCGGCGATCGAGGCTGGAAAAGATCTCGCCGTTGCGAGCAAGGAAATTCTGGTGATGGCCGGCGAGATCGTGACACGCGAGGCTCGAGAGAACGACATAAACGTCTTGCCCGTGGATAGCGAGCACAATGCCATTTTTCAGTGCTTGGATGGCAAAAGTTCTTTGGATATCCGTCGGATCATTCTTACCGCCTCTGGCGGACCATTTCGCGAAACGCCGCGAAAAGATTTCGGTTCGATCACACCTGAACAAGCGTTGAAGCATCCGACCTGGAATATGGGGCCAAAGATCACAATCGATTCCGCGACGCTGTTCAACAAGGGTTTGGAAATGATCGAGGCGCATTGGCTTTTTGGCGTCGAGATGAAGCGCGTCGAAGTGGTGATACACCCGCAGAGCATCGTTCATTCGATGGTCGAATTCGCAGACGGCTCGACGCTCGCCCAATTGAGTTACTCGAACATGTGTTTCCCGATCCAATACGCCGTGACCTGGCCGGATCGCGTCCCGAATACTTTGCCGCCACTCGATTTCTCGAAATTGTCCAGGTTGGAATTTTTCACGCCGCGCTATGAAGATTTTCCCGCGCTAAACCTGGCACGCCGGGCAGGCGAGACCGGTGGCACGTTGCCTGCCGTCATGAACGCCGCAAACGAAGTAGCGGTGGCTGGTTTTTTAGACCGGCAAGTGCGCTTTCCGGACATCTGGCAGATTGTCGAAGAAGTCATGAACCGCCACACGTCCGTTGCGCACCCCGATCTGGATGCAATATTGCAGGCCGATCAGTGGGCGCGTAAGGAAGCGCGGGGCATGTTAGATCGGTAAATCGTTAAAAGAATTACAACGGCAGACACGATGGCGTGTCCAATCAATGACTAATCCCTGATCACCTGTTTCTAAATACAATGCTATTGCACATTGCTCGCATCGTTTTCATCCTGCTGGAAGTCCTCATCCTCTTCAATCTGCTGATCGTGGTGCATGAGCTGGGGCATTTTCTGGCGGCCCGCTGGAGGGGGCTTTACATAGAAAAATTCGGCGTCTGGTTCGGCAAACCACTTTGGAAGAAAACAATCAACGGCGTCCAATACTCGCTCGGGTCACTGCCGTTCGGTGGCTTCGTAGCGCTGCCGCAACTTGCGCCGATGGACATTATCGAGGGCAAGGCCGATGTGGACCGCGCAAGGCTGCCGAAAATTTCTGCCCTCGACAAAATCATCGTAGCCATCGCCGGGCCGTTGTTCAGCCTGCTTCTGGCGCTTTTCTTTGCAGCCATCGTGTGGGCCGTCGGCCATCCGGTGAGCGAAGCGGATTCAACCACGGTGATCGGTTACGTTTTGCCCGATTCCCCGGCACACAAGGTTGGGTTGCAACCCGGCGACAAAATCCTGTCGGTGGATGGCAAACCGGTCAGGCGCTTTATGGGGATGAGTGACAGCGTGAGCTGGGATGTGGTGCGAAGTGAAGGCGAGAAGATCGCCGTAAAATTCGAGCGAGACGGAAAAGTGCAGACTGTTTGGGTGGAACCTTACAAGGCAGAGACGCGTGGGTGGCGCAGAAAAAGCGTGCGCCAGCTGCTCATCTATCCAGCAGAGACACCAATCATTGACAAAGTGGAGCCGAATACGCCGGCTGCTGCGGCGGGGTTGCGCTCAGGAGACATCATTCGCGGGTTTGATAAGACGCCGATCTACAATCCGATCGCGTTGCTGGAATACATCAGCAAACATCCTAACGATCAGCTCGTTCTTCATGTGGAGCGCGGTGGCGAGAGGTTTGACGTTCCGGTAAAACCAACGCTTTTGCCTACGAACGGCGAACCTAAGCCACGAATTGGAATTCAATGGGACACGACAGGAATAGTATCGATCGACCATCCAAATCCGGTCGAGCAGGTTTATAACAGCGTGACCAGCACGTTAAAGACAATCGGGGCGGTCGCCTCGCCGAAGTCGGACGTAAAGTTGCAGCACTTGAGCGGACCGGTCGGGATCGGTCGCATCTACTATCTGCTTTTCCAAAGCGAACGCGGCTGGCAGCTGGCGTTGTGGTTTAGCGTGATCTTGAATGTGAACCTGGCGATTTTGAACATGCTGCCGATTCCGGTTCTCGATGGCGGTCACATCGTGCTGGCGATCATCGAATCCATACGCCGCAAACCGGTGAACATGCGTGTGCTGGAGGTCGTGCAGACAAGCTGCGCGGCAGTGATCATTATTTATATGCTGTACATCACGTTTTTCGACGTGCAGGATTTGCCGTTTGTCCGCAAACGGCTCGATCAACTCGAAGCACACTCGGCCGCGAAAGATCCGCAAACTCCGTAGCCGGCATGCGTTGCACGGGAGCGTGCGACGCCTTAAAATCTTATGCTGACGAAGAGACCTAGGTCGTCGACCTGGCGCTTATCGTTTTATTGAACGACGTTGAATTCCTACAATGCGTGAGTTGTCATACTGCGAAAACCCATTCGTTTATCGCCGTCGCAAAACGCGCGAGGTGAAGGTTGGCAACGTCGGCGTCGGCGGTAACAACCCAATTCGGGTCCAATCGATGATCACCTGCGATACGATGGATACGGACGCGTCGATTCAACAGACGATTGAATTGGCGAAGGTGAGCTGTGAGATCGTCCGCATTACTGCGCCGACCGTGAAAGATTCGCGCAATCTCGAGCACATCGTAAAGGGCTTACGGGAGCGCGGGTGCAATGTGCCAATCGTCGCAGACATCCATTTCAAACCGGAAGCGGCCATGGAAGCCGCCAAATGGGTGGACAAAGTGCGAATCAATCCAGGCAACTACGCAGATTCCAAGAAATTCGTCATTCGCGAATACACGGATGAACAGTACGCCGCAGAATTGAATCGGATTCGCGAACGGTTTTCACCGCTGGTCTATCTGTGCAAGAAGCGCGGTATCGCCATGCGCATCGGCACAAATCACGGCTCCCTTTCCGACCGCATCCTGAATCGTTACGGCGACACGCCGCTGGGCATGGTGGAAAGCGCGCTCGAGTTCGCCCGGATCGCGCGCGACCTGGACTATCACGATTTCATTTTCTCGATGAAAGCGAGTAATCCGAAGATCATGATTGCGGCGTATCGGTTGCTCGTCGCGCGGCTAAACGAGTTAGGACCTGACTGGAACTATCCCCTGCATCTCGGCGTGACCGAAGCAGGCGAAGGCGAAGACGCACGGATCAAGAGCGCAATCGGAATTGGTTCGCTCCTCGCCGATGGAATCGGGGACACGATTCGCGTGTCCCTCACCGAGGACAGTCCGCATGAGATTCCGGTGGCAACAGCGCTGGTTGAGAACATCCAAGAAATGCCCAACGCTCAACGTCCAACTCCAATAAATCGCGAGCAGGCGCTCAACGTCCAATTGTCTTTTGATCCGTATTCGTATCAGCGACGCGCGACAAAGATAATTGCTGTAGCCGGGGTCGCTGACCCCGGCCAGGGTGTGCGGGTTGGCGGCGCAGAATTGATTCGGGTAGTCGTTAGGCAAGCCAACTTCGACAAAATCGCGCACAAGATAGACAAGATGGGCGATTACCAGCCGGAAATTATTTATGAAAACGCCAGCGTTGCCGACGTCGATCCACGCGATGATGTCGCGATTGCCAAATTGAACGCGGCGCAGAGCCCGCAGTTTGTCACCGTAAGAGACGACGTTGATCTCGCGATGATTCCGGCGTTTCGATTGCTGGCCACACGCTTGCACTCTCGGCATCCGATTTTGCTAAAGGATGTTTTCGATTCTAGGGCGTCTGTGTCAGCTCACGAAAGCCTTCGGAGTTCACAGAAACGCCCTACAGATTTTCTCGAGACCCTTCTCACGGCATCGACAACCATCGGCTCCCTGTTGTGCGATGGAATTGGTGACGCGATTTTGGTGCAGGGCGAGGAAGCCCCCGGGCAGGCGTTGCGCTTGAGTTACAACATTCTTCAGGCAGCCGGATCCCGGATTTTCAAAACCGACTATGTCGCCTGCCCTTCCTGCGGACGCACCTTATTCAACTTGCAAACTGCCACGGCGAAAATCAAAGAGGCGACTTTGCATCTCAAAGGCGTGAAGATCGCGATCATGGGTTGCATTGTGAACGGGCCGGGCGAAATGGCCGACGCCGATTTTGGTTATGTGGGTGGCGCTCCGGGCAAGGTGAATCTTTACGTCGGCAAAAAGGCGGTGAAATTCAATATTCCCGAAGCCGAAGCAGTGGACCGGCTGAAGGATTTGATCCGCGAGCACGCCAAGTGGGTCGAGCCTGGGCGCGAGGCAGCCGCCCTCGAACCCGCTACATAGCGCAGCTCGATATAAACCCCGAAAGCGTTTCGGGTTTTCGATTGCTGATGCCTCCGAGCGTGGCTCTGGATTGTTCGCGCCAGGAGCCATGTCCGCATTACAAAAATATAAGGTTAAAAAGATTGACCTGTTTTCTGTGACGGTAACAAACTCGTTCCTCCGGGAACGTGTAGGGAACAAAAAAAACTCCAACTTCAGCTAAAAAATATGAAAACTCTTCATCGAATCAGTAATAATCGTGCGTTTACACATGTACGCATTCTGGTCGCGGTTCTTCTTGTATTGGCCGCCGTAGGATTGGCGTTCCTGGCGGTATCGCCGCCCGCTGCCGCTCAGCCGACTGCGCGCCCGCAGCCGCTAATTCCAAAATTCTCCAAAGCGGTGGCTTTTGATGTGTCGCCGGCGCTACGCAGTTTACCGCGGATTGTGAGACCACGAACGTTCCCGCCAGACACAATACTGGAAGTACGGCCGGAGCGACGGGAATCAGAAGGCCCAACGGCCCACCGGACCAAGGCCTACAGTGCTGATGGGGTATTACAGCTGTTTAAACCGACCCCGGCCATCCCCGCGCCGTTGCTGACCTTCGAAGGATTATCAAATCAAGACAACTTCAATGTCTTCGGTTTCCGCGTAAATCCGCCGGACCCCAATGGAGAAATCGGACGGAACAATTATGTCGAGATGATCAATCTGGTTTTCGCAGTTTACGACAGGGCCGGCAACCTAGTAGCGGGCCCGATTGATACCGGTTCTCTCTGGGCGAACTTCGCCATCCCAGATTGCACAGATCCGTCAGGCGATCCGGTCGTGCTGTACGACCAACTTGAAGATCGCTGGCTGCTTTCGCAGTTCACAACCAGCGGTCTTAGCGATCCGACCAAGCCTTTCTGGAACTGTGTTGCGGTCTCTACGAGTGGCGATCCGGCTGGCACATACTACCGCTACGCGTTCGAGACTACGTCGGATGGAATCTTCTACTTTCCAGATTATCCCAAGTACGGGCTCTGGAGGAATTCCTACATCCTGACCACGCGCGAATTCGGGCCGACTGTTGAATACGGCATAGGCGTTTACGCGCTCGAGCGCGACAAGATGCTGGAAGGAGATCCGAACGCCCGCGCCGTTAAGTTTTTCCTCGACGGCAACGCTCCGGGCATATTGCCCTTGGTGGGCGATGGGCTCCTCCCGCCGGATATCGACGGTAGGACAATGCCAGCAAACGATTCTCCCGCGCCGATTGTCGGTACACAGGACGATAATGCTTCTTATGGCGCGACGTTTGACGCGCTCAACATCTGGGAACTCAGCGTTAAGTGGAAGGCAACTCCCGCAGCATCCATACTTCTTAAGACGCAACTTCCGGTTGCTAACTTCGACTCGATTTTTCCCTGCGCACCGACGTCACGCGATTGCTTGCCGCAGCCCGGCATAACCAATCCGGCACAGTATCTGGACATTCTCTCGTATCGGCAGCGACCAACCTTCCGCCTCGCATATCGCAACTTTCGTACATATGAATCGTTTGTGACTAACCAATCAGTAGAAGCATTGCTGGGTGTCGCTGGCGCGCGCTGGTACGAGATCCGCCGGACCGGCGGCAGCTACTCTCTCTACCAGCAGGGAACATACGCTCCTAACGATGGCGTCCACCGCTGGATGGGTAGCATTGCCCAGGACAAAAGAGGAAATATGGCTCTCGGCTACAGCGTTGTGAACGGAGTGGATGTTTATCCTGGCATTCGCTATACAGGCAGACTCAGCGGCGATCCGCTTGGCCAGATGACTCTCGGCGAAGGCACGATCATCGACGGTTCAGGAGTGCAGACGACTACGAACTCCCGTTGGGGCGACTACACGGACATCACAGTTGATCCCATTGACGACTGCACCTTCTGGTACGTAAATGAGTACTATACGCTCGCTGGCCAGCAATCCAGCCCAGCGGGCTGGCAAACTCGAATCGGCAGTTTCAAGCTCCCTGGGTGTCAATAGAAGTAGTCTACGCTCTGGAAATCGTGTTTTGACGCGAGATTTGGCTGAGAAGCCTTGCGGCGCGTCCTTTGACGCCATCTCCGATTTCCCGCGCATCAGTGCGCGCTGAGGTTTGACTCCTCTTCGGTCTCTGCGATACTGCCCGCTTCTCCCCCCGGAAGGCCACTCTTGTATGGATAAAATCCGTAATATCGCCATCATTGCGCACGTCGATCACGGCAAGACGACGCTTGTAGACCAATTGCTGCGACAATCCGGCACGTTTCGCTCCAATCAAAAGATTGAGGAGCGCGTAATGGATTCAATGGATTTGGAGCGCGAAAAAGGAATTACAATTCGTGCCAAGAATGCGTCTTTTCATTGGAAAGATTACCGCATCAACATCGTCGATACGCCCGGCCACGCCGATTTCGGCGGCGAAGTCGAGCGGATCATGAAAATGGTGGACGGCGTGCTGTTAGTCGTCGATGCCCATGACGGACCGCAGGCGCAGACGCGCTTTGTTTTGCGCAAGGCGATGGAAAACAAACTCAAGCCCGTAGTCATCATTAACAAGATCGACAGGGAAAATGCGCGTCCACACAAGGTGCTCGACATGGTTTTCGATCTTTTTGTCGAACTGAAGGCGACCGATGAACAACTCGATTTCCCAATCGTCTACGCCAGCGCAAAAAACGGCTTCGCCGTAAGCGAGTTGCACGAAAATAAGCAAGACATGACGCCGCTTTTCGAAGCAATTGTACAACATGTGCCGCCGCCGAAAATTTCAACCGAGCCATTTTTCCAAATGCTCGTATCGAACCTCGATTACAGCGATTACCTAGGGAGAATTGCGCTGGGGCGCATCGTAAGCGGTCGCGTCGCCGTAGGCGATCCAATCGTCTGCATTCACCGCGACGGCCGCCGCGAACCAGCTACTGTCACTGCCCTTTTCACCCACGAGGGATTAGAGCAAGTTGAAATCAAGCAGGCGAACGCCGGCGATATCATTGGGCTAACCGGTTTCGAGGATATTTTTATCGGCGAAACCCTAACCGATCGCGAGGAACGCGCGCCACTTCAGTTCGTCGATATCGATCCGCCAACAATTCGGATGCGCATTCTCGTTAACGACTCGCCGTTTGCTGGGCGCGACGGAAAATTTGTGACCGCGCGGCATCTTCGGGAGCGTTTGCTCCGAGAGACGCGGGGCAATGTTTCGCTTCAGGTCAACGACACCGAAACCGCCGGCGTATTTGAGATCAACGCGCGCGGCGAAATGCAAATCGCAATCCTGGTGGAGCAGATGCGCCGCGAAGGCTATGAACTGCTGGTCTCGCGGCCCGAAGTGATTTTTGGGCGGGCTGCGGATGGTGCCCTGCTCGAGCCACTTGAAAATCTGTATGTCGATCTACCGAATGAAAATCTCGGCGACATCCTGCAATCCATCGCAAATCGCAAAGGCGAGATTCTCGGCATGGATCATCACGCGTCGCGTGTATCAATCGAAGCGGTCATCCCAACGCGCGGCTTGATTGGATTCGAGACCGATCTGGTCAACCTGACTCGCGGACAAGGACTGATGAGTCACCTTTTTCGCGAATATGCACCGTTTAAAGGCGAAATCGGTGGACGCGGTCGCGGTGTGATGGTGTCAATGGAAGCCGGGGTTAGCACGGCTTACGCACTCAACAGTATTCAGGAGCGCGGCCGGCTTTTTATTGGGCCGCAAGAGGACATCTACGAGGGAATGATTATAGGCGAAAACGCGCGCCCGGACGATTTGCCAGTCAATCCCTGCAGAGAAAAACATCTCACCAACATGCGAAGCCAGGGCGAAGGCAAAGGAATTCAGCTCGAAGCGCCACTGCGGATGAC
>Ga0137375_10011358_pt1 | contig 10536 bp, 7 predicted proteins | sample SagtaG_24_FD_104936 | JGI IMG/M metagenome (GOLD analysis project Ga0137375, IMG submission 104936) | Vadose zone soil microbial communities from Sagehorn Ranch, Mendocino, California, USA - Sage1_R_113_16 metaG | ecosystem: Environmental > Terrestrial > Soil > Vadose zone | place: USA...
ATCAATCGACGCCAGATTGCAGCTGCGCGAAACGCAGGCGCACGCGCTGCGCAGGGCGAATATTTGTTCTTCATCGACGCCGACACGCGGATCAATCGAGCGCACGTGACTGGGGGGATCGCCGCCTTGGAAAGTGGTTACGCGGGCGGCAGCGCGCGAGTGGCGATGGACGGATTTGTTCCCTTTTGGGGACGCATGCTGTTACGCGGGTTCTCCTCGGTTTATTTCGGCCTGAATCTTGGGGCTGGTGCATTTCTTTTCACTACACGGCGCAATTTCGATGTCATTGGCGGATTCGATGAGCAGTACTTTGCTGGTGAAGAAGTTTATTTTTCCCTGGAGCTAAAAAAGCTGGGCGGCTTCAAAGTGCTGCGGGAACCGGTTGTCACGTCAGGCCGGAAACTGCGCATGTATCCTGCGAAATATTTTCTGCGCAAATTCTTTGGCGTAATCGTCCGCGGCCCGCGCGGAGTTCGTTCGCGGGCAAAGCTCAGCCTTTGGTACGACGGCAAACGGGAAAGGCATCCAGCTTAGGAACGAAGTTCGCCTCCTTAAGGCGAGGCAAACCAAAACGCAACGTGAGAACGGCGATGGCTGCTCCAACGCACATCGCGTTGTGCGGTTGCGAAGATGGGTTCTTTGGCTACAATAGGCGCTTCGTTATGGCTGAGAGCAACCAAACGTTGGATCTCAAGGAGTTCCAGTTGCATGACAAAGATACCGGCAGCGCGGATGTGCAAGTCGCACTTCTCACGCATCGGATCGAGCATTTAACTGAGCACCTCAAGGTTAACCGGAAAGATCACTCTTCGCGGCGCGGCTTACTCAAAATGGTCGCGCAACGGAGGAGTCTGCTTGATTATTTGAGCAAAACGGAAGCTGATCGTTACAAGAATTTGATCGAGAAGCTGAACCTTCGGAAATAACCGCAGCGATCAATTCGGCAGGTTCGCTCGAAGCCACAACCAAACTAGAGAGACAATCAGCAGTCCAGGCGCAGCAATCACCTTGGATTTTAGGTTTTAGTTTCGCGTCCGCCGCGGCGGACAACGGGTTTAAAACCTACAGTCGGGGTGACCGCCTGGAACCGCGAATCCAGGAAAATAACCATGCAACAACAGGTCACCGCCAAAATCGGCGGCAATGAAATATCTATCGAAACCGGGAAAATCGCCAGGCTCGCCGATGGCGCAGTTATCGTTACGTGCGGCGACACTACTGTGCTTGTTAGCGCGGTTTCGGCCATAGTAGTCAAAGAAGGTCAGGATTACTTCCCGCTAACAGTTGATTACCGCGAGAAAGCAGCTGCCGTCGGAAAATTCCCGGGCGGCTATTTCAAACGCGAAGGTCGTCCTACGGAAAAGGAAACGCTCACTTCGCGAATGATCGATCGGCCACTGCGGCCGCTTTTTCCGAAGGGATATTTTTACGATACCCAGATCATCTCGATCCTGCTCAGCGCCGATGGCCAGAACGATCCCGACATTCTCGCGATGAACGGTGCATCCGCCGCGCTCTCTATTTCGGACATTCCTTTTGCAGGCCCGATTGGCGCGGTGCGCGTTGGTCGCGTTAACGGTGAGTTCGTTGCCAACCCGACACATGACGAGCGCGCCCAGAGCGATCTCGATCTTGTTTACGTCGGCACTGAAAACGATGTGATCATGATCGAAGGCTCGGCAAAGGAAATGCCGGAAGCTGAATTTACGAAAGCGCTCGAGTTCGCGCACGGATATGCGCGTGAGATGATTCAAGCCCAGAAAGAGTTGGCCTCGAGAGTGGGTAAACCAAAGCGTGACGTTCAGCTGCTCCACGTGAATCAGGAGATGGTGGATATCGCGCGCCAGGTTGCCGGCGATCGACTCGAACAGGCGCTCCGCACTGAAGGCAAGAGCGCCCGCGCGAAAGCGATCGACACTCTGCGAGAGGAGGTAAAGACGGCGATTCTCCAAAAATTTCCGGAGGCCGATTCGTTTGCGATCTCTCAGGCCTTCGATTTTGTCGAAAAGAAGACGTTTCGCGCCGGTATTCTGGAAAAACAGCAACGCGTGGATGGACGCGGCTATCACGATCTGCGCCCTATCACCTGCGAAGTGGGTGTGCTGCCGCGAGCACATGGTTCTGCGATTTTTCAACGCGGCGAAACTCAGGCACTCGCGCTGGCGACATTGGCTCCCATTGAAGAAGCACAGATGATTGATGCGTACGGTGGAGGCGAACAGTCAAAGCGCTTCATTCTGCATTACAATTTTCCGCCGTTTAGCGTGGGCGAAACAGGACGGACAGGCGGGCCCGGGCGTCGGGAGATTGGCCATGGCGCGTTGGCGGAGCGCTCGCTTGAGCCGGTCGTGCCGAGCGAAAACGAATTTCGTTATGCCATCCGCGTTTCCAGCGAGATCATGGAATCCAACGGCTCGACATCCATGGCCAGCGTGTGCGGCGGAATGCTCGCACTGATGGACGCAGGCGTGCGGATGAAGGACATGGTTGCCGGAATCTCTATCGGCCTCGTCAGCGAGGCCGGTGATGACGGGCAATTGAAACGCTACGAATTGCTCACAGACATCATCGGGTCCGAAGATCATTATGGCGATATGGATTTCAAGCTTTGCGGAACCGACGCAGGCGTGACGGGTTTTCAGCTTGACCTGAAACTCCCCGGTGTCGGTCACAACATCATCACGGAAGCAATTCAACGTGCGAAAGAAGCGCGTACGAAGATTCTCGAGATCATGCGTGGCACGCTGGATCAACCGCGGACCGAGTTGTCGAAATACGCGCCCCGGATCGAAACAATTAAAATCAATCCGGAGAAAATCGGCGCGCTCATCGGGCCCGGCGGCAAAACCATCAAGGGAATTGTCGCGGAAACCGGCGCCGAAATTAACATCGAGGACGACGGCTCAGTGCATATCTACGCAACCACTGGCGAAAGCATGGCGCGCGCGAAGGAAATTATCGGCGGGATGACGCGCGAAATCGAAATCGGGCAAACCTATCAGGGACGCGTCGTCACCACGAAGGAGTTCGGGGCGTTCGTTGAAGTTTTCCCAGGCAAAGACGGCTTGGTGCACATTTCCGAGCTCGCGGATTTTCGAGTGAAACGCACTGAGGACGTGGTCAAGATTGGCGACATGATTTGGGTCAAATGCATCGGTATCGACGACAAAGGCCGCGTAAAACTTTCGCGAAAGGCGGCGCTGAAAGAACGCGCTGAAAAAGAAACAGGGCAGGCTTTGGAGCCAGTAGCGGAGCGAGACGTCGCAAACAGTTCCCTGTGATCGCCCGGCGGCGATTTTCGATTTTTGTGTAGCATAAACCCTCGTGGGCTGAGGACAGCGCACTCTACAGCGCGGTGCGGCCTAGTTGACAATATCCGGCACGGATGGAGTAAAAAGGGGTGAGCGAATCATGATTACCCCGGTGCGAGTTTCTTACGCTGTGCTCGCCGCAACAATCATTCTGGCGGGGATTCTTCATCTTGGCGTGCCGCTGCTCGTTGTCTTGTTTTCGTATTTTGCATTGCGCCAACTATATTCTCTCACCAGAAGAAAGTGGCTGGCGCTCGCGTTGTTCATCATCGCTGTGGCCGGGATTGGCGGCGCCGGGGTTTATTTTACACGGGCGGCCATTTTGGCGTTGCCGGATGTGGCGGATACCTCGATTCCTTCGGCCAGCGCATGGGCTCAGAAGAGGCAGATCGACTTGCCTTTTAGTGATTTTGAAAGTCTCAGGCAGGTCGTGATCGGCACGCTGGGGGAGGAAGCGAATTATCTGCGCAACGTTGCAAACGTTGCCAAAGCCACGACCACGAACCTGGTTTTCAGCATCCTTGGAATCGTTGCTGCCGCGAGTCTCTTTTTCAAAACCGGGCTCGACCCCTACCGGGGCACGCATCGGGTGAAGAATAATCTTTATTCCATCTGCTGTGATCAAGTCTCGAGGCGGTTTCGCGATTTTTACCGAAGCTTTGCGACGGTCATGGGCGCGCAGATCACCATTTCTCTCATCAACACTGCGTTGACTGCGATCTTCCTCACGGCGGTTCACATGCCGCACGCGCCGCTGCTCATTGCGGTCACCTTCCTTTGCGGGCTTGTGCCGATCGTCGGGAACCTCGTCAGCAACACAATCATCGTCTTTGTCGCGTTGACGGTGTCCCTGAAGCTGGCGATTTCCGCGCTCGTGTTTCTGATTGTCATTCACAAGCTCGAGTATTTGCTGAACAGCAAGATCATAGGGGACCGGATCCGCAATCCGGTTTGGCTCACGTTAATCGCTTTGATCCTTGGTGAACGACTAATGGGGATTCCCGGCTTAATCCTCGCGCCGGTGGTTTTGAATTATTTGCGCGTGGAAATGCTGACGGTGGAGGTCCCGGCTCGACACGAAGAAGTTGCGGTGTTGAGTCGTTGAACAGTAAATCGGCGCAGCGCATCGGTTGCAACGCTTCAACGATTCACGCATTCAACCATGACCTAAGCTTATGAAAGCGGGTTTTCTTGAAAAACTCATCGAGCGCCTCGGCCGTATCGGGCCGGAAGATGTGCAGAATTATTTTCTGCGCCTGGCGCAAGAGAAAGGTTTCCTGGAAACCGTTTTCAATGCCATCCAGGAAGGCATCATCGTGACCGATTCGAAAGGCCGAATCACTTATCTGAATGATGCGGCTTGCAGCTTATTTGGACTCGAGGCGGGCGAAGCAATCGGCAAACGGCTCGATGAACGCATTGGCGGTCTCGATTGGGGATCGCTGACTCAAAGCGGCGGCCCGGTCAGCCACGACGTGGAAATCTTCTATCCGCAAAATCGGTTCATCAATTTTTACGTTGTCCCGCTGGTGATGGAGCAGCGCGAACCGACTATAGGCGGAGGCGGCTTGTCCGCCGTAGCCTTGGCGAAGACGGCTGATTCAGGCCAGCCGGCGCCAATGATCCCCGCTACGTCGGAAGAGGTTGGGCATGTGATGATCCTGCGCGACATCACTGAAAGCCGCCGCACTGCGCAGCAGACAATTGAGTCGGAACGTTTGAATGCGCTGAGGTTGTTGGCCGCAGGTGTCGCGCACGAAATCGGTAATCCGCTCAACTCACTGCACATTCATTTGCAATTGATGGAGCGCAGCGTGCAAAAGCTCCACGATGGTGAAAAAGCGGAGCTCGAACAATCGATCGATGTCGCCCGTTCTGAAGTCAACAGGCTGGATTCCATCGTCACGCAATTCCTGAAAGCCATCCGGCCATCACGTCCGCAACTGCGGCCGGAAAATGTAAACACAATTGTGGAAGAGGCAGTTCGCTTTTTCGCGCCTGAGCTTCGGGACCGCGAGATAGTCGTTGAACAAGAATTGCGCTCGGATCTGCCATTGCTTCAGCTCGATCGCGATCAGATGAAGCAAGCATTTTACAACGTGATCAAAAACAGTGTCGAAGCCATGCACCGCCACGGCACGTTGCGCATTCGGACTGATCTGGCCGATACGCATGTGATCGTCCGATTTGACGATACCGGTGGCGGTATGTCAGCGGAAAACTTGAGTCGTGTATTTGAGCCTTATTTCACAACTAAACCATCCGGCAGTGGGCTTGGATTGTTGATTGTACGCCGCATCGTTCGCGAGCACGGCGGCGAGCTCTCCATCGAGAGCAGCCAGGGCAGAGGTCTTACTCTGACGATTCGTTTGCCATTCATCGACAAACGCATTCGCATGTTGGAAGCAGGAAAAGCCAGAGATCAGAGGTCGGAAGAGCAGAAATCAGTGGTTGGTTGATCGGCGGCAAGTCAATTCGACGCACTCGCTTTTAATCGCCTCCAAATGTTTTCTTCAGCCAATCGCCGAACTGACGAAAAAGGAGACCGAGGTAAGCGCCGGGCGATTCTTTGAAGAGTTCGATGATGCGCTGGCTGAGGTCCTGCCTGGGTTCATCAATTGTGCCGGATAGATGTACGTCGGTCCATAGGTAGCCGCCGGAGCGTCGGCTAAACACTTCTTCAGGATTCGGCAGCCAATCCAGATATTCGCGGGTAAGCCCAAGTTTGATGGTGCCACGTAACAGTCGGCGCTTGACGGAAATTTCTCCCTCAATCCGGAATTTGCCTTTCTCCTCTATTGTGATGTCCCTGATGTCGATCTCTGGATAGCGCCACGCAAAACCGAGCGAACATTCGTTTAGATCCAGACGTTCAAAGGACTTTTTTTGGGCAAGCTCCGCGAGCTTGTTCAAAAGCGGGACATCGTCGACTCGCCCGGTATGAATGCGCAACGAACCTTCGCCGGATGAACGTTCCAGCTTTGGATCTTTTCCGGTCCAGTGAATATCGCCGAACGCACTGCCTTTGAGACGGCCTTTCCATTCCGCTGGCAACCATTGGCGAATGGGCACCGAGTTGAAGTTCGCTTTTACATCGATGCTTTTGTCCTGGCCGAGGCCTGCGTGTCCCTGAGTTCGAATGCTTTCGTCGCTGCGTGAATCGGATGCGAGATCGAGATCATAAAGCGTCAAAAGCGTTTTCGTGATCAGAAGGTGTGTGCGGCGAAGTTCGAGATCGGGAACCGGCGCCATCTTCAGTCGACCGTCTGTCGCAACGTATTCGAAATCCCGGCCGTTCGGTGTGATGAGCAGTTTGGTTCCGAAAAAGCCCGCTCGCTCGCCGCGAAAGCGCCAGGTGATGTTGGCATGTTCCGATTCGATCTTCTCCAGGTAAACTCTGTTCGGCAAAAAAATTGCGAACCACGGTTTGCCTGGTACTGCTTCAGGGTTCGCTTCGTAGATTTGAATCTCGACGTCGCCAGATTGCACACGCACATCGGTGAAGCGCCATTGCCGCAAAAACACGCCCCACGGATCGAATTTGGCGGTGATACCGTGAGCATCGAGTGACTTCATCGCCTTCTGTCCATTGTCCGCTTTGAAACTGTCGCTTTGCGCCGTGAGCGCGCCGGTGCGTCCAATCGGTGCGTAACGCGCCTGAGGAAAATGCAAACCCTTCGCCGTTTCCTCCTCCATCGCGATCCGGAAGGCGTCACCTTCCACGTAACGAGTGAGCAGCGGACTGAAAAAGACCGCCACACCAACTGCAATTACGAGCAGAAAGAAAATTCCAATCGCGGTGGCAAGGATCAGTTGTTTCCTTCGCAAGCGCACCAGATTACGTCGTTGCAACAGTTACAAGATCGCTTGTAACCGGTGTAACTAATCAACCGGCTTGCCCGACATCCCGAGTTGCGCAAAGAGAAACGCGTAAATGTCGGCCGACTGTTTGATGCGCTCGCTCAATGCAGTTCCGATGCCGTGGCCCGCGCTGGAGCTGGTCCGCAAAAGAATCGGGTTCTCGGATTTGTTCGCGGCAAGCAGGCGCGCCGTCATCTTGCGGGAGTGATACGGCGCCACGCGTCCATCGTTCGCGCCGGTCATCATTAGAACGGCAGGATATTTCGTTCCGTCGACCACGTGGTGGTACGGCGAATAGGCGTAAAGCGCCTTGAATTGATCAGAATTTTTGACCGTGCCGAATTCGGTGACGTTGAACGCACCGTTCGGTGCCAGCTCCACACGCAGCATGTCGTAAATGCCCACCGAGGAAACTATCGCCCGGAACAAATCAGGATGCTGCGTGATCATCGCGCCCATCAACAGGCCACCATTGCTTCCACCTTGAATCGCGAGCTTTCCCGGACGCGTGTAATTCTCGTTGATCAGATACTCCGCGGCCGCCGCAAAATCGTCGAATACATTCTGTTTTTTCGTGAGATTGCCAGCCTTGTGCCATTCTTCGCCGAACTCGCCACCGCCTCGAATGTTTGCCACCACGTACACGCCGCCGCGATCGAACCAAAGCCGCCGCGTAAATTCAAAGTTGGGCGACATGCTGATTCCGTAGCCGCCGTACGCGTAGAGCAGCGTGGGGTTGTTTCCGTCGTGCTTCATTTCTTTTCGAGAAAGGATGTTCAATGGAATTTTCGTGCCGTCTTTTGAGGTGGCGAACTCGCGACGCACTTCAATATCGGCGAACGAGACTGGCGACGTGCTCCGCAGCGCGGTCTGCACCGCCTTGGTTTTTTCACTCGCACAGTGGAACCACGCCGCCGGCTCGGTGTAACTTAAATCCCGGAACAGGAGCGATCCGTCCTCAAGTGCGAGCATCTCCTGCACCGATGAGATTTGTGGAATCGGAATGGTAGTTTCGTTCTTACCGTTCAGATCGAAGCGCCGAACTTGAGAGGGCCCGCCGAGCAGATCGCTTACATAAAGCGCCTCTTTGCTCGGCACGATCTGCTCGATCACCGCTTCCCCGGAAGCAACAATCTCCGCGGCATTTTTCAATTCCGGCACATCGAGCGGCAGACGCAGAATCTTGCCGCGCGGCACACCCGCGCGCGAAAGCAGATAAAGCGCGTTATCGCGCCCGAGGCGGGCGAGTTTTATCTGATCGCTAAACTGCGTGATCTGCTTCCACGTTTCATCTGGCCCGAGCAGATAATGCGCGAAATCGCCGCCATCGCCGTTAGCCACAGTCGCGAGAACGTACTTGCCGTCGCGGGAAGCCGCGAGGGTGATCTCCGCGATTCGTGGGAACTCTTTGCCGATCGAATACTTGTCCTCTGTATCGGGCGTGCCGAGCTTATGAAAGTAAATCTGCTGATAAAAATTCAGATCAGCATCCGGCCGCTCGCCTTTCCGGGGAAAACGCGTGTAATAAACGCCGGAGCCATCCGCGTTCCAAGCCGCACTGCCGCCTGCCGTGGGATATTGGACATGCGCAATCGTGTCCGCCAGCGCTTTGCCCGTCGCAGTTTCGTAAAAGTGAAGTGTGCCGTCTTCGCTGCCACCTTTGGAAAGTGACATGGCGACGTATTTGCCGTCCAACGACGGCACAAACCAGTCGATGGCAGTGGTGCCTTTCGTGTCTAGGAGGTTCGGATCGAGCACAACTTTTTCCGACTTAAGATCGTCCGCCGACGCGAGCGTCACCAACACCGGCTGTTGTTTCGGCGGCTGGAACTTCATCGCGAACAGAATTCCGGGCCGCGAGACGAGCGAGGAATAGCTCGGTGAAGTTTTCGCGTACCACTCTTGTAACTGTTTTTCAATCGCCGCCCGATCGGGGAAGCTGTCAAGATATTTGCGTGTCTGCTGGTTCTGCGCCTCCGACCACGCTTTCACCTGCGAGTCCTCGTCCGTTTCGAGCCACTGATACGGATCTTCCACGCTTACTCCATGGTATTCGGTGGCAACTGGTTTCTTTGGAGTATCGGGCGCGCTCCCGGCCAAAGTGGCGTCGTTGAGCGTAAACGCACCGGCGGTCATGACTAGAGACAGGAAGAAATTCGCTCTCATGCGGAGAGACAATACTCGCGCGCGTTACTCGCAAAAAGATTTTGCTAGGGCCTGGCGGGCGCAGGTGACGCCTGCGAAGCCACCGCGTACTTTGGCTCCTTTACCTGTTTGCGAACGGCCGCGAACAACCTTCGAATTCCAGTCAGGCTTACGCGGTTGTCGAGGAAGGATGGCAAAGAGCCGCCGCTATCCGTGTAGATGGAATACGTGGCAAGTGTTTTGGCGGGTCCTTCAGGCTCAAGCCGCCAGCCGCCCTCGCAAATTTTTACGCGCACTACACCTTTCCTTTCTGGCGGCCCCAGTTCATTCGCTGGCGACCACCGGCTCGTATAGACCACACCATCCGGTACGGGCAATGACTTTTTCGAAACGCGCAGTGTGTAATCACGATCTGCGCAAATCTTTGGCGAGAGCCGCTGATACCCGATCATCGTGTCGCCATCTTGTTTAATCAGCCGACATTCGGTCGTGAAAGGCATGAACTTTGGATAATTTTCGAAATCGTCGATCACAGCGCACACAGCACGAGTTGGCGCGTCAATCGGGCCGACTGCTTTGAATTCCTTGTGCGGCGAACCTGGGCGCGGACGGCTATAGATTTCAAGATCTTTGTCATGACCCACGAGTTTCCAGCTCGTGTCTGCACTGCCCGCGTCCTCGCCAGCAACCAGGGCGGGACAGCCGACAAAAACAATCGACATCAGACCCCGCAAGACTCGCTGACGCACGCGCGATGATACACGTTTCCGGCGCAAGCGCCACAGAGGCCCAAGGTTTTGTCACAACGTGGACCTCGCGCGAGCCACAGAAATGTTTTGAATCTCCATGAACTCTGCGTTCTCTGCGGTTAGTTGTTGGTTCCCTTATGGATCTTCAGCCCACGGTTCTGATTGTCGACGACGAGAAGCATACGCGCGACGGACTGCGGCGTTTGCTCGAGAACGATTACGACGTGTACGTCGCCGCCGATATTGCTGGTGCGATGGACGTGCTCGAGCGCGAGCAAGTTGATGTGCTTCTTACTGACCTCCGCCTCGGCAGCGAAGATGGGATGGTTCTAATCGATCGCGCCTTAAAAATGTCACGTCCGCCGATCTGCATCATGATGACCGCTTACGGCTCGGTCGATGTCGCAGTCGAGGCGATGAAGCGTGGCGCTTACGATTTCGTCACCAAGCCGCTGAATCTCGACAAAGTC
>Ga0137375_10011359_pt1 | contig 10535 bp, 8 predicted proteins | sample SagtaG_24_FD_104936 | JGI IMG/M metagenome (GOLD analysis project Ga0137375, IMG submission 104936) | Vadose zone soil microbial communities from Sagehorn Ranch, Mendocino, California, USA - Sage1_R_113_16 metaG | ecosystem: Environmental > Terrestrial > Soil > Vadose zone | place: USA...
CGGTGCCACGTCCCCCGCGGCCGATGTCGTCCGCTGACATCGCGCGCATACGGCAACAACTGAAATACTCTCAATCCGTTTTTGCTCGCGTGTTGAATGTCAGCCCGAAAACTGTCCAGGCCTGGGAGCAAGGAATAAGAGTACCGAGCGATGCGGCGCTCAAGTTACTGACCATTGCCAAGCGACATCCGGAAGTGCTACTGGAAGCGTGAGTTCACCTTAGGCATCATTAGGAAAATGAGTATGCCAAGTAACTATCCCGTCAGTGCCCGTAGAGGTCGAGATCGAAAATATTAATGCAGAACAAACGGTTATCGCCAGTCTGGCGGAATTGTCCCGCAAGACAGGTCTTACGGTACGGCCCGTCGAACCCGCGACAGTGGACAGACTCTTTGCCGAAATCGAAAAATACGAGGAACAAGAACGAGCGGAGACCTTCTCTTATCTGAAGCACGCTCTAAACGAGACTCGCGCTTCGCTCGGAGCTGAAGCTGCTTACAAGGATGAGTAGGAATAATTCGGCACCAAGAGAAATGATCAAACAGATTTTTGGTGTCTGTTTGGTGTCTATTATGAGAGAGCACCAGAGAGACTAAAGAGAATTAAGAGTATGAGTGAGAAGATTCGCAAATTACGGAGCTACAATCGGTTGCGCGGAAGTCGTTGATGGAAGGAACTTATCAGATCGCCTGAGGTCGTTTCCCCCCCTTCGGCAAATCAGCTTTATAACTCCAACGAAATCAGCAACCTAATCGAGTGCCGAAGGTGGAACTCGGCACACACCAGCTATATAGACACCAAGCACCTCTCCCACGCAACATAGTGTGGCGTGGAAGCAGATTCGAAGCTCGCAAGATACGTTAACGGCGAAGAACCAATATCACTCGAGTTGGTTCAGTTCTACCTTATGCGCCTGGTAGCAATCTTCAGTCAGCGGACGAGAGCGCGGCGAACACCTTCGGTGTTAATGCTGCGCGAACTTCGTCGGTGTTAACCGCTCGCGTGGTTGCAGTGAAGGCTGCGCCTGATTATCTACAAAGGTCCTTGATTAAGTCCGCAAAGGCTGGATATCTGATCATCAAATTTTCGGGTACCGCTACTTCAACATCAGCAGGTTCAACAGCGGGCCACTCTGATGTTGCCAGTAAGGAATAACTGCCACGTTGCAATCGGGAGACGTGAAAAGTGCCTCCTGGAATGAATAGTTGTGGCCTCATGCCTTTTGCTAGATCTGGACCAACGACTTTTGCCTCGCCTTTACCATCGGGATACAAGAGCAACACCTCCAATGGATCACCCAGGTAATAATGGTACATCTGATCCGCCCGAATTCTGTGGAGTTTGATCTGTGCCTCCGGTGTAACCAGGAAATAGAGCACGGATCCGAGTGCTCTTGCTTTTTCATATCCTCCAGGAAGCCAGGTGCCAGGTACTTTGTGGTTGCTGCGGAAAGTTTCTGACACGAACCCGCACGTAGGGTGAGGCTTGAGATCGAGATAGCGAATGATATCAGCAGCAGTTTGCATCATGACGTTCCTCGTCGAATCCCTCTTTAAGCCCAGGCCGCTACCGATATGCCTGCTACGGTTAAGTCACAAACGCCGTCAATCGCTCCCAATGCGAGCTTGCTTGGTGTGGGCGTCACGCTCTCACCCGCGCCCAACCACTTGAAGCAATCGGGCAGGGGAGTAAGCAGGTTTGTCGCCAGCGTGAGTCCGCCAAAGCTCGAGTCTTGTACGGCCAGTACAATCGCGAACAAGAACATGCATGCACCATAAAAGCAGTTGTAGAAATTTTTCCCCAACTCCCAGGTGTTTTTAAGCATGATTAACGGACTAGCGCTGGATAATTTGGAAAGCGCGATATCCATTGCACCCACAGAGACAGGTAGAGACGTCGCAAAGTAAAACATGGAGGCAGCGGCGCTTTGATCAGCGTCCAGATCATCGGGAATACCGAGCAGTATAATGATCGCGCTACATGCAACAGCAACCCCTTCGAGGAACTCTTTTACGGCAGACAGTTGTTGCAGCCCTATATCGATAAGCGGATCCAGAATCGCAAAAACAAATAGTGCAAACGTCAAATCCAGTTTTTGCGGGTCGACCGCACCGACGACGCCCGTCGTTGCTGAGCCAATCGCCTTCGCAACTATCGTTGCAGGAATAGCTACCATCAGGCAGCACAAATCCAGAAAAGTTAGCGGACTCCCCGCGAACTGTTCGTACAGATCGGAAATAATCGGAATATTGATCTGCTGATTGATCAGGCCATTCTGAGGATCCAGTACCGCCTCAAGTACCTTCCCGCAGGCTATGAGAATGTCCTCAATTACGTATTCAGCGAGCAGCACAAATCCTTTCGCTATGCTCTTCAGCAACGTGAGGAAGTCTCCAAACGAATGGCTCGTGAGTGCGGTGGGATCAGTGACCAACTTGCCCAGATTTGAGATCAGGTTCGTGATATCGCTCGGAACAGAAGAGAAATCCGAACTGATCGTCTTTGGGATGCTAGTGAATAGCAACTCAACGCTGGTTACTATTGTATTTGGATCAAAGCTGCCCAGACCTACGCTTGGAGATGAAGTGATTGATGCGTGCGGCGCATTCTCTTTGAATTTGGATGTTAGCCAGCGGCTCTTTGTGTAACTCTTCGCACCACCTGCGCCAAATGCTGCTTGAGGGTTGTTGCCATTCTGTTGCTGTGACTGCAAGGTGTTACCGCTGATTTGTGTAACCTGCGAGCTATTGAAAAAGCCGCCGTCGATCGATGACACGACGTTATTGAAAAACGCCGTGACTGCAGTCAAGTCATTTGCAATCTGTCCCTCAATCCAGTTTTCTAACGCTGTGGCCTTGGTTCCAATCGCACTCTTAATGTTTTCCTTCGTTCTCAATATGTCAGACCAGTCGAATAGAAAACTCAGCCACTGCACGGCCTTCTTGATGTCACCTACAACTGTCTTAATTATTCCTTCAACAATGTGAGCGGCGTGCTCCAGAGCACTAATCGTGAGGTTATACGTGTTGTTAGCGTCATCGATAATCGTCTGTAAGCCATTCTCGATGGCGGTCCACGTAATGTGCGCGATTTTGCGCGCGCCCTTTACTACGTTATTCACAAAATCATCAATACTCGAAAAAACACTGCCGGGAAGGGGGGATCCCGCAAAGGGCGTACAAGCACCATTATCGAATATCACACTGCCTGTAACAGGATCAAAGCAAGCGGTCCAAGAAGGGACTGAGGTGTTAGGAACATAGGTCCGGAGCGTTGAGGAAGCTATGGGTTGATAGACCATGTTCGTATTCGACCCGGGATACGCAATGTATGAAGTTGCTGTCTGAGTAGGTGGCGGTGTGCCATGATGTTTCTTTGGTTTCTTGCGGGGCTTCTTTTGTTTACTGCCAGTCTGAGTTTGTGTGAACTGCGTGCGTGCGAGAGATGCCTGCGGTACGCCTATCGTATTCCGGATCACTTGTGCAAGATCGTCAACTCCTGTAAATCCAGAGGGAAGTAATGGAGTACCATCGTACGCTGTTGCGTACTGCAATGATGGGACGTTTGGGTCCGCTTGGGGCTCAGCCTGAACGTTTGATAGTCGATGCAGGGCATCGTGGTCGGGATATAGAACAATCGCTTCGCCGACATCCATGAAGTTGCCCCAAAGATAGAGTGCCGGTGCGGTGAGTGAATCCGCATTCACCACCAGACTTAACTCTCCGGCTGAATCAGTTTGCAGCCACACTGTTGAAGTTGGTCCAATCGAATAAGACTGGCCTCCAGAATTCAGTGTTGCTGCTTCTGACGCCCAGATTTTTACGCTTTTGAATGACCGAGGATTACGATTTTCATCAAGAAGTTGCACATGACTGCGAAATGAAGTGGTTTGCGCCTGCGGTGTGTCGCCGGAGGTATCGTAATCTTCAACCATCAACTCGCTCTCAGCGAAAAACTGATGCAGCAAACCGGAGAGATCGATACTCGCGATCGTGTTTGGACTGAACAGGTTATAGTAATAACAAACACCAGTCTCAATTCCCGCTACGCCTAACCAGTCATTTTCCGGCGACGAAAACGAGACGATCTCTTGACCCTGGGTTGTGAGGTCTATTGCATAGAGCGTAGCGCCGGATCCGTCGAGCATTATGGCGGTGACGTAAGCGGTCCCATCCTCAATGAAGATCGTAGTACCTGCATCCGGAAATATACCGGGGTCTGCACCTGAGAGACTGGCGGTAACATCCGTAAACCACTGTGCGCTCCCGCTGCTCGCATCGAACGAATAAAAGCGGCCGCGATAATCGCCAAGGTAAACCGCGCCGTTATAGTAAACGGGATCCGAGAAAGCACGCGTCGCGGTGGGCACGGGATTGCCTAGCGAGGCGTGCCATTGAATCTGGGCGCATACCGTCGCAGGCGAACAACTTCCCCCTTGGCTGCCGCCGGCCGCGAGTGCGAACAGGACATATTCCTTCTGATTTAGAGTGGTGACCTGAGCAAGTACGTATGCGATTCCATTACCAATCGTCTGCTCACTAACAAGTTCAATTGATGGATCAGCAAATGACCACAGGATTTCGCCGGTGTCGATCTTCAGGGCATAAAGTTCGTTGTTCAATATCGTGAGAACGACGCTCCCCAAGACAACCGATTTTGACGTTGTGCCTCCGCTGCGGCCGGTAAAGTCCCAAACCAGGTTCCCCTCCATATCGACAGCGCGAATCTTTCCGTCTGCCGTAGGAAAGATGAGGTTGCCCGCGGCGAATGTCAGATCATTGGCAACTCCCAGACTCTTGGGCCAACCCGGCAACAGGGTGCCCGTCAAGGAGTCGTGAGCGTACAGGTTGCCGGCACCATCACTTACGTATATGACAGATCCGATTTGTAGCGGTCGTTTCGGCTCAACACCCTGTCCGTAAGAATACGACCACCTCACGTTAGCCGTCTGCGTATCCAGGCTATACAAAATGCCGTTCTGAGCGCTATCCACCGCGCTGGTAATCACCGTACCGTTGAATAAGCTGCAAGAGAGGGTGAGATTAGGTGTAGAGAATTGCCAGACAGGCGTAGGCGTAGTGTCCGAGGTAGATGTTGGCGCACCGGTCTTTTGGCCGCCAAGAACGGTTTCAATAAAGCTTGGCGCCAGAGCTGCTCCAGTAAGTCCATAGCCCATCCTTTTGAGCATCGTCCGTCGTGAAATGCCCATTCCGAGATGCTCTTGAAGTTGTTCTTTGTCCATCTGTTTTCACCGCCCTCTTGAAAGTAGTCGCTGATTTGAAGTGACAGTTGACGCTCTCATTTTGCGCAACAGAAGAAGAACGTCCGCACGTTTGAAGTGACCGAATGAAATGTCCCGGAGCACCGTCAAACACCCGGGCTTCTTTCTTGGCTTTCCGTCTCAAGTAATCGCCGCACGGCGAGCAGGTTCTCTTTGTGTAAATAAGCAGCGGCGCCGGCTTCGCGAGCTGCGTCGCGCAACTCCAAATCGTCGTAGTTGCTGATAATCATGACCTGTGCCTCAGGATATGCCGCGACAATTTGTCGAGTTGCCGTGATGCCGTCCATGGTTTTCATCCTGATGTCCATCAACACCCAATCAGGCCGGTAAAGCGTGTAGGCCGCCAGGGCATCGGCGCCGTCATCACATTCATAGACTTCGTGTGCGACGTCGGTCAGGACACTGCGGATCATCTCGCGCATACGAGCGTTATCCTCTACGAGTAGAATGTTCATCCGCTCCTCGGAGTTGGACCAGTTTCTGTCGTCTGGATACCGTCTGTTGTGAAGTCCAACGAGGGAGTGTTAGTAATTGGATAGTCGCAATGTCATCCATGCCGACGTACTATGCTGCTGAGAGGGCGTGAAGTGAATAGAGGGACCCTCACGATTCGCCTAAGTGGAAACACTCATTTTATGTTAATTGATGTGCTGCGAGGGTTAGCTTCAGGAGAGAAGAGACTTATGCTGTATGGCAAACTTCACGAGCGAATGACTGCCATGTAGTTCCAGTTTGTTGCAGATGTTCGCGCGATGGTTCTCTATGGTTCGGTAGCTTACGAACAACTCCTGCGCAATCTGTCGGCTTGTTTTATCTTCGGCAATTAGTTTCAGAACCTTCCGCTCTGTCGGCGTCAGGTCATTAAGACTTGGTTTGGTTTTGGCAAGCGATGTAGCGCGAGCACGGCGTTCTACGAGAAAGGACGAAATCAACGGACTGATGTAATGCCGGCCTGACAAAACGTTTTTGATGCTGACCGTGATATCATTAATCGCGCTCTCTTTGAGGACGTAGCCCCAAACTCCCAGATCCAGGGCCTCATCGAACGTTTCTTCATCGTCGTACATCGTGAGGAAGATGATTTTCACATCGAGCTTACGGGACAAAAGTTCCCTCGCAAGTCCGAAGCCGCTCATCCTGGGCATATGGATATCGACGATCGCGATGTCTGGCTTAAGCGACAGAATACTTTCGAGGGCGGCCGCACCGTCGGCCGCCTCAGCGATAACCTCGAAGTGCGGTTCGGTTTCAATCACTTCGCGCAGGCCCTTGCGGAAAATAGGGTGGTCGTCAGCAATCAGAATTCGTACATCAGCTGCCATTCTGTCCACCTTGCAAACCTATCTTGATTCTTACAATCGTTCCTCTGCCTGGAACAGAATCAAGTTCATACTTCCCGCCCAACATGTGCGCGCGCTCCGAAATCACTGTCAAACCTAGTCCGGCTTTGTGTAAACCATGATCTTCCATCACCTGAGGAAAACCTTTCCCGTTGTCCTGGATAATAATCACTACACCGCGTGAATCTCTCTTGGCCTCAACTATCGCCTCAGTCGCTCCCGAATGCTTGACGATGTTGTTGATGCTCTCCTGAACAATTCTATACAGGTTCGTTTCGTCTTCTTTGGAGAACATCCCATCAAGCGGATCGAGATCAGTGGTGAACGCAATACCCGTTGAGTTCGCGACCTTTTTCAACATGGAAGCAATAGCCTTCGTCAGCCCAAATTCGTCTAACTGATATGGGCGCAGATTGTGCGCGATCTCTCTTACTTCATTTACTGCGTGAGATGTGGCCAATGAAATTTCATTCAACTGCTTTAGAGCGTTGTCGAGTTCTGCTGGTGCGTTTAGCCCGAGCAGCGCCCGATTCTTGATGATCACCAGGCTCTGTCCTAACCCATCATGTAATTCGCTGGCGATGCGCTTGCGCTCGTGCTCCTGGGAAGTAATCAACTGTCTCGATAGACCTTCCTGAACAGCATGAGCTCTCTTAAGCTTAGAGATTCGGGCCTTGTAAAGCAGCGCGATGAGCGTGGTGCATAGCAAAACAGTGAAAACGAGGAACCATCCGGTTCTCCAAAAAGGCGGTTGCACAATGACCCGTATTCTCGCGCCTTCAGTATTCCACACACCGTCGCTGTTGGCTGCAATCACATGGAAAATGTAATCACCTGGCGGCAAGTAGGGATAATAGGCAGTGCGTCGGGTTGCGGCTTCGATCCAGTCGCGGTCCAGGCCTTCCATCTTGAACTTGAACTTTATCTGCTCTGGTCTGATGAAGCTTAAACCTGTGTATTGGATATCCAGATTCTCCTGTCCTGGCTGTATTAATACCGTGTTACCGAATGCGACTGCTTCACGATTGAGCACGCAACTCTCGATAACAACGGAAGGTGGTTGTTCGTTCCGGGGTGCCGCGTCCGGATCAATCACAGCTACTCCGCCCTGGGTCGGAAACCAGAGTTTGCCGTCACGTGTCTTAATTCCCGCCGGCTGAGTACCGCCATTGCATTCCGGACTAATCAGCCCATCCTTTTTGTTGTAGGCTATGGAAGTAATGGAGCGTGTGCGGCCCTCCGCAAAGTCAGTCAACTCTTTCCTGCTGACACGATAGATGCCGCGATTTGAGCTCATCCAAAAATTGCCTTGGGTGTCTTCCAGGATCTGAAATACGCCGTGGTCGAAAAGGCCGTCACGGGTTGAGTAAGTGGTGAACTTGCCGTCGCGTAGGCGATTTAGTCCACCATCGTATGTTCCAATCCAAAGTACGCCATCAGTATCCTGATAGATGGCACGGATTTGATTGCTCGATAAACCATCCTGCTCACTGTAGTTGGAAAAGCTACCGTCTTTAAGTTGCACGAGTCCTTCTTGCGTTCCGATCCAAAGCGAGCCGTCTCTGTCTTCGTAAATGACCCTTATAACTGGGTGCGTTAGACTGCCTACAGTTGCAAGGTGCGTGAATTCTCCGTTGCTGTACTTAAACAAACCGTTAGTCGTGCCTATCCAGAGATCGCCCTTCCGATCTTGACGCATCGCCAGCACGCCGTTCGCGTCAATCACATCCTTGTGGTACACGGTGAAGTGGCCGTCTTTATAGCGATTCACACCACCTCCATACGTTCCGATCCAGAGATATCCATCCCGGTCTTCATACAGGGAAGCAACTATGTCACTCGAGAGTCCATCCTTCTTTGTGTAATGCGTGAAGACGCCATTGCTAAATTTGTTGAGACCTCCGCCCCAGGTGCCAATCCAGATATTCCCCTCTTGGTCCTGATAAATGGGATAGACATTATCTGCTGACACACCTTGCTGACTTGAGTAAACAGAAATCGTCTGCTCGCCGACTCTATTCAGGCCGGCATTAGACGTACCGATCCAAATGTTGCCGTCATGGTCTTCATAAACTTTTGACACTTGGTCGCTCGAAAGACCATTCTGGGTGGTGTATCTAATAATGTTTCCATTTTGGAATTGATTTAGCCCTCCTCCACTGGTTGCGATCCAGAGGTTGCCTTTTCTATCGTGCAAAATTGATACGATCGGCCGTGCGGCTAAACCGGATTCCGCGCCATAAATGGTGAACTTCCCGTCTTTCAATTGGTTCAATCCTGCGTCTTTCGTTCCTATCCACACGACACCATCCCGGTCCTTGTAGATCGCAGTAATGTTCAAGCTGGAGAGACCATCATGCAACGTATAAATCCGCTCTTCAGTTTGCGAAAACCTGTGCAGTCCCTGGGAGTCGACACGCCAGATGTCGCCGGATTCATCCACATATGCTGCCTCGTATGAAGCTGAAGTTAACTTACCGCCGCGCGTGTAGGGAACGAAGCGACCGTTTTCAAAGCGCACGATACCGGCAGTCGTGCGCACCAAGAGGTTGCCTTGACCGTCATCGTCTGGCCAGGTCGAGCCGCTGGGCAATCCATCTTCACTGGTATAGGTGGAAAAGGTCCGATCCTTATATTTTGCCACGCCACTGCCGTTAGTGCCGATCCAGAGGGTTCCCCCCTTATCTTGCAATAGGCCGGTAAAGCGGTTTCCCTTCAGCCCTGGTGTATTCCCTTTGTTAAAGACAGTGAATGTTACGCCGTCAAAACGCACTAAACCGTCGTTTGTCGTCAACCAAAGGTAGCCGTCGATCGTTTGCAGAATGTCGTTGATCGAGTTTTGCGGTAGTCCTCCGTCCGTAGTCCATTGTTCAAAGTGCACGCCAGCCAGAGACGTCGGAGGGATAAGCGCAAAAGCTAGTAACGTTAAGAGTAGGAGTTGTTGCGGACGCACATCTAAACCGTCGAGTGTTCTAAGCATTTCGCGGGGTGATCTTGCAGTCAGCGCTGAGATTCTAACATTTCCTAACGTTAGCCAAGAGGTTGAGAGACGATGTTCAGTGATCTTGCAGTTAGCGCTGAGATTCTAACATTTCCTACGCGTGGGCTGCGAGAGACCATCGGCAGTAGGTTCGGCGGCATACCGACCGGTTTGCCACACGTTTCCCTGCCACAGTTTCGACCCGAGCTGATCATTCCCATCACGCCAATGCGGTTTCGATCCGCGATCCCCATGTCGATTACTTTATTGACGCCCGGAACCACGTCCTTGGCGATATCGCGCATCGGTGAGCCCACTTTGAGGGGGATGTCGGGTGCGAGCGCTGCATATCCTCGCGTGGCGAAGAGTTGCATCTTATCCGACCACACGTTCGAGCCCATCCCAAACCCGTTCAAGCGATTGGACATCAACTCTCCGCCGTACACGTCCACCACCAACGGATAACGAGACTGCGCCGTCGTTAGAAACGACTGTTGCCAGAGTCATTGGAGCTGACCATGTCCGGCCTTTGTCACTGGAGTAGCTAAAACGCAGCCCCTGCCAGCCATCGGCCCACAGGAAGTACAATCGGCCACCGAGGAGGCCTTGCGTCGGGTCGACTGCAATTTGCGGATCGTAGGAAGCTATTTGCTTCGCATCCTGGTTGGCGTAACTGAAGCGTCTGACAACGACCAGATCGGCGACAGCTGCAGGTTCGTCAAAACTCGATCCGCCATCTCTCGATGAGATCACCCGCACCCGAGCGCTGGGGAGTGCGCCGCCGGGCAAACGATCGACGCCGGGCCGTTAGTAGTTGGAAGCGTTTCGGTGTACGTGCCAAACCAGGCCCCATCCGGCGTCACGACGGCATTCCCCGGCTGAAAAGATTGATCTTCCGGCGCTATCCATTGCAACGGGCCTGGAAAAATCCGGC
>Ga0137375_10011363_pt1 | contig 10534 bp, 7 predicted proteins | sample SagtaG_24_FD_104936 | JGI IMG/M metagenome (GOLD analysis project Ga0137375, IMG submission 104936) | Vadose zone soil microbial communities from Sagehorn Ranch, Mendocino, California, USA - Sage1_R_113_16 metaG | ecosystem: Environmental > Terrestrial > Soil > Vadose zone | place: USA...
GTAACTGGTATGAAAGACCGTGGGTGCCGCCTGCGCCCACGGATCGGCTGCCGGTGCCGCCGGCGAGCCGAGGAGTACGGTGCGACCGTCCGGGACAGGGGCATCCGGGAGCAAACGCAGGTCGGGCAGGCCGGTGATCGTTCGATGGGCTGCGAGCCCGAGTTAGTACGTGGCCGCCCCTGCGACCAACCCGGATGCGCTGCGAGCGCGGATCCGTAGGTGTCGTTTGGCCCGCCTGTGCTCCCCGACGTGACGGCATCCAGCCGAAGGGAGGACGGCATGCGCCGATGCATCGGGCTGGACGTGCACCGCGAGTTCGCCCAGGTCGCCATCTGGGAAGCGGGCGTGGTGCGGCAGGCCGGACGGATCCAGACGACACCAGAAGCGCTGCGGGAGTTCGCCGGCAGCCTGTGCGCAAGCGACGAGGTCGCGATCGAGGCCACCGGCAACACCCACGCGATCGCGCGGCTGCTGGAGCGCCACGTGGGTCGGGTGGTGATCTCCAACCCCCAGAAGACCCGCGCGATCGCCGAGGCGAAGGTCAAGACCGACAAGGTCGACGCGGCGGTGCTCGCCGGGCTGCTGGCGGCCGACTTCCTGCCGGCGGTGTGGCTCCCCGACGACGCCACCTTCGCGCTGCGCCGCCAGGTCGCCCGCCGCGCCCACATCGTCCGGCAGCGGACCCGGCTGAAGAACCAGGTGCAGTCGATCCTGCACCGCAACCTGGTGCCCCGCTGCCCGGCCGCCGACCTGTTCGGCAACAAGGGTCGCGCGTGGCTGGCCGCCCAGCACCTGCCCCAAGACGAGCAGCAGGCGGTCGGGGCGCTGCTACGCCAGCTCGACTTCCACGGCCAGGAGCTGCGGATCGTGGACGCCGAACTCGGCCGGGTCGGCTTGGAGCTCACCGAGGTGCGTCGGCTGCTGACCATCCCGGGGGTGGACGCCACCGTGGCGCTGGCGATCGTGGCCGCGGTCGGTGACTTCGGTCGGTTCCCCTCGCCGCAGCGGCTGGTGAGCTATCTCGGGCTGAACCCGCGGGTGCGGCAGTCCGGCGGTCAGCCCGCCCAGCACGGGCGGATCACCAAGCAGGGCCGCGCCCACGCCCGCGGGATGCTGGTCGAGGCGGCCTGGGCGGCGGCCAAGACCCCAGGCCCGCTGCGCGCCTTCTACGAGCGTGTCCGGGCCCGGCGCGGCATGCAGGTCGCGGTGGTGGCGACCGCCCGCAAGCTGGTCACGCTGTGCTGGCATCTGGTGGTCAAGGGCCAGGACTATGCCTTCCAGCGGCCCTCGCTGACCGACAAGAAGCTGCGGGCCCTGGAGCTGCGCGCCGGCCTGCCACCGCGGCGCGGGCAGAAAGGTAGCGCCGCCGCGTACTCACTCAAGGAGGTCCGCCGGCGCGAACGTGCCCTGGCCGAGCAGGCCGAGCTTGCTTACCGCCAGCTCCTCGGCAACTGGCAGCCCAAGCCGCCACCGACCCAACCGACACGCAAGGGCGTGGGCGTGGCCGCCGCCACTGGGGCGCGACGTTCAAGCCCTCAAGGGGGCAAAGCTGCGCGGCAGGGCTCCCAGCCCCACGACCCTGCTCTTCGCTCCGGGGTCGACCACGCCCAACACCGAGCCTAGCGGCGCCACAACGAGCGGGCAACGCCGCCAGGGCCTTGAAACTTTCATCCGTCGACCGCAGCGTGCGGGCCAGGGTGGGTGGTACGCCCAGGCGGGTGATGGTCAGCGTCTCGGTCAGCCCTTCCCGCAGGGAGGCGGCCGCGCCGGGGTGGGAGCGGTCCAGCTCGCGTGCCAGTGTCTCCAGTTCGGCCTGGGCCAGCAGCGGGTCGGCGATGTGGTAGGCGATGCGCATGCGCTTGGCGACGGTGGAGCCGAGCGCATCGGGCAGGCGGTCGGTGACATTGCGGAGCTTGTGGAGTTGGCAGCGTTGGATCACAGGGTGGTCGAACACGTCGGTGACCGCGCGGCGCAGGGCCTTGGCGCCGTCGATCACACACAGGATCGGCCGGGTGGTGTCCAGGCCACGCTCGCGCAAGCCTGCGAGCAGGTCACGCACCACGGTGGCATTCTCGGTCGCGCCTTCGGCCAGTCCGAGGGGGATCTTGGTGCCGTCGATGGTGATGCCGAGCGTGACCACGCAGGTGTGGCCGGCGACGTGGACGCCGTCGACCAGCAGGCAGACCAGATCCAGGCGTGACAGGTCAGCGGCCAGCAGCTCGGCCAGGGCGTGCTCGGTGCGGGCGACGAACCGGCGTGAGACCGCCGACTTGGAGGTCCCCGTGGCGGCCTGCTGGGCCGCGGTGCCGACCGGTTCCAGCCCGGCCGGGTAGCGGCGAGTGGACAGCTTGGCCAGCATCCGCTCGACCGCCAGCTCGCCGAGCAGGTCGGTGGCGGCGAACGCCTGGTAGGTCGCCACTGGCACCTCCCTGGTGCCATCGGCGGTGCGCACGCGAGGGCGGCGGATGCCGACCCGTCGGCCGCCCAGCGTGACCTGGCCGGGCTCGCTGCCGTGGCGCACCGCGGTCCGCTGTGGGTTGTGGCGGCCTGGTGGGCCGACCAGCCTGGTGACGTCCTCGGCGAGCATGGCCTGCAGCACTTGCAGGCCGGTCCCCACCGCCAACGCCAGCAGTCCTTGCCTGGCAGCGCCGGCAAGCTCGGCAACCGCGACAGTAACGGCTTCGGGCAGCTCCAGCGGCGAGTCGTCGGCGATGCGAGGGTGGTGGGTATCCTTCGGCACGGCGGTCCCCTTCCGGTCGAGCTTCTTGGCGGATGCCCGACACCTACCACACGGCAGGCTCAGGCGGGGACCGCCACCTCAACTTCTACGGAGACCGGGACAACCTCCACGACCCTCGCCGACGTCAAGATCGTTCGTCCTCGCTGCGCTTCGGGCGCTCCATCTTGACCCTCGGCTCGGTCCGTCGTGCCCAGCCAGCAACAAAGGAGCAGCACATCTGAGCCAAGTTCCTTGTTGACCGGGGGTCCCGCCACAGATAAGGAGCGACACCGGGCCTGGCCCTATGGGAGGATCCTGTCCTTATCGGGTGCTCAGGACGGTCATACGATGCGGGATAAGCTGGTCCATCGCGGGATGCTCGCCCTCGACCAATTATCAGGATGGTCGACCTACCGGCCATCAACGACTCCGGCACGGCGGAGCAGCATAGGACGCGGCAGATGATTGCAGCCGACCTCGCCTGGATCGATCTCCTCTGGATGGGATGCACGCTGCTCGGCCTGGTCGTTACCGCGTTCGGCGTCCGGGCGCTGCGCGCCGATCGGGCACTGCTCGACCATGGCCTGCGGGTGCCGGGCGTGGTCGCACAGCTCCGAGTAGAGGAAGACCTCAGCGATGGCACGACCTTCGCGCCCGGCGGGACCTACCCCGTGCTGCGGTTCACCACGTTGGAGGGCGACGAGGTCGAGAGCGTGACGCACGTCGAGAACAGCAAGCTCAAGGTGCGCCCCGGCCAGCGGGTGACCGTGGTCTACGACCCGCAGAACCCCAAGCGGCGACCCCGCATCGACACCGTCGCTGGTCGGGGGCTGTGGTTTGGGATGCCGCGAGATTCCAAACTGGACGACCCCGGGGTGATCCTGCTGGGGTTGATGAGTGTGCTCGTCGGAGTGGGTGTGGGGTGCGTCAGGCTGTGGGGGTGGTGGAGGTGAAAGGTCGGCCGCCCGCTGGCCGGTGCGCGACGCGCCACCCGACCAGCGGTGGCCGCGAGCATGTCTCAGCCCACGCTCGGCACAACGTGGTGGCCCGCGCAGCGACCCGGGGTCGCGCAGACGCAGCATGACAGCATCGTCACCAGCTGTGCACCAAGGCCTGATCTGACCCCGCGGACCAGCCAGGTAGCTGTGTCGTCTGCTCAGCTTCGTGTGGGCGGTGCTGCCCGGCGCTGTCGTTCGGGTTGCTCGCCCACCCCGAGCCTACTGGCGCTACCACGTGCGCCAGGAACACCGACGCGTCCACCAAGCCCGCTACCAGCAGCCGTCCGCCCCTGCAGCCTGATCAGCCGGTCCCTGAGATGGAGCCACACCCTTCACTGAATGTGTGCCAGAGCCCGCTTTTCGTCGACAGAGCCAAGGAGGGCTGGTGGCGGCTGTTTCGCCGCCAAGCGCTTGCCGCGCAGTCGTTTGCCACCCCGGAGGAGATCACCCTGGCGACCACGGTCGCGACCTGCCAGCTCAACGCCCGCGCCCGCCCGTGGGTGTGGGGCCGGCCACCACCGTTCCCACGCCACCGACGCCGCGTCCTTACCTACCGGATTTAGCGAACGTAGCACTATTTAAATAGATTATTATAAGCCCCACAGCCGTCGTAACTTCGGATACATGGAGGCTCACAGACTGCTGAGCGGGCCGGGTGGGAGGAACCCGACGCTGGCGGCCGTGACGGGCGGTAAGGCGCATCCCGAGATGGCCTCACCGGGGCGCCAGCCGTTCGCTGAGCCAGGCCAGGGCGAGCGGGTAGCGGTACTCGATCGCGCTGTGGCCGGCGTCGAACAGTTCGAAATAGACACGGTCGTGTGGCACCCCGGCCGCGCGCAGCGCCCGCCGGAAGGCGACGGCGCCGAGGTCGAGGCGGAACTCGTCCCTGGTTCCGGCGTCGATCCAAATCGCCCGCAGCGAGCGCAGCGACTCGGCGTGGCCAGGCTCCGCGGCCATGTGGACCGGGTCCCAGGCCAGCCAGCGCTGCCAGATCTCTGGGAGCATGGCACCGGTGTCGTCGAAGGGGATCCGCACGGTGCCGTCCTCGTCGGCGGAGTACGCCGCCGCGTAGCCGTACACCTCGATGAGCTCGAAGTCGCCGTCCTTGGTCCCTGCGAGCCGGCCGCGGAAGTCCGCCAGGAACTGCTCGTACGATCCGTCGTACCGGTCGCGGAGGAGGCGGACCAGTCTGGGGAACTCGGGCCGGTAGGAGACGTCGAACAGGGCATCGCCTGCGTGGGTGGCCAGCGCGCCGAAGACGTCGGGGCGCAGCATCGGCGTGACCATCGCGCCGTAGCCGCCGCTCGAGGCTCCGGTGATCGCCCGGTGGTCGCGGCTGGGCAGCGTGCGGTACCGCGCGTCGACCCACGGCACGATCTCCTCGCACAGGTAGGAGTGGTAGCGGCCGGTACCCGGGGAGTCGAGGTATTGGCTGCCGCCGTACGCGGTCCACGCGTCGACGTAGACGACGATCGCAGGCGGCACCTCGCCGCCGGCGAATACCGCATCGGCCAGCTCCGGGTACGGCTGCCGGAACGGGGTGCGGTTGCGCCACATGGCGACCTGGTAGCCGTAGCCCTGGATCACGTAGATGGACGGATAGCGCCGCTCGGGTTCGTCGTCATACCCGGGCGGCCGGTAGACCCACAGTGGTCGCTGGTGCGGGTCGCCGAGGGGGTTGCCGCGCAGCAGCTCGCTGTCGATCACCTCGTGGTCGATGCGACCGGCGAGGTCGGCGGACCAGGGCAGCATGATTTCCCTCCAGTGAGGTCGATGGCGGAGCGAGCGGCGTCGGCCGGGTGACGGCAGGTCTTCCTTCAGGTCAGTGCGGTGAGCAGGGTGTCGGTCAGCTGGTGGGCGAGGTGGCCGTCGGGGTCGAGGTCGGGGTCGAAGACGGTCACCTCGACGCCCATGCACCGCGGCGAGGCGGCCAGGGGCGCCAGCAGCGCGACCAGCTCCTGGTGGCCGATGCCGCCGGGGTCGGGGCTGTCCACCGCGGGCATGACCTCTGGCCCCAGGATGTCGGCGTCGAGGTGGACCCAGAAGCCGTCCAGCTCGGCCCGATCCAGGTGGTCGAGGGCCGCGGCAGCGGCCCGCGCCGGGCCGGCGGCCCGTAGCCGGGCCACCTCCCACACCGGCACGCCCAGCTCGCCCAGCTCGGCCAGGGCCTCGTCGGCGTCCCGGATGCCGAGGACGGCGAGGTCCTGGTCGTGCAGGTAGGGCCGCCGGCCTTCGAGGTCGGTCAGATCGGCCTGGCCGCGTCCGGTCGCCAGGGCGAGGTCCTCGCCTGCCGCGGCACCGACGACCGGGGCGTTGCCCGGGTGCCGGAAGTCGGAGTGCCCGTCCAGGAAGGCCAGGCCGTAGCGGCCGCGACGGTGGAGCGCCAGCACGGCGCCGAGCAGGATGCTGCAGTCGCCGCCAAGCACCAGCGGGAACCGGCCGGCGTCCAGCAGGCCGCCGAGGCGGTCGGCAAGCCGCCGGGTGTAGGCGGCGATGGCGGCGGCGTTGAAGACGCCGTCGCCGGGCTTCCAGCCGCCGCGGTCATAGCGGGGCGGGGTCACATACCCGGCGTCCTCGGCGTCCCATCGCCGCACGAACCCGCAGTCACGCAACGCGCCGGCCAGCTTGTAGCAGCCGGGAACGGTGCCCTCCACGGGCGGCCGCAACCCGAGGTTCGAGGGGGCGTCCAGCACGGCGGCACGACGAGACGGACGAGAGCGCTCAGGTCGCATAGATAGACTCCGTGATCACCGCGGTTGTATATTGAGGGCTCATCATAATCAGAATGGGGAAGTCGTGCCAGGACGGACGGGGACAACCACGCGCGACCGTTTCGTCGCGGCTGCTTCGCGCCTCTTCCAGCAGAAGGGGTTCGCGGCGACCTCGGTGCAGGAGATCGCGGTGCAGGGCGGCGCGCCGATCGGCTCGCTCTACTACTACTTCCCGCGTGGGAAGGAGGAGCTCGGTGCGGCGGCGGTGGCTTTCGGCGCCGCGGAGTTCGCCGAGATCCTGCAGGCCGGAGTCTCCGGCGCGGCCGCTCCGGGGGAGGCGCTCGCCGCCTGTGCCGTCCTCCTCGCCGACCGTCTCGAGGCGAGTGGCTGGAGCGACGGGTGCCCGGTCGCCACGGTGGCGCTCGAGACGGTGCAGCGCTCCGAGCCGCTCCAGGCCGCGGCCGCCGAAGCCCTCGACGGCTGGGTGGCGCTCGTCGCCGGCCGGCTGGTCGCCCTGCGGGTGGCCCCGGACGCGGCGTGGGCACTGGCGACGACCACCATCGCGATGCTCGAGGGGGCGGAGCTGATGACGCGGGTGTCGCGCTCGCGCCGTCCCCTGGAGATCGCCGCCGCGCACCTGGCCGAGCTCGGCCGCCGCGCGGCCCCCGCGCGGGAGGAGGCGTCGAGCCGTGGTGGCTGAGGAGCGTGGTGGGCTGCGGACGGTCGTCGGGGCATGCGCGCTCGACTGCCCCGATGCGTGCTCGTGGCTGGTGACCACGGTAGACGGCGTGCCGCGGACGATCCGCGGGAACCCGGAGCATCCGTTCACGCGTGGGTCGCTGTGCGTGAAGGTCAACCCCTACCTGGAGCATGCCGCGCGCGCGGATCGGCTCCTGCATCCGCTGCGTCGTGTCGGGGCCAAGGGTGAGGGCCGGTTCGAACGGATCCCATGGGAGGAGGCGCTGGACGAGATCGCCGGCCGCCTGCGTGAGGTGATGGACGCGCACGGCGGCGAGGCGATCTGGCCGTACGCGGGGACGGGGACGGTGGGCTGGATCCAGGGCATCGTCGGGGCGGGGAAGCGGCTCTTCCACGCGCTCGGGGCGAGCCGTCACGACCCGACCATCTGCTCCATCGCCGGCCACGTGGGCATGTCGTACACGACGGGCTCGGCAGCGGGGATGGACCCGGAGGACCTCGCCCACTCCCGCCTGGTGCTGCTGTGGGGCACCAACACGCTCACCTCGAACCTGCACCTGTGGCGCTTCGTCCGCGAGGCGCAGGCCCACGGCGCGGAACTCGTGGTGGTCGACCCGGTCCGCACGCGCACGGCCGAGCGGGCGGATCTGCACCTGGCGCCGCGTCCAGGCACCGACGCGGCGCTGGCACTGGGGGTGATCGCACGGCTGGTGGAGACCGGCGTGCACGACCAGGGGTTCCTCGCCGGGCGCACGGCCGGCTGGGAGGAGTTCCGCGAGCGCGTGCTGCGCGGCTGGAGTCCCACACGTGCCGCACGGGTGTGCGGGCTCGAGGAGCGTGAGGTGGTCGAACTGGCGGACGCGATCGCGCACTGCCGGCCGACGGGGATCCGCTCGCTGATGGGCATGCAGCGCCACGGTGGCGGCGGGCAGGCGCTGCGGGTGCTCTCCTGCATCCCCGCGGTCACCGGCGACTACCTACGCCGCGGCGGCGGCATGTGCTACTCGACCGGGCCCGCCTATCCGCTGAACGAGGCCGCGCTGTGCCGGCCCGACCTGCAGCCGGGCGGCCCGACGCGGTCACTGGCGATGACGCGGCTGGGCCAGGGACTGCTGGAGCTGGACGACCCACCCGTGAAGGCGCTGGTCGTCTGGGCGGCGAACCCGGTGGTGTCCAACCCTGACGAGCGACGCGTGCGGCGGGGCCTCGCGCGTGATGACCTGTTCTGCGTCGTCGTCGACCACGTCCACACCGACACCACCGACTACGCCGACATCGTCCTGCCAGGCACGACCCAGCTCGAGCATCTCGACCTGCACGACTCCTACACCCACCTGTACCTGAACCTGAACCAGCCGGTGGTCGACCCGCCAGGCGATTGCCTCCCGCACACCGAGATCTTCCGGCGGCTCGCGCGGGCGATGGGGCTGACCGAGCCTGCCCTCTACGCGTCGGACGAGGAGCTGATCGAGGCCGCGCTGCGATCCGGGCACCCCGCCATGGCCGGCGTGACGCTGGAGCGGCTACGCGGGCGGGGCTGGGTACGGTTGGGATGGCCGTCGCCGTACCTGCCGTTCGCGGAGGGGTTCCCGACCCCGTCGGGCAGGTTCGAGTTCGCCTCCGCGCGCGGCGAGGCCGATGGCGTGGGGCGCTTCCCCGACTACACGCCACCGAACGAGGCCGCCGACGCGGACCGCCACGGCATGCTCGCGCTGGTCGCCGCCGCGAACCATTACCTCGTCAACTCGACGTTCAACAGCAGCCCGGCGCACGCGCGGGCCGAGGCCCCGACCGTCACGCTCAACCCGTTCGACGCCTCCCGGTTCGGCGTCCGCGACGGTGACCGGGTCTCGGTCGAGAACGACCGGGGAGCGTTCACGGCGACCGTGGCCATCTCGAGTGCGACGCGCCGGGGTGTCGCGGCGACGGTCAAGGGCCTCTCCCCGAAACGCCACAGCGGGTCGTGGGTGAACGCCACGGTCGCCGAGCGCGATGCCGACATGGGCAGAGGCGCCGTGTACCACGACAACCTCGTCCGCATCGTCCCACTCACCAAGGAGGCAACCCAGGGCTCCGGCGTTCTGTGAGATCGTCTGGATGGTGACGTAATGCCGTATGGTGCAACACAGGCTCGAACGTCCAGGATCATGTGGTTACCACAGCCTCATCACCACGACGGACGCCCGTGCCTGCCGACTCATGATCCCCGATCCCTCCCGCCCTGGCCCAACTCACCCACGCCGACCCCCTCCAGCAAGCCGAGACCCCGTACCTGCTCGCCTACCTTGCCACCGTCCCCGATCCGCGAACCGCCCGTGGCCGCCGCCACCCGCTCATAGCCATCCTTGCCATGGCCGCTGCCGCGGTGCTGACCGGCGCCCAGTCGGTGACCGCGATCGCCGAATGGGCCGCTGATGCCCCCCAACCGGTCAGGGCCGCGGTCGGCGCCCGCCGCGACGCTCCCGACCATTGGGCCGTCCCGGCGGAGGCCACCATCCGCCGGACCCTGGCCCGTCTGGACCCCGAGGTCCTGGCCGGCGCATCGGCGCGTGGCTGGCCGACCGTGACCGCACCGGCCGGCGACGGCGCGCCCTGGCGGTGGACGGCAAGACGCTCCGGGGCGCCAGATGCGACGGCCGCCAGGTTCACCTGCTGGCCGCGATGGACCATGCCACCCGCGCGGTGCTGGCCCAACGCCAGGCCGACGGCGCTCCTGGTGAGGTTCCCGGCGTGCAGCCGCTGCTGGCCGACCTGGACCTTGACGGGGTGGTGGTAACCGCTGACGCGTTATCCCGATATCGGGATAACGCGTCTTGGGGGTATCCATTTAAACGGAGTAGCCTGGGGCGATGGATCGTCCTCGTGCCGGCGTGCACTACCCGAGGTCCGTGGGCGAGTTCCAGGCCTGGTTTCGGACCGATGTGGACTGCCTGGACTACCTGGAGTGGCTGCGCTGGCCTGCTGGCTTCGTCTGCCTCGGCTGCGGCCACGCCGGGGGCTGGCGGCTGGGTGATGGCCGGTTCGAGTGCGCCGGGTGCCAGGCCCGCACGTCGACGACAGCGGGCACGATCTTTGACCGGACGCGCACGCCACTGACGGTGTGGTTCACTGCCTGCTGGCTGTTTCGCCACCCGGCAAGGACGGCATCTCCGCGCTGAGCCTGCAACGGGCGCTGGAGATCGGCTCGTATCAGACCGCGTGGACGATGCTGCACCGGCTCCGCTCGGTGCTGGTGCGCCCCGGCCGGGATCGGCTGACCGGGACGGTGGAGGTGGATGAGACCTACATCGGCGGTGAGGAGCCCGGGCTGCGCGGCGGGCGGGCCAGGGGCAAGAAGGTCCTGACCGGCATCGCTGTCGAGGTTCGCGAGCCGAAGGGGCTCGGCCGGTGTCGGATGGCGCCGCTGA
>Ga0137375_10011364_pt1 | contig 10534 bp, 7 predicted proteins | sample SagtaG_24_FD_104936 | JGI IMG/M metagenome (GOLD analysis project Ga0137375, IMG submission 104936) | Vadose zone soil microbial communities from Sagehorn Ranch, Mendocino, California, USA - Sage1_R_113_16 metaG | ecosystem: Environmental > Terrestrial > Soil > Vadose zone | place: USA...
CCGCCGCGCTGCTTGAACTCGAAGATCTTCCCGAAGCACTTGCGCTGGAACTGCTCGTCGCCGACGGCGAAGACCTCGTCGAGCAAGAGGAGATCTGCATCGATGTGCGCGGCGATCGCAAAGCCGAGGCGCATGTACATCCCGGACGAGTAGGTACGGACGGGGAGGTCGATGAACTCCTCCAACCCGGCGAACGCGACGATCTCGTCGAGCTGCTCGCGCACATACGAGCGCTTGAGGCCGTGGATCGAGCCGTTGAGGAACACGTTCTCCCGGCCGCTCAGGTCCGGATGGAAACCGGCGCCGAGCTCAAGCAGCGAGCCGACCCGCCCGCCCACGTCGACCCGTCCCGACGTCGGTTTGATGATCCCGGAGATCAGGCGCAAGAGCGTCGTCTTGCCCGAGCCGTTCCGGCCGACGAGCCCCACGGCGCTGCCGGGCTCGATCCGGAAGGAGACGTCGCGGAGTGCAATGACCTCCGACGGACGCGAGCGCCCGCGAGCAACGACGACGTCCTTGAGCCGCCGCGCCTCGCGCGGATAGACCTTGAAGTGCCGCGACGCGCGGTCGGCGACGATCTCCCCGAGTCGGGTCACGCCTCCGAGGGTACCGCGAGCGCCCGCCGCACCAGCCCCGCCAGCACCCGGACGAACGCCGGCTCGGCATTCGGCATCTCGATGCGGCGGAAGCCGAGCCCCAGCTCCCGGGCCTTCTCGGCGGCCTCGTGATCGAGATCCCAGCGGATCTCGAGATGGTCGGCGACGAAGCCCACGGGGCAGACGAGCACTTTCCTCACGCCGCGCGCGTGCAGCTCCTCGAGGTGGTCGAGAATGTCGGGCCCGAGCCAGGGCTCGCCGGTCTCGGACTCGCTCTGGAAGGAGAAGGAGCACGCCGCCAACGCTGCGCGCTCGGCGACCAACCGTGACGTCTCCAGCAGTTGGTCTTTGTAGGGGTCGCCGGCCTCGAGAATGTGCGCCGGTAGCGAGTGGGCTGTGAAGACGACGTGGGCGTCCGTTCCGCGCACTCGGTTGGCGAGCAACTCGATGAATCCCGGCTCGTCGTGCCAGCTGTCGACGAAGACGAGCTCGGCGCGATCGTCGAGCGCATGCTCGAGTTGCTCTCGGTAGCCGGCGATGGAGAGCGACGAATAGTGCGGCGCGAGCACGAGTCCGACCACGGTCTGTGCGCCGCTGGCGAGCGCGCGCCGTGCCGCCTCCGAAATGCGAGGGGTCCAGTGCTTCATGCCGGTGAAGACCGGTACGTCACCGAGCTCATGCTGGAGCGCGGCGCGCGTCTCCTCCGTGATCGCGTTGAGCGGCGAGCCTTCCTCGATCCCGAGCCGACGGTAGCGCTCGACGAGGTCGTCCATCAGCTCCGGCCTGATCGGCCTTCCACCGCGGATGTCCGCGTAATACGCCGGCACGTCGGCGAGCCGCTCGGGCGACCCGTACGCCATCAAGACGACCGCGGCGCTCATGCTCGAGACGCTACCGAGGACCCGCTTGTGAGCCGGAGAGGCCGAGGGGTGCGAAGCCAAGCCTCGCGAGAATCTCCGCGATCGCTCGGTGGCCGCGCTGGCTGGGATGACTGCCATCCGCAGCGACGAATGGCCCGTCGAAGCTCGTGCCGGTCACCCCGTTGAAGACGTGATAGACGTCCGCGCAGAGGATGGAGTCTCGCTTCGCGACACTGCAGATGGTCCTGCTGTAGAGGTCGACGATCCGCTTCGAGACCGAGTCGGCTCCGGCCGTGGCCGTTCGACCTCCCTCCTGGTCATTGTGGAAGTTCGTTACGCGCACGATCGTCGGTTTGCCGGCTCTCAACGCGCGGATCGTCGTGAGAATGGAGCCGAGGTTCCGTCGCAGCAGCTCGGCGGTCAGCCCGACGCACCGCTGGACGTACTTCGACCAGTGCGGGCGCCGAGCGGCCCCGTCGCAGGGGTCGTCGCGTCGCACCCACGGCGTGTCGTTGTGCCCAATCGTGACGATGATCGCGTCTGCGCGGGCGAGGTGATGACGCAGCGCGCGGTCGCCGACAACTGCGGCTCGAAGACCACTACTGTTGGAGCCGGGAACGGCGAGGTTCTCGATCTCGACGTTTCTCTTCGTTGCGCGGGCGAGTGCTCGTGCATACAGCGTGACGTAGCCGGTGCAGTCTCCGCATTCGCGGGGGACTGCAGCTGGGATCGAATCGCCGAGGGCGATGAGCCTCAGCGACGGCTGAGAGGGTCGGACACCGTGGCCTCGCACCAGCAGGCCCGCGGCCAGGTCGAGGCGTGCGCGGATCTTCTCCGAGCAGGCCGCGTCGGTGTGGTAGCCGCCGTCGACGAAGTTCGTGTCGCGACAGGGGATTGTGCGAACGTTCCTCAGGTCGAGCCAGGCGAAGCCATACCGGCGAAAGAGGCGCGGCATGACGCGGCCAAACTCCCGCCATCTCGGACCGACGAGCGGGTGTGACTCGAAGAAGCGCCGATAGCGCGTTCCATCCGGTGGGGTGAAGCCGACGACGCGCCAGCCGCGTGCGCGCGCAAGCGCGAGCGCCTGCTCGAGGATGCGGGCGCGGCGGTCCGAGAACTGTCGCCAGTCGGCGTAGTTGCCGGTGCGAAGGACGCGGAGGTCGTTCGTGAAGGGTTCAACGATCGGGTGATAGGTGCCGGGCTGCAGCTCGAAGCTCCAGACCCGCGAACCGTCGAGCTTCCATGCAATCGCAGGCCGCGATCGGCCGATCACGCATGCGCGCCCGAGCCGTTCCTTGCGCCAGCGGTGAAGAAGGACATACGGCGCTGCACGCAGGATGCGGATGCTGGCCTCGAACGCCGAGCGGCTGAGGACGTACCGCGTCTTGACCTCGAAGCTGGGCTCGACGTCGAAGCCCCGAAAGCTGGGGTTGAACCAGAATGCTTCCACGCCGAGGTAGACGGTCTGGGGCGGCGCGTCGCCTGGAATCGCCTTGAACTCTCGGAGCACGATCTCAGGCGAGATCACGGGCATCCCGAGGTTCGAAAAGGTGTCCTCACCCGGGCGGGCTCCGATCTTCAGGACGCGACTCGAGCCGATCACGAACGTTCGCGTCGGCCGCCGGCGAAAGAGGTCGAGCTTGAACGGCAGGTACTGCCCGCCGATGACCTCGTGCGAGACCAGGCATTGCGGACGCGATGTGCTCGCTTGGCCGATCGCCTCCGGTTTCCAGAAGTCGCCGAACGGGTCGACCCACCAGTTGAGCAGGGCGTTGCCGCCGAGCAGGAGAGCAGTCGCCGCGAGGAACAGAATGAGACGTCCCATCAGAAGCGGAAGTAGATGAAGGGACTGCTGGAGTAGATCGATGCGATCGCTACGGCGAACAGGGCACCGACGCCGGCAACGCGCAGCACGCCGAACCGGCGCAGTTCCCAAGTCCGCTCCTCGGGAACGACCGCTGTGTACGCGAAGGCCAGCACGATGAGCAGCGCGAGATGTCCCGGCACCTGGCCGGCCCCGCGAGCCATCACCATGCCGGCGAGCGCGTCTCCGATTGCGGTCGCCGAGTGGAGCCTGAAGAAGACCCAGCCGAACATCACCGCTACGCACGTGATCGCGATAGCCAGGGGCCGAGGAACGCGCAGCCCGAGCCTCGCGAGGCGGTGCGTGGCGAGCAAGAGAAGTCCCTGGTACAGCCCCCAGACGACGAAGTTGAGCGACGCACCGTGCCAGAGACCCCCGAGGCCCATCGTCGTCATCAGGTTGACGTCACGTCGCCGCTCGCCTTTTCGGTTCCCGCCGAGGGGGATGTAGAGGTAGTCGCGCAGCCACGACGACAGGGTTACGTGCCAGCGGCGCCAGAACTCGATCGGGCTGGCCGCTCGGTAGGGCCGGTCGAAGTTCCACGGCAGCTCGATTCCGAGCATCCGGGCGAGACCGAGTGCCATGTCGGAGTAGGCGCTGAAGTCGAAGTAGATCTGGAGCCCGAAGCCGACGATCGCGGCCCAGGCCTCGAGCGCGTGGAGCGAGGAGGGATCGTCTAGGTAGCGGTTCACCCACGTCGCGAAGCTGTCGGCGACGAGTGTCTTCTTCGCGAGCCCGAGCGCGAAGAGTAGGAGGCCGTCGCGGACGCGATCGACGTCGAAGGCGTGCTTCCGCAGCAGCTGCGGCCGGAGCATCCCGTACCGCACGATCGGCCCGGCGATCAGGTGCGGGAAGAACGAGATGAAGAACGAGTAGCGCAGGAGGCTGCGTTCGGCTTGCAACTTCCCTCGGAATACATCGGCTGCGTATGAGATGCCCTCGAACGTGTAGAAGCTGATTCCGATCGGCAGGACGACCCCGTTCAGGAACGCGTGAAGCCCTGGAAAGCCACGAGCGGTGATGACGCCGACGAAGCTCGTGAGATTGCCGCCGACGAAGGCCGCGTACTTGAACGCGCCGAGCAGCGCGAGCAGCAGCGCGACAGTCAGACCCAGGGCGAGCTTCCGCCGGGCGACCCTGTCCTGGCGTTCGATCAAGCGGCCTCCGACGAACCCGATCGCCGTCGATCCGGCCATCAGCGCCGGAAACCACCATTTCGCGTAGGCGTAGAACTCGTAGCTCGCCGCGACGACGATCAGCAGCCGCAGCCGATGCGACGGCAGTGCGTAGTACGCCAGCGTGACGAGCGGCAGGAAGAAGAACAGAAACGCGTAGCTGTTGAAGAGCATCCGGGCGACCGCTTGAACAGAATTTCTGTGGCTACACGCGTGCCTCGACCGTGGCTTCGTGCACGAACTCCGTCAGACGCCCGAGGACGGCCGGGTCTGCGTCTGGTGGCACTCCGTGCCCAAGGTTGAATACATGACCCGGCCGCCCTCCGGCACGATCGAGAATACTCCGGGTCTCGGTCTCGATCCGCTCCCACGGCGCGAGCAGAACCGCAGGGTCGAGGTTTCCCTGGACACCTCGGTCCTCGCCGACCTCCGCCCAGCCGCGGTCGAGCGGGACGCGCCAATCGAGACCGATCACGTCACCGCCGGCCTCCGTCATCGCGGGCAGCAGCGTCGCCGTGCCGGTGCCGAAGTGGATGGTCGGCACGTCGACCGCCGCGAGGATGCGCGCCGAGTACGGCGCAACGAACTCCTCGTAGTCGGACGCTGAGAGCGCCCCCACCCACGAGTCGAACAGCTGGATCACGTCCGCGCCTGCACGGGCCTTCGCGGCAACGTATGCCGCGAACGTCTCGGCGAGCTTCTCCATCAGCGCATGCCATGTCGCCGGCTCGCGGTACATCATCGTCTTCACGGTCAGGAAGTCGCGGCTCGGTTTCCCTTCGACGAGATAGCCCGCGACAGTGAAGGGTCCGCCGCAGAAACCGACGACGGCCTGATCGTCACGGAGTGCCGCGCGAACGAGGCGCACCGCCTCCAGGATGGTCGGCACAGACTCCTCGGGCTCAGGGACGGCGAGCCGCTCGACGTCGGCGGCGGTCCACACCGGCTTCGCGATCACCGGTCCGACGTCCTCGACGAGCTCGACCTCCACGCCCATCCCGAGCAGGGGAAACATGATGTCGGTGAACATGACGGCGGCGTCGACGTGATGGCGCCGGACGGGCTGCAGCGTCACCTCGGCACAGAGCTCCGGCTCCCCAACGATGTCGAACAAGCCGTAGCGCTCGCGCAGCTTGCGGTACTCCGGCAACGAGCGGCCGGCTTGCCGCATGAACCACACCGGCGTGTGCTCGACCGGTTCGCGGCGGCACGCTCTGACGAGGAGCGGATCCACGAGCGTAGGCTAATCGCGCGTTGGAAACTGTTGATGAGCATCCCGTTCCCGCCGGTCCGCTCGCCGTGCGCTGGCTCGGCTACGAGCTCGAGCCGCCGCAGGCAGGTACGCTCACGCGCGCCCGCGTTGCGCTCGAGAACGCGGGCACTGCGCCCTGGCGAGAGCTCAACCTCTCGTACCACTGGCTCGACGACCGCGGCAACCCGATCGTCTGGGACGGACGGCGGCACGAGGTCGGCGCCGCACCCGGCGAACGCGTCGAGCGTGACCTCGACATAAGAGGCCCGATCCCGCCCGGCCGCTACCGGCTCGCCTTCGATCTCGTCGACGAGCACCGCTTCTGGCTTGCCGAGCTCGGCAACTTCACACCGGAGTTCGACGTGAGCGTCGCGCCCCGCGACGCGACCTCGGCCCGCGCGTTCTTGCCGCCGGACGTGGAGCTCGCAGCCGACTGGAAGAACCTCGTCCGGGCCGCGCACGAAGAAGGCTACGCCGCCGTCGGGGGGTCGATCGATACGCGTCGCGGGCCGCCCGAGCTCGAGCCGTACGCCCCGGGCGGCGGACGCAATCCTGCATTCGCCCCCCCGCTCGTCTGCCCCTCGCTGCTCCCGCCGCTCGAGCCGAACGCCGAAGTGGCCGGGCTGCCGGCGTGGCAGCCACAGGGCGACGAGCCCTGGGTCTACGACGCGAGGATCACACTTCGACTGCGGCTTCGCTCGCGCAAGCCGACATAAAGGACGTGCGGGCTTCGCCCGCACGTCCGTCTAACGCCCGCTCTAGGACTACGTCAGCTCGGCCCTCAACTCACACCTCGACAGCGATCTGCTCGTCGAAGCCGCCATAGAGTGAGTGCAGGTCGCACCCGCGCTCACGTCTAAACCTGGGGCCGCCTGTTCGGCAACCTTCCTCCTCACGCTCAGACCTCGACAGCGATCTGGTCGTCGACGCGGCTGAAGACGAACGCGCCGAGCGCGAGTGCCGAGAAAGCGGCGACGACCGTATACAGCGTGTCCGCCAGCCCCGGCAACCGGCCGTAGAAGAGCGGGTCGCGCAACGCCTCCACCACGGGCGAGAGTGGATTCCCCCAGTGGATCAGGTCGACCACCCAGTCGTGCCGCGCGATCTGCGGGTCGCTGAGCGGATAGAGCACGGGGGTTAGAAAGAACAGCGGCAGCAGCAGCGCCGCGACGAGGAACTCGATGTCGCGGAAGAGAACGTTCAGCGACGCGATTGCAAGCGCAAGCCCACTCGTGATGGCGACGACTGCAAGCCCGAGGGGAAGTGCAAGCCATTCCGTGTCGCGCACGCGCGGGAGGAGCGCGAAGTTGAGCACGAGCAGGACGACGAGCATCACCGCGAAGCTGACCAGGTGCGTCGCCACCATCGAGAGCGGAACGAGCTGGCGCGGGAAGCGTGTCTTGCGAATGAGATTCGCGTTGTCGAGCATCGAGCGTGACGCCGACTGGACGGACGCCGCGAAGAAGATCCACGCCGAGAGCCCGACCAGGAGGAACAGGGCGTAGTGGCCTTCCGACCCGAAGGGCGTCTTCCAGAGGACGGAGAAGACGAGCAGGTAAACGCCCATCAGGAGCACCGGGTTCGCCAGGGTCCAGGCGAGCCCGAGGATCGAGCCGCGGTACTTCGCCTGCACGTCCCGCCGAAAGAGGTTTCCGAACAGCTCCCGGTAGCGGAGGAGGTCGCCGTATACCGTCGTCATCGGCGCAACCTAGTCTAGAAGGGGCCTCACATGGCCTAAGGCACCGCCTGCGGTGCCGCCATGAGGACGCGCGGGCTTTGCCCGTGCGTCCGTCTGAAATGAACGGTCGATCCGCTTGAACAAACCACAAACGTTCCTTACAGCCCTTCGTTACATTTCGGGTCCGTGAGGGCGCTCGCGGCGATCGCTGCATTCCCCGCCACGGCCGCGGCGATCTGGTTGCTGCTGCGCAGCCCGCTCGCCGCTCGCCTCGCAACCGCTCCACGCGGGGATCGCTGGCACGAGCGGACCACGCCGATGCTCGGCGGCATCGGGATCTTCGTGGGCATCCTCGCCGGCTTCTGGTTTGCGGTCGCGGCCGATGCAGCGCCGGCGAGCCGCGAGCTCCTGGCCATCCTGGGCGGCTGCGGGATCCTCTTCGTCGCCGGTCTGCTCGACGACCTCTTCTCGCTGGGGCCGCTGCCGAAGCTCGGCGCGCAACTCGCCGCTGCCGGGCTCGTGATCGGGAACGGGGTCACGATCTCCGGCCTCATCTCGAATGACTTCCTGGCGGGCACGGTGGCGCTGCTCTGGCTCGTCGGGATGACGAACGCCTTCAACCTCCTCGACAACATGGACGGCCTCGCCGCGACGCTCGCCGGCCTCGCCGCGGTCTTCTTCGCCATCGACGCGGTCACGGTGCACGAGAACAAAGCGGTGCTGGCGCTCGCCCTCGCACTTGCGCTCGCCTGCGCTGGCTTCCTCCCCTTCAACCTGCGTCCGCGACGCGCGGCCGCCGTCTTCATGGGTGACTCAGGCAGCCAGGTCCTCGGCTTCGCGCTCGCGGCACTGGGGCTGACGGCGAGCTGGAAGGTGGCCGGAACGACAGTCGCGACGCTGTTGTTGCCGATCCTCGTCCTCGCGGTCCCGATCCTCGACACGACGCTCGTCACAGTCGTCCGCCTGCTCGACGGGCGACCGGTCTACCAGGGCGGACGCGACCACGCGTCGCACCGGCTCGTCTACCACGGACTGTCGGAGATGCATGCGGTCGTCCTGCTCGCCGTGATCTCCGCCGCGCTGGGGACGACGAGCCTGTTCTACGCAGTCCTCGACAACGCCTGGGTGACCCTGATCGGCGTCCTGCTTACGTTTGCGCTGCTCGTGCAGTTCGCGAGCGTCCTCTCCGACGTCGAACGCGGCCCGGGCCTCGTCGGCGAGCGCAGTTGGTTGCGGACCTTCGTCGCCAACCCGCGCCGACTTGTCGAATCACTCGTCGACTTCGCGCTCGTCACGGCTTCCTTCGTGGCGGCGTACTACCTCCGTGTGCAGGGAAGCGGCACCGCCTACGAGCGGCACATCTTCCTCGTATCGCTGGCGGTGCTGCTCGCCGTGCGCTACGCCGCGTTCATCCCGTTCGGGCTCTATCGCGGTGTCTGGCGCTACGCCGGCGCGCGTGACGCGGCGAGCATCGTGGCCGCCGTCGTCGTGTCGGAGGTCGTCGCGTACCTGATCCTCGACGCGACCCAGGCGTGGGGAGCCTTCCCGCGCAGCATCTTCATCATCGACGCGCTCGTCTGCACGGTCGTCGTCGGCGCGTCACGCTTCTGGGAGCGGGCGTTCGTGCGGGGGGTGTCCTCGGTGACGAGACGCGGCGAGCGGCGGCGGATGCTGATCGTCGGCGCCGGCCGCGGCGGCCGCAGCCTGCTGCGGGAGCTGCGCGAGACGCCTGGCGAGCAGGTCGTCGGCTTCGTGGACGACGACCCGCGCCTAGCGGGGCGGCGGCTGCAAGGGACTCCCGTCCTGGGCGGGCTCGCAGAGATCGAGCAGATCCTCTCGCGCGTGCGGCCCGCCACCGTCCTCGTGACGATTCCGGACGCACCGCGTGAGCGGCTCGGCCTCGTCATCGACGCCTGCGCGCTCGCACAGGTGCCGTGCCGGTTCGTCCGGCGCGAGACCGACCTCGATCCCCGCGTCGTCCTCGGCGCCACTGTCGACTAGTGCCCCTGGCACTGGGCGCAGGATGAGCGTGGCTACCGTTAGGCCCCTGCCGGCCGAGCGCACGCTGGCCGACCGGCTGCTCGCCGCCGTCCCGCTACTGAGCATCTTCCTCTGGCTCTGCATCGTCTACGCGGTCGAGGCTTGGGCCCACGGCACCCCGTGGCTGTTCGGCGACGAGCTCGAGCTCACGCAGCTGTCGCGCTCCATCGCCGACACGGGCCACGCCGCCCGCCGGGGCGAGCCGCACTCCTTCGACACGCTCTGGACGTACGTCATGGCGCCCGCGTGGCTCATCGACGACGCGCACGCGGCCTACGCCACCGTCAAGTACCTCGCCGTGATCCTCATGACGCTGACCGTCTTTCCTGCTTACGGGATCGCGCGTGTCGTCGTCGGCCGGCGCGCAGCGCTGTTCGTGGCCGCCGCCTCAGCGGCGATTCCGGCGCTCGCGTACTCGTCGATGATCGTCGAGGAGCCGCTCGCCTACGTCTACTCCACGCTCTGCCTCTTCCTGATCCTGCGCGCGCTGGTCACTCCCTCGCGGTGGTGGCTCGCAGGCGCGCTGGTCGCGTCGGCGATTGCACCGTTCGTACGCGGTGAACTCGGCGTCGTGTCGGTCGCGTTCCTTCTCGCCGCCGTCTTCCTGCTCTGGCGCTCGGACTGGGTCGGCGGGTGGCGGGCGACGTGGACGACGTGGGACTGGGTCGGTCTCGTCGTCCTGCTCGTGGGCGCGGGCGTGATCCTGAGCGCCTTCCTCGGACACAACTCGTACGAATGGTTGATCTCGACCGATCACTTCAAGAGCCGGATCTTCGACCTCGGCCTCAACGCGGCCGGCGCACTGACGATCGGGCTGGGCGTTCTTCCCGTCGTGGCAGGGCTAGCCTCGCTCTGGCGCGCGCCCGGTGAGGCTCGGACGCGCGAGGTGAGCTGCTTCCGCAGCGTCCTGCTGGCGGCCGTCGTCGCCTTCGGTGTCTACACCGCGATCAAGTCCACGTATGTCTCGACGACCTTCGGGACGTACACGTACGAGCGCAACCTGATCTACCTTGCGCCGCTGCTCTTCGCCGGCACGGCACTCTGGCTCGAGCGTCGGGCCGTGCATCCG
>Ga0137375_10011365_pt1 | contig 10533 bp, 7 predicted proteins | sample SagtaG_24_FD_104936 | JGI IMG/M metagenome (GOLD analysis project Ga0137375, IMG submission 104936) | Vadose zone soil microbial communities from Sagehorn Ranch, Mendocino, California, USA - Sage1_R_113_16 metaG | ecosystem: Environmental > Terrestrial > Soil > Vadose zone | place: USA...
ACGAACCCGTCCCGGAACCGCCAGTCGAGCGTCGCCGTCGTGATCGCCCCGCGCACGAGCCGCGCCACGACCGGCCCGGCGTTGCGGACGACCAGCCGGCCGCTCGTCTGACCGCGGGCGTCGTCCCACTCGAGCCCGGACACCTCGCACGCGAGCGTGGTCTCGCCCAACTCGGCCAAGTGTTCGAAGAGCGGCCGGCGATACTCGTCGGCGAGCTCGCCCGCGGGAGCAGCGGGGGACACGGTCGGCCGCGTAGGCGAGGAGGCCGAGGGCGAGCTGGAGCGTGCCGGTCCAGTACCGCTCCGGGGACGCCTTCAGGCTGCGGCGCGTCCAGTAGGGTTCGACCTGCTCCAGCGCCTCGTCCACGAACACGCCGGGATCCTCCATCGGCAGCACGCGAAACGGCTCGGTCAGGGACGCCGTGAAGACGGCCGTCCGCCCGGCGCCGAAGCTGCCGGTAACGACGAGTGGGTGCTCGCCGATCCGCCAGTGCACCGTCGCCTCCGGCCTCGCCTGCGTCCGGCTGAAGCCGACGAACGGCAACGTCTCGAGCGGTGCGGAGAAGAGCCCGTCGCAGCCCTCGGCTCGCTCCGCCGCCCGCGGGCGGTCCCAGACGGCGTCGTGCGGCCGCAGCGCGACGGGCAGCGTCGCGCCGAGCGGGGTGTAGTTGAGCATCGCGCCCCGGCCGTCGCCGCCGTGGAACGAAGCCTGGCCGCCGCTGTGGACGAGGCCCACGCCGCGCTCGACGGCGTCGGCGAGGTTCCGCCACTCCTGCGCGCTGAACTGGCGAGCGGCGGTGTCCCAGCCGGTGAACCAGACGACGTCGACCCGCTCCTCGAGGCGCTCACTCCAGGCGGGATCGCGGCTTCGCCGAGTCGTCTCGTCGACGACGTCGAGCTCGATCCCGACGGCGCGGTGAAGAGCCTGGACGATCGGTGCGCTGTACCGGGACTGGCCCAGCAGCAGCACCCGCAAGGGCGGGTCGAAGGCGGCCCGGACGACGGGAATCCAGACGTCTGCGGTCGCAGCCGCACTCCCGTCGGAGCGTATCGCCTCGAGGCGCAGGAGGCAGGGGGCGGGATCGGCTGGAAGCGGCAGCGCGAGTCTGGACACCGCCCGGCCGGAGTCGGCCTCCGCCTGCACCGCTCCCTCCCAGCGGGCGTGCTCCTCGCCGCCCGTGCCGAGCAGGCGGGCGGTGATGACGACCGGTTCGTCCGCGAAGCCGTCGTTGACGATCCAGAGGTCGTGCTCGTAGGAGGAGCCGGCACCTCGTGGCCGGAGGGGCTCGCGGTCGTCGACCGAGAGCAGGAGCGGCGCGTACCCCGCCTGGAGCCCGAAGTAGCCCAGTTTGGGCCGCTGGCGGTGGTCGACGACCGTGAACTTGATCCCGGGCAGGGTGTCGCGGTACGACCACGTCCGGCAGGCGGCGATCTCGCGGAAGCGCTTCTGCCTGTAGATCTCCGCGCAGTACCGGAGCCCGTACGCCTGGTACCACTGGACGGCGTCGACGAAGCGCTCCAGGGTCGGCGGCCGGCGGTCGACGTGCTGGTAGACGCGGGCGACCGAGTTGCAGAGGCCCTGGTAGTCGAACGACCAGTGGAAGGCGTACTCCTCGACGTCGATCGGCAGCCCGACCCGGCCGTCCTCGCTCTCCGCGCAGCCCCAGATCGACGCGGGCGGGATCAGGTCACGCAGCGTCTCGACCACAGGCGGGGCGATCGCCCCGAACTCGGAGATGAGCTTGTGGTTCCGCTCGTAGTGGTCGGTGAAGTCCGCCCACGGCATCCCGCCGTCCCAGATGTGCACCTCGCCGAAGTCGCAGAGGCTCGGGTGGTAGAGGGCATCGGGGTCGCCGCGCCGGACGACCTCGGCGACGGCGTCCGAGAGCTCGTCGTAGTCGCCCCAGATCCAGCGTCCCTCCGTCCGCGTCTCCGCGAACGCCGCCCAGAGGACGAGCGAGGGATGGCCGCGCAACTGCCGGACGATCGACTCCACCTGCGCGAGCGCGGTCGCCCGGTACTCGTCGCGGCGGGGGTAGCCCGGCTCCGCCACCTGCATCGGCCCGAGCTGCGTGAAGGGAAGCTCCTGGAAGACGAGGATGCCGAGCCGGTCGCAGGTCTCGTAGAGCGCAGCCTGCTCGACGAACGCGAACACGACGATGTGGTTGACGTTCGCGTCCCGCAGCATCTCCGCGTCGCGCCGGGCCTCGTCCGCCGTGGGCAGCGACGTGAAGATGCTGGCGAACGGGTACCAGACGCCGCGGAGGAAGAGGCGCCTGCCGTTGATCGAGTAGGCGAGGGTCTCCGGGTCACGCTCGATCGTGCGTACGCCGAAGATCGTCTGCGCGGCCGTCCCGTCGGCGGCCGCTCTCAGCGAGTAGAGGTCCTGCGGGCCGCTGTCCCATGTCCACCACGGCCGCGGCTCCGCGAGGCGGAAGCGGGTGCGGGTCTCGCTCTCCCCCGCCGGGACGGCGATCCGCTCCGCGATCGGGTGGGCGGACCCCGAGAACGTCTCCGGCTCGACGCGGACCTCGAGCTCGAGCTCCTGCTCGCCCGCGGGATTCCACCACTCGCAGCACAGCTCCAGCTCCGCCTCCTCGGCACGGAGCTCGAGGGTCGAGACGCTCACCCGGAGCAGGTGGACGCCCGAGCGGACGGCCAGCTCGACGTCGCCGCAAATCCCGAGCGGGAAGACCGCGTACCCACAGAGCGGCAGGCCGTCCCAGTAGTGGCTGAGGTTGCCCTTGAGGTACTCGTTCGTCGACGCGTCGAAGAAGGGCGAGAGCACCGTCGAGGGCCCGACGAAGTGCGACCGAGATTCGAGCCGCCAGGGGCAGGAGACCGCGACCGCCAGCTCGTTGTCGGCCCCCGGCGGCGCCAGCGCGTCGGTGACGTCGAGCTCGAACGGCGCGAACACGCCCTCGTGCCGTCCGACGTGCCGCCCGTTCACCCACACGTCGCAGAAGTAGTCGACGCCGGCGAAGGCGAGGAGCGCGTGGCTTCCCGCCTCCTCGAGCTCGGGCGGCGTGGTGAAGGTGGTCACGTGCAGCCACTCGTCGTCGTTCACCGCCGCCACCTCGGGCTCGTCCAGCCAGGGATCCTCGAAGCCGAGCTGGAGCTGCAGGTTCCCGGGGACATGTACGCGACCCATGGGGCGTCGGCTCCACCCGGTCGGAAGCGACGTGTCGCCCTCGGGCCTGAGCGGGCCCCGGAAGAGGTCCCACTCGCGGCCGGTCAGGAGCTCGCGCCTCGTCTCCATCTCGTCGCCCGGCCTCAGAACTTCTTCACGCGCAGGTAGCCGCCGTCGACGACGACGTCCTCCCCGGTGATGTAGCTGCCCCCGGCCGAGCAGAGGAAGACGACGACGTCCGCGATCTCCCGCGGCTCCCCCACGCGCCCGAGCGCGTTCGCCGCCCGGATGCGGTCGAAGAAGTCCTCGACCTGGTCCGGGTTCATCTCCGCGAGGTCGCGGCGGAGCATCGGCGTGTCGATCGTGCCGGGGCTGACGCTGTTCACGCGGATGCCCCGGTCGCCGACCTCGACCGCCAGCGCCCGGGCTGCGCCCATCAGGCCCGCTTTGGCAGCCGCGTACGGGACGCAACCGGGCAGGGTCAGGTACCCCTGGACGGACGACGTGAAGACGATGCTGCCGCCGCCGCTCGCGGCGAGCAGCGGGATCGCCGCGCGGGCGCAGAGCAGGGCGCCTGTGAGATCGACGGCGATCTGGCGCTGCATGACGTCGACCGCCATCTCCTCGAGCGGGAAGTACCCTTCGACTCCCGCGTTCGCGTGCAGCGCGTCCAGCCGCCCGTACTCGCGGCCGACGGTCTCGAACACGGCCGCCACCTCCTCTGGCTCGGCGACGTCGCAACGCTGGGCGCTGACGTCGAGCCCCTCCGCTCGCAGGCCGTCGGCGGTCGCCTGCGTGGCGTCGCCGTCGATGTCGACGAGGACGACGCGGTAGCTGGCCTCCGCGAACGCCCGGCCGGAGGCCGCCCCGATCCCGGCCGCGCCGCCGGTGACGACGGCGACCGGCCGGTCAGCGTCAGTCGATGCCATGATCTCCCTCCAAGATCAGTGCTTCAGCGCTCCGGCCGAGAGACCCTTGACGTAGTACCGGCGGGCGGCGATTAGCACGACGAGCACGGGGACGATCGCGAGCACGGACGAGGCCGCGACCAGCTGCAGCGTCAGCGAGCCGACCTGCGTCGCCGTCTGCGAGATCCCGACCGTCAATGTCGACGTGACGCTGTCGCGTAAGAGGACGAGCGGGAGCAGGAACCCGTTCCAGGTCGAGATCGTTGTGAACAGCGCGACCGTGGCGACCGCGGGCTTCAGCAGCGGGAGGATCACGTACAGGAACGCCTTCCAGTCCGAGGCGCCGTCCACGAACGCCGCGTCCGTCAGTTCCTCCGGGATCGTGTCGACGTAGCCGCGCAGCAGGAGGATCCCGAGCGGGAGCGCGAACGCCGTCTCGCCGAGGATGACCGCGAAGAGGCTGTTGTAGAGGCCCATGTGCCTCATCGCGAGGAAGAAGGGGATGATGATCCCGGCGGGCGGCACCATCAGCCCGGTCAGGATGAGCAGGAAGACGCCCTCGCTCAGCTTGCTCCGGTAGCGCGAGAACCCGTACGCGGCCGTGACGGAGAGGCCGATCGCGAGCAGGACGGTGCCGACGGTGATGATCACCGTGTGCACGAAGAGCGTGCCGAGCTGGAACTGATGCCAGCCGTCGGCGTAGTTCGAGATCCGGAACGAGTGCGGCCAGACGCTCGTCGAGAAGACGTCGGAGCTCGACTTCGTCGCCTCCGTGACGACCCAGATCAGCGGGATGACGTAGACGGCGCCGATCACCAGGCAGACGAGCGACCCGGCGAAGCGCGCCGGGCTCGCACGCTCGCGAAAGGCCTCGAGCGCGCGCTGCGCGAGTCTCGGTTGAGGCAGCTCCGGCGCGAGTTCGGTCACGCGACCTCCCCGGAGATCCGGCTCCGCATCACCGCGGAGATCATCGCCAGGGCGATGATCACGACCGCGAACGTGGACGCGTAGCCGACCCTGCTGAACTCGAACGCCTGCTGGAAGAGGTACGTCGAGAGCACCTCCGTCGCCCGGTTCGGCCCGCCGCCGGTGAGGACGTAGATGAGCTCGAACACCTTCCAGCCGCCGATCAGGTTGAGGACGACGACGACCGCGATCACCGGGCGGAGATAGGGGACGACGACGTACCGGAGCCGGCTGAACCAGCCCGCGCCGTCGATCGCCGCCGCCTCGAGCCGCTCGGCCGGCAGGCTCTGCAGCCCGGCGTAGTAGAGCAGCATGTTGTACCCGCTGTACTGCCAGATGGCGATCCCGATCACGGTCGCGAACGCGAGCTGCGGGTCGCCGAGGAAGCCGATCGGCTTGTCGGTCAGGCCCAGCCCGGTCTTCCCCACGGCCAGGTTGACGAAGCCGTAGGGGCCGAGGATCTGCTGCCAGATGAGCGCGGCGATCGCCGGCGAGAGGCCGAGCGGGAGGAACATCGCCACGCGGAGGAAGTCGTGACCACGCACGCGGGTGTTGATCAGCAACGCGAGCCCGAGGCCGACGACGTTGAGCAGGATGGTCGAGAAGACGACGAACAGGACGGTGTGGACGAGCGCCTTGTCGAAGATGCTGTCGTTGCCGAGCGTGCGGAAGTTGTCCACCCCGCGCCAGGCGATCTGGTCGATGCTGAAGCCCGACCACTCTGAGAACGCGAGCGCGATCACGGAGGCGACCGGGAGCAGCAGGAAGATGGCGAAGAAGACAGCGGCCGGAGCGATGAAGATCGCTCCGGCCCTCCGCCTGGTTCCGCTACTGCTCGAGCGGGAAGCCACCTGCTCGAGCCGCCGCGCCTACTTCGCCGACTTGGCCGCCTTGGCCAGCGCGGCGACGACGCTCTTCGGCGTGCCGTCTCCCGTGACGAGCGCCTGCATCCCGTTCAGGAGGGCGGTGTAGACCTCCGGGAGGAAGATCGCGCGCGTCGCTGCGGTCGGTTGGAAGGACACCATCCGGCGATAGATCGCCGAGGGGTTCGACGAGATGTTCGCCTTCGCCGAGGGGATGAAGTCGTTCTTGACGAGCGCCTTGAACCCCGCCGGGTCGGTCGTCAAGCGCAGGTACTCGACCGCGCCCTCCGGGTTCTTCGCCTTCGCCGGGATCGCCCAGATGATCGCCGGGCCGCCCGTCGCCCTCGACTTCTGGCCTGCGCTCAGCGGCGGGAACGTGAACAGATCCCACTTGAACTTGCTCCCTACCGCCTTGGCGATGATCCCGGTGTTGAAGTTCCCGTTCGGGTACGACATCGCCACTTGCCCGGTCGCGAACGCGGCGATGCTGCCGTTGAAGTCGGTCCCCGCCGTCCCGTCGGAGAACAGGCCGGCGTCCTTCATCCGCTTGATGTTCTCCGCCGCCCGCAGGAAGGGGCCAGCGGTCCACGGGACGCCGCCGGTCTCGGCCCGCCGGATCAGCTTGTCGGTCTTGTCCGTGTACGCGACCTGCGCGAACCACAGGTCGCCGTCGGGCCAGCCGTCCTTGGCGTTCACGACCATCGGCTGAAACCCGGCGTCGCGAATCGGCTTCGCGAGCGCGATCAGCTCGTCCAGGGTCTTCGGCACCTTCAGGCCCAGCTTCGCGAAGAGGTCCTTGTTGTACGCGATCGAGAGTGTGTTCAGGTCGAGCGGAATCGCGTAGTGCTTCCCGCGGAAGAGGAGGCTGTCCATGACGGTCTTGTAGAAGGCCGGGAACCCGCTCGTCAGGTCGGCGTCGAGCGGCCGCAGGGTTTTCGCCTTGATCAGGTCGTGGTACTGACCGGTCCACGACATCTCCATCACGTCCGGCGTGTTCCCGCCGGCGACCGCGGTCTTGAACTTCGCCCAGTAGCTGTTGTACGGCACGGTCGTCTGGTGGAACTTGCCGCCGCCCTTGGCGCTCCAGCGCTTGCCCGCGTCCGCGAAGATGTCCGGATAGGCGTTCCCGGCCTGCCAGTGCCAGACCTCGAGCCCGGACCCCTTGCTCAGCGCCGCGAACGCCCGCTCCGTGCTTCCGAGGACTCCGACCGCGGTAGCGAGAATCGCGCCCCTCCGGAGCAGCTCACGACGGTCGAGGCCGTCGTTGACGTGCTCGTCGTCCACTTCGCTCTCCTTTCTCGAAGCAGAAAGCCCCTATTTCGCCTCGCGGGCGAAACTCGGCCGAGCCTACGACTTGTTAGACACAAAGTCAACGGGATAAACGCCCAGGTACTGATCCTCCCGGTAGGTAACCTTGGCCGGTCGTCCGACAGGCATCCACACGGAACCACATTGGCCGAGGTCAGATTCGAGCACGTCAGCAAGGTCTACCCCGACGGCACGCACGCCGTCGAGGACCTGAGCCTGGAGGTCCGCGACGGCGAGTTCGTCGTCCTCGTCGGGCCCTCCGGGTGCGGCAAGACGACTGCGCTGCGGATGGTCGCCGGCCTCGAGGAGATCACGGAGGGCACCGTCCGGATCGGCGACACGGTGGTGAACCGGCTGCCGCCCCAGAAACGCGATATCGCGATGGTCTTCCAGAACTACGCGCTGTACCCGCAGATGAGCGTCTTCAACAACATCGCCTTCGGCCTGAAGATGCGGAAGGTGGCGAAGGAGGAGACCCGCCAGCGGGTCGAGGACATCGCCCGGGTGCTCGGCCTGTACGACCTTCTCGACCGCAAGCCAGGCGTCCTCTCCGGCGGGCAGCGACAGCGGGTGGCGATGGGACGGGCGATCGTTCGCGACCCGCAGGTGTTCCTGATGGACGAGCCGCTCTCGAACCTGGACGCGAAGCTGCGGGTGCAGATGCGGGCCGAGATCGCCCGCATCCAGCGCGAACTCGGCGCGACGACGATCTACGTCACCCACGACCAGGTCGAGGCGATGACGATGGGGCAGCGCGTCGCCGTGCTCCGCCGCGGCCTGCTCCAGCAGGTGGACACGCCGCAGCGGATCTACGAATCGCCCGCCAACCTGTTCGTCGCCAGCTTCATCGGCAGCCCGGCGATGAACATCGTTGAGGCGCAGCTCGAGCGAGAGCAGGACCGGCTCGTCTGCCGACTCGGCGAGCACTCGATCGGGGTGCCGGAGGAGACGCTGGCCCGGCGACCCGCGCTGAAGGCGTACGTGGGCAGGAAGGTCGGGCTCGGGATCCGGCCCGAGAGCCTCGCCGACGCCGCGCTCGCCAGGGACGGCAGCGAGCGCCGCCGGCTGCCCGGTCGGGCGGTGGCGACGGAGCTGCTCGGCTCGGAGCTCCTCGCCCACGTCGAGGTCGCCGCCGTCCCGGTCGTCACCGAGGAGGTCCTCGAGGTCGCGAGCGACGTCGACCGCACCCTGCTCGAGAGCCTGAAGTCGGAGGCGAAGGAGCATCGCAGCGTGTTCGTCGCGCGCTTCGACGCCGCCTCGCGGGTGCGCGCGGAGGACACGGTCGAGCTGGTCGTCGACACGCGCAAGCTCTACTTCTTCGACCTGGAGACGGAGACCGCGATTCCCGCCGAGGCCGGCGCCGAGCGCCCGGTCGAGGCCGCAGCGACGTCGGCCGGCTGATGGAGACCGCAGTCGTCGGCAGCCTCCAGGGCACCGAGGCGGGGTCGCTGCTCGTCGCCGGCGTCCCGACCGAGGGCAGCGAGACGGCATCGGTCGTCTTCCCTTACGACGGCAGCGAGATCGGCCGCGTCTGGCTCGCCGGGGAGGAGTTGCTCGCGCGCGCGCTCGCCGCCGCAGCCGCCGCGGAGGCCGAGATCGCGGCGATCCCGTCCTTCCGGCGCGCGGAGATCCTCGCCCGGGCCGCGGAGCTGATGCGCGGGCGCGAGGACGAGCTCGCCCGGCAGACGACGCTCGAGACCGGCAACCCGCTCGACCCGGAGACGGTCGTCGGCGGCCTGATCGACGAGGCCGCGGCCGAGAAGGCGATCGACTTGGTCGAGGAGGCCCGCCGGGCCGGCGCCGAGGTGCTCTGCGGCACCCGCGAGGGAACCGTGGGTCGCGCCGACGCTCCTCCTCGGGGCGGCCGAGCACCTGCGCGTGTACGCGGAGGAGGCCTTCGCGCCGATCATCGCGCTCGCCCCCTACTCGGACGTCGACGAGGTGCTCGCGGGGGTGAACGACTCGCGCTTCGGCCTTCAGGCCGGCCCCTCTCCACGAACGACATCCGGATCATCCAGCGCGCGTTCGAGCGCCTCGAGGTCGGCGCGCTGATCGTCAACAACGTGAACACGTTCCGGTCGACCAGATGCCCTACGGCGGCGTCCGGCAGTCGGGCTTCGGCCGCGACCGGATCCGGTACGCGATCCGCGAGATGACGGACGAGCGGCTGCTCCTGATCGACCCCCGCCGGTAGATGGCGGTGCTGCGCGTCGGCGTGATCGGCTGCGGCTTCCAGGGCCGCGTGCACCTCGACGCGTTCCGGCAGCTCCCCGGCGCCGAGGTGGTCGTGGTCTGTGACCTCGACGAGGCGCGATGCGCGGCGCTGGCGGACGAGTACGGCGTCCCCGCCCGCCACGCCGGGTACGGGGAGCTGCTCGACCGGCACGAGCTCGACCTCGTCACCGTGTGCACGATGCCGAACACGCACCGCGAGATCACGGTCCCCGCGCTTGAGCACGGCGCGCACGTCCTCTGCGAGAAGCCGTTCGCGCTCGACCTGGCCGACGCGCGCGCGATGGTCGAGGCCGCGCGGGCCGCGGACCGCCTGCTCTCGGTCGGCTTCAACATGCGCTTCACCGACAACGCGCTCGCGCTGCGGAGGCTGGTCGCCGAGGGCCGGCTCGGCACGCCGCTCTACGCCCGGGCGTGGGGCCGCGCCGGGGAGCCGCCGTGGTGGGGCCGCCACTACGAGAAGCCGGTCTCGGGCGGCGGCGCGCTCGCCTCGACCGCCGTGCACCTCGTCGACCTCGCGCTCTGGACGGCCGGCTTCCCGCAGCCGCTCTCCGTCTCTGCCTCCGCGGGCACGTTCTTCCCCCGCAAGCGCGGCCGGACGGCGCCGAGCGAGGCGGCGGCGGCCGCGTACGACGTCGAGGACATCGTCAGCGCCCACGTCAGGTTCGAGGGCGGCTTCTGGATGACGATCGAGGGCGCGTGGGTGTGGGACCGCCCCGGCTGGGACTACAGCTTCGAGCTCCAAGGCGAGTCCGCGCTGCTCGAGTTCGACCCGCTGCGCGTGACCGTCGAGGGCGGCGAGGGGCTCGTCGACGCGACCCCGGAGATCGAGCGGCCGATCGATTGGGCGCTCGACTTCCCGATCTCCGTGCGGCGGGAGATCGAGGACGTCGTCGCCTCGATCGCCGAGGGACGGCAGCCGGTCGTCCGCCCGGAGGAGGCGCTCGTCACCCAGTCGATCACGGACGCGATCTACCGGTCTGCGCAGGCAGGCGCCGAGGTCGCAGTCGAGCGCGGCGACGCCGTTCCGTCGGAGCGCTGATGGCGGCGACCGCCCCTCGCTCGCTCGACGACGCGCTGACCAGCCCGGAGCTCGTCGACGACCCGTACCCGGTGTACGCCCGCCT
>Ga0137375_10011370_pt1 | contig 10529 bp, 8 predicted proteins | sample SagtaG_24_FD_104936 | JGI IMG/M metagenome (GOLD analysis project Ga0137375, IMG submission 104936) | Vadose zone soil microbial communities from Sagehorn Ranch, Mendocino, California, USA - Sage1_R_113_16 metaG | ecosystem: Environmental > Terrestrial > Soil > Vadose zone | place: USA...
GTGCGCGCTCGGTTTCGCTCATGCGGTTGAACACACGCTCGCGGCTCAGCCAGAGCGTCAGCGCAACGTCGGCGCACTCGACGATCTGCTGGCTCATATCCTCGATATCGCCCCAGTAGGTGAGGGGGTTCGATCGGTCGGTTCCTTCCAGCAGTGCCTGACGCAGCAGCAGCTCAATGTTCAGATCCTGGCCCTCGAACGAGAGGCAGGCTGGGTTGGCCGGGTTGTGCAGCCAGGCGCCCCACGCCGCACTGATCCGCGCGAACGACTCCAGCGCATCGGCCGTGTCGGGCAGGCCGCGCCGGTCGTCGGGGTACAGGGCCCGCGCCGACGATCCATACGGCTCGGCCGCACGCACGTAGCCGTAGGTTAGGCGGGCCAGCAGCGCTTCCCAATGCCCGCGCGCCCAGCCGGTGAAAGGCGAGTGACCGTAATCTAGCCGCGGCATGTTGTCGCTCGTGGCCATTGTGCGTATTCCTGTTCACCTTGTCATCTTGTCATCTTGTCATCTTGTCATCTTGCCACCCGCCCACGTATCAAGCTAGCGAAACGCTGGGAACACCTCATCCGCCAGCAGCTTCAGCTCGTGCATAATGTGCTCGTGCGGCATGCCAGGAAAATACAGCCGGCAGATTAAGTGATCGACGCCGAAGGTTTCGACAAAACGCTTGATCTTCGCGACACACTCGTCGGGGCTGCCGATAATGAAGCGATCGCGCCCCAATGCTTCGAGCTGGTTTACCGGTGTTGTGTCCTGCGCCCCGATCAGCGGGTGGTTCCAGCCGCCGCCGTATTCGTCGCGGTAGTTGACAATCACATAGCGCTCGGCCAGCTCCCAGGCCCGCGCGCTGGTCGCGGCGATCACCACCTCGCGCGTGAGCGGGTTGGGCCTGGCCGCGGGATCTTTGCCGGCCGCAGCCAGGCACGTGCGATACTGTCGCTGCGCATCCAGCAACTTCTCCAGGCTGGCGGTTGGGCCGGGCACCCAGGCATCGCCAAGCTCGGCGGCGCGCTTCAACGATAGCGGCCCCCAGCCACCCAGCCAGATCGGCGGCGGGCGGGTCGGCCGCGGCTCGATCGCGCCAAGCACCTGAAAGAAACGGCCGCGATATTCGACGCGTTCCTCGCTCCATAGCGCGCGCATGATCTTCAGCATCTCGACATAGCGCGCGCCGCGGTCATCCAGACCAACATCGTACAGATCGAACTCGGGCTGGCGATAGCCGATCGCCGCGCCGAAGATCACCCGGCCTGCCGACATGATATCCAGCAGCGCGATGTCTTCGGCGGCGCGCACCGGATGGTAGAACGGCAGCACCACAACATCGGTGCCCAAGAGAATGCGTGAGGTGCGCGTCGCGATCCCGGCTAGCGCGATCAGCGGCGCGGGCCAATAGTGATTGCGAATGCTATGGTGCTCTTCCAACCAGACCGAGTCGAAGCCGAGCGTTTCGCTATAGATTGCTTCTTCGAGCGCCTCCTGAAAGAAATGCCCGCCTTCGGTAGGGATAAAGCCAAATTTCATAGCGGCCTCGCATATCAGTAAGCGCTTGATATGGCTGGAACCCCGTGGAGGCGTGCCGGCCCACGCCGCCAGACCATGAAATCGAATGCATCCGGCAGGTGATACTCGCGTGAATAGACCAACGGCTGATTGGCCGCCGAATAGTCTGTCTGCGCGATACAGAGCAGCAGCGCGTCGTTTGGCAGCCCGAGCTTTTCGGCAATCGCTGCGGTCGCCAGCGCGGGCTTGATCCAGGCGATACCGTAATCGATCGCATAGCCAAGTTGGTTTTGCAGCACCTGATACAACGACTCTTCGGTCAGCCGATCCAGATCGAAATCAACCTCGCGCAGTAATGACTCGGGAAGCATATCGAGCGAGTACACCACCGGTCGATTGTCGGCTGTTCGAACGCGTTCAATTAGCACGATTTGGCTTTCGGGAACGAGATTTAGCTGTGCCGCCACTTCGCCATCGGCGGTTTCATGGCGCACAGCCAGATGCCCGGTGCCTGGTATCATACCAGCTGCCTTGATCATCTCGGTGATCCCAAAGTTAAAATTCAGGTTTTTTAAGATCGATCGTTCTCGAACGAAGGTGCCCACGCCATGGCGACGGTCGATCAGCCCATCATCTTCAAGCGTTCGTAGGGCTTCGCGCACGACCGTGCGCGATACTCCCAGCAGATCGCCTAGCTCCGCTTCAGTGGGCAGCTGGCTGCCGGGGCTATATGTGCCGTTGATAATAGCTTGGAGAAGTTCCTGTTTCGCCGCTTCGGTAAGCGTTTTACTTTTCGCGCGCGCGGATTTCAGCATAGCCGCACCATTGTGATAATGTTGTCGGATGTCATAACAACTATACAAGCGAAATAGGAGATTGTCAAGCTATCAGAGTCGATAGCCTTTCCCATGTACCGTGCTATAATAGCCGCACACAGAAGGCAAACACGCGATACTCGCCGCGAAAATCCAGGCTGCGAGCGGTGTTCATGAAGGAGAATGCAATGGCACGCGTTGCGATCAATGGCTTCGGGCGGATCGGGCGCCAGACTTTCAAGGCGCTCTTGGAGCGGTATGCCGACGATCTTGAGATCGTCGCGGTCAACGACTTGACCGATAACGAGACATTGGCGCATCTACTGCGCCACGACTCGACCTATGGCCCGCTTGAGGGCGAGGTGCGCGTCACCGCCGATCAGATCACCGTCGATTTCTACAGCGAGGATGATCACGAAGAGCATCGCGTTGAGATGGCCGCGCTAGCCGAGAAAGACCCCACCAAGCTGCCCTGGCACGATCTGGGGATCGATATTGTGATCGAGTTGACCGGGCGTTTCACCGATGCCGAGAAGGCCCGTGCGCATCTACAGGCCGGCGCCAAGAAGGTGATTATCACCGCGCCGGCCAAGGGCGAGGACATTACTATCTGCCTGGGCGTCAACGAGTCGAAGTACGATCACGCGATCCATAATATCATCTCGAACGCCTCCTGCACCACCAACTGCCTCGCGCCGGTGGCCAAGGTGCTCAACGATCGTTTCGGCATTCGCCGTGGCCTGATGACGACTATTCACTCCTACACGATGGATCAGAACCTGCAGGACAACGTCCATAAGGATCTGCGCCGTGCCCGCGCCGCCGCGATCAACATCGTGCCGACCACCACCGGCGCGGCTAAGGCGGTGGCGCTGGTCATCCCCGAGCTGAAGGGCAAATTCGATGGCTTTGCGGTGCGCGTGCCTACGCCGACGGTCTCGCTGGTGGATTTCGTGGTGCAGCTCGAGCGCGGCGCCTCGATCGAGGCAATCAACAACGCCTTCCGCGAGGCGGCCGAGAGCGAGGATCTCGAGGGTATTCTGGGCATCAGCGATGAAGAGCTGGTCTCGTCCGATTTCATTGGCACGTCGTTCTCCAGTGTAGTCGATCTCCCGCTGACGATGTCGGTTGGCGATGATTTCTTCAAGGTTGTGGCATGGTACGACAATGAGTGGGGCTACTCGGTGCGCGTGGCCGATCTCACAGCGTTTGTGGCCGATGGGTTTGAGGAGTAGATACGTTCTTGATGCTTGATGCTTGATGCTTGAATCCCCCACATATCACGTATCAAGCATCACGTATCAAGTATCAAGGTCACAAGCTGAGCGCTTCCACAATTACTTCGCGATCGGGAAGGTGTAGCGCGAGCTGATAGGTGCCGGGGGCGATATCATCCAACACAAAATTGCCAAGCTCATCCAGCTCGGCAGTGCGGATCAGGGTTTCGTTATGAGAGAGGTGCGCGGTCGCGCCGCTGAGCACTTCGTACAGCTCGTCGTCAAGCTCCAGGGCACCATGAATCACTCGACGGTCGGCGCGGCTCACTACGCGCTGTACACCGAGTGTTAGCTGTAAATTCTCGGCGTGGTAGGCGTATTGGCTGGCCTGTGATGGCCCGCGCAGTGCGCCATAAGCGCCGGCGAGCGGCTGAGCCGGGGGAGTGACCAGCTTGGCGGCGATCCGTCGCAGCTTGCCTGGTAGGGCGCCGTTGTGGGCGTGGGCGCTCTCTCCATTTGTTGGCGGGGGCGATCGGGCTGGCAGTGTCTCGCGCGAAAGCTGTTCGAGCAGGTTGAACTCACGCATGCAATGCGGGCACTCTTTGAGGTGCTTGGTAATAAGCGCCTGCTGGTCGCCGTTCAGCAATCCCTGCTGATAGGCGGCCAGCTCTTCGCTGGTTGGGCAGAACATGCGAAAAAGTTGCTTGCGGAGCAGCCCCTGCATGTTCTCGAACACATGCGCGCGCTCCGAGCAATATGGACAGTCGCGCAAATGTGCCATCACGTCTGGCCCTGCCTCGCCGTCGATCGCAGCGATGAGAGCCAGATCGTCCAGGGCTACGGGCCAACTGCACCCTTCCGCGGCCTGTTTATGGTCCACCATGACACGCTCCAGATTGTAAATTGTATCCCTTTGCTTCTACAATATTGAACGGAGCGCGCGGCGTTTTTCGCATGTATGATTTCTTAACTTTTCAGGGGATTTTGATCAAATGGTAAGATCGCTGCGCGCCGCAGCAATCTTACCATATTTTACATAGTGTTGTGTCAAAGTCGCGCGGCCGGCCAGCGCACTTGAGCATTCAGTCGGCCGCATCCTGGTTCAGCAGTGCCAGTGGCGTGGCGCCTATCACGATGCCAGCATCTGTCGCAGCTCCGGGTCGCGGCTGAGGCGGCCCAGCACGTTGCGCTTAACATTGTAAACATCGTTGATGTTCTGGAACAGGTGCTGGTAATCGTTGTAGATATCGCCCGGCTTCATGCCCAGCACGTATGACCGAAAGACAACCACACGTTCGGCCTCGCTGTTCAGCTGGGTGTCGACATAACTCCAGAATTCCTCACAGTTGACTCGTTTCATGGCTTCCTCGTCTGGCGATGTCTGCGCGGCGTGGCCGAAGGGGATCGCCTCCTCCGGCAGCATCTCGGCCCACGACTGGGCGCGGACGCTATCTATTACGACTGAGCCGGCGCAAAGTTGCAAATACGACAGCAGCGAGGCCAGGGTGGGAAACTGCTCGAACCGCGCGCTGATCGCACGCCAGAATTTGGTGAACGCCGCGCCAACGAAAAATTCGCTGCTTTCACCACTGCTGGAGAACGCGCCGCTGCGCCGTATCCAGCTTTCTACCAGCGGGCTGTAGTGCGTGTAGATGTGCTCCCAGGCGATCTCACTGCGCTCGACCAGCGCGCGTCGGAATAGCTCATACGCGAAGCGCGTATCGTGTTGGTGGCCTCGGTAGAACCGTTCGCTCTCGGCCAGGCTGCGGCCCAGCAACGCGGCTAGATCCATTCGCGCTGGGTCAAGCGCATCGCCGGTGGTCGGCGTGAGCATGTGGGGATGGACTGGCCGGGCACTCGATCGTGCGGGAAGCGTGCTGGTCGGCATCATCGCTGCCTCCTGATTGATTGCCTGTTGCTGACGGACGATGTCGTCATTCGGTGAGGCCAGCATATCAGGTTGGTGCTGCGGTACTGGTTCGGCATGACTTCGGCAAGACTGCGGTAGCGTTCTGGCACGTTGTCACAGCAGCTATTGTAGGAGGTGGGGCTCGAATTGAGAATAGTTGGGGATGAGCGAATGATGACAGACATTACGAGTGAGAATAGTATTCTGCTCTGTAATGCCGTGTTGGTTAATATTAGCGTCGAGATTTTAACCAAAAAGGGTACAGGGTACCCTCTTACCGGATGCCGGCTTGGGCCTGGATCATGCGCTGCTTGGGCAGCAGAGTCGCGTAGCGCGCGGCTGGGGCGCTGGTGAGCGCGAGGTTGCCCCAGCCATACCAGTCGTCGTTGAGATCATCGGCCGGGCCGGGGTGCGACTCAAGCGCGAGCGTGACGGTCTGGCCGGCCCAGGGTGTAAGATCGGCCCAGCCGGGCACCCAGCCGCGTAGCGCGGTCGCGCGATCGAGCGTTAGCTCAGCGACCATCTGCCGGGCGCCGCTCGGTGGAGTCACCCAGACACGAAATGTTGCGCCATCGCTACGCCATTCGCGCGCGACGGGATCGAGCCCGACCACAAAGCTCAGCGCGGGCTGGGCGGGCGGGATGAACAGGGTTTGCTCCATGCTCGCCGGCGGGTGCAAGAAAAGTATCGGTAGCTCGACTGCGCCTTGATCGGGGAAGGCCGCGTAGGGCTGAACATACGTGCCGCGACCGAAGTAGCATGATGCCGCGCCTTCGTCGCTGCAGAAGAGCGATTTTACCAACTGGCCCGGCGCGATCAGATGCCCGCCGGCGAGCGCGTCCATGAGCGATGCGCGCGGGGCCTGTTCGATGACCCGCCGCATCTGGTCGTAGATCAGGCCGGCCTCCCAGGCGTACAGCGGGTTTTGGGGCGCGCGGGCGTGCGCCTGACCAAACATGACGGCGGCGCGCTCCCAATCGGTGCGGGCGGCATAGATCTGGCCGGCCAACCGGTAGGATTGCGCGTGCTCCGGGCGCCGGAGCATCGCATCGTCCAGATACTCCAGCGCCCAATTGAGGGCTTGCTCGTCGCGGGCTTGGGGCAGGCTATCGGCCTGGCGTGGCGTGGGCCAGACCAGGCCAACATCCATAAGCCGGCCGGCGCGCTCGATATCGTAGGCCCAGCGCAGCGTTGGCCCCAGTAGCCAGGCGAGTGCCAGCAGGATACATGCCAGTAGCGCGAACATTGGCCACGATGGACGGAAAGGCGCGCGGCGTGCGGCGACCCACGACTCGGGCTTGGTCGGCGAACGTGCGTCGGTTGGTTCGGTTGGGGTAGTGAGGCTCATTGCGCTGGGAGTATACAGGCCAGGCACGGCGCCGTCAAGCCGCTGGAGGCAAGCGCGTGTCAGCAGATCTTGGGAACGGATTGATTGGACGAAGGACGAAGGACGGAAGACGAAGGACCGCTGTCCTCGGTCCTTCGTCTTCCGTCATCACTCGGATCAGATATGCACTTGCCTTTACTCAGCGCTCGATCACAAACAGCGGCCCTGGGCGAGTGACGAGCTGGACCGCGCCATCTGTGTTCGCGCAGGCGATCGGTTCGCCGCCGCGATCGGCACACGCAACCTCGGCGCCTGGCTGGAGTGGGATGACGGCGACCTGCTCGCTGTTCGACCAGAAGACCGTGATCGTGCGTGCGCCGCTGGCGAAGCGATACCCCTCGATGCCGGCAGCCTGGCCTGCCAGCGGCCCAAGCAGGCGTGCGCCGCTCAGCAGCATGGCAATCTGCCGGTAGGCCTGGTAGATCGGCCGTTGCACCGACACGTCGGAAGGTTCGACCAGCGCGGTGTGGTAGAAGCCGTCGCTATCGTAGATATACCACAGATGGCCGAGCAAGCCATCGACGATCGCGCGAATGTAAAAGCGCCCGATCGCGTCGGCCTGCGCCTCGCTACAGGCTGGCGTTGATGTCGGGCAGAGCAGCGCCGCCTCGGTATTGAGCATGGGCTTACGCGGTACGCCATAGCGATCCATCAGCTCGCGCAAGTAGCCGACCTTCCAATCAGTTGCTCCGCGCGTGCCATCGACTGTGTTGTCGTAATACGAGTACGAGTGAAATGACAGAATATCGAACGACGCGCCGGCGCCGGCTACGAAGATGCCCTCGAGAAAGCGTGCCATGCGGCCGCTGCCGTTGCTGGCATTGTAGGGGTGATCGAGCAACAGCCCGCCGTTCAGCACGTTGATCTGCCCTGCACGCGCCTTCATCGCCGGGTAGATGACCTTCAGCAGCGCGCCGTATGCTCGCCCGCCATAGTAGGGGTCGCCGGTGACGCCCCAGCAGCCATAGCCTGAGTCATTCGGAAAGATCGGCGCATCCGGCTCATTGCCGATCTCCCAAAACACAACGTTATAGGGCGGCTTGCTGTAGCGATCGACCGCCGCCGCCAGGAACGCGGCGAAGCGCGTGTATTTGGCCGGGTTGATCGGCGCGCAGTCGGCTTTGTATGGCGCGGTTGCCCAGGCCGGGCTGGCACGAATAACCAAGATCAGCTTGAGACCATGCGCGCCAGCGGTGAGCATCTCCTGCTCGACCAGCTGCACACTTGGCGCGTCCCAATGGTATTCGCCGCCCTCCACCGGCTCGACATCGCGCCAGAACAGGTTGCTCGCGCGCACCCAGCTGGTGCCCAAGGCTATCAGGCCATCCATGCCGCGCTCAGGGGTCAGGCTGGTCGCATTGAGGCCAAAGATCGTCTGCGTCTGCGCGATCATCGAAGGCAAATAGAGTGTGTGCAGCCCGGTATCGGCAGCTGCGCTGCGCGAGCGACCTGTGGCGCCGGCTAGTAGCAGGGCTGCAATGATCAGGCCGAACAGGTAGCGCTTGTGGAAAGGCATCATCATCCTGTCGATAGAAATGTTGTTAGAACCTACCACTTACATCAACGTAGATTATCGCATCGATTAGGACTTGATTTCAATGAAGATAGGGTTAAAATTCACTTCCAGATCGGGCCCTGCCACTGGAAGCGGCTGTCCATACAGATCATATGCGCCGACAGTGCCAGCCGGCCATGCCATTCGGGCGGGCGTATCGTCGTTGGTCCAGTACAGCTCATAGCGTGTCGCACCCTTGCGAAAGGCGTAACCCTCGATCGTGCCGCTGGAGCGCGGCCCATCGTAGCTCGCCCCTTGCAGCAGCCCAGCCATGAAGCTGAGCGCCTGGTAGGCCGGCCGCGGCTGCTGATTCTCGTCCAGCAGCCCGCCCTGTTCCCAGCCCGGCCCTTCGAGCGTGTACCAGATCGCGCCCAGCAGCCCGTTGGCCCACGCGCGGGCATACATGCGCGTCAGGTAGCTGGCCTGCGCGCTAAAGAAGCGCGGGCCGCATTGTGGGTTCGATTGGTAGCACAGCAGGCCCGCCTCGCTCAGCAGAACCGGCTTGTCGGCCTGATATCGCGCCAGCGTCTCGCGGATCAGCTGGAGCTTGCCACGCACGGCGCCGCCGCGCGCCAGCCAGGCCGGGTTCATGTCCCAATCTTCGTTTTTGCCACTCCAGAAGGCATAGCCGTGGTATGAGACGATGTCGAACGCCGCGCCGCCACCATTGCGCAAAATTCCTTCGAGGAAGCGCGACTCGGCGCAATCCCGGCCCTTGAGCGGGTGATCCGCGTCGCAGTCGAGCAGCATCCCGCCGAGGAGCACCTGCGCGCTGGGGTTGGCCTGCTTGATCGCTGGGTAGACGCGCTTCAGCATTTCGGCATAGGCGCCGCCGCCATAGTATGGGTCGGTCGCATTGCCCCAGCAGCCAAATCCCGAGGTCGGGCCAACCATGGATGGATCCACATCTTCCTCGTTCCAGATCTCCCAGTACCTGATGTTATACGGCGGCGCGCTGTAGCGCGCTACCAGATCGCGCATGAAACCGGCGAAGGCATCCAACGCCTCGGGCTTGATCGCGCCGCATGAATGCCCTGGGATCTGCTGGGCCCAGGCCGGCGTACTTTGAACCACCGCGATGGCCGTCAGGCCCTGGGCTGCGAGCGCCTGGAGGTCGGCCTCCAGGCCGGCAACGCGCGACCATTCGCGCGCGCCGGGGGTCGGCTCGATCTCCGACCACAGAAAACCACTCTGGCGCACCCAGTTGGCCCGTGCCGCAGCCGCGCGGCCGGCTGTCGCGCCCACAAAGCCATTGCTGATTGTGACACCGAATATAGACGCGGTACCTGGCGGTTGGTTGCGATCGGCCCGCAGCTCGGCGCCGAGCAAGCCCAGCTGGACACGATACTCGCTGGGGTTACTAGGGTGCCACTCGAAGCGCGCCCGCTCGAACCATTGGGTCAGCAGCGTTTCGCCATCGGCGCTCTGCTCCTCGCGTGCTGCTGTCAGCGGTAGCCCAAACAGCGCCAGCGCGCGCCTGTACGTGTCGAGGCCGCTTAGGTTGAGGCCATGCGACTGCCAGTAGGTTTTGAAGCCCTGCCCGTCATCCTGATCGCAGACATTATGGCCGGTCTCCTCGAACCACAGGCAGCCCGCGATCGGCCCATTCTCGCGCCCTTCGCCGGCAGCATCGTGGCCAAGCTGCGCCAGTCGCTCAGCGCCCATACGCCCGAGCAGGATCTGATACGGCGCGCGATTCTCGGAATGCAGCTCGAAGCGATTGCGCTCGGTCCACTGCGTGACGAACTCCTGGGGCGCGTCGGCGTTGCGCTCAGGGCCGGCGGCGGCGATCGCGTAGCCGAACACCGGCAGCCCACCATTGGCCTGCCAGAAGCGCGTGAACGCGTCGTCCAGGCAAACCGTGCCGGTGGGCTGATTGGGGAGGCACGTTTCGGTCGCGCGGGCATGCGCGGGAGCAAGAGCCGCGAGCACTATCAGCAGCATTAGCGTAATTATGAGGCGCATAGTCTCTTCTTGACAGGACGTACGCGGTGCCGCACGCAAACGTCTTTTAGCCTGCGGCAGCATGGTACTTGCCATTGTATCTGTGTTTCGTTTTTGCGCTCGCAGAGCGCAAAAACGAAACACAAAAAGAAGATAACGTACCGCTATTGGACGCGGACTAACGCAGATCGAAAGCTA
>Ga0137375_10011378_pt1 | contig 10526 bp, 8 predicted proteins | sample SagtaG_24_FD_104936 | JGI IMG/M metagenome (GOLD analysis project Ga0137375, IMG submission 104936) | Vadose zone soil microbial communities from Sagehorn Ranch, Mendocino, California, USA - Sage1_R_113_16 metaG | ecosystem: Environmental > Terrestrial > Soil > Vadose zone | place: USA...
AAGTGCAAACGCGGGTTTGTTTTGTTTCGAAATAGCCTCGATTAGTTTGTCGGTGTCGAGCGACTTTCCCTTTTCCGCAACTCTTCTGCTATCGAAGACACTCGCAATAGCTACGTAATCAGCGGCCGAGAACGCATCAGCATATTCATCCTGAAAAACTGCCAAACGCGACGACCACGACCGTGGCTCAAATACCGCGATTAAGCGACGCTCGCGATAGCGATTGCGCAACGCGCGTAGCGTTTCGCGGACTGCCGTTGGATGGTGCGCGAAATCATCGATGACGATCACACCACGTTCCTCGCCGAGGATTTCGGCGCGGCGGCGCACGTTCTTGAAGCTTCGAAGCGCATCAGCAATGTCATCCCGCCGAATTCCCCAGGTGTCAGCTGCGATGATCACTGCCAGGCAGTTGAGGAGATTAAAGTCACCGATGAGGGACGTTTCAAATTTTCCCCAGTGCCTGCCTTCACGCGTAACCGTAAACGTGCTCAAGTCGCCGGTGAAGTCCATCTCGCAAATGCGCCACTTCGCTTCCTCGCTGGTACCGAAAGTTTCGAGTTGGGTAAAGAGCCGCTGACCCATGGAAGCCACGACCTCGCGCACGTGCGGGCTATCCCAACCAGCAATCAAACGCCCGTTCCCAGGAACGAGATTCATGAATCTGCGAAACGCCAACTTCACCGCCGCGAGATCGTTGTAAATGTCGGCATGATCAAACTCGATGTTGTTTACTATCGCGATCTCCGGGAGGTAGTGCATAAACTTCGGACCTTTGTCGAAATACGCGGTATCGTATTCGTCCCCTTCAATGATGAAGAAGTCACTCGTTGTAACGCGAAAGCTCACGCCGAAGTTTTGCGCTACCCCGCCAATCAGAAAAGTCGGATCGAGTCCACCCTGATCCAACACCCAGGCGGCAATGCTTGTGCTTGTTGTCTTGCCATGAGTGCCGGCTATGACGAGCGAGCGACGGCCGCGGATGAATTCCTCTTTTACGACCTCAGCCTGTGAGCGATATAGCAGCTTGCGATCAAGGGTCGCTTCCACTTCCGCATTTCCGCGCGGAATTGCGTTGCCGACTATCACACAGTCCGGTGCAGGCTCCAGATGTTCCGGTTGGTAACCGTGCATCACGGGAATCCCAAGCGATGCAAGCATAGTAGACATCGGCGGGTAGACATTCACGTCGGACCCGGTAACGCGGTGTCCGCGGGTCTGCAGCATTCCCGCCAGCGCGGCCATCGCAGTGCCGCAAATTCCAATCAAGTGATAATGCATGTTGAGGTTAGGTCCTAAGCGTAGACGTCACCAGGGTCGGGTCGGCATCAACCATCAGGCGCACGAGTTCTCTTTACGTGACTCCTGGTTCCCCGCCAACTACACGTTCGCTTTGATCATAGCGCTTTCTTCACCCGTCATTAAGAAACTCAGGTTCAAAATCCAAAGCGCCGTTTAGTTATGAAGAACGACCAATTCTGAATAGAGTGTATCAATGCGATTCTCATCAATGATAGAGTTGGATTTGAAATAGGCCTTGCGTTGCTGCGGATACCTTACGGAAGCTCTCAACTCACGCCCCTCGATGTAACGTTCGTCGACCATCACGCCAAACACTCGAAGATGAAGGCATATCCTGGCGGTTAGGCGTTCCATACATGTGTGGAAGACGTCCGGATTACTAAGATAATGAACTTTGGCAAAGGTCAACTTCTTGCGTTTGGTCTTTTTAAGAACCAGGTAACAATCACCCTTGTCCGACCGCAGCAGTATGTGTTCACAATTTATTTCCTGGTGATCGTCGAAGATCGTTAGATCATTTTCGCTCAACTTGCTTCTGATAACCTGCAAGTCGAAATCGCATCCATGCCTGCGCCCAGCGAACCGGGGCATCGGGAGCAGAAGTCTTTGATCTACTGAAAACTCCGTAAAGTCAAGCTTCCCTAAAATAGTGGCGACGGTTGGCGAAGCCGTAAAATTTGTCAATGTGTAGTCTTTAAGTTTCAATAATTCCAGGAGCATCAAGATACTCTGGCCGCGGCTGTCTTCATTCACGACCCATGAAGTCATATTGCAGAACTTCTCAACTTTATCGTTCAGTATGCGCCGGCTAAAGATCAAACCCAGATAGCCTTTGACGTCCGAGTCCTTTAAGAGCAGATAGCCGCAAAAGTCCTCGGTAATCTTCCATGGGCTGACAAAGATCTTTTTCCAATTCTCCTTCGAAATGGGAGCGTCCCCGAAACCCTGAAAGAGCGGATAAACGCGAGCGAAGTCCTCGCTGACAGCCTTTCTAATGGTGAACATGCGTTTGGGTAGTGACCTAAATTTGAAGTTTCTTCTCTGCGCAAACTCTGGGTTCTCAGCGTCTCGGCGGTTAACATTGCAACAAAGACACTCACCGCCGAGAGTGCGCCGAGATACGCAGAGAACTTAAAACCAGGACAGACCGACCCTCAGTCAGAGTTGACCGCCGGTTAGCATGAGAACCTGGCCGGAAACAAATGAAGCCTCCGGCGACAATAAGTAGTCGATTGTACCGACCACGTCTGCGACACTGCACAATCGCGCCAGCGGAATGGTCGCGCTCTCCAGCAGCATTTGACGTTCGCTTGCCTGTTTGTTTATGCCCACCGGTATGAAGGATGGGCAGACAGCGTTTATGGTCACTTTTTTCCGCGCCAACTCCGGAGCCAGGAGCCTGACGGTGTTTTCCAAACAAGCTTTGGCCAGCGAGTAAACTCCCAAAGGCAAATATGGTTTGAACGTACCAGCGGTGGAACCAACAGCGACAAATCGTCCGCCATCCGGATGAGCATGGTTAAAAAGTATTCTCGCCAGTCGCACAGTGACCGTGGTGCCGAAGGCAATTTGGGAGTTGATCACATCATCGTCAGATTGCAGCAAGCTGCCGCGCGGTGCGCCAGGCCAGGCGGCGTGGACCAGTCCATAGACGGGGTGCTCGCCAATGACCGAAGATAGTTGCTCCTCGAAACCTGGCGCAGACATGTTCATCCGGATCTCTTGAACGTTCGGGAGGCTACGCACACTGTCGTTCAATGTTTGTTGATTGACTAACGCCAGCACGTGATACTCCTCAGCGAGCGCGGCGACCAGGGGCGTACCGAGACCCCCAGACGCGCCGGTCAACAGGATCAGTTTGCCGTTCACGCCAACATCCTTCGCCTTGTAGCCTGGACCGACGGAACGATCTGCACCAGTCGGAGCTTTTCTTTCCTCATGAAGCGTAAAGCCCATGAAGATTTCAGCGGAGGCGATTAACGAAGTGGTTTCCTGAACGAGGACTTTGAGTTGTCCGCCGAGCGTCCGGGTGTTCCAGGAGACAATCTCTCCAGTGAGCCTAACCCGACAGGGAAAATAAAGAGGGGCGGGGAAGCGACTGTTTATCGTACCCAGCAAAACTCTTTTTCCCGGCAAGTGCATTCCGAGTAAAGCGGAGGCCAGGCCCACTTGAAAAGCCCCGTGCACGATCCGACCCTGATAGTTGCTAGTCCGGGCGTAGTAGGGATCAACATGAAGGGGGTTATGGTCGCCTGTCAGTCGCGCGAAAACGAGAATGTCTTCTTCGGTAATCTCGACCTCATAGTTGACCTTCAGGCCGGGGCGCAGATCTTCCGCTGCATACATTTCAGCTTCAGGCATTGACGGTTTTACTCTGGAGGCATTGGTTAACGAGATCGAAAGAAACTATGTACTCATACTCTTCCGGCGCAATCGTGACGCCAAACTCTTCTTCAATAACGGAGATCAGGGTCACGGTCGCGAGCGAGTCCCAGGTCGCGACTGAAGCAGTGCTGGAGCGGAGAATTTCATCAGAAGTCAAGTTTGGAAACACTGCGGTAAAACATTCTTTCAGCCGTTCTTCCATACTAGACATAGCTGGCCTCGTTGATCTTATGAGAGAGCGCCGGTTTTCTGCTCATGAAGATCTCGCGTTGAATTCTCAACGACTGAGTTGGTTCCGTGTCCATAAACTGCGACAGAAACTCTCGGACAGGGCCATTCCTCGCCGTGGGGCGAAAATCCAATTCGATCTCCGAGACGTCCAAAGTTTCAAACAAATACTCCAAACACCTATGTTCGATGTGACGGCTGAATGCTCGGCAACTCATGACCCAGGTGTCAATCTTCAGCGCCGAGGACTCGACCTGCCCTAGCAAGACCGCTATTTTCCCCAGCGGTCCATACTTGTCGCTATACGAGACGAGCAGCGAAACTGCGCCAGGTCGATTCAAGGCGGCCTGGAATTCGGCATCGTTCAGGCGCCGTCCATTAAGATTAAACTGATTGGTTTTATTCACCAACTCAAATGCTCGCGCTTCTCCAGCGGTGGGTACCGAGCTCAGTGTCAGCTCGGCATTCACCTGTTCGAGAAAAGTTTGCAGGGGTCGAGCCGATTCGCTCTCCGCGTGTTGATGAAACTGGCTGCCGCCGCGGACGCTGGCGACCCGGATGACGTCCTCTTCCAGGATTGCTTGCTTAGCAAAAAGGTCGCGCAATCTCTCCAGCAGTTCATACGCTGACTGTTCGTCGTCGACGGGAAAGCGCAGACACTCCATCGCCGGATAGATGGATTTTACTTCCGCTAACTCCAAGGGACTGTCATCAACAAAAACAACGGCGTCGGCATCTATGTTCCAAGCCTCGAGGACTCGGCCCACTGATTGTGACTTGGCACTCCAATTTACTTCCACCGGAAAGAGGCGATCCGCGGGCAGAAGCAAGTCCTGGCGAGCCAATGCTTCAGTAACCAGCGCAGGATCGTTTTTACTGGCAACTCCGATTAGCGCGCCAGACTCGGAAAGCGCCAGCAGCAGTTGCTGATAAAGAGCATGGATGTGGCTGTGCCGATCCAATTCCCAGGAGATTCCCTCTACGCCTTCCTCTCCCAGGAGGCCGCGCCACAGAGTATCGTCGAGGTCGGTGATCAGACCTTTCTTAGGCGGTCGTGGCTGGATCAGAACGGCGAGCAACTCGGCAACTTTTGCAGCATGCGCAGTACGGTAGGGGAATCCGGTGGAAAGTTCAGATTTGACGTCAAGCCGTTCGGAGAACGGAGAAATTGCATCCAGGCGTTGCCGGCTAACGATCTTCAAATGAGGAATCTCAGCGGCACTCATAGCAAAATCGTAAAGCATTTTCTCAAGCAATAGACCGTGCAGTCCAAACTGTTCACCCGGTTGATATGAAATCGGCGGCAGCTGAATCGTCGGCAAGCAAACAGCGAGCGGGGTTGATTGAGCGGCTGCGGCGAGAAGTTGAAGCAGTTGGCTCGTACACCGCTGAACATTCGCCTGAACGTCAGGCAAAACATTCGGCCCCCAGCCGCCCAGCCGCCGCAATCCCAGTCGCGGATCCAGATCAGACCATTCGATGACGACCGCACCGGCATGCACAGACGACTGCTGAAGATGCACCAGATTTCCGGGCAGATCGCCATAAAGTCCGCTTCGAATTTCAATGGCGCGCTCAGGTAAGCGCTGCCTGAGATGCGCCGCCAAAAAGGTGCTCAGGTGCAAAGGAAAAATTCCGCAGGCCAGGTACAAGTGAAATTGTTCCGCACTCGAGTTTGGAACCGTCTGGGAAATTTTGAGGGCCTCGGCCAACTTCATACAGTCAATCTTTAGTCCTTTGTTTAGAGCAGAGACTCATCAGGGAAACATCCGCCAGTGCACATGTTTTAGATCCTTTGAATATAATATTTAAGGTAGTTGTCGGATTCTATTTCGATTAGCTTTTCCGGTTTACCATTAAGAACTTCGTCAACGGCTTTATTACACCCCGGCCAGGGCGGATCGTTATATTCGTCAAGAAGGATAATTCCTCCCGGCACCAGGCGAGGATAAAAAAAATTCAGACAGGTTTTGTAAGAATCGTAAAGATCACAGTCCAGATGAACAAAACAGAAGCTCCGATCTTTTAACCGCGGCAATGTATCTTTGAAGTATCCCTTCAGTAAATGAACTCGATCATCAATTCCCAAACGCCCGAGGAGTTCCTGGATTGCTTCAGGAGATGTTTCGCTAAAGCCCCCAATCTTCTTGTGCGGGTCGTGGCTTCCCCCGAGAGCGATCTCGGAGAGCACGGCTTCATCAAACCCCTCAAACGAGTCACAACCCCACAGCGCTTTGGAAATCTTGTGCTGCTTCAGATATAACGCCTCAGAGACGAATGTTGCCCCTTGATAGACGCCGCATTCGGCCATATCGCCCGGCAAATGGGCTACTGACTTAATCAACTTGAAAATAATCTTAATATTGCTACCGCATTCAGCCGTTCTCACTGGGAGCGGCTTGATAAGCGAAGGAATCTTAATGCTTAGCGCTCGACCATAAAAGCCGGGCCACGATTCTACGGAAACGTGATTCACAAAATATTTCTGGCACGGCTCGAACAATAACAATCTTCTGGCAATATTTTTCAACGTGCTGTTCATGAGTGTGACGATAACAAGCTGCGCTCCTTTGGATCCTCCTGGTTCCTTCAGGTGTCAATACTCTTGACCAGAGGCCGGTTGATCATGAAAGTCATCTCAGCGAGCGTCTGTTCAGTAAATGGGATACGTGGAATGATCCGGCGGTGAAAGGAGGGAGACGACAGATCGAAGAATGTCGGATTCGTTGAAAAGATGAATTCATGCCCCGCCTGGCGACAGTGTTCGAGCACATGATCGCTGTAGTGCTCGCGCTTGCCGAAAGGCAGCGCGAGATGAAGAACTGGCAGCCCCGTCAACAGCTCGAGGTAAATCTTATTCACGTCAATCTCCTCACGGAGCGCGTCGTCGTCGCAGTCCACAAGTTTGCGGTGAGTTGCTGTGTGGCTTCCAATTGTTACTCCCGAGCGGCTCAGTGACCGCACGTCATCTTCATCGAGGAAAACCTTTTCGGTGCCGGGATGTTCGAGTTTCTCGTCTTCCGAGTCATTGAAGAGACGATTTTCTATAATCGCCATCCGGTTAAGGAAGACTGCGAAAGGAATTCCCTTCGCGCTGAGGTAGGGCATGGCTCTCTCTTTTACGGAGAGGAATCCATCGTCAAAGGTGATAGCGGCGCAGCGCCTTTGCCGGGAGTTAAATTCCGGTGAAAGAATGTCGTCGAGCGTCACGAAATAGAAGTGCCTGGCAAGAAATTCCACCTGCTCGCGGAAGGTCGCCTCCCTTGTCGAGTAAAGTGGTGAATGTTGAAACTCTCCCGGCTCTGAGACGTCGTGGTAGAGGAAGACGAAACGTTTGCTGGCTTTGACAAGCACCTGCCACGAGAGGGCTTTCCTAACTTCCTCTTTTATGCGTCTCATCCCGGTCCCGAGCCTTTCGCCTGACTGCTTGTGCCGCTTCTCGACAGACCGCTGGAGAGTGCTGCCTTCAAGCTGCCCCAGAAAGAGCGATACCGAATTCCCTCCGGGTGAATCAGCAGAGCGCGCAGAAAGTGGCGTATTGCTTCGTCTGTTCGGCCTGCCTGACTGGCCACGAACGATTGTCGCAGGTGAATAGTAGCCCGGCACCAACGTCTGCCGCGGCCGGGCAGTCGCGGCTCGTATAACTCGGCAATCTCGTCGAACTCACGGGAGAACAGGTCTCCTTCGGCAACTGTCTTGCTCGAAGGGTGCAGGCGATATGCCGCGACGGGAACGCGTAGGTGCTCGCAGTTGTGCCCTGCCAGGAGCAACCGCACGTAAAGTTCGTGATCGAAGCAATAGCGCCAGCGCTCCTCGAAACCCTCGCGAAGTAGCTCTCGCTTCCAAAACATGCCCGGCTGCGGGGCGACATAAGCCCACGACAGGCACTGCGCGGCGGAGCGAGGAACATCGGCTACGGCGAGAGTAGTTTCACCTGAGGTGCCGAACACCAACGTGTCGCCACAGAGCCACTCGCATTGCGGGTGTTTGCCGAAATGGCGGACCACTGCCGCAAAGGCTCCGGGTAGATATGGATCGTCGCTATTAATGTACGCGACGATATCGCCCGTAGCCTTTTCAATTCCCTTGTTGATGGCATGTGCCTGTCCGCGATCCTTTTCGCTCACCCAATAGGAAAGTTGGCTTTCATATTTGCGAATCAGATCGATGCTTCCATCAGTACTGCCGCCATCGATGATAATAAACTCGAGGTTCCCATAATCTTGCTGGAGCACGGACAGAATCGTCTGTTCTAGATACTGGGCCTGGTTATAAGACGGGGTAATAATCGAGAGCTTGGGTAGAGTCAATCTTACGTCTCCGCAGAGAACCTTCGAGCGAGGAAGAAAGTTTAACCTAAAGCCGGTGCCCAGAGCTAACACGCTTCAAGATAGGACAGAGCGCGAGGCGGAGGAACTAAGCGGATATTCTGGTTATTGCTTGCGGGAGCCCCGACCCCTCAAACCAATCACCGCATCATTGCCCCTGAAGGTGTTGTTATCAGCGGCTCCCATCTCCACGATGTTTCGTGAAATTGAGCTGAAGTCGTACATATTTTCCGGATCGTTCCACAGCTTGTTATTAAGGAATAGGTTGTCCGACGAATCTATTATGCGGATGGGTTCCGATGAGCCGCCGCCGCACGAGGACAATTGGTTTCCCGTCACCGTGATTCTCGAACTGCCGGAGTCAATCAGAATGCCGTAAGTGCCGCGGCGTAGAGTGTTGTTTGAGATGAGCGTGTTTGCCGCCGCGCGGACGAGAATCAGCCCACCCGAGATGTGGTTGTAAGGGTCTTTGAGATTCGCGCCGTACAGCGTGTTTTTTGAGACTTCGACGGCAGTGAACGGGTTGGCTTGATTTAGATTATTGATCGCGATTCCGTGCAGGGCCTTGGCGCCATTAGCATCAATGACGGTGTTGGTCATGTCAACCTGGTTGTTTGCGATTTTCACGTTTATTATTCTGTCGCCAACATTCGGCTCAATGTCAATCGGGACTACGCCGGGGCCGTTGGCTAACCCTGGTGCTTTGATAACGTTATCGATTACCTGAACATTGCTCGAATTGACGACGGCGATGTTCTGAGACGCGACGGTAGTCAGAAGATTTTTGGCAATGATTACATTATCAGCGTAGTTACCCATGGCGGAGCCGCCGCCCGTTTGAATGCCGATCGTGCGGGTGGCCTCCAACCAATTATTCGTGGCGCTGCAGTTGTGGCAGTTAGATAGTGAGACGGTCTGTGAAGCGGAATCGAAGTCTGCTCGGGCGCCTTTGAAATGGCAGCCTTTGACAACCACGTTCCGCGCCAGACTTCCATTAGGGGCATCCGCAGTCGTGCCGTTATAGACCGCGACAATAGTGAAAGGCTTTACCCCGCCAGCGTCGTTTTTGCCCGTCGACTCCTGCAAAACGGAGTCCCATGAATTGCAGATTAACGATGAGTCATCCTTAAGCCTGATGACGGCGCCGTTGTTTGTGGCTGCATAAGTTCCGGAGACAACCTGCAGCGTGTGGTTTGGCGAAATGACTACGGGCGTTGCGATCGTGCCGCCCCCGGTCAGCCTGATGGTCCCTTTACCACTTCCGAGCTTTGCATCGCAAGCATTGATTTTTGCGCCCACGTCGTTACCCCTCATTTGAGATGGCAAACACGCGCCGCTCAGTGCCGACTGGAGGCGCTCGCCCTTTTGAACCTTCTGGTCGGCCGGCAACCCCAAAACGGCTGCGCCAACAAACGCCAGCGACATTGTGAAAAGCGAAAAACTTCTGATTATCATCTTGGAACTCCAATTAATGCTGTGCCACCTTCAAGCATCATTGCCACAGAGCAAATCGGATGCCGGAAATTCCCTGTTTTCATTTGATTTTCGGCCTTGGGGATTAAAGAGCCGAATTTACCAGCTGGTCGCCTTCACTAACGGCGCGATCGGTTGCGCACGCTCCCTGCGTTTCATACCACTCAATCGTCTTCCGCAGGCCTTCTTCGAGGGACGTGCGTGCCTGGAATCCGAACTTTTCAAAAGCGCGTGAGACGTCGAGGCGGCGGCGAGGCTGGCCATCGGGTTTATCGCTCTGCCAGCGGATCTCACCTTCGAAGCCCGTGAGCCGCGCGATTAGTTGCAGCAATTCTGAGATTTTGATCTCCCTCCCGGTGCCGATGTTGACCGGTTCGCTTTCGTCATAAAGTGCAGCGGCACGCAACACGGCTTCGGCGCAATCATCGACGTAAAGAAATTCACGCGACGCGTTGCCTGTGCCCCACGCTTCGACGAATGCCGCACCGTCTTTGCGTGCCTCAAGGCATTTGCGAACGAGCGCGGGGATCACGTGAGAACTTTCCAGATCAAAGTTATCGCCAGGACCATAAAGGTTTGCCGGGAGAAGGAAGATGGTATTGAAGTTATACTGCTGGCGATAACCCTGCGCTTGCACCAACATCATTTTCTTGGCCAGTCCGTAAGGTGCATTGGTTTCCTCAGGATATCCGTTCCATAAATCCTCTTCGCGAAAAGGAGTCGGCGTTAATTTTGGATACGCGCAAACTGTGCCGAGGGCCACAAACTTAGCCACTCCATAAAGCCGCGACTGTTCAATAAGCTGGGTCC
>Ga0137375_10011381_pt1 | contig 10525 bp, 11 predicted proteins | sample SagtaG_24_FD_104936 | JGI IMG/M metagenome (GOLD analysis project Ga0137375, IMG submission 104936) | Vadose zone soil microbial communities from Sagehorn Ranch, Mendocino, California, USA - Sage1_R_113_16 metaG | ecosystem: Environmental > Terrestrial > Soil > Vadose zone | place: USA...
AGGCGCCACGCTTGCGCTCACGAGCCTGAACCTCGACGCGCGTGTCGGCCTCGAATCATTGGTCAACAGGAGCCTGCTCCGATTGGAAGAGGACGAGCAGGGCCAGCCCTGGTACGTGATGCTCGAGACCGTACGCGAGTTTGCGCTCGAGCAGTTGGCGGCGACACACGAGGCGGACGCTGTCTGGCGCCGCCACACCTGGTATTGCCTCCAACTTGCAAAGCTGAGTGCACCTGTGCTCGAAGGTATGCGCCAAAGTCACCAGGTGCGTCGCCTGGAGCGTGAGCTCGGGAACTTTCGCGTGGCACTCGACTGGTGCCAGCATCACGGTTACGCGGATGCAAGCCTCCGCCTTGCGGTGGACTTGTTGTGGCTCTGGGGCGCGCGCGGCCACATCGCCGAGGGACGATCGCGGCTCGAGGCATTGCTCGAGCGCTTCCCGTTGCGGACGGCACACGCTCCGCGGGTGCTCGTCCATGCCTCAGCCTTGCAAGCGGTCGGTCGGCTGGCCACATTGCAGCGGGATTTCGGTGCGGCCTTCGCGTACCAGCAGCAAAGCCTCGAGCTGAGCGAGGCGAGTGGCGACGCCGGGAGCATGTGCGATGCGCTGTACGGGCTCGGATTCGCCGCCCACGAGCAAGGCGACTATGCAGCAGCACAGAAATACCTGGACCGCGGAGTTGCGCTGTGCCGATCGCTGGCGGCATCAAACGAAGCCACCACGATGTTCCGGCTCGGCCAGGGGCTGGTCGGCCTGGGGGTGCTCGCGCACGATCAGGGCGATGACCACGCCGCGCTTGCGCTGTTTGGCGAAAGCACCATCTGGTTCGAACGCGCCGGAGACACGGTGTCGGTGGCGCTGAATAACGTAGAACTGGGTGCCATTGCCCAAGAAGGGGCGACGACAAGCGCGCCCGCGAGCTTATCGAGCGCGGGCTCGGGGTTCTCGAGCAGATCGACGAGCCGCGTGGCGTTGGGATCGCGATCGCGCGCCTGGCTGATGCTGCCATCGCCGTCGGCGATTTCTCGACCGCGTATCAACACCTGGCCCGCTGTCTGCAGATCAACGAGGAGCTTGGCGAGCCAGCCGGAATCGCCTTCGTATTGGTCCGATTCGCAAATCTTGCAGCGGCGCAGGGGCAGGCGGCTCGGGCTCTCCGGCTGGCCGGTGCGGCCGCGGTTTTGCGCGAGGAGGCGGAGACGGTCCTCGCGCCTGTGGTTCAGCGCCGGCTCGAGGAGCAGATCGCTCCGGCGCGCCGGGCTCTCGGACGCAGAGCGGAGGACGCCCTCCGCGATGGTCGCGCGCTGTCTCTTGATAGGGCCATCGCCGAAGCGCTCGCAACCGACGCGGGCGAGCCGGAGAGTGGCATGCTGGACCATCTGAGCCCGCGTGAGCGCGAAGTAGCCACCCTGATCGGGCGCGGGTACACCAATCGACGCGTCGCGGAGGAGTTGATGATCGGCGAAGCGACTGTCGCCACGCACGTGCAGCACATCCTGGCCAAGCTGGAGCTCGGCTCGCGCGCGCAGATCGCCGTCTGGGCGGATCGACGTCAGCTCATCGACCAACCCGCACTCGAGGGAAGGACTCCGTAGATGCCCTGGTTCCTGGATAGCCACATTGTTCCCGACGACCTCTCGGTTGAAGCCCTGACGGAGGCGCACTCGCGAGACGTCGCGGTCCAGTCCAAACATGGGGTGAAGTACGTCAAGTACTGGTACGACGCAGCTCGCGGGCGGGTCTTCTGTCTGGCATTTGCACCGAGCCGCGAAGCGGCCCTCGCCGTTCATCAGGAGGCGAACGGCATTCAGCCCGACGACATCTTCGAGGTTCAGGAGTTCGAATAACCGGCCAATCCACAGAATTGTGGATACCGCGGTGGGCTCCTGACGCGTTAGGGTCCCCGTGCTTGATGTACCAGGAGTGTGAGCCATGACGGCAACAGAGGTTGTCGAGGACGCCGCGGGCTGGACGCTGGACTTCAGCGATCTCTCGACGAAGCTGCGCGGATCGCTGATCTTGCCATCGGACAGGGACTATGACAGCGCCCGAGCGGTATACAACGTAATGATCGACAAACACCCGGCCGCGATCGCGCGGTGCCTCGACGTGGCCGACGTCATCGCCGCCGTGCAGTTCGCGCGCGAGCAGCGCCTCGCGCTCGCCGTGCGCGGCGGGGGACACAACGGCGCGGGTTCGGGCACGTGTGATGATGGCCTGGTGCTTGATCTGTCATTGCTGAAGGGTGTCAGGGTCGATCCGGTCGGCTGTAGGGTGACCGTGGCGGGCGGCTGCACGTGGGGCGACGTCGACCACGCGACCCACGCGTTCGGACTCGCAACCCCGAGCGGCATCGTTGCGAGCACCGGCGTGGGCGGTCTCACCCTCGGCGGTGGCCTCGGCCACCTCACGCGTGCCTGTGGCTTGAGCATCGACAACCTGCTCGAAGCAGACATGGTGCTCGCGGATGGCTCGTTCGTAACCGTGAATGCCGAGCGACACCAAGACCTGTTCTGGGCGATTCGCGGCGGAGGCGGCAACTTCGGTGTCGTTACCTCGTTCACGTTCAAGCTGCATCCGATCAGTACCGTGGTGGGCGGTCCGATGCTGTGGCCGATGGACCGTGCCCGAGAGGTCATGCACTGGTACCGCGAGTTCATCGCAACGGCGCCAGACGAGATCAACGGCTTCTTTGCATTCCTCAAAGTACCGCCTGGTCCTCCCTTTCCGGAGGAGCTTCACTTCCGCACCATGTGCGGGATCGTCTGGTGTTTCATCGGTGCTCCGGCGGAAGCGGACGTGGTGTTCGCACCGATCCGGAGCATCGCTGGCGGGCCCCTGGTCGACCTGGTGAGTGTGTTGCCCTACCCTGCGCTGCAGTCGCTGTTCGATGCTCTGTATCCAGCCGGCCTGCAATGGTACTGGCGCGCCGATTTCGTGAACGAACTCAGCGATGCCGCCATCGACCTGCACATCGAGCACGCCTCACGGATGCCGAGTGTGCAATCAGGCATGCACCTCTATCCCATCAACGGCGCCGCCGGCCGCGTCGACAAGCACCACACAGCATGGAGCTACCGCGATTCCACCTGGGGCTCCGTCATCGCCGGTGTCGATCCAGATCCGGCTAACGCCGACCGCCTTCGGGATTGGACCGTTGCATATTGGGAGGCCCTCCATCCGCACTCCGCGGGCGGAGCGTACGTCAACATGATGATGGATGAGGGTGTTGATCGCGTTCGATCCGCCTACCGCGACAATTACGACCGTCTGGTCGAAATCAAGAACCGTTACGACCCAACCAACCTCTTCCATGTGAATCAAAACATCAAACCAACCGTGTGACAGGCGACTCAGGCATTTTCTTCGAATTGCGCCAGTACCGTATCTTTCCGGGCAAGCGCGAGCAGTGGGTCAAGTTCATGGAGGAGCGGATCATGCCCGGTCAGCTGGCGCACGGCGTCGCGATCGCGGGCAGCTTCGTGGGCCATTACGAGGCGAACCTCTATGTCTGGATTCGCCGTTTCGAGAGCCAGGCACACCATTGCGGCGTTCAATGAGACTTATAACCAGTCAGATGAGTGGATAGGAGGTCCGAGTGTACAACGAATCGCACGGGTCCGATTGTGAACCGCTGAAATGAACTCTAGGTTCGGCCACCCTTTAGGGGATCGCGCGTGTCCGCAAAGAGACCTGTGAGCTCGACTAATGACGGCAGGTTCGTCCAGCACCGGGTACATGTCCTACTATTCGACGTTACTGGCATTCCTTGACGGATGCGTGCGCCGCCCCGCCCGCCAACCTCGTGGCGCACTTGGACATTGGTCTGGCGCTGCTGTGCTCACCGGCTTCCTGGCGTCCTGGTGGCGACGACCCAAGTCTCTGCCCTCGACCTGCGGTGGAGTGGTCTTGAGTCCAGACGGCGCACGGGCGCTTCGATCTTGACCGGGCTCGATGCGCCTACGGCGAGCGCAAAATCGTGGGGATGCCTGCGCCGTTCCGCAGCACCAGATCGATCGGCTGGCCAGCGCGCACGGCGATCGAACCCGGCATGAATTGCATCGAATTGCCGACCATCAGCGTGACCTGCTGGTCACCAGGTTGCACCGCGGGTGCCGGATTGGTCGCTGCCGTGCCGCCGCACGCGGTCAGGAAGGCGACACCCGAAACGAGGAGAGCGCTGAGTTGCTTGGACATTGCCGCTGGCAGAAATTGCATGTTCATCGAATGTCTCCATGTCACATCCGTTGTGTATGAGGGGTCACTTCTCTGACACCCGACAACGCGAGGATGTGACTGATGGAGGAAAAGGAGTGGCTAGCCGAGCACTTCGAGGCACATCGCCCGCACTTGCGGTCGGTGGCCTACCGCATACTCGGCTCGCTGGCTGAGGCGGACGACGCCGCGACCGCGGCAGGAGTTGGGTAACGGCCGATGCCACGCCGACCGATCCGGTGCAGGTTGGCTGCACCTGGCTGGGTGGTGGCTCGCATCCGTGCCGCAATCTGCTCGACTTCATGGATGCCCAGGGTCGAGTGCTGGTCGGTTACGCCGAAGGGTGCACGCTCCAATGCTCCACCGCGCCGGAAGCCAAGAGCGACGCCGCCAACGGCTACTGCACCAAGCTGGCAACGATCGCCCGCCAGTCCACAGGCAAGCGTCTGTTCGAGACACGCTGACAACTTCGCTTTCGCTACCCTGAGGGAGCCGGGCCGCCAACTTGGCGCCCGGCCGAACCCTGGTGCTGTCTGCGGCTAGTGCTGTCCCGACTCGGCTGTCGCAGCCGAGGGCGTCACTCCGGCTCACGCTGGACCGATGGGGGGTCGCGTGCGCCATCGGTGCGATCCTCGCGGTCGATGCGATCCTGCTGACCGTCGGCATCGACGAGCTGGACGAGGGGTATTTCGCCGAGCAGGCGATGCGCATCGTGCGAGGGGAACTGCCGTATCGCGACTTCGATTCCCTGTACACGCCGGGCGCGCTGTATATGCACACCACGATATTTCACACATTGGGCGCGCCGTACCTCATTGGGCCGCGGCTGGTGGCCCTGATCGCTCGAGCGGGCCTTGCGTTCGGACTGTATGTGCTCGGTCGGCCGCTCATGCCGCCGATCTGGGCGGCACTGCCCGCGCTGTTCGTGCTGATTGGACTCGATACGGTTCCGGCCGGCTGGGAGCCTCACCCCGGCTGGCACAGCACCGCCTTGATCCTGCTGGGCACCTGGTTGCTCACCCGCGCGTATAACGTCGCGCCACGCTCACGGCCGCTCTGGTTCGCAGCAGCTGGCACCGCGGGCGCTCTCGCGTTCTTGTTCAAGCAGAACACGGGCGCCTTTTTCCTGCTTGCGGCTGTGCATTTCCTCCTGCTGCGCGGCGACACCACACACCCGACAGGCATGCCGACGGCAGCGCGCTGGCTGCAACGAATCGCCTGGGCCGCGACGCTTATCGCGATCTTGTGGCTGATTCGACCATACCTGGACCTCGCGGTGGCTCTGCTGGTGCTGAGCCCGGTTGTGGCGCTCGCAGTCGTCTCGCTCAACTGGCCCGTCGAGACCCACGTAGCCGGAGTTCGGGATCGACTGCGGCCACTGTTGGCATTCCTGGCCGCGTATGTCATTGCAACCGTCTGCTGGCTGATCCCGCTGATCGTCAGCCTCGACGGTCGAATTGACCGCCTGGCCGGCTTTGTCGGTGCAGTTGAGCAGGCCAACCTGTACTTTGCGCCGCAGCTGCCAACCGCGGGCGCATGGGTTGCGCTCGCTGCCAGCGTGGCTGCCCTGCTCGCACTGCGCATGGGTGCCGTATCGCGCACCACCTTATCGATGGCATCGATAGCCGGACTCGGCATTGCCGTCTGGGCGCTGCGATTGGATGGTGAGCCACCCCTCGCCAGCGCGCTGCTGGCGCCAGAGCGAATCGGGTTCGGGATTGCGTCCTTGCTCCCTCCGCTCGCTGCTTTGTCGGTGACGTGGCTGGTGGCTCGGTCGCGTGATTGGCGGCTGATGCTGTACTTGTGTGTTGGCGTATTCGCGTTCCTGAATCAGTACCCACGCATGGACACGCTCCACCTCGCGTGGTCGGCACCGCCGCTGCTGCTCGTCGGAGCCTATGCGCTATATCGAGCATACGAGTGGCTGCGCCATCGACTGCATGCCGAAGGCGGAGGTCGTTCGATTGTTGTCGCCTGCGCCCTAATGTGTGTGCCCGTCTTCGCCGCGCTGCCGGGCGTGTACCTGCGCGCGGGTACGCTCTTCGAAAGCAGTCCCGAAAGCGGGCTGCCGCAGCGGATTCCGATGCTGACGCTGTTACGGCCACCCGCCGTCGCAGGCATTCGCGTTTGGACAGCTATGTCCTGGCAGCTCACCGACGTCGTCGACGATCTGCGGAGCAGCACCGCGCCCGATGAAGCAATCTTCGCCTACCCGTCCGAGCCGCTGCTTTACGTCCTCGCCGATCGGCCGAACCCCACACGGCACAGCCACGTGTATCCCGGACTGCCGGCGCTCGAAGAGGAAGAGATCATCGCCGCCCTCGAGAAAGCCAATGTTCGAACGGCGGTGCTCTCAGATGCGTGGCTGAGCTTCTGGCTGGGCGGCGGGGGCAATCCCGCACTCGAGAGGTACTTGAGCGATCACTTCGAAGAAGTCGCACGTTTTGGCGTCTATCGGAAGCTGGTCCGAACCACTTGACCGCCCTATCGATACGAAACTTTCAGCCTTTGGGCAGAAGCGCTTTGCGCACCACCGGCCGGGTGGGCCTCCGCCGCGCCACTTCGCGGAACCCAGCGCGGTCATACATGGACTTCGCCCCGAAGAACATGGCATCCGGGTGGCCTGGTTGCTCCCTGTCCACCGGATACGCCTCGACGAGGCGGGCACCGCACGACCGGGCATAGTCTTCGGCTGCCCGGAGCAGCTTCACTGCGAGCCCCCGACCACGGCCAGTCGGCATGACGTAGAAACAGACGATGGACCACACCGGTTGATCGTCTACGGGCTTCATGACAGGGGACCGGCGGAGCTTCGCATAGTCCTCTCGCGGCCCGAGCGACACCCATGCGACGGGGACGCCGTTTTCGTACCCGATCAGTCCTGGCACCGTTCCGCCGTCGACCAGTGCCTTCATTGCTTGCCGGTTCTCCTCGCCGACGCCGGTGCCCGCTCCAGTCTTCCGGTAGAACATGCAGAAGCACGTTCGAACAACGGGCCGATCAAACCAGCTCGAACAGGTCGGCCCACCGCTCTCTGGTGACTGGGTGTGCGTCGAACACCGTTCCTCAGTAAGGCTACCAGTGTGCTCAGTCCAGCAGGTCACGTACCAAGAGAATTGCGACGCCAGCTCGACCAGCCACACACCGTCGACGTACTCACTCTCGAGCCCGAGCCCGCGGCTGCTCGCGAACTGGGCGGAACAAGCCCCCGCTCCTCGAGGCACTTCTCAACCCGAATCATTCACGCATTCCGGCAGTGCGGCCCCATGCGCGCGGGTAGTTCGGAGCTACCCGGAGGACGGCGCTGACCACGCCTGTGGGCGGAGCCATGAGTCAGGAAGGCTAGAACTTTGAGTTCCACGATCGCACCATTTCAGGCCTCACGCTGAGGGCCAAAATGGTTGTTGGCCGAGGCGCTTCCCTCACGCCGGGCTGGTTGATACGCTGCCCGGCGATGACGCTGCCGCACGCCGGGCTGTCCACCTCGACGCAGGTTCATGCCGCACGCGGACGCCTGCGCGAACGCCACCCCGGACTAACTATCGGAAGTAGGAGGCGGCATGTTATTCGCTCTGGGACTCCTTCACCCGCTTGGGTCGCTGTGGATCGCGGCCAGCATGGTGACGGCGATCATTACCGTCCACTGGTCGTCAGGGGCCCTGGAACGACAATGGCGGTTTCGAGCTACCGCTGGTCTACATAGGCGTGGTTACAGCCGATGCATTCGCCGGCCCGGGTCGGTATTCCGTGGACGCGACCCTGGGCCTTGCGGTGCCAGCGTGGATCACGTCTGCTGCTGCAGTGGCGGTACTCCTGGGCATTCTGCTGGCATTTGCGAGCCGCAGGTCGGCGCGCGCGCAAGAGCACAGCACGGCATAGACACCCGCTACTTCGGCGCAGAACGTTGTCATTCGTGAACCACCCCTTGTATCGGGCGACGACTCGCTGCGCGAATGCGAGGTGCGGTGGAGCGTGTACATGAGACGGAATATGCCAGTCATGCAGAGACTCGCCGCCGCCATAGTGCTGACACTTGCACTTACTATGCAGCACCAGTCGGCGGCTGCGCAGACGTGTGCGCTTGTGCTCGGGTTTGCCGCCCTGCGCGATCGTATTCCAGAGATCGTTGGGCTCTGTACGGCCAATGTAGAATATGACGCAGTCACTGGCGACGGCGTCCAGACGACCAGCAACGGCGTGCTAGTCTGGCGAAAGAGTGACAATCTAGCCGCGTTCACCAACGGGTCCGAGACGTGGGTCGACGGGCCGTTCGGACTCCAGAGGCGCCTCAACTCGCAGCGCTTCTCTTGGGAGCCGAACGCAGACAATCTGCCCATCGTCCCGACGCCGCGAGCGGGCGATCCGTGCATTACGGCTGGAACGATGCTAACTCTGATCGGCACTGATGCAGGAGCCGGAAATGTCTACGCAACGTTCGCCCTTACCAACCTGCTCGGCGTACCGTGCACCTTCTACGGCTTCGTGGGCGCTGAGCTACGCGATGCCAATGGCGAGCCGCTGCCCACCAATGTCGTGCGTCATGGTCGCCCTTTCGCGGCCCAACCAAGCCCAATCGTGGTCACAGTAAGGCATGGAGAATGGGCGCAGTTTCGCATGCACTGGACTCAGGTCCCTAATCGAGACGAAGTCAATTGCCCCGCGTCGAGCAGCGTGGTTATCACTCTGCCCGACCAGTTCGTACCGCTCACGGTGCCCATCACGATCCGCGCATGTAATGGCGGGCAGCTCGACATCACCGCGGTGCAGCCAGGATAGGAGCGCCAGTCCCTCGAGGTGCACTCCCTCGTCGGTATTACCTGAGGCGGGTCCCAGGTCACGTCGAAGGACGTGCGCGGCTCAGGGGCGCCGAGGAGTTGCTCCGGCGGCGATAGGAACAGGCTCGGCTCGGGAGAGGCTGCGCCGCCAGGTCGAAAAACTCACTCCGGGTCCTCTCGACATCGGCCCCATCGCATGGACGCCGGGCACATTCGTTTGCAGCACATCATCTGTTGCGGTATAGCCGCGAGCGTCCGTCTGGTCGACCGCCGCCGCAAGGTCAAGCGACCCGTTGGGACATCCTCCGGTGGCGACGAAGCAGGTGCGGCCCGCTCAACACTCGCCAGGTTCCATCAGCGGTGCACAGGGCCAGCTCCACAGCTCGCTCTCCGCTTTTGACGTGGAGCGCAGCCGTCTCGAGGAATACCTCGATGCTACCCCCGCTCAAGATCTGGACGATGGCATCGGCAATATCGTCATCCTCGCGCGGCAACAGTCGCGGGACCGCGTTTGGATCAGCGTCACGCGACTGCCGAAGCCACAAAACATCTTGGTCGGGTGGTCATCGTGGCGGCCTGGCGCAACAAATCCGCGACATACCAGCGGTGAAATCGCTCGCGCGGCAACCGCGCCGTTATCGGGCACGTCGGCGCGCCGCAAATCAGCCGAGCCGCGTGGCCTCTGTTACTGGATCAGTTTGACTGGTCGACCAGTAGCCCGCGCTCGACGGCCCAGACGGCCACCTGGGCCCGCGAGGACAGGGCAAGCTTGTCCAGAATGTGCTGAACGTGCTTCTCGGCTGTCCAATGCGTCACCACCAACTTCTCTGCGATCTGACGATTGGAGAGCCCGCCTGCGACGAGGCGCGCCACTTCGATCTCGCGTGGGCTCAGCGATCCGCTCGTCGTTCGCGTTTCAAGCGTCGGGGAGTCCGCCCCCTCCGCGAACGCGTCCGCTAGCGCCTCGTCTAGCGACATGCCGCCACCGTGGGACCAGTTAGCGGCGAAGTTCGCCGAATCTAGCGCGGCGTGAGTGGCGTTTTCGACGAACATGTGCCAGGCGGCCTCGACCGTTGGCCAGCGCGGCCGCACGCCGAGCGCTTCACCCTGCGCTTCGGCCGCGCCGAGGAGACGCGCAGCCCGAGCGGCATGGCCCTTGGCAGCGGCGATCCAGGCCACGCCTTCAAGGTCGTAGACCAACCCACGGCGATCCCCCACCAGACGGTGCGCCTGGACGGCCTGGGCATACAGCTGCAGAGCCGCATCGAGATCTCCACGTTTGTGGGCAAGCTCCGCGAGGCTGCCCAGTGAATTGGAAACGCTCCACGCATCGCCTTGCGCGCGCTTGAGGGCGAGGCTGGCCTCGTGCAAGCGCTCGGCTTCGTTCAGATCGCCGTGCGCGATAGCCAGGTCTGCCAGGTTGTAGAGCGCGATGTACTGCAGCACGCGGTCGCCGAGTGTCTCGCCGAGCGCCAGGCTCTCGCGCAACCGTTGTTCGCCGACTTCGAGGTCCCCGACCTGCCAGGCTAGCTAG
>Ga0137375_10011384_pt1 | contig 10524 bp, 8 predicted proteins | sample SagtaG_24_FD_104936 | JGI IMG/M metagenome (GOLD analysis project Ga0137375, IMG submission 104936) | Vadose zone soil microbial communities from Sagehorn Ranch, Mendocino, California, USA - Sage1_R_113_16 metaG | ecosystem: Environmental > Terrestrial > Soil > Vadose zone | place: USA...
ACGTTGGCCGACAGGTACTGGAAGTCCGCCCCCGGGTACCGGTCGGTGGTGCCCCCGTTGCGCAGCGCGTACGGCGCGCCGGTGCAGCCGACGTCGGCCCGGCAGCCGCCGTCCTGGATCCGCTTGAGCTCGTCCTTGCCCTTGTCGAACTCGTGGTTGCCGACCGAGGAGAAGTTGACGTTCATCAGGTTGGTGACGATCGTCGCCGGCTCGCCGAAGAACAGCCCGTCGGCCAGCGGGCTGGCGCCGATGTTGTCGCCGGCCAGTACGGTTGCCTGGTGGTGCCCGTACTGAGCCTGCCGGTCCTTGACCAGCTTGGCCAGGTAGGCCGCGCCGCCGGCGAACCGGCCGTAGATGTTCAGCCCGGCCGGTTCGAGGTTGCCGTGTAAGTCGTTCCACGACAGCACGTGCAGGTCGGTCGTGTGCTGCCGGTGTCCGTGGTTCCAGTCCACCGCGACCGTGTCGGACAGCGTCTGCGCTCCGGCGATGGTGACCGCGCCGGCCGGTGTCGCGCCGACCACGGCCAGTGGCGCCGCGACGACGGCGGCCAGCCCGGTGAGGACCAGCCCGCCCCGGACAAACCGGGAGCCCAGCAACGCCCGGATCATGGTTCCCCCGCTGATCGAGGTATCTACCAGCGCTCATCCTTACACGGCGTTCGCGGCCCGAGGTAGCCGCCGGGTGAATATCCTGCTGAGCTACATTCGTCGCCGTGGCCAGCCCCGCACAGGCCCGCCGGTGGCCGGCCGAGGCCGCCCTGGCGCTGGTCGTGGTTCTGATCCTCGCCGCCGTCGCGCTACGGCCGGCGCTGACCGGGCTGCTCGGGCGCCCGGCCGCCGCCAACTGGGCCACGGTGTTCATCGCGGTCACCATCCAGGCGATGCCGTTCCTCGTGCTCGGGGTGACGGTCAGCGGCGCGATCGCCGCGTTCGTCCCGCCCGGCGCGATCGCCCGCGTGCTGCCCCGCCGGGCGGCCCTGGCGGTACCGGCGGCCGCGACCGCGGGCGCCGCGCTGCCCGGCTGCGAGTGCGGCTCGGTGCCGGTCGCCGGCCGGCTGGTCGCCGCCGGGGTCACCCCGGCCGCGGCGCTGGCCTTCCTGCTCTCCGCGCCGGCGATCAACCCGATCGTGCTCACCGCCACCGCGGTGGCGTTCCCCGACCGGCCGGTGATGGTGCTGGCCCGGCTGCTGGCCAGCCTGCTCGCCTCGATCGTGGTCGGCCTGCTCTGGCTCGCGCTGGGCCGCGACGACCTGGTGCGCCCGGCCCGGCGCTGGACCCCGCCGGCCGGTCCCCGGCTGCGGACGTTCCTGGCCAGCGCGCAGCACGACTTCCTCCAGGCGGGCGGCTTCCTGGTGGTCGGCGCGGGCGCGGCCGCGACCCTGCAGACGCTGGTACCGCGCCGGGTGGTCGACTCGTTCGCGCACGCCGGCCCGCTGACCGTGCTGGCGCTGGGGGTTCTGGCCGTGCTGCTGGCGCTATGCTCCGAGGCGGACGCGTTCGTGGCGGCCGGGCTCAAGCAGTTCTCGCTGACCGCGCGGCTGGCGTTCCTCGTGGTCGGTCCCATGGTCGACGTCAAGTTGATCGCCCTGCAGGCCGGCACGTTCGGCCCGCGCTTCGCGTGGCGGTTCGCGCCGCTGACGTTCGCGGTCGCGCTCGTGTCGGCGGGTCTGGTCGGCTGGTGGCTGCTATGAGCCAGGAAGTCGGGTCGACGACGGTGCTGTTGGTGGGGGCGCTGCTCGTGCGGCTGTCGCTGGGCGGGGCGTACACCCGGTACGTGCGGGTCGGGATGGGGCCGTGGCTGCTCGTCGCCGGGCTGCTGCTCGCCGGCCCTCGGCGCGGTCGGGGTAGCCGCCGCGCTGGCCCGGCCCCGCGCGGCTGATCCGCCCGATCACCAGCACGGCGAGCGGGTCGGCTGGCTGCTGCTCGCCCCGGTCGTCGCGCTGCTGATGGTCACCCCACCGGCGCTGGGCAGCTTCGGCGTCGACCGCAGCACCGTGGTGGAGGTGTCGTCGGGCGGGCGGACGTTCGCGCCGCTGCCGGCCGGCGGACCGGTACCGATGACGCTGCTGGAGTACGGCCAGCGGGCCGCCGACCACGCCGGGGCCAGCTTCGGGGCGACCCCGGTGCGGCTGACCGGGTTCGTCGCGCGCAGCCGCGACGGGGACGGGTTCCGCCTGGCCCGGTACCAGATCCAGTGCTGCGCGGCCGACGCCGTGGCGGCGGTGGTACGGGTGCTCGGCGGTACCGGTGACCCGCCCGGGCTGGACACCTGGATCACCGTGACCGGTACCTTCCAGCCCTCCGCCGATGGGGTACCGCGGCTGCGCGCGTCCAGCCTGGAGACGGTACCGGCGCCGGCCGACCCGTACGAATGAGGCGGGGGCTGGGCGCGACGTTCCTGGCCCGGCACACCGACGATTAGCCGGACCGACGCGGGGGGTATGCGTCGGTATGGCCACGACGACCGAGGTGGAGCGCAAGTACGACGTGCCAGCGGACTTCACGCTGCCCGACCTGAGCCGGCTGCCGGCGGTGGCGACCGTGGACCCGCCGGCCGAGCTCAAGCTCGACGCCACCTACTACGACACCCCGGGGCTGCGCCTGGCCGCCGCGCACGTGACGCTGCGCCGCCGCGGCGGCGGTCACGACGCGGGCTGGCACCTCAAGCGCCCCGCCGACGCGGGCAGCCGGATCGAGACCCACGCGCCACTCACCGCCCCCGGGGCCGGCGTGCCGGCCGAGCTGTCCGAGCAGATCCACGAGCTGACCGGCGAGGAACCGCTCGGGCCGGTGGCGCACGTGCGCACCCGCCGGCTGGAGCGCCCGCTGCGGGCCGGCGACGGCACGATCCTCGCCCTGGTCGCCGACGACACGGTGGCCACCGAAACGCCCGGCGATCCCGCGGTGCTGCAGCGCTGGCGGGAGGTCGAGGTGGAGCTCGTCGACGGCGGCCGGGAGCTGCTCGACGAGGTCGACGCGGCGCTGCGCGAGGCCGGCGCCCGGCCGGCCGCGGCGGCCTCGAAGCTGGCTCGCGCGCTCGGGGAGCGCATGCCGGGAGCGGCACCGTCCGACGGCGACGCCGACGTGCTCGCCGAGTACCTCGGCGCCCAGCGCGACGCGCTGCGCGAGAACGAGGCCGGAGTCCGGGCCGGGGATGCCGAGGCGGTGCACGACATGCGGGTGGCCACCCGGCGGCTGCGCAGCACGCTGCGCACCTTCCGGCCGCTGCTGCCCGCCGAGCGGACCGAGCCGCTGCGCGGCGAGCTGCGCTGGCTCGGGGAGCGGCTCGGGGCGGTACGCGACGGGGACGTGATGGCCGCCCGGCTCCTGAGCGCCGTCGAGGCGGAGCCGCCGGAGCTGATCGTGGGGCCGGTGGCGCAGCGCATCCCGGAACGTCTCGGCGCCCGTACCGGCGCCGCCCGCAACGAGCTGACCGAGGCCCTGGACAACCCCCGGTACCAGCGGATTCTCGACGAGCTGGACCAGCTCGCCAGCGGAAGCGGGGCGGAGCGCGGGCAGCTGCTGCGCCGGGCGCGCCAGGCGCTGCGCCGTGCCGACCGGCGGCTGGCCGCGGCGGACGGCGCCACCGGCCCGGACCGCGACCCGCTGCTGCACGAGGCGCGCAAGGCGTACAAGCGGGCCCGGTACGCGGCCGAGGCGGTCGGGCCGCTGGCCGGCAAGCCGGCCCGCCGGCTGGTCAAGGCGCTGACCCGGTTGCAGGACGTGCTCGGCGCCCACCAGGACGCCGTGGTGACCGGCGAGCTGCTGCACGAGCTCGGCGAGCGGGCGCAGGAGCAGGGCGAGGACGCGTCCACCTACGGCGTGCTGCGGGCCCGCCAGCAGGACGCCGCCGAACGGAGCCTGGACGACCTGCCGAAGGCGCGGCGCAAGGCCGGCCGGGGCAAGGTGCGCCGTTGGCTGAAGAGTTGAGCCGCGCAGTCGGATCGGCGATACCCGCGCATTGCGGACGGCGGCCAAGATGGGGCGCGTGGATTCCGAGGACCTCCCCACCGCCGTCGTCAAAGGACTCGACGTGGCCGTGGATGACCGCCGGGTGGCGGCGCGCCCCGGGCAGCCGTTCCTGATCGGTCGTGACCCGGGGTGCCAGCTCCGGGTGGACGACCCGAAGGTGTCCCGCCGCCACGCCGAGGTGGCCTGGACCGAGGGCGGCTGGGTGCTGCGCGACCTGGGCAGCAGCAACGGCACCTACCTCGACGGCGAGCGGGTCGAGTCGGTCGCCGTGGGCACCGGCGTCGGGGTACGCCTGGGTGACGCGGAGGACGGGCCGCTGCTGCGCCTGGGCGCGGCGGCGACGGTGGCGCGGCCCGCGCCGCCCTCGCCCTCGCCGGCCGGGCCGGTCGTGACGACGGCCGTCCCTGGTGCGGCGCCGCCGGCCGTTGCGCGCGGCGTCGCGGCGGTGGCCGGGCGGGTACCGATGGCCGAGCACGCCGCGGTCGGGCGGATCCGCATCGGGCGCAGCCCCGACAACGACGTCGTGCTCAAGGACCTGCAGGTGTCGCGCCGGCACGCGGAGGTCCGGCCGGTGCCCGGCGGCGGGTTCGAGGTCGCCGACCTGGGCAGCAGCAACGGCACCTTCCTCAACGGGCAGCCGGTGGTCCGGGCGCCGCTGCGGGAAGGCGACATGATCTCGATCAGCCGGCACCAGTTCGTGTTCGACGGGCAGCGCCTGCAGGAGTTCGTCGACGACGGGCCGGTGTCGCTGGTCGCCGACGACCTGATGGTGCGCATCGGCGACCAGGTGCTGCTCAACGACGTGACGTTCGCGCTGCCCTCGTCCAGCCTGGTGGCGGTGATCGGGCCGAGCGGCTGCGGCAAGTCCACGCTGGTGCGCGCGATGACCGGGCTGCGGCCGGCGACGGCCGGGCGGGTCCGGTACGACGGGCGCGACCTGTACGCCGACTACGCCGAGCTGCGCTACCGGATCGGCGTGGTACCCCAGGACGACGTGCTGCACCGCCAGCTCACCGTCCGGCGGGCGCTGCGCTTCGCCGCCGCGTTGCGCTTCGCCGACGACGTACCGCGCAAGCAGCGCCACGCCCGCGTCGACGAGGTGCTCGGCACGCTGGGCCTGACCGCGCGCGCCAAGCAGCGCATCGACACCCTCTCCGGCGGCCAGCGCAAACGCACCTCGGTCGCGCTGGAGCTGCTCACCGAGCCGTCCCTGCTCTTCCTCGACGAGCCCACCTCCGGTCTGGACCCGGCGCTGGACAAGGAGGTCATGCAGGAGCTGCGGGAGATCGCCGACAGCGGGCGTACCGTCACCGTGGTCACCCACAGCGTGCTGCACCTGGACGTGTGCGACCGGGTCATGGTCATGTGCCCCGGCGGCACGATGGGCTACTTCGGTCCCCCCGACGAGGTACTGGACTTCTTCGGTGCCAAGGACTACGCCGAGGTCTTCAAGAGCGTCACCGACGAGCCGGAGCGGTGGACCCGGCACTACCGCGGCTCCGACGCGTACCGCCGCTACGTGCTCGACGTGATCGAGGCGGCCGACCGGATGCGGTACGGCCCGGACGGCGCGCGGGACGTGCCCACGGGTCCGGACCGGCCGCAGCTCGGCCGGCTGCCGCTGCGCAACCGGGCGCTGCACCCGGCCGCCCCGCTGCGCCAGTTCGGCACCTTGTGCGCGCGGATGCTCACCATCATCGCGGCCGACCGGGGGTACGCGCTGTTCCTGCTCGGCCTCCCGCTCGCCCTGGCGCTGATCACCCGCACCGTGCCCGGCAAGGACGGGCTGGCCCCGCCGAAGACGCTGTTCAGCCTGGAGGCGCAGCGGATGCTGGTGGTGCTCGTCGTGGGCGCCGCGTTCCTCGGCATCGCCACCGCGATCCGGGAGATCGTCAACGAGTCCACCATCTACCGGCGGGAACGCGCGGTCGGCCTGTCCCCCGGCGCGTACCTGGGCTCCAAGATGGCCGTCTTCGCGCTCATCAACACCGTGCAGTGCGTGCTGTTCGTCTACCTGTCCCTGCTTGGGCGCGGCAAGCCGGCTGCGGCCATCGCGCTGCACTCGCCGATGGTCGAGGTGACCGCCGCGGTGGCCGTGGTCGCGCTCGCCTGCACCGCCCTGGGGCTGCTGGTCAGCTCGCTGGTCAAGACGACCGAGCAGACCACGCCGGTCCTGGTGGTCGCGGTGATGGGGCAGCTCGTGCTCTCCGGCGGGCTGTTCGAGCTGCACGGCGAGGCGGTGCTGGAGCAGGTGTCGTGGCTCTCGCCGACCCGGTGGGGGTTCGCGGCCGGCGCCGGTACCGTCGACCTGCGCACCATGACCCAGATCGACGACCCGCTGTGGGCCCACACCGCGTCGTCCTGGTGGCGGGCCATCGGGCTGCTGGGTGTGCAGACGCTGGTACTGGTGGCGGGCGCGCGCCTGGCGCTGCGCCGGCACGAGCCGGGGCGGTAGCGGCTACCCGCCGGCCTCGGCGTAGTGGGCGGCGAGCACGTCGGCGCCGAAGTCGCTGCGCGGCCGGCGCAACACGGTGTGCGCGTGGTTGGCGCCGTTCTGCGTGTTGTCGTACTCGATCAGCAGGTCCGGGCCCTGGATCCGGTAGTAGTGCCCGGCTCCGGGGTGCCGCGGCCCGGCCCAGGCGAAGTGCAGCTCGGCGGGGCGCAGCCGGGCGGCCTCCGCGGCGGCCAGCTCGGGACGCAGCCGGTCGAGGTAGAGCCCGAGCAGGTGGTCCAGCAGGGCCCGCGCGGTCGGTCCCAGCGACCCGGCCGGTACCCCCAGCGGCTCGGCCCTCTCCGGCGCGCGCGGGTGGGTGTAGCTGATGATGTCGTCGGGCGCGGTACCGCTGATCACCGCCCGGTCGCGCCCGGCCGGGCCCATCGCGTCCAGCAGGGCCCGGGCCAGGTCCTCCTCCGGTGCCAGCGGTCGCAGCACCGGCCGGCCGGCGTAGCTGACCGTGGCCGGGTTGGCGCCCAGGAACACCGGACCGGCGGAGACCTGCCCGCCCGCGACCGTGACGCTCACCGAGACGTGGTGTCCCTCGAACCGCCAGCCCCACCGGCCGTCCGGCGCCGGGTCGCCGAACACCACGACCCAGTAGTCGTCGCTGCGCCGGTCCCGGCCACCGCCCTCGGTGTGGTCGAGCACCTCCTCCAGCGCCATGATCGCCGCCGCCTGCGCGAACGCGGCGGTACTGAGCGCGCTGGCCAGGAGCCGGTGCGCCGCCTTACGGGCGGCCGGGTCAAGCGTGGCGAGGCTGACCCCCGGGCGGGGCCGGGGCCGGTACTCGATCCACCGGCGGGCCGCCTCGTCGTCGAAGCGCCGGCGGGCCGTGTCCGCCTGGTCACCGTCGAGGTGCGCGAGCAGGGTGGCGGCGGCGTGCCGCATCGCGGGAATCATCTCGGGCTCGGCCATGCCACCAGTTCTACCCCCGTCGCGGCGGCGTGGTACTCCTGGCCGCGTGGCTCGGCGGCGCCGGGCCGAGGATCGTCCATGCCGCCTCCCCCGTGATGGACCGATGCAGCCCAGCAAGTCCGGCGCCACCGGCGGGGTGCCGCAACGCAAACCGGTACCGGCGCCCGTCCACTGTGGACGGACGCCGGTACCGGTGAATGGGTTTCAGTCGGCGATCAGGTCATCGGCGTTGACGGTGTGGACGCTCGCCCGGAACAGCTGGCCACGGACCGCACCGGCGGGGAAGTCCGCGTTGTGCAGGTTTGCGTAGAACCCGCTTGGGTTCCGGTTGATGTCCCGCACGAGCGCGGGTGCGACACCGGTCACGGTGCCGGCGATGCCGTTGATCGACGCCGGCAGCGCACCGGCGAAGAACCCGACCACGACCGGCCCGGCGACCCCGACCGCGCCTTGGTGGATATGCCCGGCCGAAGGCGGGGCGATCCCGGCGAAGGAGACGCCGAAGCGGACCGTGCCGCCGCTGGCCCGCACGAACGCGACCGCGTGGCCGTCGAGGTCGCCGCCCGCGACCTCCTGGTCCCCGGTCTCCACCGCGACGAGCGACCCGACCCGCAGGAACTGCAGCAGGTCGACCGGGTGCTTGAGGACGTGCAGCTGACCGCGCACCGCCCCGCCGGGGAAGTCAGCCGTGTGGATGTTGGCGTAGAAGCCGGCCGGGTTGGCCACGATCGCGGCGGTCACCGCCGGATCGGCGACCGTGACCGTGCCGGTGACGGCGGTGAGCGTGGCCGGCAGGGCGCCGGCGAAGAAGCCGACCCGGACCGGGCCGTTGACGCCGGCCGCGCCGATGTGGATGTGTGCCGCGACAGGGGCGCTGATGTTGCGCCAGGCGAGCGCGAAGGAGACCTGCGAGCCCTGGATGCGGACCACCGCGACCGCGCGGCCGTCCGGGTCCGCGGCCGGTACCTCGTTGCTTCCCCGCAGCTCGGCCGCGAGGAACACCGGTGCCGCGGGCGCCGCCGCGCCGGCCGGCGCCGATCCCGGGGCGGCCTGGGCCGTCTGCGCGACGCTGGCCGCGAGCAGCGTCAGCCCCGCCGTCATCGTCATTGCCGCCAGTACGAGCTTGGACTTCGCCATCTGCTGATCCTCCTCGAAGAAGGCATGCCGGGTCCGGGGAACGTCCCCAGGCCACTAGAGATAGACACGCACGAATGGGCCTGCCGGGTTCACTGCCCTTCGGCAACGCGGAAACGTCGAGATCTTGGAGGCCTGCCCCCCGGAGGGGGACCGGCGTCCAAGATCTCGCAGGCGGGCCGGGGCGCGGCCCGATCAGCGCAGGATGCCGGTGTGCCCCAGCGAGTACCGGCCCGGCTGCGGCCACACGCAGAGCCCATGCGGGTTGGCCGGCGTCTTGATCCTGGTGATCAGGTGCCCGTCGACGGTACTGATCACGTAGACCTCGTTGTGGTACCGCCCGGACAGCCAGAGCACCTTGCCGTCCGGGGAGAGCCCGCCCATATCCGGACTGCCCCCACCAGGGATCTTCCATGTGGTCACGAGCTTGCCGGTCGCGAAGTCCAGCAGCGACACCGAGCCCTCGCCCCGGTTGGAGATGTAGAGGATCTTCGAGTCCCGGCTGACGTAGAGCCCGTGCGCGCCCAGACCGGTGGGCAGCAGGGTCGGCGTGCTGAACGCGTCCCCGTCGAGCACCCACACGCCACCCGAGTCCATGTCGGCCACGTACCAGGTCCGGCCGTCCGGGGAGATCTTCACGTCCTGCGGCATCGGGTGCCGGCCCGGCAGGTGCAGTTGCCCGACCACCTTCTGCTGGGCAGTGTCCACCTTGATCAGGTCCCCGGAGAACTCGCAGCTGGCGATGAAGTACCGCCCGTCCGCGGAGAAGTCGGCGTGGTTGACCCCGTCGCAGCTCACCGGCACCGTGGCGTGCACCTGCAGGGTGCGCGGGTCGCGGAAGACGATCTGCTTGCGCGCCTCGGCCATCACCACCGCGTACTTGCCGTCCGGCGTGAAGTACAGGTTGTACGGGTCGTCGATCGGCAGTGGTGTGCCGATCTTGCCGGTCGCCGGGTCGATCGGGGTCAGCGCGTTGCCCTGGTCGCTGTTGATCCACAGGGTCCGCAGGTCCCACGAGGGCACCACGTGCTCCGGGCTGTGCGGCACGCCCGTGGTGCTCAGCACCTGGTAGGTGACCGGGTCGATGACGGTCAGGCTGTCCCCGCCGTTGTTGGGCACGTAGACCCGGTACAGGTCGCCCTTGACCGCGTCGGCGAGCATGTTCGGCCCGTCCGCGGCGTAGAGGTCGTCGGCCCTCAGCGGCGGTGGCATGCCGGGCAGCAGGTTGGCCGGGACGGTACCCGCACCCGTCGCGCCATCGGACGGCCCCCCGGACGGCAGGCCGGCCGGCGGACCGGGTACCGGCGGGTTGTCCTTCGAGCACGACGCGAGGCCGACCAGCCCGATCATCGCGGCGGCGAGGATCGTGGCGGTCAGCCGGTAGCGGCGCGAGGCGGGGGGCATCAGCTCACCAGCTCCGTCATCGTGACCGGGGCCAGCCCGCGCTGGCGCAGCCGGTCGAGTACCTGAGGGATCGCGGCCACCGTGGCGGCGTGGCCGAAGTGCAGGCTCACGATGGAGCCGTTCTGGACCGCACCGGTGACGGTGGCCACGATCGCGGCCGGCGCCGGGTCGGTGTAATCCAGCGAGTCGAGGTCGTAGGACAGGCAGGTCGGGTAGCCGGCGCGGGCCGCCTGGGCCTGGATCAGCCCGGTCGAGTACTGGGTCTGCGAGGGCCGGAACCAGGTGCCGATCGAGCCGGTCAGCGTGCGGAGCACCTGGGCGCAGCCGTCGATCTCGGCGAACGCGCCGGCCGCGTCCATGCTCGCGATCGGGCCGTGGTTCTGGGTGTGGTTGCCCAGCTCGTGCCCGCCGTCGAGGATCCGCCGGGCCATCGCCGGCTGGGCGGACAGCCAGCTGCCGACGGCGAGCACCGTGACCTTGGCGCCGGCCCGCTCCAGCTCGCCGAGCAGCGCCTTGACCTGGGCCGGCTCGCCCTGGCCGTGGAAGGTGAGCGCGACCTTCGGCCGCTCGCGCGGGCCGTGGGTCAGCTCCGCGGGCAGCGCC